>FTHI01000527.1_pt1 | contig 20819 bp, 18 predicted proteins | sample 1640891 | NCBI WGS metagenome assembly FTHI01 (sample SAMEA3914788, study PRJEB12502) | metagenome | biome: forest; material: soil | place: Canada | collected 2011-07-03 | depth 0.1 m
GAGCTGGTCGAGAAGAAGGCCGCCGAGATCGAGACCCAGAAGGCCGCCGATGAGGCCGCCGATGGGGCCCGACCCCTGCAGGCCGCGGAATAGGACGGCCAATGTCCCAGAGTCCCGCCGCCGCGATTCGCCCCGACGCCGCCTCCGACGCGCGGTTCGCCGTCATCGCCGCCAGCCTGACCAAGGCGGCGGCGGAGGTCGACGCCGCCCTGGAAGCGCTGCTGCCGCCCGCTGGCGGCATGCACGGGCGGGTCTGCGAGGCCATGCGCTATGCGGTGTTCGCCGGCGGCAAGCGCTTGCGGCCCTTCCTGACTCTGGCGTGTTCAGACCTGTTCGATGTGCCGCGCTCCCGCTCGCTCAGGGCTGGCGGATCCATCGAGGCTCTGCACACCTATTCCCTGGTCCACGACGATCTGCCGTGCATGGACGACGACGACCTGCGTCGCGGCCGGCCCACCACGCACCGAAAATTCGACGAGGCCACGGCCGTACTGGCCGGCGACGGCCTGCTGACCCTCGCCTTCGGGATCCTTGCCGATCCGGCGACTCACCCCTCCGGGGAGGTGCGCGCCAGACTGGTGGCCAGACTGGCCGAGGCTGCCGGCGCCGAAGGCATGATCGGCGGACAGATGATCGACATGCAGGCGCCCGAAAACGCCCATGGCGAAGCCGAGATCAAACTCCTGCAACGCTTGAAGACCGGCGCCCTATTCGAGTTCTCATGCGAGGCCGGGGCCATCCTCGGCGAAGCGGGCGAGGACGATCGGCGCCGCCTGCGGGACTTCGCCGGAGACCTGGGGCTCGCCTTCCAGATCGCCGACGACCTGATCGACGTAGTGGGATCGGAAGCGATGGCGGGCAAGGCCGTAGGCAAGGACGCCGAGCAGGGCAAGGCTACCCTGGTCTCGCTCTATGGCGTCGACGCCGCCCGCGCCGAAGCGTCACGGCTCACTGAACGAGCGTCGCAGACTTTGGCGGTGTATGGTCCGCGTGCGGATGATTTGCGGGCCCTGCCCGCGTTCCTGCTCGACCGGGCGTCGTGAGCAGCCGCAGGCAGTTGGAGTCAGGGGGCGTAATGACGGATTCGGCGACACCACTCCTGGACCGCGTGCGCGCGCCCTCGGACCTGCGGACCCTCGCTCGAACCGATCTGCGCCAACTGGCCGATGAGCTCAGATACGAGACCCTGGAGGCGGTGTCGGGCACCGGCGGTCACCTGGGCGCGGGCCTCGGCGTCATCGAGCTGACCGTGGCCCTTCACTACGTGTTCGACACGCCCGGCGACCGGCTGATCTGGGACGTCGGCCATCAGGCCTATCCGCACAAGATCCTGACCGAGCGGCGCGACCGCATCCGCACCCTGCGCCAGGGCGGCGGCCTGTCGGGCTTCACCCGCCGGGCCGAGAGCGAATACGACCCGTTCGGCGCCGCCCACTCCTCCACCTCCGTCTCGGCGGCAATGGGCATGGCTGTTGCGCGGGACCTCGCCGGCGGCGCCAATCATGTGATCGCGGTGATCGGCGACGGCGCCATGAGCGCGGGCATGGCCTATGAGGCCCTGAACAACGCCGGCGACCGCGACAGCCGCCTGCTGGTGGTGCTGAACGACAATGAGATGTCCATCGCGGGACCGGTCGGCGCCCTGAGGCACCACCTGGGACGCCTGACATCCAACGGGGCGCCGGGCCGGGCGATGTTCGAGGAGCTGGGCTTCCAGTACCTCGGCCCCATCGACGGCCACGACCTGGACGAACTGGTTCCGATGCTGGAGCGCATCCGCGACGACAACCAGGCGCGCCCGGTGCTGCTTCACGTGAAGACCGAGAAGGGGCATGGCTATCAGCCCGCCGCGGCCTCGGCCGACAAGCTGCATGCGGTGACGAAATTCGACGTCGCCACAGGGACCCAGTCCAAGTCCGCGCCCAAGGCGCCGCAGTACACGCGCGTGTTCGCCGACGCCCTGATTCGCGAGGCCGAAGAGGACCCCAAGGTCGTGGCCATCACCGCCGCCATGCCGTCGGGCACGGGGCTGGACCATTTCGAGAAGCGCTTCCCCGAGCGAATGTTCGACGTGGGCATCGCCGAGCAGCACGCGGTGACCTTCGCCGCCGGCTTGGCTACAGAGGGCTTCAGGCCCTTCTGCGCGATCTATTCCACCTTCCTGCAGCGCGCCTATGACCAGGTGGTGCACGACGTGGCGATCCAGAACCTTCCGGTGCGCTTCGCCATGGACCGGGCTGGCCTGGTGGGCGCGGACGGCGCAACCCACGCCGGCAGCTTCGACCTGGCCTACCTGGGGTGCCTTCCCAACTTCGTGGTGATGGCCGCGGCCGACGAGGCCGAGCTGGTGCACATGGTCGCCACCGCCGCGGCGCACGATTCAGGGCCGATCGCCTTCCGCTATCCCAGAGGCGAGGGAACCGGCGTCGAGATGCCCGAGCGCGGCCAGGTGTTGCCGATCGGCAAGGGCCGGGTGCTGCGCGAAGGCAAGGACGTGGCGATCCTCAGCCTCGGCACCCGACTACAGGGCGCCCTGGCGGCCGCCGATCACCTGCACACCCGCGGGGTCTCGTGCACGGTGGCGGACGCGCGGTTCGCCAAGCCCATCGACGAAGAGCTGGTGCGCCGGCTGGCCCGCAACCACCGCATGCTGATCGTGCTGGAGGAAGGCTCGATCGGCGGGTTCGGCAGCCACATTCTCGACTATCTGGTGAACCATGATCTGCTTCGGGTGGGTCTCACGGTGAGAACCATGAAGCTTCCTGACGCGTTCCTGGATCATGACGATCCTTACAAGCAGTACGACAAGGCCGGCCTCAACGCCGCCGACATTGTGCGTCTGGTCGAAACCAGCCTCGCCGAAATCGCTTAGAGCGAGCTGAGATGACCTTCAGATCCTTGACCCTTGCCGCGGTCCTTTCGACCGCGCTGATCCCCGCCGCCGTGGCAATGGCCGAGCAGGCCGATCCGGCGGCACAGACCATCGACGCCTTCGACAACGCCCTGCTCGAGACCATGAAGCAGGCCAAGACGCTGGGCGTGCAGGGCCGCTATGCGCGCCTTGGACCCGTGGTGCAGGCCGCCTTCGACCTGCCGACCATGACCCGCTTCGCGGTGGGTCCGAGATGGGCGGCCCTGAGCGCGCCGGAGAAGGCGTCGTTGATCAAGTCGTTCAGCCGGCTGAGCGTCGCCAACTACGCCAAGAATTTCGACAGCTACGGCGGCGAGCGGATCACCATCGATCCGAAGGTCGACACCCGCGGCCTGGACAAGCTGGTGCGCACCCACATCCTGTCGCCAGGCTCCAAGCCGGTGGACCTGACCTACCGCATGCGCCAGGCGGCCGACACGAAGTGGAAGATCATCGACGTCTACTACAACGGCTCGATCAGCGAGCTGACCACCCGTCGCTCGGACTTCGCCGGGACCATGAACGACGGCGGCGCCTCGGCGCTGGTGAAGAAGATCGACGCCCTGGCCGACAAGCTGGTGAAGACCGCTTGAGGCGTCGGGCTCGCGCCCGGTGAGGACCATCGTCGCCGGAGCGCTGGCCGCGGTCCTGGCCCTCGCGGCGGCTGGGTCCGTGCTGGCCGCGGAGCCGGACTTCGTCGCCTTCCACCTGCCCTGGGATCCCCACTCGCAGACTTCGCTGGCGCGCCACATCGGCCAGATCGACATCGCCGCCCCGCTCTGGGTGACCTTGCGGGGGCCCAACGCCGAGGTGGTGGTCGAGCCCGATCCCAAAGGCGCAGCCCTGCTCGCATCCAGGAAGGGCCGCCCCGAGGTCTATCCTATCGTCTCCAACGCCCACGACGACGTCTGGGACTCCGCCTCAGCTCAGGCGGCGATCCTCGATCCGGCGACGCGGGACGCCTTTCTGGGGCGGCTCGCCAGGCTGGCTCGGGCCCGCGGATTCGGGGGCTACATCTTCGATCTTGAGAACCTGACCCCAGCAACCTTGGCTGGCTATCCAGCGTTCCTGGCCGCCGCCAAGACGGCCTTCGCCTCGACGGGCGTGAAGGTCTGGTCCACCGCCGCACCGGGCTCCGACTGGCCCCTCCCCGCCCTGGCCGAGGCGGGCGACGCCGTGGTGCTGATGGCCTACGACGCCTGCTGGGCCACTTCCACGCCGGGTCCCGTAGCCGGCCAGGACTGGCTTGAGGCGGTGCTTGCGCAGCGCCTGAACGGGGTCGACTCCAAGAAGGTGGTGATCGCCCTCGGCTCCTATGGCTATGACTGGCCCGAAGGCGGAGCCGGCTCCCCCATCGGCGCCGACGCCGCCATCCGACTGGCCGACCGCACCGGCGCGAAGATCATCCGCGACCCAGTGAGCCGCGATCCACACTTCAGCTACACAGGGCCGGACGGCCGGCGACACCAGGTGTGGTACGTGGATGGCCGCGCCTTCGCCCTCGCCCGCGGCGCAGCGGCGTCGTTGCAGCCCAGGGCCATCGCACTCTGGCGTCTCGGGCTGGAGGATCCGGACCTCTGGACGGCGTCGCCTGTTCGGAATGCGCGACCGGCCCCCTCTACGGGCGCCCTGCCCCATCCCTGCGACCCGCTTCGCCGCTGACTTCCGGCCTCGCCGTTCTACCAAGAGGGGAACCGGACTCGCCCGCCGCCGTTCATGCAGACTGGTCGGTGGAACAACCTCATGCGTTTACGGCTCTCTGCATTCCTCGCCCTGCTGGCGTCACCCGTGACATTCGGAGCCGCCCATGCGGAGGGGGGATGGATCGTCACCATAGGCGGCCGCGTCGCCGCGAGCCCTCCCTACGAGGGCGCCGACCACGAGAGCATCCGCCCCTCCCCCACCTTCAATCTGCGTCGGGCAGACAGTCCCGACCGGTTCGAGCCGCCTGATGGGGGGACGACCTTCGCCCTGTTTTCAACCCGATACATTGCGGCGGGACCGATGGCCCGCTTCCGCTATGCGCGCGGCGACAAGGGCAAGTTCGCGGGCATGGACAAGATCGAGATCGGCGTCGAACCCGGCGCCTTCGTCAACCTCTGGCCGACCAACTGGCTGCGGCTACGCGCCGAAGGGCGACACGGCCTGATCGGGCATCACGGCTGGATCGGCGACGCTGGGGTCGACCTCGTCTACACAGGCAGCCGCTGGAGCGCCTCCCTCGGCGGTCGCACGGGTTATGGCGACCGACGCTATATGGACACCTACTTCGGCGTCACGCCCCTGGAAGCCGCCCGGAGTCCCTACCTGACCGCCTCCTATGCGCCGGGATCGGGGATCCGTTACGTCGGCGGGGAATTTGCGCTGTCGTATCGGCTGACCGGCGGCCTGAGGACCACCTTTGACGTCGGCTACCACCGCCTTTCGGACCGGATCGCGGCCAGCCCGATCGTCCAGGTCGCCGGCTCACGCGACCAGATCACCGCCGGCGTCGGGGTGAATTACAGGTTCGGCTTCGGGGGCTGACGCCAAGCGCCAAGGCAGTTGAATCGCGCTGTTCAGCCCGCCCGGGTAGGCTCCCCCTTCACCGGCCCCAGCAGCGCCGGCTCGAAGATCAGCGCACAGACCAGCGTCCAGACGATGGAGATCATCAGAATCTTGCCCATGCTGGCGGTGCCGGGGTGGCTGGACAGCCAGAGGCTGCCGAAGGCCATGCCGGTGGTCCAGGCGCTGAAGAAGACGGCGCGGGCGAGGCTGGATTGCAGCAGGTCCCCCTGCCCGGCCCGCCAGGCCATGACGAAATAGATGTGGAAGGCCACGCCCACGCCGAACAGCAGGGGGAAGGCGATCACATTGGCGAAATTGATCTGCTGGCCAATCAGCACGCAGGTGGCCAGGGTCAGGAACCCCGACAGGACCACCGGAGCCAGTGTGAACGCGACCTCCTTGATGCTCCTGAGCACGAATAAAAGCAGGATGGTCACGGCGATCAGCGACAGGATCGCCGCTTCGATGAAGGCGCCGGCCACCGTGTTGGCCGCTTCCTGGATCGAGATCGGCCCGCCTGAGGCGTCGGGCGCGACGGCCTGAACCGCCTTGGCGAAGCGCTTCAGGTTGGCGTTGTCGTTGGAGTCGCCCTTGGGGAAGACCGAGACCCGGGCGCGGCCGTCGGGCGTCAGCCAGTCGCGGGCCAACTCGGGCGGGATCGACTCCTTGGTCACTGTTTGCGCCGTCAGAAGTGCGCGGACCTGGTTCAGCATCACGGTCAGGGGGTCGATCAGCATCCTCGAGGCGCGCTCGCGGGCGTCTTGCGAGCCCGCGGCCAGGGCCTGGATCACGGTCGCGAGGCGACGGGCGTCTGCGGCGGCGGGAGACGGGTCGGTCCCGGCGGTCTTGCGCAGGTCCTCGGCGGCTCCGTTCAGGCTGGCCACCACCTCGGCGTCCGTGGGGGTGGGCTTGACGTCGAAGGGGTTCAGCGTCGGGTCCAGGAGGAGCGAGGCGTCCTCGATGTATACCAGCTTTGCCTCCTGCTCCTCGGGCACGAAGCTGGAGAGGGTGACGGTCTGGTTCACTTCCTTGAGCGACGAGATCTGTTTCGCCGTCTGGTCGGCGGCGGCGAGCGAGGGGCGCAACACGTCGATGGTGTTGGGCGTCTGATCCGGGTCCTTCATCAGGTCCAGCAGGGTCGACATCGCCTCCCCGTGCGGATCGCGCAGGTGGAGCGGGTTGAAGTCGAACTGGACCCAGGGGATCAGCGCGATGCTGACCAGCACGGAAATGGCGAAGCCCCAGAGCACGCCCTTGCGGTGACGGATCAGGAAGCGGTCCAGCGGCGCCATCCTCGGATTGCCCACCTCCAGCGCCTGGGGCGGCGGGCTTGCGAGCATCAGCAGGGCCGGCAGCAGGGTCAGGTTCAGGGCCAGGGCGATCAGCATACCCAGCCCCGCGATGACGCCCAGCTCAGAGACGCCGATGTACTGGGTGGGCAGGAAGGCGAAGAGGCCGAGCGACACGGCCACGCCGGCCACGGCCAGGGAGCCGCCGATGCCCTGGGCCGCGCGTCCCAGCGCAGGGCCGCGCTCTGGATCGACCAGCCGCTCGGCGCGATAGCGCACGCCCATCTGGATGCCGAAATCGATGCCCAGCCCCACGAACAAGGGAATGAAGGCCACCGAGATCAGGTTGAACCGCCCCACAGCCATCAGGCCCACGGCCGTGGCCAGGGCCAGGCCCGCCAGGGTGGTCCCCAGGACGCAGGCGATCATCCGAACCGAGCGCAGGGCCAGCCACAGCATCAGCGCCATGGCCGAGAGCATCACGCTGGTCACCAGCCAGGCCCGGTCGGCGAGGGATGAGAACTCCTCGTCCGCCAGGGGCGCAGGACCAGTCACGCGCACCGTGACCCCATGGGCGGCGTCCAGGCCCAGTTCGCGGGCGGCCTGCTTGATCCCGTCCTTCACCTTGGCGCCCGGCTCCAGGTCGCTGAAGTCGAGCTTGCCGTCGACCAGGATGAGACGGCGCCTGGGCATCTTCAGGCCGCCCTCGTCGGCCATCAGGGTGACCCAGGAGAACTGGGTGGGCCGGTTCTGCTGGGCCGCCTGCAGCGCGTCGGCCAGGGCGCGAATGGGCTTGTGGACCCGGTCCAGGGTGATCACACGCTGCTTCACGCCGGTGCGCATGGCCGAGAGGCTCTCCATCACCCCGCGCAGGCTGGGATCGGCGGCGAGCGGCCCCAGGAACGGCTGGGCCGAGATCAGGCCGGACGGGGTGTCCTGGACCTCCTTCTGGGACAGGTAGAGCAGGCCGTTTGAGGCGAAGAACGGTCCGGCGTCGGGGCGGCGTACGCCTCGGATCAGTGCTTTGCGCTCGGCAAGCTTCGCAGCGAGCGAGGCCGTGGCCTGCTCGGCCAGCTCGGGCGTCGCCCCGTCCACAACGGCGACGATCTGGGGCTGGGCGTTGGGGAAGGCGGCGTCCATCACCGCCTCGCGCTGACGCCAGGGCGTCTTGGGCGAAATCAGCGCCGCCGTACCGGTGCTCATGGCGAAATTGCCGACAATGTAGACGAGCGCAAGGGCGACCAGGGCGGCGGCCGCAACCGCCACTGTCCTGGGCCGTCGGCAGCTGGCTTCGACGATGCGCACAACCCAGGCCGCCATGTTCAGTCAACGCCTCCAGCGTCAGACGCCCTGCGCGTCCAGGGCGTGTGACGCCCGGGCGTTTGACCATTGTCGAGCCCGACCCATCCTGTAAAGCGTTCGCGCCCCACCGGCCCGGGAGGCGTAGTATGAGAGAGTCGCCGAGCCGCCCATGAAGATCGCCCAGATCTGCCCCTACGACTTCGACCGTCCAGGCGGGGTGCAGGTCCATATCCGCGACACCGCCATCGCCCTGCAGGAGCTGGGCTGCGAGGTCACCGTCATTGCCCCCCGGGTAGACCGGGACGACGCCATCCCTCCTCCGCCGGGTGTGACGCTGGTCAAGGTGGGACGGACCCGGAAGGTCGGCTTCGCCGGCACCGCGTTCGAGCTCAGCCTGGCCACGGGAGACGGCCTGCTCGAGCTCGAGGCCCTGCTGGCGCCGGGGCGGTTCGATGTCGTGCACTTCCACTCGGTCTGGACTCCGGTGATGCCGATGCAGGCCTTCCTGGCGTCCCGGACCGCCAAGGTGGCCACCGTGCACGAGACCCCGCCCGAAGGCGCGGGCGGGCTGATCCCGAAGTTCGGCCTGCGGGCGCTGAGCCTGCTGACCTTTCCCTACGTCGATGCAGTGATCGGCGTGTCGGAGGCGCCGCTCACCAATGTGATCCCTGCACGCGGCCAGCCGGTGTTCGTGCTGCCGCCCTGCACCGACCTCAGACGATTCGCCGAAGCGCCGCCGCCAAGGCGCGAGACCGGCGACGAGCGGACCACCATCCTGTTCGCCGGCCGCCTGGAGCCGCGCAAAGGGGCCATGTCACTGCTGCAGGCCTTCCACAGGCTCCGCCAGGACGGGCTTGCGGTACGGCTGCTGATCGCCGGGACCGGGCAGGAAGAAGGCGCGCTGCGCCGCTACGTCGCCGAGCACAGGGTATCGGACGTGGAGTTCACCGGCGGCTTCCAGGACCCGGACGCGCCCGACCTGTTCGGCGCCAGCGACATCTTCTGCGCACCGTCACTCTACGGGGAGAGCTTCGGGATCGTCATCGCCGAGGCCATGGCCGCCGGCCGGCCGGTGGTCGCGGCGGGGAACCGCGGCTATCGGACCCTGCTCACCGGCGAAGGCGCACGGTTCCTGACTCCGCCGGGGGACGTCGACGCGCTGCATGTGGCGCTGCGCGATCTGGCGGTGGATCCCGTCCTGAGGCTGCAGCTCGGCGCCTGGGGCCGGCGCGAGGCCCTGAAGTACGACTGCCGCCAGGTCGCGCCGAAACTGGTGGAGGTCTATGCTCAGGCCATTGCGCGACGGGCCTCAAGATTTCCGCTCATCCCCGGAGCCGTCTTAGCGGGCTCACCCCTTGACGAGCCAGCCGCCGGGGGCTGAGGCCCAGCCGAATTTCTCGATGCGCGGCGGCTTGCCCTCGAAGAACTCTTCCAGAGCCTCGCTTTCGCCCGGCCATTCGCGGATGGCGTATTCGTCGAGCAGCACCACCGCGCCGGTCATCATCCGTGGCCAGAAGGCCCTGAGCGCCGCGAGCGTCGGCTCATAGAGGTCCATGTCCAGGTGCAGCAGCGAGACCCTGAGGCCGGGGTTCTCCGCCACGTAGCAGGGCGCGGTCTCGCGCACGTCGCCGTCGACCAGCTCGACCCGGGCGCGGCTGGTGACGAAGGCGTCGGCGTTGAAGGCGTCCACCAGGGCGAACAGGGTGTCGCGGAAGCTGGAGGGGTTCCAGCCCTCGGCGGTGTTGCCGACGCGGGCGTCGAGCCCGTCCTTCTCCGAGCGGTCCGCCAGGCCCTTGAAATGGTCGAAGCCAAGCACCTTGCGGGTGCGGTCGCCCGGACAGAAGGTCTCCAGGAACCGGGCGAAGCTCAGTAGCGAAGCGCCCTTGTAGACGCCGCACTCGACGATATCGCCGGGCAGGTCCTGGATGCGTTTGAACACCTCATAGTGGGCGAAGGCCTTCATGAAATGCATGCGGCGGCCAAAGGCCCCGAGGTTGGCGATCAGGTCGGGCTCGTCGATGTGGGCCCGGAGCAGCTCACGCAGTTTTTCGTCAGCGGGGATCATGCGGTCTCCTCGTACTCCACCAGCTCGGGATGCAGCGCCTTGAAGGTGTCGAAACCGTCAGCGCGGCGATGGGCCCAATCCCGCGCCGCGACCTCGGGGGCCAGAAGATCGCCGAACCGCGCCTGGATCGAATAGCGATGCCGGGGCCCCGGATTAAATCCGGAGCGATGCACAAGGCGGTTGTGGAACAGGGCGACGTCGCCGGGCTCGAGCTCCAGCGTTTCTGCCGCCGCGTCGAAAGCGGGCTGGAAGCGGTCCGCGATGAACGCGTCCCGGGTGCCCAACGAGTCGCCCTTGGGGTCGCGCTTGAAGCGGATCTCAACGGGATAGACCTGGTCGGACAGGGACGGTGCGGCCTGGATCGAGCCGTTGTGCGGTCCGGTCAAGGTGAGCGGCAGCCAGGCCGTGACATAGTCCTCGGACAGCATGTTGTAGGCGTAATCCTGGTGCCAGCCGAAGCCGCGCCAGGGCTCGCCCGCGAGGTCCATGCGGAAGACACAGTGCTGGAACGGCGAGTGCAGACGACGGCATCCCAGGCGCGCCCTGGCCGCCGCCTGGAGCGGCTCGCAGGGGACGACGGCGCGGAATACGGCCGTTTCGCGCATGGCGTCATAGACCCGGCCCAGTCGCCGGCGATCGATGGCCGCCAGGGCGGTGACGCAGGCGTCAAGGTCTTCGAGGGGCGGAGCGCCGGCCGCAACGGCAAGCTCGCCCAGGGTCTGGACCGCCTCGCCGATCAGCTCGGCCGGAATCAGCCTGCGATGGAGGTTGAGGATCTCGCCGGCCCGCGACTCGCCCGTCTGCGCCATGGCGGAGGGCTAGCGCAAAAGAACCCCCGGGGGATAGCCGGGGGTTCTCCTACGCTGCACTCGGAGCTCCCATTGGAGGGGGGCTGTTCTGGGCGCTCCAGGTCCTATCAACTTGGCAACTGTGTCAAAAATCTGCGCCTTGGCCTTGTGCGGCCAATTTTCTTGTGGGGATGCATTCCCGATGGGCGCCCCAGGTGGGCCTTGGAACAGGTCTTCAGCGGCATGACGCAACGCGCGGCGCCGCTTGCCCGCCGTCGGCCGATCGAAATTCTGTACTTGACCGGAGGCCGGTCTTGATCCGGTCATGGTCGCCTTGGGTAAGGCCGCTGGGGGCAGATCATGGCGCGAGACCCTGGATCTGCGGTTCATTCCGCCCCGGCGGGCGGGATCATGCGCACGTCCCACATCGTCGCCGTGACCATGGGCAACGCCCTCGAATTCTATGACTTCCTGATCTACGCCACCTTCGCCATCTACATCGGCCGGGCCTACTTCCCCACGCATGAGCCGGTGGCGAGCCTCCTGCTCTCCCTAGCGACATTCGGCATCGGCTTCGTCACCCGACCGATCGGCGGCATGGTCCTGGGCCGGCTAGGCGACGTGATCGGGCGCAAACCGTCCCTGTTGATCTCCTTCAGTCTGATGGCGGTTGGATTGCTGGGAATCGCCGTCACGCCGACCTATGCCCAGATTGGCATCGCCGCACCCATCATCGTCATCGCCGCCCGGCTGGTTCAAGGGTTCGCCCTCGGCGGCGAGGTCGGACCGAGCACAGCCTTTCTCGTGGAGGGCGCAGCCGGACGCAGACGCGGCCTTGTGGGCGGCATGCAGAACGCCAGCCAGGGCTTGGCGATCCTCTGTGCGTCGGGGGTCGCCGTCCTGATCAGCTATCTGATGCCGCAGGCCGCACTCGAACAGTGGGGCTGGCGCCTGGCGTTCCTGGTCGGCCTCGTGATCGTGCCGTTCGGGCTCGTCGTGCGCAGGAACCTGCCGGAGACCGCGCCGCACCCGCTAAGAACCCAAGCGACCGGAGAGCGTCAGCGTGTGCCGTGGCGGCTGGTGCTGATGGGCGGGATGCTGATCACCTCCGGCACGATCTGCTCCTACATCGGCAACTACATGACGACCTACGCCTTGGACACGCTGCACCTGCCCGCCAGGACCGCATTCACGGTCGGGATGGTCAACGGCCTGTGCGCCGTCGTCTTCGTGCCCATCGGCGGATGGCTGTCTGACAGGTACGGACGCCGGGTGGTGATGCTTCCGGCGATGGCATTTGGTCTGGTCGTCGGGTTGCCAAGCATGGCCCTGCTGCTCGCCCATCCTTCGGCGTTCATGCTCAACACTGTGATGGCCTCCTGGGCGATCCCCAGCGCTGTGGGCGCGGCGGCGATGATGGTTTCGATCACCGAGTCCTTCCCGCCGCGCATGCGCTGCATGGCGGTGGGCACGATCTACGCCTTGGCGGTTGCGTTCTTCGGCGGCACGACCCAGTTCGTCCTGGCCGGGCTGCTCCACCTCACCGGCGACCCGATGGTCCTGGGCTATTACCGCATGGTCGCGCTGGCGATCGGCCTGCTTGCGGTGCTGAACATGGCGGAGTCCGCCCCGGTGAAAATCGGGTCCGCCGAGCCCGACGCCCAGCTGGCGCCCGCCTGAATCAGCCTCTGTCGCGAAGCAGCCTGCCCTGTTCGCGCTTCCAGTCGCGCTCCGCGGTGGCGGCGCGCTTGTCGTGGGCCTTCTTGCCCGAGGCCAGCGCGATCTCCAGCTTCACCCGGCCCTTTTCGTTGAAATAGAGCTTCGTCGGCACGAGGGTCCGGCCCTCGCGCTGGATCGCGGCGATCAGCCGGTCGATCTGCTTGCGGTGGAGCAGCAGCTTCCGGGGCCGCTTGGGGGCGTGGTTGAACCGGTTGGCCGGGCCGTACTCGGGGATGTTGGCGTTGATCAGGACGATCTCGCGCCCTTCGGCCGAGGCGTAGGACTCCGCGATGTTCGCCCGGCCGTTGCGCAGGGACTTCACCTCGGTCCCGGTCAGGGAGATGCCGGCCTCGAGGGTGTCCTCCAGGAAATAGTCGTAACGGGCGCGGCGGTTCTCCGCGATCAGCTTGCCGGGGGTGGGGGCCATCTTAGAGGACCCCCGCCTCCTTCATGGCGGCCAGCACCAGCGGACGGGCGGCCTCGGAACAGGGAGCGATCGGCAGTCGGACGTCCTCGGTGCAGAGGCCGAGCTTCGACAGGGCGAACTTGGTCGGCGAGGGCGAGGCGTCGGCGAACAACGCCTTGTGAAGGCGGATCAGCCGATCCTGAAGCTTCAGCGCGCGGGGCCAGTCACCGCTTAGGCAAGCGTTCATAAGACCGGACATAGCGTCTGGCGCGACGTTCGCCGTCACAGAAATGCAGCCATGCCCGCCATGAGCCATGTAGCCGAGCGCACTGGCGTCCTCGCCCGAGAGCAGGACGAAGTCCTCGCCGCACTCCAGGCGCATGACGCTGGGCCGGCTGAGGTCGGAGGTGGCGTCCTTGATCCCGACGATGTTCGGCAGGGCTGCCAGCCGCGCCACCGTCTCATTGGAGATGTCGACGCTGGTCCGCGCCGGGACGTTGTAGATCAGCACCGGCAGGTCCACGGCGTCGTTGATCGCGGCGTAGTGGCGGTAGAGTCCTTCCTGGCTCGGCCGGTTGTAATAGGGGGTGACCACCAGGGCCGCCTGGGCGCCGACCGACCTGGCGTGCCTGACCAAGCCGATGGCTTCCTCGGTGGAATTGGAGCCGGCGCCGGCGACCACCGGGACGCGCCCAGCGGCCACCTCCATGCAGATCTCGACCACGCGGCGGTGTTCGTCGTGGCTGAGGGTGGCGGTTTCGCCGGTGGTCCCCACCGGGACGAGCCCGTGCACGCCGCCCTTGATCTGGCGCTCCACCAGGGCCCGGAACGCCGGCTCGTCGACCGCTCCGTCCCGGAACGGCGTGACCAGCGCCGGCATGGCGCCTCTGAACATCGGTTGAACCATGGAGCAACAAGCCGTGATCTGACGCCGCAAGCAGTTGCGGCCTTGGGATTCGACCGGACAATATGGCCCCGGCCCCTCGCCCCGCAACAGGCGTCGGCGCGGCGGGCCATCGGGGCGTCTGGAGTTCGGCATTGCGGTTGATGGTCACCAAGGCGTTGATGGGGGCGGCGTGCCTCATCCTGGTGAGCGCCGCGGACGCGCAGAACCTGCAGATCCTTGGGGGATCGGCCCCGGCGCCGGGGCAGGCCGAGGCGCCGGCCGTGGGCCTGCCACGGCATCTGTCCGAGGATGAACTGAGCCTGCTGCGGCAGGGCATCGACGCCGCCCAGTCCGGCGACATCGGCCATGCGCGCGAGCTCAGGACCGACCTGAACGATCCGGTGGCCAAGAAGCTCGTGCTGTGGGCCATGGCCGACGTGGCGCCTGAGCGGATGTCGTTCTTCGAGCTGGACCAGGCCCGGCGCGACCTCTGGGGCTGGCCCCGCGCCGCCCGCCGCCAGGCCGCCGCCGAGCGGCAGCTGGAAAACCAGGCGATGGCGCCCGCCGCCGTGATCGACTGGTTCAAGGGCGACCCGCCGACGACGGCGGAAGGCGCGATGGCGCTGGCCGCCGCCTACCGCGCCAGCGGCAAGCCCGCCGACGCCCAGACCCTGATCAGGCGGTTCTGGCGCGAGAAGGTGTTCGAGGTGGAGCCGCAACGCCAGATGCTGGCCCGCTTCGGCGACGTCCTGACGATGGACGACCACGTCGCCCGCGCCGACATGCTGCTTTACGGCCAGCAGGGGCCGGCGGCGCGCGAGATGATCGTCCTGCTCCCCTCAGACCAGCAGGCCGTCGCCCAGGCGCGCATTGCGTTCCGGTCAGGAAGCTCCAGGGCGGAGCTGCAGATGGAGCAGCTGCCGCCCAATCTGCAGGACGATCCGGGCCTGACCTTCGAGCACGCCCGCTGGCTGCGCAAACAGGGGCAAGGCGCCTATGCGCTGGGCCTGATCCGCAACCTGCCCAAGACCGCGCCGGGCGAAGAGGCGGGCGCCGCGATCTGGCCTGAGCGGCGCGCCCTGGTCGTCGCGGCGCTGAAGGCGCGTGACTACGGCGCCGCCTATGCCGCCGCCGCAGGCAATGGCCTGCCCCCCGGCGTGGACTATACGGAGGCCGAGTTCTACGCGGGCTGGCTGGCCCTCACCAAGTTGAAGAACCCTCAGCTGGCGGACCAGCACTTCGCCCACATCCAGCAGGTCGGCTCCTCGCCCATCACCCAGAGCCGGGCCCTCTATTGGCGCGGCCGCGCGGCCGAGGCCGCCGGCGACCTGATCGGGTCAAAGGATTTCTTCGCCCAGGCGGACCTCTATCCGACCACCTTCTATGGCCAGCTGGCCGGAGAGCGGGCTGGCCGGGCGGAATTCGCGTTAGGCCACGACCCGTCCCCGACGGCAGCGGACCGGTCGCGGTTCGAGGGTCGCGAGACGGTGCAGGCGGCGCGCCTGCTGGCCGACTGCGGCGAACGTGACCTGTTCAAGGCCTTCGTGCTGTCGATCGACGACACCCTGCCGACGGCCGAGGAATACGCCCTGCTCGTGGACCTGGCGCGTCTCTATGGCGACCAGGACCTGTCAATGCGGGTGGTGCGGGTGGCGGCCCAGCACAGCTTCATCCTGCCGGACCGCGGCTATCCGCTGCTGGCCCGCTCCGACGTCCAGGGCTCGGCCGAGGCGGCGCTGGTGCTGAGCATCGCCCGCCAGGAGAGCAACTTCGATCCCAATGCCCGTTCGGCCCCCGGCGCCCGGGGGATGATGCAGCTCATGCCCTCCACCGCGCAGGTCGTCGCCCGCCGCATGGGCGAGCCCTATTCGGCTCAACGGCTGTTTGACCCTGACTACAACGTTCGCCTGGGCTCGACCTACCTCGGCTCGATGGTCGACAGTTTCAGCGGCTCCTATGTGATGGCCACCGCGTCCTATAACGCCGGGCCCAACCACATGAGCGAGTGGAGCTCGATCTGCGGCGACCCCCGCTCCTCGGCAAGCGACCCGGTGGATTTCATCGAGTGCATCCCGTTCTCGGAAACGCGTAACTACGTCATGCGGGTGCTGGAGGGCATGCAGGTCTATCGGGCCCGCCTGAACGGGGGGAAGGCGCCCCTCACCCTGTCGCAGGACCTGAAGCGCGGCGTCTACACGCCGGGCGCCTACGTGGCCCTGACAGCCGCACCCGGGGCGTCAACCTCCGTGGCCGCGTCCAGCACGCCTGGAACCATGGCCCCGATCCCGGACTAACCCGTCGAAATAGCGCGGGCGAATAGGTCCGGGTCGACATTGCCGCCAGATGCAATGAGAAGCGCCGTGCGACCCTTGAGCGGGTCCAATCCGGCCAGGGCGGCCGCGAGGGCGACCGCGCCGCCGGGCTCGAGCACCAGTTTCAGGTGGCGGAAGGCGAAGGCCATGGCGGCCAGGATCTGCTCGTCGCTGACGGCGTAGGCGCCCTTCGTCCGGCTACCGTTGATGGCGAACGGGATGTCGCCGGGTTTCGGCGCCATGAGAGCGTCGGCGAGGCTCGGCCGGCCCGGGGTGATGGCGGTCGGGACGCCCGCCTCCAGGCTGAGGCGGTGATCTTCGTAGCCCTCGGGCTCGATGGCGAAGGTCGCCGTCGCCGGAGACAGGGCCTCGACGGCCAGGTTGATCCCCGCCAGAAGGCCGCCGCCGGAGACAGGGCAATAGAGCAGATCGGCGGCGGCGCCCGCGTCCTGGAGCTGTTGCACCGCTTCCAGCCCCGCGGTTCCCTGGCCGGCCACCACATGGAAGTCGTCGAAGGCGGGAACGACGACTGCCCCGCGTTCCTCTCCTAACCGCGCAGCGATCCCCTCGCGCGACTCCTTCAGCCGGTCGTAGAGCACGACCTCGGCGCCCATCGCGCGTGTCGCTTCCAGCTTCACCCGCGGCGCGTCGGCGGGCATGACGATCACGGCGGGCAGGCCGAGAAGACGCGCCGCGTCGGCGACGCCCTGGGCATGGTTGCCCGATGAGAAAGCCACCACACCAGCCGGGCGCTCGGCTTCGGAAAGGCGGCAGAGGCGGTTGAAGGCGCCGCGGAACTTGAACGATCCGGTGCGCTGGAGGCACTCGGCCTTGACGAACACCCGCCCGCCCGTCGCTTCGTCGAGGGCGTCGCTGCGAAGGAGCGGCGTCCGGACCGCTCGGCCCTCCAGACGCCGGGCGGCGTCCTCCACATCGGCAAATGTCGGGATGTCCGTCATACGCGCGCCTCCCCTCGCCGCTGCGCCGCGACGACCATGCCCGCAGCCGTCTCGATGACTTCGCCGTCCAGGCCGAACACCTCGGCCAGGATCCGGGACGACAAAGCCTCCCGCGGCGGCCCGTCGGAGCTTACGCGGCCCTCGTGGAGCACCACGACCCGGTCGCAGCCCCGCGCCGCGAGGCTGAGGTCGTGCAGCGTGGCCACCACGGCGTCCCCCTTCCTGGCCCGGGCCCTGAGCAGGTCCAGGGTCAGAAGCTGGGCGTCCGGGTCGAGGCCGGCGGTGGCTTCGTCGGCCAGAAGCAGCGGCGCGCCGGTGGCGAACAGCCGCGCCAGCAGGACGCGGGCGCGCTCGCCGCCGGACATGTCGAACACCCCGCGGTCGGAGAGGTGCGAGAGGCCGACCGCCGCGAGGCAGTCATGGCCGATCTCGCGGGCCCGCGCCGGCGCTGCGTGGATGGCGCCGAGACTGGCCGCTCGCCAGGCCGGCAGGTTCCAGGCCAACCGCCGGTCCTGAGGCAGGTAGCCGACGCGTCGTGCTCGTTCGTCGGGAGGCAGGCTCCGGGGATCCTGATCCCCAAGCCGGACGGCGCCATTGGCCAGCGCCTGGAGGCCCACCGCGGCGCGCAGCAGGGTGGTCTTCCCCGCTCCGTTGGGACCCAGCAGGCCCAGCACCTCGCCCGGGTGAGCCTGAAGGTTCACGCCATCCAGCACGGCCCTGCCACCGCGCAGGGCCGTCGCGCCGCTGAATTCCAGGCGCGGGCTCATGAGCGCCAGGCCCGCGCCGCGCGCCACGCCGTCAGGGCGAACAGCGGCGCGCCGAAGAGGGCGGTCACCACGCCCAGCTTCAGCTCGGTCTCGGTGGGCAGGAGGCGGCCAATCACGTCTGCCAGAACCAGCAGGATCGCGCCCATCAGCGCCGAAGGGAGCAGGGTCCGGCCAGGATCGTGATCGGCGCGGGCGCGGACCAGATGGGGCGCGGCCAGGCCGACGAAGCCGATGATCCCAGCCATGGCGACGGCCGCGCCGGTGAGCAGGGCCGCGCCGGCCACGGCGGCGGCCCGCAAGCGCGCCATTGGCAAGGCCGAGACGGCGGCGGTCTCTTCGCCCAGGCTCAGCAGACTGAGCCCCCGCGCGGCGTAGGCCGAGAGGGCGCAGCCCAGCGCCATGGGCCCCAGGGCCCAGGCGATGTCGCTCCAGTCGCGGTTGGCCACCGACCCCAGCAGCCAGGCGAGGATCTCGGCGTTGGCCACCGGCGATGGGGAGAGATTGAAGACCAGGGAGGTCAGAGCGCCGCCGAACGCCGCCAGCGATACGCCAAACAGGATCAGCACCTCCTGCTCGCGGAACCGCGCCGCCAGGGCGGCGACCACCGCCCCCGCCGCGAGCGCGCCGGCCAGAGCCGCCAGCTCCACCGCGCCGGGCCGGGCGGCGAATCCCAGGGCGATGGCGAAGGCGGCGCCGAGGCCCGCCAGGGCCGAGACGCCAAGCACTCCGGGGTCGGCCAGGGGATTGCGCAGCAGGCCCTGCATGACCGCTCCGGCGAGGCCCAGGGCGGCGCCCACCACGGCCGCCGCGACGGAGCGGGGCGCCCGGATGCTCCAGATGATCTCGCCCGGGACAGAGCCGGGATGCCGCACGGCCTCCAGATACTGGGCGAAGGACAGGGGGACCTCCCCGAGGGTCACGCCCAGCGCCAGGACGCCCGCCAGGGCGATCGCCAAAAGGATGAGGAACCGGAAGCCGCTCATGGCCGACGGCGCACCGTCGCCAGAGCCGAGGGCCCGTCCGCTGCGAACCAGGCCGGACATCCGAGGATGGAGGCCGGCAGGGCGGCCAGGGTGCGACCCGCCATCGCCCGGCGCAGGGCCTGATGGCGACCGATGGACCAGCGCTGCCCAGCGAGGGCGTCAGGTTCGAAGAAGCCGAGAACGAAGGCGTCCGGCGGACGGCTGACCAGCCGCTCCAGCGAGACAGGCGAGTAGCCCCCGGCGGGCGCGGCGTCCTTAAGCCCTGCCCCCGCGATCATGGCGCCGACCAGGGTGTCAGGTCCGGCCGTGAAGCCGCCCGGCGTGAGATAAAGCGCGGGTTGGCCGCTCCAGGCGCCGCCGGCGGCGTGGAGCTCACGATCCATGGCGCTGATCAGCGCCTCGCCCTGGGCGCGCCGTCCCAGCGCCTGCGCGACTTTGCGAATATTCTCGCGCACGCCGTTGAAATCATTGGCGTCATCGATCTTCACAACGTCGACGCCCCGAGCCGCCAGGCGACGACTCATCAGCTCGTCGCCGCCCCAGTAGCGGACCACCGCCCCTGCGCGGCTGGCCAGGACCGCTTCCAGCGTGGCGCGCCGTCTGGGCAGCCCGGCCGCCTGGATCCGCAGGTACGAGTCCGCGTCGCCGGCGCGGTAGGACAGGCCGGCGATGTCAGGCCGGGCGACCAGGGCCAGGACGTACTGGTCGGCGCACTGGTCGAGGGAGGCGACCCTCGGGCCCGCTTTGGCTGGGGATGACAGCGCCAGCACCAGGGCCCCGGCGGTCAGGAAATGTCTTGTCCGAACCAAGGATGGCGCTCCCGTTCCCGGCCACGAGTAGGGGCAAAGCCAGGCCCCCCGCAAGCCGCAGCCGAGCTTCAGCGCTTTACGGCCCCGGATCACAGCGCGTATGCGGCGGCGGATGCCTCGCTCCTTCCCCATCCTGGCCGAAACGCCCAGCGTCATGCGCACCACGGGCTGGGCGGACTATGAGCTCCTCGACAGCGGCCGCGGGCGCAAGCTCGAGCGCTATGGCCCCTATCGCGTCGCCAGGCCCGAGCCCCAGTGCCTGTGGAATCCCCGGCTAGACGAGGCGGCGTGGGCGGCGGCCGACGGGGTGTTCGATCCCGCGGACGAGGACGACGCCGGGCGCTGGCGGTTCTCCGGCCCGGTGGAGCAGACCTGGCCCATGGCCTGGGGCGACGTGCGCTTCCACGGCCGGTTCACCCCCTTCCGGCACCTTGGTTTCTTCCCCGAGCAGGCCGCCAACTGGACCTGGATCGACGCCGCCACGCGCCAGGCCGGCGAAGGCGCGCGGGTCCTGAACCTGTTCGGCTACACCGGAGTAGCCAGTCTGGTCTGCGCCGCCGCTGGGGCGGCCGTAACCCACGTGGACGCCTCCAAGCGCGCGGTGGGCTGGGCGCGCGAAAACGCGGCGCTGTCGGGGCTGGCAGACCGCCCGGTCCGCTGGATCTGTGAGGACGCCCGCCGCTATGTCCAGCGCGAGGCGCGGCGCGGATCGCGCTATGAGGGGATCATCCTGGACCCGCCGAAGTATGGCCGCGGCCCCGCCGGCGAGGTCTGGCGCCTCTATGAAGATTTGCCAGATCTGATAAGGCTTTGTGCTGAACTTCTGTCAGACAAGGCGAGCTTCTTGATCGCCAATGTCTATGCGGAGCGGATCTCGGGCCTGGCCATGGGCTCGCTCCTGCGCGAGGCGATGGAGGGCCGAAGCGGACGGATCGATTGGGGCGAGCTGGCGCTGGTCGAGCAATCGGGCGAGCGGGCGGTGGGCCTGTCGTTCTTCGCCCGCTGGACGGCCGCATGAGCGCGCGGACCGTCACCTCCTTGTCCAACCCGACGGTGAAGGCGGCGCGGGCGCTGCA
>FTHI01001564.1_pt1 | contig 20629 bp, 15 predicted proteins | sample 1640891 | NCBI WGS metagenome assembly FTHI01 (sample SAMEA3914788, study PRJEB12502) | metagenome | biome: forest; material: soil | place: Canada | collected 2011-07-03 | depth 0.1 m
GGGAGGGCGACGTGCTGGTGGTCGACACCATCGCCATCAAGGAATCGGTCCCGGTCGGCCGTGACGTGCCGCACTCCGACCAGATGCGGATCACCGAGCGCATCCACCTCGCCTCGCCCGACGTGCTTCACGACGAGATCACTATCAATGATCCCAAGGTGCTGGAGCACCCGTGGAGCTTCACCTACGCGTATCGGCGGCTGCCGGGCTATCAGATGCTGGAGTACGTCTGCGAGGACAACCGCGAGTACGTGGACGAGAAGGGCGGCACGCACCTCAGGCTCAAAGAGCCTTGAGATTGGAGTTGGGGTCCGTGAGACCGAACTGGAACACTTCCGGTTTCAGTTCTGAATGCTAGGATGCCGGCTGAATCGGGCGGCCGAGCACAGCCCGGTCAAACAGGGAGCTACGCGTAGTGAAGACGTCCTGGACGGCCCGGATCGGCGCCGCTTTGATCAGCACTGGGATAAGCGTGGGCGCACTCGCCCTGGCCGGCGGCGCCAGCGCCCACCACTCGTTCGCCATGTACGACAACGACCACCAGGTGAAGATCCTGGGCACGGTCAGCGACTTCAAATGGCAGAACCCGCACGTCTACATCGAGCTGGAGACGATGGATCCGGCCGGCGGCGCGTCCAAGCACTGGACCATTGAGTGCGCCAATCCCGGAATCCTCAATCGGATCGGCTGGAAGTTCAACATGATCAAGGTAGGCGACAAACTCACGGTGATCGTGGCGCCCCTGCGGACCGGTGAATCCGGGGCGCTCTTGAAGCAGGTCACCCTCCCCGACGGGCGCAAGTTCGGCAACGGCGCGCCCGCCGGCCCGGCGCTGATCCAGTAGGGCGGGGCTGGAGATGGACCTGACCAAGACCCCGGACCGCCGCTTGGCGCTGCTCGCCCGCGGCGCCTGCCTGGCCGCCTGCCTGGCGATGTCTCCTGCCGTGACGCTGGCGGCCAAGGCCCCGGCGGCCAAGGCGAAGTTCGATCCACACTTCTTCTCGGGCGCCTGGGATCGCTATCCGGCCTTTGGCGACTCCCGCGTGGACCCGACGGTCAAGCCGGCGCCGCCCGACACCGCGCCAGCGCCGCTCAAGCCCGAATACAAGACGGCATACGACGCCGAGCAGAAGACGATCGCCGAGGCCAATGCGGCCGGCAAACCGATCGCAACCGGCTACACCCACTGTCTGCCCGACGGCATGCCGACCATGATGATGGGCATGTTCCCCATGGAGGTGCTGCAGACTCCCGGTCAGATCACCATCATCCAGGAAGCCTACAACCAGGTGCGGCGGATCTATCTGAACGAGCAGCAGATTGCGGTCGAAGACGCCGAACCTGGATTCTGGGGGCACTCGGTCGGCCACTGGGAGGGCGACGTCCTGGTCGTCGACACCATCGGCATCAAGGACTACGTGAAGTTCCGCAATGTGCCGCACTCGGACCAGATGCGCCTCGACGAGCGCATGAAGGTTATCGACGCCAACCATTTCCAGGACCAGATCACCGTCACCGATCCGGCCTATCTGACCAAGCCATGGACCTGGACCTGGATGTACAAGCGCCGGCCCGGCTACAAGATGTATGAGTACGTCTGCGAGGATAACCGCGAGTACGCCGACCCGGTCACCGGACAGGCGCGCCTGCGCGTGACCAAGCCGGGCGGCTAGAACTCGCTATTTCCCCTGTTTACGGGGCGTTGTTTGCGGGCATCGACGCGATGCTGCCGCGTTCTTCGACGTCAGTCTTGAACTTCTCGGCGGCGACCTGCTTGGCGCCCCATTCGGCGCGGGTCAGGCAGACCTTCTTCATGAAGCGGCTGCCGGTGACTTCTTCGCGCTTGCAGATGACCGTGTTGGGGTTCTGGGTGGGCGTTTGGGCATGACCGTCGTCGGCGGACGCCTGGGCGGTCTGGGCTCCCGATGCGGGCGCTTCGGCCCCTGCTGTCGACCCCGCCAAGACGGCGGCGGCGGCGAGCGCGATAAACTGGAATTTCACTGTCGTTCCTCTCCTGGCCGCCTGACGGCGAACGTTGTCGCAGTCAATTTAGCGGCGCGGCAGGGAAACTCAATGGGAACGCGCATCCGAGGGCGCACGATCAGTGCACGCGATGCCCAGAGACCTCCGCGCCCGCGTCGGAGGGCAGGCGAAGGAACGCCGGAATTGCCGTCAGGCCGATCAATGACATCGCCAACAGGGCGAGCCGGCAATCACCCAGGGCCAGCGTCCTGTGGTGCGCTCCTGCGCTGAGGTTGAGGATGATCGCCGCCACAGCGATGGCGACCGCCCCAGTTGTCTGGTTCAGAACGTTGGAGAGCACCGTGGCGCCGCCGATCTTCTCATGGGGGACGTCCGCAAAGGTCATGGTCACCAGTCCGGTCATCAGCACCGATCGCGCCATGCCGCTGAGGAGGAGGACGCCAAAGATCGTCCAGTAGGGCGTTGAGGGCGAGAACAGCATCCAGGACGCCGTCGCCGCAGCTGTGAGGACGGCGGTCACCAGCAAGGACCGACGGAAGCCGAAGCGCCTGAGCGTCTGGTTGGCGATCGACTTCAGGACCAGGTCCCCACCATTGTAGCCGAGCAGCAGCAGGCCCGACTTGAACGCCGAAAGCCCAAGTCCGATCTGGAACAACAAGGGCAGGATGAATCCCAGCGCCCGGAAGGGCATGCGCACGAGCATCCCGCCGGTGAGGGCGCTGGTGACGAAGGTCCGGATGCCCAGGACGTCCAGCGGAACGAGGGGATAGTCCGCGCGCCGGCTGTGCCTGAAAGCGAGGACGCCAAGCACCAGGCCGAGGATGGCGAGGCCGGCGGGCCCCTCCCAGGCGCCGCCTGGGGAGCTGATCCTGTCCAATCCGTAGATCAGGGCGGACAGGGCGCCGGCGGTCAGGACGAACCCGACCCAGTCGAATGGCCGACGCTCGTCGCTTTTCAGGTTGGGGATGAACCGGAACGCCAGGGCCACCGCGACCACGGCGACGGGGACATTGAGGAAGAAGATCCAGGGCCAGTCGAAGAAGGTCACGATGAATCCGCCCAACGCAGGCCCGATCACGGGGGCAACCAGACCCGGCGTGGTGGAAATGGCGATGACGCTGACCAACTCGCTCTTGGGTGTGCTTCGCAGCAGCACAAGGTTCCCGACCGGCGCCATCAGGGTGGCGGCCAGGGCCTGCACTACCCGTGCGGCCACGAATTCCGGCAGGCCGTGGCTCAGACCGCAGAGCACCGACGACAGGGCGAAGGCGATGATGGCTCCCACGAACACGCGCCGGGCGCCCAGCCGGTCGGCGACCCAGGTGGAGACCGGCAGGAAAGCCGCCATCACCAGGATGTAGACGGTGAGCCCGAGGCTCAACTCGACCGGCGGCAGATGGAAGGTGCGCGCCATCTGAGGCAGGGCGGTGGCGATGATCGTGGAATCCAACGACCCCATGAATTGGGCCGCCGAGATGATCAGGGCGATGACCTTGGCGTTTACGGGCCTGGCGCCCACGCTCAATGGGGCCGCGCCTGCAGCGAGATCACCGGCCGGTTGCGGAAGAACTGTGAGAGGACCCATTTCTCTCCGGAGGTCGGCGGACGGCCGGCGTGGACGCTGCCTGGGTCGGGGCGCCCTGCCTCGTCGGCGCTGTGGAAGATCAGAGCGTCGCCGGTCTGACCCTTGAACGTCAGGCCGGCCTTCGGGAACTCGGTCTCGCCCCCCTCACACTCCTCGTTCAAGTAGATCAGGCAAGTCGCCACACGCTGACCGCTGCGGCCGATCTCCTCGGCATAGGCTGGGATGGCAGGATCAAGGAAGTCCACGTGCTCGCCGTATTCTTCGCCTGTCTCATAGTGCAGGACGGCGAAGGCCTCCATCTGGTTCATGGGGATGGCGGCAGCCGCGCTGATCCGCGCCTGGATGAGCAGGTTGAGCAGGCAGGTGTCAGCGAGGCCGAAGTTGGCAATCCGGTTGAGCCGGGTTTCCTGGCTGAGCACTGGCTCGGCTGTGTCGGGATCGTAGAGCTCAGCACGGACCAGACGGGACCTGGACTGTTCGATCACGAAGGCGCAGGCGTCCTTTGGGATGAGGCGGGAAACCGAACCCACGAGTGGGGAGTTCGACAGGGTGCTCGGGCCCGGAGCTCGGGTCCACGCGGCAAGGTCGAACGCACGCCGAAGCCCCGCCCAGTCCCCCGCCGTCATCTGGGACCGTTCGCCTGCCAGGACTCGAAGTTGCGCCTGAGCGGACGCCGATCCGAGTTCTGCTGAGCGCTGCAGGCAATCCAATGCGGCGTCCCAGCTCTGCCGGGCGTGGAATCCACCACCCACCAGGACGGCGAGATGGCCGGCCGCCTCAGCGCCTCCCAGATTCGTTGCATCCGAGAGGAACCGCAAACCGTCGGTCGGCAGGAAGGGAGCGTCCTGGCCTGTGACCAGACGCAGGCCGAGGATGGTCAGCGCCTCGGCGTCGCCAGAGCCCGCGGCGCGGGCAAGGCAGTTGATGGCGTCTTCGTGCTGGCCGCGCGCGTCCAGCTGTCGCGCCAGATCGATCTGGGCCCGCGCGTCGCCCGTCTGGATGTCCGACAACACCGACCTCTAAGCAAAAAGAAAGGGGCGGGCCCTAAGGCCCGCCCCCACTGATAGCAAGAAGTTCCGGTGACTAGAACCGGGCCTTCAGGCCGACGTAGAACCGGCGGCCCAGGGCGTCGTAGAACCCTTCGTTGGTGGTTCCTTGACCCGAGGACGCAACCGCACCTGCCGTAGCCGCGATATTGGCTCCGGTGATCTCCGGTTGGGCGTCGAACAGATTGTCCACGCCGGCGCGCAGCGTGTAGTTCTTCCGGATCGTCCAGTTGCCGTAGAGGCCGAACTCGTCGTGTGCAGGCGTGTCCTTGGTGTTGTTGCCTGAAATGAGATTGCTGGGATTGATGGCGTATCCCTGCGGGTGGACGCCCGGGAGGTGGCGCCAGCTCATCGACACGTGCGCCGGCCCCTGGGAGTAGCCCACCGTCAGGTAGGACTTCCACTTGTAGGCGCCCGGGTTGAAGCCCGAGAGCACCGGACCCAGAGTGCCCGCCCAGTGGCGCAGCGACGTGGCGTTGCCCTTGATGGACGAGTCGAAGTAGTCGAGCCAGTTCCCCTGCCAGCTCACATCCACGGCGCCCGGAACCATGCCGAGGCCGATGTCGCTGAGGTCGGAGTTCCAGTTGACCTGGAGGTCGACGCCGGCGGTGGTGATGTGAGACAGGTTGTCGAACGCGATCGTGGTTGGAGCTTCCTGGCCCGTGCCGGGGTTGTAGGAGACGAGGGAGCACGGGACGTTGCCAGGGGCGGTGGCGACGGCGACCGGCTGTGTCAAGCAGGCGGCGCGCACGTCGTCGATCGCCTGGAACTGGATCGCGTCGTTGATCTCGATCCGATACCAGTCGATCGAAAGGTTCAGCCGGCTGAGGGCCGGGGTCATCCAAGGTGAGCGAAGGACGACGCCCGCCGTCCAGGTCTTGGCCTTTTCCGATTGCAGGTTCGGATTGCCGTTCTGGATGGTGAAGACGAAGCCCGACGGCGTGCCAGCCACCTGGTTGTTGGCGTTGTTGTAGAAGTTCTGCGCCCCCTGCGGGGTCATCAGCGCTTCGCAGATCAACCTGGCATTGGCGGCATTGGGGTTCTTTGCCGGGTTTGCGCCGTAAGGAGCGTTGGTGGCCGTGGTGCAGGGGTTGCCGTATTGGGTAAAGGCCCCGCCGGCGAACACCTGCTGCTTGCCCAGGAACAGTTCGCCGAGGTTCGGCGCCCGGACGGCCAGGTTATAGCCGCCGCGCACCCGCATCCAATCGGTGACCGCCCAGTCGCCCAGGATCTTGTAGGTCCAGCCGCCCTTGAGATTGGCGGTGATGTTGTTCAGGCGATCATGCGCGCCGTACGACGAATAACGGGCGCCCAGTTCCAGACCGAAGCTCTTGACGCCCGGCAGGTCCTTCAAGACCGGCACGAGCAATTCGCCGAAGCCTTCCTTCGCGTTCCACGACGAGTTCATGTACGCCGTCGGATAGACGCCGGCGACCTGGTCGGTGAACGAGACGGTGCTTTGCAGCACGTCCGGGGTGTAGGTCAGGAATTCTTCCCGATAGGAGCCGCCGACCGAGATGCCGACGTCGCCCGCCGGAAGGGTGAGCAGCTTCCCTTGGATCGTACCTTCGACGACGTTCTGTTCCATCGCAGTGTAGTTCTGGATCCGGGCCGTGATGGCTTCGATACAGTCGTGCGATGGCGTAGCGCCATTGAAGATCGCCCCGGCGAAACCGGAGGTGCAATGGATCTGCGCGGCGCCGAAGCCGTTGTTCGGCAGAACCTGATTGCCCGTGATGGTAGCGTTGGCGCCGTAGTTCGGAGCCAGGATCAGCGCCCGGTACCGCGTCAGCGAAGCATAGCCTTCGCCGAGGCTGTATTGCGACGATTCACCGTGAGAGGCGTTGAGGTCCCAGGTGTAGTCGGTGCCCGGGACGCTCCCCTTCAGGCCTGCGACGACTTGCCAGTTGGTGTTGGTGTCGCGGGTCGAGCGCGGGGGCATCCAGCTGTCGGGGCTGGGGATCGAGAACAGTTGCCAATCAGAGTTGGGACCGGTTCCCGGGACGGCCGTGCCGAGCAACGCCGGATTCAGATTGCCGGTGAGCAACTGGTTACCGGGAGCAAACTGGCAGAACGGCGTGTTGCAGTAGTGGTCGGTCAGACGAGCATTAAGCAGCGTCGCCAACTCTGTCGGGACCGGGTGACCAGACGCAACGCCGTTGGTGGCGGAGTCGTAGGGCACGTTCACGCCCCAGCCGGTGATGAACGGCGTCGGGAACAGGACCGTGCGGGTCTTGGTCTGGGCAAAGGTGCCGCGGGTGTAGAAGGTCAGGTCGTCGGTGAAGTCGTAGTGGGCGCTGCCGAACACCGTCCAACGGTTGGTCGGAGCCGTGACGAAGTAGTTGGTCTGGTTGGCCTTCAGGCCTTGGACGACCTTGCCGCCATCGATGTAGTTATAGAAGGCGATATCCCGGCCGCTCACGACGCCCTTGTAGCGGTAGGATCCGCCCGGGAACGTCGGTCCGGCGGTGTTCGCGCCGGTGTATAGCGTGCCGTCCGCATTGAACCAGTAGGTCGGGCCGACCTGGGCGCTGATGGGATTGGTCGGCGTCGTGAAGATGCTGTTCACCGCCGCCTGAGTCGGGTCGTTGGCGAAGATGTCCGACTTGTAGGCGAAGCCGTGGAAGAAGAAGTCGTTGCCGCCGACAGTCGGATCGGCCCAGCCCTTGGTGTAGAATGCGCGGTTGGCCTGGTAGGACGGCTCGCGGGTGAAGTGCTCGACGCCGAACATGGCGTTGCCCTTGTCGTCCGCGAAATTGGCGCCGATCAGGGCGCTGATCTTGAACTCCTGGCCGTCACCACGCTGGGTGACACCGTACTGGGTGTCCAGGTCCATGCCCTGGAAATTCTTCTTGAGGATGAAGTTGATGACGCCGCCGACGGCGTCAGGGCCGTACACGGCGGAAGCGCCGCCGGTGACCACTTCCACCCGCTCGATCATGGCGGAGGGGATCGTGTTCACGTCGATGACCAGCAGGCCGTTCGAAGGCATCAGGCGCCGGCCGTCGGCGAGCACCAGGTTCCGGTTCGGGCCCAGGCCGCGGAGGCTGAGGGTCGAGATGCCGATGCTGTTCAGGGCGGTCGGCTGCACGTCGCCCGAGTTGGCCACGCCGGTCATGTTCTGGGCGGGCGAGAACTGGGGCAGCTTGTTCAGGTTGGCTTCGATCGCGACGTTCGAGGTGTTCTCGAAGGTCTGGGCGTTGACCGTGACGATCGGGCTGTTGGAAGAGTAGTCGCGCCGGACGATGCGCGAACCCGTCACCACCACTTCAGTCGATGCGGCGGGCGCGGCCGGCTGAGCGCTTGCGGCTCCGCCGATCCCGGCGAGCCCCATGCCCATCATGATGGCTGTCGATCCAATCAGGACGGACTTGGTGATCCGTCCGGACCTTGTGTTGTCGTGCATAGAAGTGACCTCCCCGAGTGCGTGCGGGCCGCGGCGGATATCTTGTTCCCGCGCGGCCGGCCCATGAGTTTTACAGTTGCGAATTCAGCCCCGAATGCGCTGGTGTTCCGGCCCTAAATTCCAACACGACCGCGCCGACGGCGGGCGGCTTGGGTCAGGCACAGCTTCAATGCAAAGAATCCCGTCCGCGGCTTGGCGGCAGAGTCTGCTCCGGATTGGCGCTTGTGACGTGACTTCAGGCTCCCCTCGACATTGCGACCCGTTGGTTCGCTCGCCTGCTTTATTGCTGGCTTGACACTGACAATGTCTGAACGCCCCAAGTGTGTCAAACCCGCCAAAGTCCAGACACACCAAGGTGATGCGCAAATAGCACGGGTTCCCGCCGTGACAGGGAGTATGAGCAAGCTATCGCTTACTGGGAGTTTAGTGCGGGGCTATTGCAACCAAAGTCGGGAACGGCGGGACGGCGAATCTGACGCCGAATCACTCCCAGGCGTTAACCATGACCTTGCACTGGTTGGTGCGCTGCTTGAGCGCCTCGAAGGCGTCCGGCAGGGCGGCCAGCGAGACCTCTTCCGTGATCATGGCGTGGGGGACGAGGACCCCAGACTCGAGCACATCCAGCGTCGTCTCGAAATCCCGCACTTCGTAGAAGGCCGAGGGTTGCAGCCGCACTTCCTTGTTGACCACGAAGAAGGGATTGATCGTATCGGGCTGGGTGCACAGCCCGGCGATGACCACGGTCCCGCGGGTGGCGACATGGTCAACGCTGCGCTGGATCAGGCCGGTCTTGCCGACGCACTCGAAGACGATCTCGGGCGGGCCGCCGAGCGCGCGGTTCACATCCTCGATCGGAGTGTCTGAGGGCGGCACGAAGACGCTGGCGCCCATCTCCATGGCCAGGTCCGCCCGCCGCGTGGAAGACGCGGTGCAGGCGATCTTGCCCGCGCCCATGCGCCTGGCCCAGAACACGACGGCCAGGCCGATGGGCCCCGCGCCGATGACCAGGACCCGCTGGCCGGATTTCAGCCCCGCAACATTCACGGCGTGGAGTCCCACCGCCAGCGGCTCGACGAGCGCCCCATCGGTCAGGGACACGCCGGACGGCATGCGGACGCATTGATGCTCGGCGACCCGGGAGTACTGGCCATAGCCGCCGCCGCCGACAGTCATGCCGCGCTCGCACCAGGCCCCCTGCCCTGATAGACACGGTCCGCAACGGCCACAGCTCTCGAGCGGGAACGCCGCCAGCCGGTCGCCCTTCTTGACGCGGGTCACGTCGCGGCCGACCTCGACCACCTCGCCTGAGTATTCGTGGCCGAGCACGACGCCGGCCGGGACCCCGAAGATGGGGTCCTCGGTGATGTGCAGATCCGATCCGCATATGCCGCAGGACCCGACCTTGATCACCACGTCGAGCGGTCCAGGAGTGGGATCGTCGAGGGTCTCGACCACCAGGGGCTTGTGCAGTCCCTTGAACACCGCGGCTTTCATGGTCGTCCTCCCGTGCGAGCTCGTCTTCTGCGCCCTTGGCGACCCCTATGCCACCTGCGGCCGAGGCGCGTCCATATCCAGGCTTCCGTCATAAAGACAATTCGGGCAGGACCAGTCGCCGCCGCCCATCAGAGGCCGCGCCCAAGGGAAGGACGAGGAGACGCCGATGAAGGTCGCAGATATGTTCAGCGTGGAAGGGTACTGCGCCATCGTCACGGGCGGGGCGAGCGGGCTCGGCCTCGGATTCACCGAAGCGCTGGCCGAGAACGGCGCACGGGTCACCATGCTCGACATCAGCCGCGAGCGGATCGACACCGAGGTCCAGCGTTTGCGCCGCCAGGGTTGGGACGTGCGTGGCGAGGTGGTGGACGTGACCGACCACAAGGCCCTGGACGCCGCCTTCGATGCGGCCATGGCGGAATACGGCAAGCTCGACGTGGTGTTCGCCAACGCCGGCATCGACCCTGGACCGGGGTTCATCTCGGGCTGGACCGGCGGCGGCCGCGCCCGCAACCCGGAGGGCGCGCTGGAGAACTACGGCGACGAGCGCTGGGAGCGGGTGATCAACCTCAACCTCAACGGCGTGTTCGCCACGCTCAGGGCGGCCGCCAGGCACATGAAGCCGCGCAAGTTCGGCAAGATCATCGTCACCACCTCGCTGGCGGCCTTCATGAGCGAGGCCGGCATCGGCGCGGCCTATATGGCGGCCAAGGCGGGCGCGGCGCACCTGATGCGCAACGTCGCCCTGGAGCTGGCGGCCTACAACATCACCGTCAATGCCATCGCCCCCGGCTTCTTCATCACCAACATCGGCGCTGGCGTCCAGGGCAACCTGGCGGTGGCGGACGAGGTCTCCAAGAGCGTGCCCATGCACCGGGTCGGCTTTCCGGAAGACATGAAGGGGCTGGCGCTGTTCCTGGCCTCCCCGGCGTCCGGCTATGTGACCGGCGCGCAGATCCCCATCGACGGTGGCTGGTCGCTGGGCGACGCGGACTGAGCTGAAGTCCAAACTGTAACGCCACAGCCAAAGAACTGTCACCGAACCACTCTATCGGCCCCGGAACCGGTCAGCCCGCCGGCCCGGGTCGCCTCCGTGCAGAGGGAACTAGACGCGCCCTGGCGCCTATCGAGGTCTGGCGACACCTGTTCTGAGGAGGCCAGATTGGCCGACGGGCTTTGGATACGCACGGATGACGCCCCGGTCCCGGCCGCCGTCCATTTGCGCCGCCCTGTCCACCTGGTCGACACCACCATGCTGTTCGCTCCCCGCAGCGGGGGTGTGAAACGTTATCTCCTGGCCAAGCACGGCTGGATGCAGGACCAGGCCGACCTGCGCCATACCGTGGTGGTCCCCGGAGGGACCGACCATGGCGAGCCGGGCGGCGTCGTCAGTCTCGCAGCGCCGCTCCTGCCGTTCGGCGACGGCTACCGATGCCCCACCAACCTCGGCAAATGGACGCGGACCCTGGCGGACCTGCGCCCCGACCTGATCGAGGCGGGCGACCCCTATGTGCCGGGACATGCGGCCCTGGACGCAGCGGCCGAGTGCGGCGCGGCCACCGTGGGCTTCTGCCACTCCGATCCCGCGGCCCTGGCGGCGCTGCATTTTGGCGAGTGGGCGGCGTTGCCGGCCCAGAAACGCTGGGCGCGGTTCTACGCCCGGTTCGACCTGGTGGTGGCGCCGAGCCGGCACATCGTCAGCCGGCTGACCGAGAGCGGCGTGGGGCGCGTGCAGCTGTTGCCCCTGGGCGTGGACATCCGGGCGTTCCACCCCCGGCGCGCCGACCGGCTGGCCCTGCGCGCGCGACTGGGGCTCGAACCGGAGGCGCGCCTTTTGGTGTTCGCCGGGCGGCCGGCGCGGGAAAAGAACCTCGAGGCCCTGATGGGGGCCGTCGCGCGCCTGGACGGGCGTCATCACCTGATGCTGATCGGGGCCGGACGCGATCTGCCGCCCCAGCCGCGGGTGATCAATCTCCCCTTCGAACCGGATCAGCGGCGGCTCGCCCGGCTGCTGGCCAGCTGCGACGCCTTCGTCCACGCCAACGACCAGGAGCCATTTGGCCTGATCGTGCTGGAGGCCCTGGCCGCAGGGCTGCCCGTGGTCGGACCGTCCCGCGGCGGCGTCGCGGAGTTGATCGATGAGACTGTTGGGCAGCTCGCCGTCCGGACCACCGACGCCGGCCTCGCCGAAGCCATAGACGCCCTGTTCGCCCGCGACCTGTCCGTTCTCTCTTCGGCTGCGCGCGAGCGGGCCGCCGCCCGGCACAGCTGGGAGAGGGCCTTCGAGGGCCAGATGCAGATCTACGGAAACCTCATGGGCCGACCTTTGGGGCGCGAGGAGCACATCCAGGCCGCCGGGGCTTAGCCGGGCGTCAACCAGTCCTGCGCTAGCCTGTCCCCTTGAAGCGGGCTCGAGGGAAGAATGGCCAAGGCTCAGTTCCATCGTAACCAAAAGGTCTGGGTGGAGAGCGTCGGCGCCTGGGCGGTGATCGAACGCATCGTGCCGGTCTGGGCCAAGGGCTTCGGCGAGCCGGTGCGGATCACCTATGACGTGGGCCTGGGCCGAGAGTTCCTGGCCAACGAACTGCGCGGCGAAGATCACGTCGACGACCCCGCCGCAGACGCCGCAGCCTGGCGGATCCTGCGCGCCAGGAACAAATGGCAGCAGCCCGACGATTGCGCCCATCATCCGGAGCCCGGCACCTATCCGGTTGTGGTCACCGACCCGCAGGATTGGGGCGGCTGGCGGGTCCCCGGCGCCGAATACGACCGCGACCCCCGGAAGATCGAGACCCAGGCGCGGATGATCGCCAGCACCCCCAAGCTGTTCCGTCTCGCCAGCGAGCTCCACGCCCTGATCGACGAGGCCCCCGAAGACGCGCCCATCGAGCTGCAGGAGCTTGCCCGGCGCGCGCTCGAGATTCTCCGCTTCGTCACCGATACGCCCGCCGAGGCGCCGGAAGCTGCAGCCCATGCCACGACGAGCGCGGCCTGAAGCCGTTCCCTCGCGTCCCAGGGCGACCCGTCAGCACTCAGGAAGACACCGCGTCAGGGATGCTGCGGCGGACTCTGCGTTCGACGCGGACAGCATGCTCAGATGGCCGCCGGCCGTGTCGATGATCGTCAGGCCGCGGGCGTGTCCGCGCCAGATCGCCTGCGGAGACGGGAGAGCGGGATCACGCCCCACCGGCGTGAACAGCGTCAGCTCCCCCGAATAGTATCCCGGCCGATAATGCGCCGACGCGATCAGGGCGCTGGCCGCCACCTTGAGGACGTTGGCCGGCGCGGACCTCAGAAACGGGGGGGCGGCCGGGCCATCCGCTCGGTGGAAGCGCAGTCCATGGATGACCTGTTTGCACGCCTGCCGGACCGCTCTCGGCCAGGTCGAGACGGGCGCGCCCATCACCGCGGCGCCGACCCGAGCCGCCCGCCTGCACACATACGCGAACCAGATCGATGGCGGCCACCCCGTGGCGTTGGTCACCGTGTCGAACAGTCCAACCAAGCCGACCTTTTCCCTCGACTCGACAAGACGACATGCGATCTCGAAGGCGATGAGACCCCCGAAGGAGTAGCCACAAAGATAGTAGGGTCCGGCGGGCTGCCGCGTCTTAATTGCCGCAAGATATTCCGAGGCCATCGCCTGCACAGACTGGTGCGGCGGCTCCTGGCGGTTGAGACCCCGGGCCTGGACGCCGATGACGGCGCCGCGATAGGTCATCCGTCGGGCGATCGGGAATAGCTCGGCGACAGTCCCGCCTACGCCGTGGATGAAGAAGACCGGGGACGGCCCTTCGCCTGCCTTGAGGAGAACGAGCGGGACGTACCCGGCCGTCCGATGTTCTCTGACGGCCTGGCAAACGCCGGCGAACGTCGGCGCCTCGTTGATCAGGGTCAGTGAGAGCTCCAGGCCAAGGGCCTTTTCGAGTTCGATCATGAACGCGATCGCTTTCAGGGAGTCGCCGCCAACTTCGAAGAAGTCATCCTCGGGCTCGCTCAGGGGGACCTGCAGCACGTCCCTCCAGATCAGCGACACCGCCCGCGCCACGGCGTCGCCGCCGGCCGGACCCTCCCCGGCGGATATGGCGGAGTCTGCGCGTTCGCCCCGAGCATTGGCCTCGTCCATCGCCTGGAGCGTGCGAACATCCAGCTTGGAGCTGGGCAGCCGTGGAATCGCCTCGACAAAGTAGAGCCTGCCCGGCCGCATCTGTGGCGGCTCCGAGCGCATCAGCAGCCTCAACTCGTCGAGCAGCCCGACCGGCGCGCCATCCCGCGCGCTCACATAGGCGACGAGGGTCGCTGCGCCGTCGCCGCTGGTCGTGCGGGCCAAGGCGCCGACGTCGCGCACGAAAGGGTGCTGTCGAAGCGCGGCTTCGACCCCATCCAGTTCGACCCGCGCGCCCCGGATCTTCACCTGCCGATCCCTGCGTCCGAACCGCTCAAGCAGCCCGTCGGGTCTTTGCCGCACTAGGTCCCCGGTGTGGAAGAGCCGGCCTGTGTCCGCTTCGCCGAGGGCGATCCCGTCGGAAAGGACCTGTCCGTCGGACCAAAGTCCCAACATCACGAACGGGCCCGCGACCACCAGTTCCCCCACTTCGCCCGGCGGGGCGGCGCGCCCCGCCTCTTCGACCACCGCCAGACGATTTCCCGCAAGCGCGTAGCCTATGGGAACGCGCGGGTCGTCGCCCCGAAAGGCGTCATCGACGAACCACTGCATCATCGGCGCTTCAGTGGCGGCGTAGATGAGCTGGACAGCGGCCCCCGGCGCCAGCCAGGCGCGGAGCAGGTCCACATCGCTCCACAGCAGCGTGTCCCCACCCACCCGGACCAGCCGCAACGCATCGCCCGCCTGCGCTTCGTCGTGCGCGACCACAGACCTCAGCAACGCCGGAAAGGCGAAGAGGATGGTGATGGCGTCGCTGCGAATGACGTTCAGGATCTTGCGCGCGCCGACATTCTGGGGATCGAGGAGGCGGACGCCGCCGCCCGCGAGCAGCGCGGTGACGACGTCCCGAACGCCGACGATGGTGCTCAACGACGCCAGGGTCAGGAACCTGTCCTCGGCGTTGATGTGCCCGGCGTTGATGGACTGCGCCACGCGTTGCAGCAGGCCGCGCTGGCTGTTGACGACGCCCTTTGGCCGTCCGGTGCTCCCGGAGGTGAACAGAACGCACGCGGGTTGGTCCACGTCCGGTGTGGCTGGCCGCCAGCCCTCGGTCGCAGGCCCTGACAGACAGGTGAGGTGGATGATGAGCGGTGTCGGCGGCCCGATCCAGACGCCCTCCAGGACGTCCTCCCCTCCGATGATCAGGGCCGGCCGCGCATCCTCCAGGACCCGGGCCACCCAGTCGCTCGGATAGTGGGTGTCTATCGGGACGAAAGGACGACCGGCCGCCAAGCAGGCCAGCATGGCGACCGGAAACAGCGGGCTCGTCGGCAGGAGGATGCCGATCATGTCTCCCGGCCCGGTTTGGGCGGCGATGGTCTCGGCCAACCCTGAGAGTCCGGCCCACAGTTCGCCATAGGTCAGGGCCGTCTCGGAATCCGCGATGGCGACCTGGCCCGGCTGTCGGCGCGCCACCTGTTCCAGATGCTCGATGATCGTCCGATCCAGGTCATCGTCCTGGAACCTGGTGAAGGGCCGATCGGTGGGGCCATTCCAGTCCAGCGGGCGTGGATCGTCCGCCAGCCAGCGCAGGTGTTCGAGTCCGCTCGCTGTGGATGTGTCGCCCACAACCGGGAGATATGGCGACGCTTGGATGAGAGTCAAAAGACCGGGTCGGCCATCTCCCTCTTCAACCCGATCTCCCGCAGGCGCTGTTGCAGGAAGGCGTGGGCGGTGATCGGATCGGGGTAGTGGTCGCGCTCGCCCACGCACGACGGCAGCGTACGGATCTCGAAGTCCGGGTCGAAATGGACGAAAAACGGCGTCGACAGGCGTGCGATCCCCCGCCGTTCAGGCGGCGGATTGACCACTCTGTGCGTGGTGGACGGCAGGACGTTGTTTGTGAGGCGCTGGAGCATGTCGCCGACATTGACCACCAGACGGCCGGGGGGCGGATTGACCGCCAGCCAGCAGCCTTCGCGGGTCAGGATCTCCAGCCCCGGCTCCTCCGCGCCCAGCAGGAGCGTGATGACGTTGATGTCCTCGTGGGCGGCTGAGCGTACGCCCGCCGAGGCGTCCTGGACGGGCGGATAGTGGGCCAGGCGAAGGATGCTGTCGCCACTGCCGGCCTTGTCGTCGAACCAGTCCGCAGGCAGGCCCAGGCCCAGGGCCGTGGCGCTCAAGAGCTGCATGCCGACGCGGTCGAGGGCTCGGTAGAAGCCCGCCATGCTGCTTTGGAAGTCCGCCGGAACCGCGGGCCAGAGATTGGGGGGCATGACGGCTTTGTGCGGATGGTCCGGCGGCAGGTCGCGGCCCACGTGCCAGAACTCCTTGAGGTCCGCCTTGGTCGCGCCTTTGGCGGTCTCGATCCTGAAGGGCGTGTAGCCCCGCGCCCCGGCCTGGCCGGCAAGGTGGAAGCGCCGCTTGGTCTCGTCCGGCAGGGAGAAAAACGACTCAGCGGCTTTGATCGCGTCCATGACGACGCCCTGCTCCAGGCCGTGATCCTCGATGACCGCAAAGCCGAACCGGACGAAGGAGCCGCGCAAGAGATCGCCGAACGCCTGGGGGTCAGACCGCCACAGCGTCATGGAAATCGGGCTCAGGTTGAGGCTGGCCGGCATGGGTCCTCTGACGGGGGCCTCGGGAGGCTGGAAACCGGCCTATAGACCGACTCACGCGGCGCGACAGCTTGGTTCTGGCGTCCCGGCGGCAAGCGGCTATGTTCCGCCGCGAAAGGCGGCCCCGCAGGCCGGTCCGACATGTCCCTGTTGCCCAAATCAAGGAAGGCGCGCCGCCGGTTGACCGTGCTGGCCGCCGCCGCGCCGATCCTCGCCCTGGCCGTGGGCCTGACGCTCTACGCCATGCGCGATGCGGTGGTGTTCTTCTATGGCCCCAGCGAGGCCCAGGCCCAGCATGTTCCTGCCGGCAGGGTCGTGCGGCTGGGCGGACTGGTGGCGCCCGGCAGTGTGGTCCACCGGGCTGACGGCGTCGTGGAATTCAAGATTGCAGACCACGCCGCCGGCGTCGTCTCGGTTTACAAGGGTGAGTTGCCCGACCTGTTCCGCGAAGGCCAGGGCGTGGTGGCGCAGGGAGCCTTCGACGCTTCCGGCCGGTTCCAGGCCAGCCAGGTGCTGGCCAAGCACGACGAGAAATACATGCCTAAGGAAGTGGTCCAGGCCCTGAAGAAATCCGGCGAGTGGCGCCCCGACGGGGCGGCCAGGCCGTCATGATCGCAGAGCTCGGCGCATTCGCCCTCCTGTTGGCGCTGGCCCTGTCGCTGGCCCAGTCAGGGCTCTCGGCCTGGGGCGCGGCCAGGCGATCGCCCACCTTCCAGGGCGCCGGAGAAGGCGCGGCGGCAGGGGCGTTCCTCGCCATCCTGGTGGCCTTCGTCGCCCTGATGGCGGCGTTTGTCCGTTCGGACTTTTCGGTGGCGAATGTCGCGGCCAACTCGCACACCGCCAAGCCGCTGCTCTACAAGGTGGCCGCGGTCTGGGGTAGTCACGAAGGCTCCATGCTGCTGTGGTGCCTGGCGCTGACCGGCTTCGGCGCGGCGGTGGCCCTGACCGGCCGCGGGCTGCCACGGGACCTGAAGTCGCTGGTGGTCGCGGTCCAGGGCGGGCTGGGCGTGCTGTTCATCGGCTACACGGCCTTCGCCTCCAGCCCCTTCGTTCGCCTGATCCCGGCGCCCGTGGAGGGGCATTCGCTCAATCCCCTCCTCCAGGATCCCTTCCTCGCGATCCACCCGCCGTTCCTCTACTCGGGCTATGTCGGTTTTTCGATCGTCTTCTCGTTCGCCCTGGCTGCGCTGATCCGAGGCCGGGTGGACGCGGCCTGGGCCCGCTGGGTGCGGCCCTGGACCTTGATGGCCTGGAGCCTTCTGACCATCGGCATCACCCTGGGCTCCTACTGGGCCTATTACGAGCTGGGCTGGGGCGGCTGGTGGTTCTGGGACCCGGTGGAGAACGCCAGCTTCATGCCCTGGCTAGCGGGGACTGCCCTACTCCACTCCGCCGTCGTCACCGAGAAGCGCGGGGCGCTGGGCGGCTGGACCGTGTTCCTGGCGATCCTGGCCTTCTCCCTGTCCATGCTGGGAGCCTTCCTGGTGCGATCGGGGGTCCTCACCTCGGTCCATGCTTTCGCTGTCGATCCCAAGCGCGGGGTCCTGCTGCTGACCATCATGGCGATCGCCGCGGGCGGCGGGTTCGGCCTGTTCGCCTGGCGCGCGCCCAAGCTGACGCCCGGGGGCCTGTTCGCTCCGGTGAGCCGCGAAGGCGCACTGGTGCTCAACAACATCTTCCTCTCGGCGGCGACCGGGACGGTGCTGGTCGGCACCCTCTATCCGCTGATCCGCCAGGCGCTATCGGGCGAAGCCATCTCGGTGGGGCCACCCTACTTCAACGTCACCTTCACGCCGCTGATGGCGGCCTGCTTCCTGCTCCTGCCCGCAGGGCCTCTGCTCACCTGGAAACGCGCCGACGCCCTGGGCGCGTTGCAGCGGTTATGGCTTGCAGCCCTCCTGGCCCTGGCCGCGGGAGGCGCGGTGCTCGCCCTGCAGAGTCCGCGCAAGCTGTTCGCGGCGGCGGGTGTGGCGGTGGGGACCTGGCTGGTCGTCGGCGCCCTCACTGAAGTGGCGGAGCGGGTGCGGCTGGGACGGGCGCCGCTGGCCGAGGCCGGCCGCCGGCTGAGGGGCCTGCCGCTCGGCGCCTGGGGCATGACCCTGGCCCATATGGGGCTCGGCCTGTTCGTCATGGGCGCCTGTTTCGAGACCGCCTGGAAATCGGAAGGCTCCCAGGCCCTGGCCGTGGGCCAGCAGATGCGCCTGGGAGGCTATGACCTTCGCCTGGAGAGGGCCGGCGACGCCGACGGTCCGAACTATGACGCGACCCGCGGCCTGGTGATCATTTCGCGCAACGGCGTACCGCAGTGCGAGGCTTCGCCCGAGCGCCGGTTCTATCCGGTCGGGGGCCAGAACACGTCGGAGGTCGCCATCTGCCAGAAGGGCCTGGACGATCTCTATGTGGTCCTCGGCGAGTCTCGCGCCGGGCCCGACGGAGGCATCCACTGGATTGTCAGGGCCTACATCAACCCCTGGGCCCGGCTGATCTTCTTCGGCCCGCTGATCATGGCGCTGGGCGGGCTGATCTCGCTGGCCGACAGGCGGCTCCGGTTCGCCCCGCCCAAGCGCGCAGAAGCGCGGCTGGCGCTGGAGCCGGCCGAGTGAAGCGCCTTGCGGCCATGGCCGTCGCCGCTGCCGCCTTCCTTTGCATGGCGGCGGCCTCCGATCCGGCCGAGCGGCTGCCCGATCCCGGCCAGGAAGCCCGCGCCCGCCACCTGTTCCAGTCGTTCCGTTGCATCGTCTGCCAGAACGAGTCGATCGACGACTCCGACGCCGATCTGGCGCAGGACCTCAGAAGGATCGTCAGGCAGCAGGTTGCGGAGGGGCGAAACGACTCCCAAATCAGAAGCTTCCTGGTGGACCGCTACGGCGAGTTCATCCTGCTGAAGCCTCGGATATCGGTCGGCAACGCCATGCTATGGCTGACGCCGGTGTTGATCGTTCTGGCTGGCGGCGCGTTGTTTGGCTTGAGGGCGCGCAAGCCGGTCAGTCTCGAGGCGGCTTTGACCTCGGAGGAAGAGGCCAGGTTGAGCGCCCTTGCGGCCGATCAGGACGCTGACACCGTTCAGCCAAAGATGGGTGGCACGGACGGACTTGGCGTGAAGGAAACATAACTTGAGTTACGGCAAGGCGACTGACAGGCATGCGCCAGCGCCCGCCGGACACCGGATGAGGACCAACTCCAGATGGCAGTGAAGCACGTGGGCTATATCGTCGGCGCGGTCGCCGGGGCGGGCATCGCCGCCGCGGCCCTGGCGGGTGCGGGGACGCACTGGTCAGCCGTCAGCGCCGGCCAGCGCGCGGGTTTCATTCGGGCTTCAACTGCGCCGATCTTCGCCCCTCCGCCTGGATCGCCTCTATCGTTCGCCGACATTTTCGACCGCGTGTCCCCGGCTGTGGTGTCCATCGACGTCACGTCCAAGGTCGATGCCAAGGCGCTGCGCTCGATTCCAGGTTTCGAAAACTTCCCCTTCGATATCGTGCCCAAGGGGCAGGATCCGGACGACAAGGACGGCAAGGACGGCAAGGATGGCGCCGGCCCTCAGGCGATGTCCTCCGGTTCGGGTTTCTTCATCTCGGCCGACGGCTACATCGTCACCAACAACCACGTCGTGGAGAACGCCCAGGAGATTAAGGTCACGCTCAAGGACGAGCGCGAGCTGAAGGCCGTGGTGGTCGGGCGCGACGAAGACACGGATCTCGCCGTGCTCAAGGTCGAGGGCAAGAACTTCCCCTATGTGAACTTCGAGAACTCGGCCAAGCCGCGGGTCGGCGACTGGGTGATCGCGGTCGGCAACCCCTTCGGCCTGGGTGGAACCGCCACGGCCGGAATCGTCTCGGCCTACGGGCGCGACATCGGCGAAGGCCCGTTCGTCGACTACATCCAGATCGATGCGCCCATCAACCGGGGCAACTCGGGCGGCCCGACCTTTGACATCTACGGCCGCGTGATCGGGGTGAACTCGGCGATCTTCTCGCCGTCCGGCGGCTCGGTGGGCATCGGCTTCGCCATCCCCTCGGACGTCGCCGACACCGTGACCCATCAGTTGATCGCCGGCGGCAAGGTGACTCGCGGCTACATGGGCGCGGTCATCCAGAACGTGACCCCCGAGATCGCTGACAGCCTGGGCATCACCGGCAAGAAGGGCGCCCTGGTAGCCGAGGTCACCCCGGGCGGTCCCGCCGACAAGGCCGGCGTCCAGTCCGGCGACGTGGTGCTGGCGTTCAACGGCAACGCCGTGGGCAGCAACTCCGAGCTCACCCGCATGGTGGCTCAGGCCCACTCGGGCGACGTCATGCATCTGCAGTTGCTCCGCAAGGGGCGCAACCTCAACATCGACATCCACTCCGGCGTGCGGCCTTCGGCGGCGCAGCTGCGAGCCGACAACGACAA
>FTHI01001595.1_pt1 | contig 20629 bp, 19 predicted proteins | sample 1640891 | NCBI WGS metagenome assembly FTHI01 (sample SAMEA3914788, study PRJEB12502) | metagenome | biome: forest; material: soil | place: Canada | collected 2011-07-03 | depth 0.1 m
CCGGTCTCCTAAACCGATTGCATGTCGCTTTCGTGACTCCTGATTCGCCTGGATCGCCTCAGAACGCCTTGCTCAGTCCCGCGAACCCCCCCCGCCGCGAACCGAACTGAGGCGCGCCGACGCCGACGCCGGTGCCATCGCGGATCTGGTAGGTCTTGTCGAAGGCGTTGATCAGGTCCAGGCGCGCGGTGAAGTCGCCGAAGGTGTGCGAGACTCCGAGGTTGACCTGCAGGTAGCTGGGAACGTGGTCGCCGTTGGGGACAGCTCCGTCCCGGCGCAGGCCGGATCCGAACAGCAGAGCGCCGGAGAGCCGCGTGGCGCCCAGGCGATATGAGGCGCCGGCCGAGACCGTGTAGGTCTGGATGTGGTCCAGATAGATGTAGTTCGAGGCGATATAGGCCAGGTCCGCCGGATCGAAGTTGGCCTGAGCAGAATCGATGTCCTTTCCCTGGGCCTTCGACAGGGCAAGGTTCGCGTATGCGCTGAACGGTCCCTTGGCGTAGCTGGCGCTGAGTTCGACGCCGCGGATGTACCCCTCGCGATAGTTGAAGGGCGTCAGGATGATCGGCGCGCCGAACTGGCCCTCGTCGATGAGATCGTGGACGGTCTTGTAATAGGCGTCGACGCCGAGGGTCAGGTCCCCCAGGCGCTGCTGGAGTCCGGCGTCGAAATAGTGCGACCGCTCGGAGAAGGGCGTCGCCTGAGGCCCTGGATTGGGGAACTCCGCAGTCGTGCCGTTGAACTTCAGCACCGTGGGCGTCGCGATCAGCTCGAACGGCGGCGGCGTGAAGTAGCGGGCATAACCCGCGTGAAAGGTCGTTCCCGTCACCGGGATCCAGACCAGATTCACACGCGGGCTCCACTGGTGCTCGTTGCGGTACGAATTCAGGGCGTCGAAGCGGACGCCGTAATTGAGCGTCACCGCGGGCAGCACCGCCCACTCGTCCTGCAGATAGACGCTGTAGGTCGTAGCGGTCTTGGCCCCGTTGTCGATAATGGTGAGAGGAGTATCCGGCGGCAGGGCTCCGGTGGTGTCGAGCACCTGCGAACTGGTCTTGGTGTCGGACCGGTCGATCTGCACGATCACGCCGCCGCGCAGCTTGTGCGTATCCGTCAGCCGGTAGACGCCCTCCAGCTGGACCCCGCCCGCAGTGTCGCTCTTCTTGGCGAACTGGGAGATGCCGGTGAACAGCAGGTCGCCTGGGATGTCGGGCTGGAACTTCAGGGTCGAGTAGCGCCCGAAGACCGAGGCTTGGCCGGTGAAATGGTCGCTGGTGAACTGATAGCTGGCGATGGCGTAGGTGGTCCCTTCCCGCTGGCGGTCGTTAAGCGCGTCGCTGAGGAAGTCGCTCTGTCCGTTCACCACCAGGCCCATGGCGCTGGGCGTCGGGCTCGGATCGTTCGGGAAATCGGGATGCAGGCCCATCCTGTTGGGGATCTGGAAGGTCTGCTGGGATGTGCCGAGGATCAGCGAGAAGCGACTCGACTCGTTGATGATGTGGTCGAAGTATCCGAAGGCCTGCACCTGGTTGCTGGCGTCGTGCAGCGGGGTCGAACTGCCGTCCGGTGATTCAACGCCGAGGGCCGTGTGCCGCCAGCTTGCCGACACGAAGGCGTTATTGGCGCCCCAGGATCCCCCGTACTCGAAGCTGGGCTGGATCTCATCGTGGCTGCCGCCATAGATCCCCACCTCGCCGCCGTTCTGGAAGCCGGTCTTGGTGGTGATGTTGATGATGCCCGCGGTCCTTAGACCGTATTGCGCAGGCAGGGCGCCGGTGACCAGGTCGATGTTCCCTGCCAGCCGCGGGCTGAGGGTCTGGCCGAACACCGACAGACCCTCTGGCAGGATCACATTGTTCAGGCGGTACTGGATGTCGGCGTGATCGCCGCGGATGTGAAGCTGGCCGAAGGAATCCTGCACCACTCCCGGCGCCTGCAGGATGACCTGGTTGAGCGGGACGTTGGCGCCGCCCGGCAGGATGTCGATCACCTGTTTGGACAGGGAATAGGTGGTGGCCCCGAGCGCCGGCTCGACGGTCTGGCGAGCCTCGTCCAGGCGCCTGGCGGTGACGACGACGTCCGAGTTCCCGGCACCGGGAGCCGTCTGGGCTTGGGCGGCCTGAGACACAGCCAGGCAGACGCCCAGGGCGGTTGCGGAGAGCAGCATCTGCCGGCTGACCATGATCGTCCCTGACGGCGGCGTAACGTTATCTTATAACGCCATCCGTTATGCTATAACATGTCCCTAAGTCAACCGGCGCCGCCGACGCGGGGGTGCGGCGACCCGATTTGCGGGTTATTCGATCAAACCCAGTTTTGTGGTCTCAGGATTTCAGTCGCGCGATCAGCGCCGTGGTGGAGGGGTCGTGCGCGCCTTGGGCGCCGCTTTCCAGTTCGGGAAGGATGCGGTTGGCCATGGCCTTGCCGAGCTCGACGCCCCACTGGTCGAAGCTGTTGATCCCCCAGAGCACCCCCTCAACGAACACCTTATGCTCATAGAGGGCGATCAGGGCGCCCAGGGCCTGAGGGGTCAGCCGGTCCAGCAGGATCAGGCTCGAGGGCCGGTTCCCCGGAAAGGTCCGCTGCGGCGCCAGCTGGGCAATGGCGGCGGGGCTTGCGCCCTTGGCGGCGAGCTCGGCGCGGACCTCCGACTCGGGACGCCCCACCATCAGCGCCTCGGCCTGGGCCAGGCAGTTGGACAGCAGCATGGCGTGAGCGCCCGCGGGCCCTTCATCGCTCCGAGCCACGGCCACCAGGTCGACGGGAATGATGTCGGTCCCCTGGTGGAGCAGCTGGAAGAAGGCGTGCTGGCTGGTGGAGCCGGGCTCGCCGAAGACGGTGGTCGCCGTGGCGCGAGTCGCGGGCGTCCCGTCGGCGCGCACACGTTTGCCGTTGGACTCCATCTCCAGCTGCTGCAGGAACGACGGCAACAGCCTCAGACGCTGGGCGTAGGGGACCACGGCCCTGACCGATCGTCCGAGGACGTTGCGGTTGAACACATGCGCCAGGGCCAGCAGCACCGGGCCGTTGCTGGCCAGGGGGGCGGACAGGAAGTGGGCGTCCATCGCCGCGCCGCCATCGAGGAAGCCCTGGAACCGCTCCCAGCCCAGGCCGATCACGCACGACAGGCTCACCGCCGACCAAACCGAATAGCGGCCGCCCACCCAGTCAGCGAAGGCGAACACCCGCTCGGCCGGCACGCCGAACGCCTGGGCCGCAGCGGGATTGGCCGAGACGGCGATCAGGTGGCCGTCGCCGGCCGGGCCCAGGGCGGCGCGCAGCCAGGCCCGCGCCGCCTCGGCATTGGCCATGGTCTCCTGGGTGGTGAAGGTCTTGGAAACGGCGACCACCAGGGTCTCGGCCGGGTCCAGGCCGTGCAGGGCCTGGGCGATCTCGAAACCGTCCACATTGGCGGCGAACCTCAGCTGGATCGGCTCGTCCAGCGGCCTGAGCGCCTCCCACAAGAGACGGGGTCCGAGGTCCGAGCCTCCGATGCCGATGTGGACCACCGCGCGGAAAGGCTTGCCGGTGGCGCCGCGCGCCTCGCCGGCCCGGACCGCCGTTGCGAAAGCCCGCATGGCCGCGCGGCTATGCTCCACCTCGCCGGACACCGGCTCGCCCTTGGCGGCGAAGCGGGCGCCGTCGGGCGCGCGCAGCGCCGGATGCATCACGGCGCGGTCCTCGGTGACATTGATCGGATCGCCGGCGAACAGGCGCCCCCGCGCCGCCTCCACGTCCGCAGCGGCGGCCAGGGCCAGCGCCGCCTCGAGCGCCGCCTGTGTCCAGGCCTGCTTGGAGAGGTCCAGATGCAGCCCCGCCGCGTCCAGGGTCATGGCCCGAAGGCGGTCGGGCTCACGCTCGAACAGCTCGACGATCCGGCCCTCAACCGCTCCAGCGGCGTCCAGTCGGCTCCAGGCGCTCTCGATCTCAGTCATGGGACCCCTTCGCGGTAGGCGGCTGTTTACCAGACCGGTCCGATCCTGGACCGTACCGAGTCTCTGGCAAACGAGGATAAGGCCCATGTCCTGCGATGTCGCCTTCGCCGCCTATCTGTTCCTCGCTTCGGCGGGTCCGTACGCCGTGAGCGCGCCATTGGCGCCCGCGGAGATCTCGGTGGCGCGCGAGCCGCTGTTCGCCGACATCATCCACCGCGCCGGACGCCTGAAGTCCCGGGTCGAAGGCTATCGCGGCAAGGGAACGGTCAAGGCCTCGCCGTCGCCGGTGGCCCTGCCGGGCTATGACAAGTTCGAAGCCGAAGTGGGCGAGCTGGCGGCGATGGATATGAAAGGGCACCTGGAGCTGGCCCAGCGCGGGGTCGACGGCGACCTCAAGTGCATCCTGAAAGGGATTTCCCAGGATCTCGGCGTCAAGCTTCGCGACCTCGGCAAGGCCCCCACCGGTGCGGCCCAGGACCAGGCCCTGCGCGACATGGCCTACCTGCTGAACGACAACGTGGAAGTGATCACCGCCCCGCCGGCGCCGCCGGCCTAGTGGTGCGGCGCCAATCAGATGGCGCCCCGATCAACGGACGTTCCGAACTTCCCAAGAAGGGTGGATTGCAGACACCTAAGTGTGGCTACCGCGGAACCAGGGCGTCGCGATGATGAAGGTTTCTGCGTCTGCTGGCGAGGCAAACGGGCCCACCAACCTGTCGGAGTGCCGGTTCTTAAAAGTACCGGCCTCAACCCATTCCTGCTCGTCGAGATATGTTTCGCCGTTGTCGAACTCCAACACGTCGACAGATCGTCTTCCGTCCTCGCTGTAGAGCTTGAACGCGCTTCGATGTGCTCGCCTTTGCAGCGGGGAGTTGTTCATGCACCGCCTCATATTGGGTGCTCGCCAGGGCCGCCGCGAAGCACGCTGCCACTATAGGGTCATCAACAGACCGCGAACAGAAAGGCGGATGTCCGCTTGGGGTCGAACTTCCCCGTTAGCCGTGCGCCAGAAACCGGACGCGATGGCAGGCGCCCTCGGCCTGGTCCGTCCCACTAGCCCCCGGCCGCCGTCTTCAGGGAGTCGAGCACCGCGCCTTCGGTCAGCAGCTGGGGCAGGACCACGGGTTCGCCGCCCTTGGCGCCGTACATCAGATAGAGCGGAACGCCGGCGCGGCCGTGGTCGGTCAGCACCTGGGCGATCACGGGATCGCGTTTGGTCCAGTCGGCCTTCAGATAGACCGCGCCAATCCGCGCGAACGCCGCCGCCACCTTGGGGCTGGACAGGGCGACCTTCTCGTTCACCTGGCAGGTGATGCACCACGCGGCGGTGAAGTCCACGAACACCGGCTTGTGCTCGGCCTGCAGCTCAGCGACCCGCTCGGGCGAGAACGGTTCGGTGGGCAAGGCGGCGCCGGGGGAACCGGGAGCGGCCGCCTGGGCCGTCGATCCGGGCGCCGAGAGGCCGACGGCGGTGAGCCCCGCGGCGCCCAGCACCGCCACGAGGCTAAGGCCATAGAGCAGGGCGAACCGGGATCCTCCGGCCTGGGCCCGCTGGGCCGACCCGTAGATCCAGGCCGCCAGCGCCAACACCACGCCCGCCGCCAACAGCGCCGCCAGGGCGGTGGAGCCGGCCTGCAAGGTCAGGACCCAGAGCAGCCAGCCGGCTGCGCCGTACATGGGGAAGGCCAGGACCTTCTTCAGTCCGTCCATCCAGGGGCCCGGTCGCGGCAGGCGGCGGAGCAGTCCGGGCGCGAACGACAGGATCAGGAACGGCGTTGCGAACCCGAGCCCCAGCGCCGCGAAGATGCTCAGGGACACCCACTCGGTCTGGGTCAGAGCGTAGGCGATGGCGCCGGCCATGAACGGCGCGGTGCAGGGCGCCGCCACCACCACGGCGATGGCGCCGGTGAGGGCCGAGCCGATCAGGCCCCCGCCGCCGGCGTTTGACGCCGCGCCCTGGAGCGAAAGTCCGGCCTCGAATACGCCGGACAGATTCAGGCCGATCAGCAGCATGAGCAGGCAAAGCCCCGCCACCACCGCCGGCGACTGCAACTGGAAGCCCCAACCCACCGCCGCACCGGCCGCCTTGGCGGCCAGCAGCGCCGCGGCCAGGCCGACGAAGGTCCCCATCACCCCGAACAGGAACGCCAGGCCGTGGGTTCGCGGCCGGCCCGTCCCATGTTTGGCGAGCGCCAACGCCTTCATCGACAGGATGGGGAAGACGCAGGGCATCAGGTTGAGGATCAGCCCGCCCAGGAACGCGAAACCCGCCGCCAACGGCAGGCCAAGCCCGCCGGCCTCGGCCTGGCCGGACCCGCTGGAGGCCGGTCCCATCCCCCGCGCGCCCGCCGGCAGTGGACCAGCGCCAGCCGTGATCTCATAGGGTCGGCCGTCGACCGCCAGGACGCCGGAGAGGCTCGCCGGCGGCTTGCCATGGGAAAATGCGTAGCCCGGCTCGACCGACAGGGTCAGGCCGCCGGCGCCCCGCTCCACACGCTGCGGCGACGCGTGCTTGATGACGGTGGAATCGTAGGGGAAGAAATAGGCTTCGCGAACGCCGGGCCCTTTCAGCGCCGGGCCCAGGACGGCGATGGCCAGGCGTCCTCCTTGAAGGGCCATGGTCGCGGTCAGGCCAGAGGCCTTGGGGATCGACGCCAGGGCCGCGGCCACTGCTGGATCCGGACTTGCGGCGGAGCGGCTCACCGGCAGGTCCAGGGTCAGCGTGCCTTCCTCGGGGATACAGATGTCCCTGCACACCAGGAGCGAGACGTCCGCCTTGAGTTTCGCGGTCGATCCCTCCGCCGCGGCGCTCGCCGCCGTGATCGGGATCGGGAGGTAGACCTCGCCCTTGTAGCCGTAGTCCATCAAGGGGCCGACGGGCAGCCTCACCGGGGGCGCCGGCCAGGAGATCTCTCCGGCCCTCCAGCCCGGGGGCAAGGTCCAGCCGACCTTTGGGGGCTCGCCCGCGTCGCCGGGATTGCGCCAATAGGTGTGCCAGCCAGGAGCGATCTTCTGGTGAAGGGCGACATAGAGTGTCGAGCCCGGCGCGATCGAGGTCGCGGCGGGCGACAGCTCGAGCTGTACGTGTCCCGTATTCACCGGTGCGGCGCGCGCGGCGCAGGCGATCGAAGCGGCGACGGCGAACAGGATCGCCCTAAGATACTGCATCGAGTCGTGATTCTTCCGGGTGGCCAGCGCCACAGCTATAGGCGCTTCACCTTGTCAACGGAACCATTCCCCAGTCGGAGACCGCCAATGCCCGCGCACTTTGAAGAGATCGAGATCGGAACCGTGGTCTCGCTCGGCGCGGCGGTGCTGGATCCCGAGCAGGTGGACGCCTTCGTCCGCGCCTATGCGCCCGGTTGGGACCCGGAAGACGGGGCGCCGGACGCCCTGGTCTATGCGATCTGGTCCAAGCTGGACCGGATGGCCTCCAAGGACTGGCCCCAGACCAAGCGGCTGGGCGTGGACGCGCTCAGGTGGGTGCGCAGCCCGCCAAGTGGCGAGCTGTTGCGCGGCCGCATGACCGTCATGGGCAAGGATCAGGTTGGCGAGGCCAAGGGAATCGTCATCGCCCAGCATGACCTGCTGGACGAAGGCGGGAGGCTGGTCTTCTCGTGCCTGACCCGCAGCCTGTTCTCGTGCCGCCCGGACTGAACGTCAGAAGTCGGGGGCTCAGGCGTTGGCCGCGGCCGTTTCCTTCTGAGCCCGATCCATCGCCTTGATGATCAGACGCTCCCAGCCGAACAGGGAGTTCAGGTGCGCGTAGACCTGGGCGAGGGCGCCGTTGGTCCGCAGCTCCACCAACTTTTCGGCCGACAGGGCGTTCAGCTTGGCTTCCGACACCGCGAAGAACTGGGCCACGGTCTGCGGCTCGCCCTGCGAACCATCGGCGTTCTGCGGCGTGTAGGTGGCCGTGCGGGTCTCAAACAGGTCGTTCTCTTTCAAGAGGTTGACGAACGACTGGGTCATCCGGTTCTGGGTCTCGAAGTCGTTGCAGAACTGGATGCACTGCTTGGTGTATTCGGTGGGCTCGCCGTCCTTGAAGAACGGATATCCGGCGTTTTCGCCGATGAACTCATAGCCCCGGTCGATGCCCACGAGCATGCGGTCGGAGTTCTCTTCGCTGCCCGCCAGCACGAACGGATAGCGGCGGATGTAGCAGGGGATGTAGGCGTCCAGGTCGTATCCCTGCTCATCGTTGGCGAACAGGTTCTGGCCTTCCTGCAGGCCCATGGCCACGGCAGGCTGGTATTGGTCGCCGACAAAGATGATCGGGTAGCTGAGCGAGGCCGGCCCGAACTCGGGAACCGTCAGTGGGACGATATGGGCCTTGGTGGCGAATCCGAAGCGCGTCGGCGCCGGATTCACGCCTAGGGATCCATGCTGCTCCTTCGAGAGCAGCTCAGGCTTGCTGTAGAACAGCACCGAGCCTGACAGCGCCACGTCCTGGGCAGCGACTTCTTGGGTGGGTACATCGGTCATGGAGATTGATCTCGGATGGGCGGTCGTCGCGACCGTGACAGCGGAAGCGGCTTCTAGCGGAAGCTGTCCCACGGCGCAAACCGGCGCACCCGCCGCTTGCGCGCGAACATAAAGACTCGCCTGATGGCGCAAACACGGAGAGCCCGGCCTTGACCATCGCCTATCCCGCGATCCTGGATCTCGCCACCCAGGAAGAGCGCATCGCCTGGACCGACCAGAAGAGCCTGCTCTACGCCCTCGGCATCGGGCTCGGCGCCGATCCGATGAACGAGAAGGAGCTTACGTTCGTCTACGAAAATGGGCTGAAGGCGGTTCCGACCTTCGCCACGGTGCTGGCCCCGCCGATCCAGCTCTTGGCCCGCAGCGGGGTGAACTTCGCGCGGGTTGTCCATGGCGAACAGTTCGTCGAGCTGCACAGGACGTTGGCTCCCGAAGGAGAGGCCCTGGCGTCGAGCCGCGTGGCTGGCGTCTATGACAAGGGCGCCGACAAGGGCGCGATCCTGATCATCGAGACAGCGCTGAAGGAGGCGTCCGGCCAGCCGCTGGTCACGCTCCGGTCCTCGGTGTTCGCCCGCGGCGACGGCGGGTTCGGCGGACCCTCCGATGGGGAGTCGCCGCCGCACAAGGTTCCCGAGCGGTCGCCCGATCTCTCGCTGGACGTTGCGACCCGGCCGGACCAGGCGCTGCTCTACCGGCTTTCCGGCGATCGCAACCCGCTCCACGCCGACCCCAGCTTCGCCAAGATGGTGGGCTTTCCCCGGCCGATACTGCACGGCCTGTGCACCTATGGGATCACCTGCAGGGCGGTGATGCAGGCCTACACGGACTTCGACCCGGCCCCGATCCGCAGACATCAGGCCCGGTTCTCGGCGCCGGTGTTTCCGGGTGAGACCATCACGGTGGACCTGTGGCGTGACGGCGACCAAGTGTCCTTCGAGGCGCACGTGCATGCGCGCGAGGTGATCGTGATCAGGAACGGCAAGACCGTCCTTGGCTGACGGCTCCACCTTGACCCCGGCGACATTCCAGCCGCCCGGCCCCGAGGCGCTGGCGGAAGCCCGCGCCCGGCTGGTGGCCCTGGATCCGGCGTTGGGCCCGATCGAGCGGGCGACGCCGGACTTCGAGTGGCGGATCCGCCCCGGCGGCCTCTACGGATTGGCCAAGATGATCGTCGAGCAGCAGGTCTCGGTTTCTGCCGCCGCGGCGATCTGGGGGCGGCTCGAAGCGGGACTTGGTGAGGTCACCCTCGACGCCCTGCTTTGTCGCGACGAGGGGGACCTCCTGCCGTTCGGGCTATCCCGGCCCAAGGCGCGATACGTCCGGGGGCTTGCCCAGGCCATCGCCGAAGGGAACATCGATTTCGCCGGCCTGCAGAGCCTGGACGACGATCAGGCCATCGCCGCCCTGACGGCGCTCAAGGGCGTCGGGCGCTGGACGGCAGAGACCTACCTGATGTTCTGCGAGGGCCGTCTCGACGTCTTCCCCGGCGGGGATGTGGCGTTGCAGGAAGCCATGCGGTGGGCCGACCAGGCCGAAACCAGGCCCAACGAGAAGGCGGCCTATCTGCGCGCCGAACGCTGGCGTCCCTACCGCGGCGTCGCCGCCCACCTGCTCTGGCGTTGCTATGGCGCGGTCAGGCGGGGGGAAATCCCGCCGATTCATCCGAGGGCGGACAGCAGCTCCTGAAGCCGGGCCATGTCGTCGGGCAGCGGACTTTCGAACCTCAGCGCCTGGCCGGTGACAGGGTGGATGAAACCGAGCACGGCTGCGTGCAGGGCCTGGCGGTCCAGGCCGGACTCCTCCACTGCGGCCCGCACCGCTGGGGCGGGCGGGCCGGATCCATAGACGGGATCGCCCAGGCAGGGCGCCCCCTGGGCGGCCAGGTGCACGCGGATCTGGTGGGTCCGTCCGGTCCTGAGCCGGCAGGCGATGCGCGCCGCCAGCGGCCGGTCCAGCGGTCCGAAGCGCCTTTCCACCTGGTATTCCGTGACTGCGATCCGGCCCCCGGTCTTCAGCACAGCCATCTTCTTGCGGTCGTGCGGCGAGCGGCCGATTCGGGTCTCGATGACGCCTTTGGGAGCGCGGGGCGCGCCGCGGGTCAGGGCGATATAGACGCGCTCAATGTCGTGCGTGGCGAACAGGGCCGACAGCCCAGCATGGGCCTGGTCGGTCTTGGCAGCGACCATGACGCCTGAGGTCTCCTTGTCCAGGCGGTGCACGATGCCGGGCCGGGCCACGCCGCCGATGCCTGACAGGCCGCCCCGGCAGTGATGCAGCAGGGCGTTGACCAGGGTGCGGTCGGGGTTGCCGGGCGCGGGGTGAGCGGCCATGCCGGCCGGCTTGTCGATGACGATCAGGTCGTCGTCCTCATAGAGCACGACCAGCGGGATGTCCTGGGGCTCCGGCGTTGCGGGAGCGGGCGGCGGCAGGTGGATCTCATAGCGGCCGGCGATGGCCTTCGCGGCGGGATCGCGCATGGCGACGCCGTCGCGCTGGACCCGTCCGCGGTCCATCAGCTGCTGCAGGCGTGCACGCGAGATCGTCGGAGCGACGGCGGCGAGGGCCTTGTCCAGCCTCTGGCTTGCCAGATCAGGAGGGATGTCGACCGCCATGACCTCGACGGGGGCGTCGGGCTCCTCCTCGTCCGCCTCGGTGATCATGGCCTGCGACTAACAGGAAGCGGGCCTGTGGGCCAGATCAGGCGGCCGCTTCCATCGACTGCATGAGGATGCGGACCTGCTCGAGCATCTCGGGGTTCTTGGGCAGTTCGGCGCGCGCGTCCGGAAGGCGCATCAGCTTCAGCGCCTCGGCTTTGGCGCGGTCGGCGGCGAGGCCCGGCGGGGCCATTTCGCCCATCGCCATCTTGAACAGCATCGTCATCTTCTGCGGGATGGGCATCGACGCGCGGGCCACAAGCGACGTCAGCTTGCTCTCCGCCTCGATCCGCGTCGCGATCTCGCCGATGGTCTGCAGGACGCCATCCACGCCGGCCGCGTCCTTCCCGGATCGGGAGGCTTGACGGTAGAGTTCGGCCAGCCGCGCCAGGCGCGCAGAAGGGGTTTCCGAGCCTGAAGTCATCTCGGTCTCGAACCGGAGCGACGTGAGCGTCGTGTAGAGCCAGCGCACGGCCTGGCGCTTGTTCGCCCCTCCGGTGACGTTCTCCATCAGCCACACCAGGTCGTGGGCTTCCTGGACGGCCGTGCGATCTTCCTTGAGGTACGCCCCCACGAAGTCGGCGGCGACCAGCATCTGGGACCGCTCGATGAAGGCCTCGCGCACTTCCTCGAGCTGCAGCAGCGGGCCGGACGCCGCGGTCATGGCCATGGCCAAGGCGCGCAGGACGTCGATCTCTCCGCGGGCGTCTGTGGGGCGCAGGCGACGCAGCGACTTCAGCTCCTGGATCAGGCGCTTGCTCAGCGCCATGCGGACGCCCTGGAAGGCCGGATCGTCGAGCCAGCGTCCCAGCCGTTCCGCGGACCCGGTCAGCGGCGGGACCATCCTGCCCACCAGGGTGTCGGTGCGGGCCAGCGCGTCAACGGCGTCCGCCGCGGCCAGCCGGGCCAGCGCGGCGAGCGCGCCGCCATGATCGAGATCGGCGCCCAGCAGGTCCGCCAGGCCGACCCGCGACTGCAGGATCTCGCTCAGCGACTGTTCCAGCACGGAAAACGCCAGGCCGCGCGCCGGTCCCTCGGGAGGCGCCGCCTCGGCGAGGTCGAGCAGCATCCCGACCTTGTCGCTCCAGGTCTTGGCAGGCGCGGTGTAGTTTACCACCGCAGCGCCCAGCAGATAGGTCCGTTCGGGCTCGCTCAGCAGGCGCACGCAGACGGTGGCGAACGAGCCGTTCTTGATGTCCGGGAACAGGCCCTTGCGGTTGTCGGCCAGGACCCGGTCGATGGAACGCTGGATCAGGTCCTGGAAGTTTCGGATGACCTCGTGGACGCTCACGCCACGGGCCTGGGCTTCCGGGATGGCGATCTTCTGGACGGCGTGCTGCAGCTCGACGCCCGAGGCTTCCAGCTTCTCGATCAGGTCTGGACGATGCAGCAGCTCGAACGGCGTGGCGCGGTTGCGGTTGAGCCAGCCTTCCAGCAGGCGGCTGATTCGGTCGCGCGCATGGACGTTGTAAAGGTCGGCCGGACTGACGCAGGGCGGACCGCGATCCTCGATCGGGGCCTTGCCCTTCGGTTTCTCGGGCGCGCCCTTGTTCAGGATGCTGATGGTCTGGAATTCACCGGTCTCGCGGTTCAGCGTTTCCTTGGTGACCTTCACGGCCACGAACTGCTTGGACTCCAGCATTTCTTCCGCGGACCGGAGCGCCGCGTCGCGGTTCTCGGTGGCCTGTTGAAGCACGAAAGGGCCGCCGCCGGGCCGCCTCGCGAACACCTCGAAGTGGATTTGATGCTGATCCATGCCCCTGTCCTTGGGCGCCATTTCGGGACAGAGGCTTTAAGATCGCGTTGAAAACGCCGTGTTTCGGCCTAACTAGCCACCGAGATTACGCGCGGACACAGTCGGGCGACCTATTTCATGGCCAATATCACCTTGGTGGATGACGACGAGAACATCGTCACGTCCGTATCACTGGCCCTCGAGAGCCATGGTCACACCGTCAAGTCCTACTATGACGGCGCGGCCGGTCTGGCTGCTCTGGAGGCCGAGCCGCCGGACCTGGCGATCCTGGACGTCAAGATGCCCCGCCTGGACGGCATGGAGGTGCTGCGCCGCCTTCGCCAGACCTCCGACCTGCCGGTGATCATCCTCACCTCCAAGGACGAGGAGATCGACGAGATCCTGGGCTTCAACCTCGGAGCCGACGACTATATCCACAAGCCGTTCAGCCAACGGCTCCTGATCGAGCGGGTCAAGGCGGTGCTGCGCCGCGCCCGTCCCGAGGAAGGCGATGCGCCCGTGGGATCGCCCGGCTCCAAGGCGCTTCGCCGGGGCAAGCTCACCCTTGATCCTGCCCGCCACGATTGCCTGTGGGACGGGCGACCGGTGCGGCTGACGGTGACCGAGTTCCTGCTGCTCCAGGCGCTGGCCCAAAGGCCGGGCTTCGTGAAGAGCCGCGACAGCCTGATGGACGCCGCCTACGAGGATCAGGTCTACGTCGACGACCGCACCATCGACAGCCACATCAAGCGCATGCGCAAGAAGTTCAGGCAGGTCGACAAGGAGTTCGACGCCATCGAAACCCTCTATGGCGTCGGCTATCGCTACCGCGAAACCTGAGCGCCGCGCCGCGCCGCGGCTCTGGCCAGGCTCGCGCCTGGGCCGCTTCATCGTGGCTATCAACCTGCTCACCCTCGCCATCCTGGTGGTGGGCGCCTTGGTGCTGAACGAACTGCGCCGCGGCCTGATCCAGGCGCGGATCGACGGTCTGACCACCCAGGGCGAACTGATCGCCAATGTCATTGGCGGAGCGGCGACGCGCGGGGCGCCCGAGCCCCAGCTGGAGGCCGACAAGGCCAGCGAGATCCTGCAACTGCTGTTCATCCCGCGCTCGCAGCGCGCCCGCCTGTTCGACGCCAGCGGTCGGCGCCTGGCCGACAGCTACCTGACCTCCGATCGCGTGGAGTGGCGCCCGCTGCCCCCCGCCCGCCGCTCCGGAGGGGTCCAGTTCCGCTGGCGGTTGCAGGACAAGGGCGCCGCCGATCCCAAGGTGGTCGCGGCTGCGAGGGCGGCGCTCGCGCGCGAGATCGCCCGGGCCATGCGCGGCAATACCGTGGCGGGCCTGCGGCGCGCCGAGAACGGCGAACGGGTGGTGTCGGTGTCGATCCCCGTCCAGCGGGTCCAGGCGGTGCTGGGCGTGCTGACGCTGGAAGCCGGCGACGTCGATGCGATCGTGGCGGCGCAGCGGCGGGCGCTGACGCCCTTCATCCTTGTGGCTGTGGGCGTGACCCTGGTGTCGTCCCTCCTGCTGACCCGATTGGTGGCGCGGCCGGTCATGCGCCTGGCGCGCGCCGCCGACAGCGTGCGGCTGTCAAACGCCCGGGCGATCTCCCTGCCGGACGTGGCCCGGCGTGACGACGAACTGGGTGATCTCACCCGCGCCCTGGAGGCTATGACCCACGCCCAGTCAGAGCGGATGGACGCCATTGAACGGTTCGCCGCCGATGTGGCTCATGAGATCCGCAATCCCCTGACCTCGATCCGCTCGGCGGTGGAGACGCTGGACCTGGTCAAGGATCCCACGTCGCGGGATCGGCTGCTGGCGATCCTCAAGCAGGACGTCAGCCGTCTGGACCGGTTGATCACCGACATCTCAAACGCCTCGCGGCTGGACGCCGAGCTGTCGCGCGACATCCCCCGCGCCCTCGACCTCGGCCGGCTGCTATCCGAGCTGACCGCCATCTATCGCGACGCCCGCACCGATGGCGCCGCCGTAGAATACCTGGGACCGGAACTCGGCGAGCCGGTGCGGGTCCAGGGCCGCGAAGGGCCCCTCAGCCAAGTGTTCCGCAACCTGATCGACAACGCCCGTTCGTTCAGCCCGCCAGAGTCTACGGTCAGGGTTTCGCTTCGGCGCGCCGGCCGGCAGGTCACCGTCACGGTCGAAGACGAGGGCCCGGGAATCCCAGCCGACAATCTGGAGACCGTGTTCGAGCGCTTCTATACGGCCCGTCCCAAAGGCGCGGCGTTCGGCGGCCACTCCGGCCTCGGCCTTTCGATCGCGCGCCAGATCGTCGAAGCCCACGACGGACGCATATGGGCCGAGAACCTGACAGACGCCGCCGGCCAGGTCGCCGGCGCCCGCTTCAGCGTGACGCTGCCGGGCGCCTCGAGTTGATCCTGCACGCCGGCCTGATCGCCCTGAGGCTGGATGGCGGTTGGCGCGCAGCGCTCATCATGGGTTCATCCGGCGTGGGCAAGACTGACCTGATGATTCGCTCCCTCGATGGCGGGATGCGCCTGGTGGCCGATGACCGGACGGTGGTGTGGGCCTCGGGCGGTCATCTTTACGGCCGGGCCCCTGACACCCTGCATGGACTGATCGAGCTCCGCGGCGTCGGGATCACGCGAGAGACCGTCCTGCCGTTCGCCCGTGTCGGGCTGGCGATCCACTGTCTTCCAGCGAGCGAGGCCATTGACAGGATGCCTGATGGCGTGGTGGACGAGATTTGCGGCGTACGCCTTCCAGCCCTGTCCTTGCACGCGCTGGATGCGTCGGCGCCGTCGAAAATCAGCCGCGCGTTGATGCGCCTTGGACAGCGTCGCGGTGAAGCGTAAATACCCTGCCCTCGCATCCGGCCCGAGTCGGGCAAGCCGTATGAGCACTCCTGAATGATCGGCCTGGTGATCGTCACCCACGGGCGCCTTGCCGAGGAATTCCTGGCCGCCATGGAACACGTCGTCGGCCGCCAGCGGGCGGTTGAGGCGGTCTGCATCGGCGCCGAGGACGACATGGAGAAGCGGCGCCAGGACATCCTTGAGGCAGTGGGACGGGTCGACGACGGCGAAGGGGTCATCCTGCTGACCGACATGTTCGGTGGCACGCCGTCGAACCTCGCGATCTCGATCATGGATCAGACCGGCGCGGAGGTGATCGCCGGCCTGAACTTGCCGATGCTGATCAAGCTGGCCAGCGTGCGCGGCCGCGAGAACCTGCAGGCCTGCGTGGCTCACGCCCAGGACGCCGGGCGCAAGTACATCTCGGTGGCCTCCTACCTGCTGGCCGGAGAGAAATGACCGTCCGGCGCACGGTGGAGGTGGTCAACAAGCGCGGGCTGCATGCGCGCGCCTCGGCCAAGTTCGTCAAGCTGGCGGCCGACTTCGACGCCGAGGTCACGGTCTCGCGCGACGGCCAGGGCGTCGACGCGCGCTCGATCATGGGCCTGATGATGCTCGGCGCCGGCCCTGGCTCCATCATCGAGCTGAGTGCAGAGGGCGCCGAAGCCCAGGCCGCGATCGACGCCCTGTGCGAGCTGGTCGCCTCGCGGTTCGACGAAGACCTCTAGACCTCAACTCGCTCTTATCAGGGGCGTCTGAACGTCACGGGAATCGACGCCCCGGCCCGCCAGAACTGACCGGTCCACCCTTCGCCGTGTACGGGTCGGACCACCACCACCGCCAGGTCGTCGGGTCCGCTTTCATAGAACCTGAGCATCAGCTGCAGGCCGTCGAAATTGACGCTGGTGAGGAAGCCGGCGTTGGTGGCCCGCGTCGCCGCGCGCAGGTCGCGCCAGGCGCCCTCCGGCGGCGCCACGCCCTGGCCGTTGTCGACCAGCTGGAAGCGGTAAAGCGGCCGGCCGTCGCTGGACGCCAGCGTCCATCCGCCGTCGAGGGGTCCACGCATCGCCTGGGCGGCCCTCGCCATCTCGACCACGCGGGCGTCGTAGGCCTTGGCGTCGGGAATCGGAGGCGGAAGCGAAGGCGGCGCGGCCCCGGGCGGCGGCGGGCCGCCGTCTTCCGGCTCGTTGTCGGTCTGATCCTGAAGGATCGAATCGATGCTTGGGACCGGGGACGGCGCCCCCGTGGCTTTCGCAGCCGCCTCGGCGTTGGCGATTCGAACAGGGGCGACACTGGCCGAAGGCGGCGTCGGACTGGCCCCAAGGGCGGCCGAAAGGATCAGGATCAATGCAGGCATTCAACTGGCCGGTGCCGGACGCCCGATCCTACACGATCGCTGCCGAGGCCTGAAATCGTCGGTGTCCGCCACTCATTTCCCCTGCTGGGTGAGTGGTTTGGAAGGACTGGACGATTGCAGTGCAACATATCGGTAGGAATGTTTCTGGAATTCGCATTTCCCCTTACAGGAACAGGGTTTTCGACCCATATTGGGTCACCGGTATTGAGAAAATCTTGGCCGGCGATCGAGATTTTTTTCGCAATTGCGGCTTGCCAATTTGTGCGCCGCACACTAGGTTGTTTTCACGGCGTCGCTGACGCCGCTGCCCTTCCTGGGCGTTTCCTCCCTATCGACTTAACGCCGCGCCTTCGGGCGCGGCTTTTTTTTGCGCCGCCGTCCGGCGCGCCGGGGGAATTCAGTTCAAGGCGCGGGGATCGATCCCGGCCAGGGCCTCGAAAAGCGTTTCCAGGTCCTTGGCTAGACGGCCGAATCCCGCCTTTGGCGCCAGAGCCAACTCATCCAGATAGAGCGACCGGTTGATCTCGATCTGCAGCGCGTGCAGGCCCTGAACCGGCCGGCCGTAGGTTTCGGTCGTGTAGCCGCCGGCGTAGGGCGCGTTGCGGGCGACGACATAGCCCATGGCGACCAGGCGCCGCTCAACCAGTTCGGTCAGGGCGCCCGAGCAGGTCGATCCAAAACGGTCGCCCAGGACCATATCCACCTGGCGACGCCCGTGCGGTCCTTGGCAGGCGGCTGCGCCGGGCATGGAGTGCCAGTCCACCAGCACTGCGACGCCACAAGCGGCCCTGGCGTCGTCGACCAGCTGTCGCAGTGCGCGATGATAGGGGCGGTGGATGGATTCGATCCGCCGGCTCGCCTCGGCGAACGTGAGCTTGCGATCGTAAATCTCCCGCCCCTCCGCCACCAGGCGCGCGATCGAGCCGAGTCCGGCGGCCACCCTGGCGGTCCGCGCGCGTGCGAACTCAGGCAGGTCGTCCACGAACATGCCCGGGTCCAGCTCGTAGGGCTCACGGTTCACGTCGACATAGGCGCGGGCGTAGCGGGCCAGAAGAACCGCGCAGCCGTGATGCGGCGCACGCTCCAGAAGGTGATCCACCAAGGCGTCTTCAGAGCTGCGCATTGCGGCCGGATCCAGCTGGGCCGAAGCGCCCATGTCCGAGGGGTAGTGGCGGCCTGAGTGGGGCGAGGCGAACACCAGCGGCGAAGCGGCGGCCGTGTCCGGCCGGCGAATCTCGAACGGCGGCTCCAGTGCGAGCGCGGCGGTCGGCGGAAGGAGGTCACCGGCGTCCATGAACCGAGTTGTGGTGGCTTCCGGTTGCCGGGTCAACGCGGACCCAGCAGGGTTTATCAGAGGTTTACTCCTGAGCCCTACGATGACAGTGCGGGCTTTGGGCGCCCGACGTCATTCGAGCATCAAGCACCCATGCCTCGCATCCTCCTGGCTGAAGACGACGATTCCCTGAGAGGCTTCCTTTCGCGCGCCCTCGAGCGTGCGGGATATGAGGTCCGGCCGTGCGCCGACGGCGAGGAGGCGCTGATCGCCCTGGACGACGGGGAATGGGACCTGCTCCTCACCGACATCGTCATGCCGGGCGTGGACGGCATCGAGGTCGCCCGCCAGGCGGCCGCCCGTTTCGGCGGCCTGCGCATCATGTTCATCACCGGATTCGCCGCTGTCGCCCTCGCCGCAGGCGATCGCACCCCCCCGGGCGCCCGCGTCCTGTCCAAACCCGTTCACCTTCGCGAGATCGTGGCCGAGGTAGAGCGGATGATCGCCGCCTGAGCCTGCCCCGCGTCAGCTCCCCAGGGCCCGCAGGGCCTCCAGTTCCTTCGCCAGCCGATCGGCCTGTCCGGACGCCCGCACCAGGGCCTCTGCGAGACGCGCGCGTTCCCGTTCGAGCTCCGCTCTTCCCTTGATCGAGGTTTCCAAGGCTGTTGCAACTGCGTTTGATGGTTGGCCGTCGGCGATGGATTTGCGCCCAAGATCACCCATCACTTCGGGCCGCGCCGTCTCGATCCGTTCCCGCGCCAGCTGGCTCATCCAGCCGAGCGCCACTTCGGGATAGGTCTGGTTGATCAGCAGCGCCTGCCGGTCCTCGTTGTCGCCGGTGCGCGAGGACCCGCGCGGGTGCAGCGCCTTCAGGTGGCCCAGGTAGAGGCTGATCAGGCCGGCCCTTCCGCAGCGCAGGGCGAAGTCGACGTCGTTGTAGCCGATCGGGAAGCGGCGCTCGTCCAGTCCGCCCAGTCCCAGGAACCGTTCGCGGGCCATGGCCGCCAGGGCCAGGGTGACGCCGGCGCTGGCATGGACGTAGCCGCCCCAGGCAGGATCGGGATTCTCGATCATCGGCGGCTGGAACGGATCGCCGGACGGGCGGACGAAGGCCTGGCCGTGCGAGCCGATGCCGCGGTCCGGGTCTTCCAGTCGGCAGCCAACGGCGCCGGTCCCCGGCTGCAGGGCCCAGGCCGCGAGCTGTTCCAGGGTGTCGGGGTCCTGAAGCATCACGTCATTATTGCAGATCAGGATCACGTCGCCGGATGCGGCGCGGGCTGCGAGATTGTTCTGGGCGCTGTGGTTGAACGGGCCGTCGTAGGCCACCGTCACCACCCGTTCTTCGCCCAGGATGCTCCGGGCGCCCTCGATCACGGCCTGCGCCTCCTCGGGACGGGACTGGTTGTCCACCAGGACCACCTGCAGCTCGCCGCTCAGGCGCTGGCGGGCGAGGGCGTCGAGGCATCGCAGGGTCAGGCCCGACCGGTTGCGGAAGGGGATCACGGCGCTGACGCTGTTCGCACGGCGGGCGGGGACCAGGACGTGGGGAAAGGGGAGGTCGTCCGTCGTGACCTCGAGCGTGAAGCGCGCCCCTTCCTCGGTCAGGAGGCGGCGGTAGATGCTTTCGTCGGCCATGACCTCTTCGCGGGATAGGCGGGGAGGCTCGCCGACATGGCTGGTCAGGGCCTCCGGATGCAGGCGCCAGGCGTCGGTCCGGCCGCCTAGCCAGAACCACAGCGGGTGCATCCGTCCGGCCGCAAGGGCCTGCAGGACGTCATCCGGCGCGGCGGCCAACACTGCGCCCCGGGCCGCCAGGGTGGTGTCGGTCACCGCGCCGTGACGGGCGGTCACAGGGTCGAAGGGCGGCCGTCGGCTCACGGTTCCGGACGAGCCCGGGCGCCGCTCGTCGGCCGAGAAACGGCCCCAGGCTACCGCGTCTACGCCGTCAAGGCCTGCGACGATGGCTGCCGCAGACGGATGAAGGAGATCGCCGTCGCGGGCGAAGAAGACGAAGCCGGCGCCTTGGGCCGTCTCGCGAATGGCGTCGGGCCCCTGGGAGGCCTCCGCCACGGTCCCGGCCAGGCTTTGCAGCGCCCAGACCCGCGCCGCGTCGTCTCCGGCGCCCGGGAGGCGAAGCAGCAGAGGCGCCGGCGGCCCTTGCAGCGCCAATCGCTCCCGGCGAAGCCGGTTGATCAGCCGCGACGCCAGCCTGGAGGGGGCGATGCGCCGGGCGTTGTAGGCGAGGTGCTCGAACGGCAGGGACGCGGCCAGGGTCCGGGACGCCTCGTCGTCCAGGTAGCCGGGGCAGTCGACCTCGCCGTCGGCTGCGAACGGGCCGGCCAGCACCTCTCC
>FTHI01001261.1_pt1 | contig 20515 bp, 11 predicted proteins | sample 1640891 | NCBI WGS metagenome assembly FTHI01 (sample SAMEA3914788, study PRJEB12502) | metagenome | biome: forest; material: soil | place: Canada | collected 2011-07-03 | depth 0.1 m
CATCACCGCCCTCATCACCCTGGCGATCTCGCTGCGGTCGCCATCCGGGCTGTTCACGGCCCGCATCGCCATGCCGTCGAAGAGCATGCTGAGCACTTCACCCCTCGCGGCCGTTTCGGCTTCGCCGCCGCCCGCGCCGGCGCGCTGGAGCAGCTGCCCGATCAGGACCCGCTCCACGGTGTCCGCCTCACGCACGATCGCCGCCACCTTGGGGTTGCGGGCCGCCTCGGCCAGCACTTCGAGCAGCAGGCAGGCGCGATCGGGATCATAATTGCGCTCCACCGACCCGGCGCAGCGTTCCAGCAGCGTGGACACCAATGAGCCGTCGGCCGCCTGGAGCTCGGCGAACTTGGCGCGCAGTTCCGCCAGGTCGCGCTGGACGATGGCTGCGACGATGGCCTCCTTGTTCTCGAAGTAGCGGTAGATCTGGCCGACGCTGAGCGACGCTGCCTGGGCGATCTCGGCCATGCTGGCGCCGTGGAATCCGCTGCGCCGCACGCAGTCACAGGCCGCGTCCAGGATCTGCTGCTGGCGCGCCTCAGCCTTCGACAGGCAGGGAGCCATCTCCTCCGACAAGGTCAAGTCCAAGTCCTTCCCCTGGCGCGCTCGGACGCTGGCTTTGTGCGATGCAACAAAATGTCCAAGGTCCGTGTTGACTCCCCGATCCTGCGATCCTATTTCCCACACTCTGAACTGGGAATGAACGTTCATTCTCAAGTCGTTCACATTCCCCCCTTCGTCAAGGGGGTCACACCGCGACATCCAGCCGCCCGGTATCCCGATGCTCGATCTCCTTCGCCGCGGCGGCCCCGCCTTCCTGGCGATCAGCTTCGCCCTCAGCCTCGCCGCCTGCGGCTCAAAGGCGGGGCCAACAGCACCGCCCGCAACGGAAGTGGGCGTTGTCACCATGCGGACCCAGCCCGTCGCCCTCACCGCCGAGCTGAACGGTCGCACGTCCGCCTTCTTAGTCGCAGACGTCAGGCCGCAGGTCAGCGGGATCATCCAGAAGCGGCTGTTCCAGGAGGGCGCGCTCGTCCGCAGGGGTCAGGCCCTCTACCAGATCGATCCGGCCACCTATCGCGCTTCCCTGGCCAGCGCCCAGGCGGGCCTGGCCCAGGCCAATGCGGCTTTGGGCTCGGCCAGGCTGAAGGCGGATCGATACAAGGACCTGGTGGCCATCAACGCCGTCAGCCGTCAGGACAACGACGACGCCCAGGCCGTCTTCAAGCAGGCCGAGGCCAATGTCGCTGCGCAGGCGGCGGCGGTGCAGCAGGCCCGGATCAGCCTGGGCTACACCCGGGTCCTGGCCCCGATCTCGGGCCGGGTGGGCAAATCGACGGTGACGCCGGGCGCGCTGGTGACGGCCGACCAGGCCGCCGCGCTGGCCACCGTCCAGGACCTGAACCAGATCTATGTGGACGTCACCCAGTCGGCCGCCGACCTGATCAAGCTGAAGCGCGACCTCGCCCAGGGTCAGCTCGGCCGGTCCGGCGCCGCCGACGTTTCGCTGATCCTGGATGACGGATCGACCTATCCCATCACGGGCAGGCTGCAGTTCTCCGACGTCACGGTCGACCCCGGCACCGGCTCGGTGGGCCTGAGGGCGATCTTCCCCAATCCCAACGGCGTGCTGCTGCCTGGCCTCTATGTCCGCGCCCGGTTGTCCAAGGCCATCGCTCCCGCAGCGATCCTCGCGCCGCAGGCCGCCGTCAGCCGGGACGCCGGGGGCCAGGCCACGGTCCTCGTGGTCGGGCCGGGCGACAAGGTGGAGAGCCGCGTCATCGTCGTCAGCCAGACCGTCGGCGACAACTGGCTGGTCACCGCCGGGTTGAAGGCCGGCGAGCGGGTGATCGTCGAAGGGCTGCAGAAGGTGCGGCCCGGCGCGCCGGTCAAGCCCGTGCAGGTCGCAAGCGCGGCCGCCGGCGCTCAGCGCTAGGGCTACCCGTGCTGTCCCGCTTCTTCATCGACCGGCCGATCTTCGCCTGGGTGCTGGCGATCGTGGTGATGCTGGCCGGCGCCCTGGCCATCACAGCCCTGCCCGTTTCGCAGTATCCGGCGATCGCCCTGCCGCAGGTGACGGTGCAGGCGGTCTATCCGGGCGCCTCGGCCAAGACGGTCGAAGACAGCGTCACCCAGGTCATCGAACAGCGGATGAAGGGGATCGACGGGCTGCTCTATATGTCGTCGGCCAGCGGCGGCGATGGCTCGGCGGCGATCACCCTGACCTTCAACGCCAAGACCAACATCGATATCGCCCAGGTGCAGGTCCAGAACAAGCTGCAGAGCGCCACGGCCCTCTTGCCCCAGGAAGTGCAGCAGCAGGGGCTGACGGTGGTGAAGTCGGCCCGAAACTTCCTGATGGTGCTGGGCTTCTATTCCGAGGATCCCAACTTCGACATCGGCGACTTCGTCGCCTCCAATGTCCAGGATCCGATTTCCCGGGTCCCCGGCGTGGGAGACACCCAGCTGTTCGGGTCGCAGCACGCCATGCGGATCTGGATCGATCCCAACAAGCTGGCCGGCTATTCGCTGACGCCCCCTGACGTGATCACGGCCATCCGCGCGCAGAACGCCCAGGTCTCCGCCGGCCAGGTGGGCGCCGCTCCCGCCCTGCCGGGCGCCGCGCTGAACGCCACCATCACCGCCCAGTCCAGGCTGCGTACGGCCCAGCAGTTCGAGGACATCATCCTCAAGAACGCGCCGGGCGGCGCCATCGTGCATCTGCGCGACGTGGCCCGGGTGGAGCTGGGCGCTGAGAACTACGGCACCGTGGTGCGGTTCAACGGCCGGCGCGCATCGGGCATGCCGATCCGCCTGACGCCGGGAGCCAACGCCCTGAACACCGCCAACGCCGTCAAGGCGCGGCTGGCGGAGCTGTCCAAGACCTTCCCGCCGTCGGTCCGCTACACCGCCGCCATCGACACCACCCCCTTCATCAGGAAGTCCATCGAGGAGGTGGTGAAGACCCTGGTCGAGGCCATCGTCCTGGTCTTCCTGGTGATCTTCCTGTTCCTGCAGAACTGGCGGGCCACCCTGATCCCCACCATCGCCGTGCCCGTGGTTCTGCTGGGCACGTTCGGGATCCTGTCGGCGGTCGGCTACTCGATCAACGTCCTGACCATGTTCGCCCTGGTCCTGGCCATCGGCCTCTTGGTCGACGACGCCATCGTCGTGGTCGAGAACGTCGAGCGGGTGATGAGCGAAGAAGGCCTCAGCCCGGTCGAGGCCACCCGCAAGTCGATGAAGGAGATCACCGGCGCCCTGATCGGCATCGCCCTGGTGCTGGCCGCCGTCTTCGTTCCGATGGCGTTCTTCGGCGGCTCGCAGGGCGTGATCTACCGGCAGTTCTCGGTGACCATCGTCTCGGCCATGGGCCTGTCGGTGCTGACGGCCCTGATCCTCACGCCGGCCCTCTGCGCCACGCTGCTGAAGCCGCATCGTGGGGAGAAGACCGAAAAGCGCGGCTTCTTCGGCTGGTTCAACCGCAACTTCGCCCACGCCAGCCAGCGCTACCGATCCGGCGTGCAGGGCCTGCTGGGCCGCACCAAGCGGATGATGATCATCTATGGCGCGGCCGTCGTCGTGCTGGCGCTGCTGTTCTTACGGCTGCCGTCGTCGTTCCTGCCGGACGAGGACCAGGGCTACATGTACAGCCTGGTCCAGCTGCCTCCCGGCGCCACCCAGGAGCGCACCCAGCGGGTGCTCGATCGGGTCGCCGCGCACTTCAACGAGAACGAGAAGGACAATGTGGCGGCGAACTTCACGGTCGCCGGCTTCAGCTTCTCGGGCAATGGCGCCAACTCCGGCCTCACCTTCCTGCGGCTGAAGGATTTCAAGGACCGGCCCAAGGCCAGCCAGAGCGCCCAGGCCATCGCCGGACGGGCGAAGGGCTTCTTCTCCCAGATCCGCGACGCCTCGGTGTTCCCGGTCACCCCGCCGGCCGTTCCGGAGCTGGGCGTGGCTTCCGGCTTCGACTTCGAGCTGGAGGACGTGGGCGGCGTCGGGCACGAGGCGCTGGTGGCCGCACGCAACCAGCTGCTCGGGATGGCGGCCCAGGATTCGAACCTGGCGGGCGTGCGGCCTAACGGTCTGGATGATACGCCCCAGCTCAACGTCGAGGTCGATCAGGCCAGGGCCGGAGCCATGGGCCTGAGCCTCTCCGACATCAACAGCACCCTCAGCGCGGCGCTGGGCGGCGCCTACGTCAACGACTTCGTCGACCGGGGCCGGGTCAAGAAGGTCTATGTCCAGGCCGACGCCCCGTTCCGCATGCGGCCCGAGGACCTGGACCGCTGGTACGTGCGGGGCTCCAACGGGCAGATGGCGCCCTTCTCTTCCTTCGCCAGGGCCAGCTGGACCATCGGCTCGCCGCGCCTCGAGCGCTACAACGGCATCTCGTCGGTGGACATCCAGGGCGCCCCGGCCAAGGGCAAGAGCACCGGCCAGGCCATGGCCGCCATGGAGCGGCTGGCCGCCAAGCTGCCGGCCGGCATCGGGTATGAATGGACGGGCCTTTCCCAGCAGGAGCGCGAGGCGGGCGCCCAGGCGCCGGCGCTCTACGCCCTTTCCATGGTGGTGGTGTTCCTGCTGCTGGCCGCGCTCTACGAGAGCTGGACCATCCCGCTGGCGGTGATCCTGGTGGTCCCCCTGGGCATCCTCGGCGTTGTGCTCGCCACCGCCGTTCGGGGCTTGGCCAACGACATCTATTTCCAGGTGGGGCTTCTGACCACCATGGGGCTGGCGGCCAAGAACGCCATCCTGATCATCGAGTTCGCCAAGGAGCGGCAGGCGCAGGGCCTCTCCTTGGTCGACGCCACCCTGGAGGCCGTGCGGATCAGGCTGCGGCCCATCCTGATGACCTCGCTGGCCTTCGTGTTCGGCGTCACCCCCCTGGCCATCGCCAGCGGCGCCGGCTCGGGCGCCCAGCACGCCATCGGCACGGGGGTGATCGGCGGCATGCTCTCGGCGACCCTGTTCGGCATCTTCTTCGTGCCGGTGTTCTTCGTTCTGGTGCGCCGCACCTTCAAGCGCCGCGCGCCGGCCCCAACAGCCGCCGTCACCCCGAACGAGGCGTCCGGATGAGCCGCCTGCTGTCCTGCCTGGCCATCCTCGCGGCGGCCGTGGTTTCGGCCTGCACCCTCGCCCCGGCCTATGAGCGCCCGGCGCTGCCGACTCCGGCGACCTGGCCGGCGCAGGGCGGCGGCGCGCCTCAGGCGGGGGCCGACGCCAGCTCCGCCGCCAACCTGGCCTGGCGCGACGTGTTCATCGATCGGCGGCTGCAGGCGGTCATCGAGCTCGCGCTCGACCAGAACCGCGACCTGCGCATCGCGGTGGGGAACATCGCCAAGGCCCGCGCCCAGTACGGCGTCCAGCGGTCGAACCTCTATCCTTCCATCGACGCCGGCGCCGGCCTGACGCGTAGCCGCACCCCTGCCTCGCTCTCGCCGACCGGATCGGCGGTCGAGGGCAACGTCTTCACCGCCGATGTCGGCCTCGCGTCCTACGAAGTCGACCTGTTCGGCCGGGTGCGCAGCCTGAACGAGGCGGCCCTGCAGTCCTTCTTCGCCGCCGAGGAGAACCGCCGCGCGGCCCAAATCAGCCTGATCGCCGAGGTCGCCAACGACTATCTCGCCCTGGCCGCCGACCAGGACCTGCTCAGGCTTGCGACGGACACCCTCAACGCCCGCGATGCATCGCTTGGCCTGACTCGCAGCCGCTTCAAGGCCGGCGCCGCCTCAGAGCTCGACGTCAACCAGACCGAGACGCTGGCCGAACAGGCGCGGACGGATGTGGCCGCCGCCGCCACCCGCGTCGACCAGGACCGCAACGCCCTGCGGTTGGTGGTGGGGGCCGAGGTCCCCGTCGACCTGCTGCCTTCCGGCCAGATCCAATCGGTCCAGCTGCGCCAGGACCTGCCGCCGGGGCTGCCGTCGGACGTCCTGGTGCGCCGGCCGGATGTGCTGTCGGCGGAACACGCCCTGAAGGCCCAGAACGCCGACATCGGCGCCGCCCGCGCCGCCTTCTTCCCCAAGATCACCCTGATCGGCCAGGGGGGGACGGCGAGCACCGAGCTGTCGGGCCTGTTCGCGGCGGGAAGCGGCGCCTGGAGCTTCGCGCCAAGGATCAGCCTGCCCATCTTCAACGGCGGTGCCAACGTCGCCAACCTCAACATCGCCAGGGCCGGGCGGGACATTGCCGTCTCCCAGTACGAGAAGGCCATCCAGAGCGCCTTCCGCGACGTGTCGGACGCCCTGGCCGTGCAGGCGAACATCGGCCTGCGCATCGCCTCGCAGGAACGGCTCGTCGCCGCGGCCGACAACGCCCGCCGCCTGTCGCAGGCCCGTTATGACCGCGGCGTCGACAGCTATCTCACCCTGCTGGACGCCCAGCGGACCCTCTACGCCGCCCAGCAGAGCCTGATCTCGACCCGTCTCGCCCAGGTCTCCAACCGCGTCACCCTCTACACCGCCCTCGGCGGCGGCGCCGAGCGCTGATCGGGGCTTACGACTTGGTCGCGGTGAACGTTCCTTCCATCCCGGCGACCTCGAGTTTGCCGGCCATGGCGGTGTCGGAGCTCAGCGCGCCCGTGTAGTCCAGGTGCAGCGGCATGTCCCCGAAGCTGATGTCGTAGCCGAACTTGACGTTCGAGCCGTCGACCGTGCCGGTCACCGGGGAGGGCTTAGGCGCGGCCCCGCCGTCCGGGGCCGGATCGGTCGGCGTGCAGGTTCCCGAAAGATCCCCGCCGGTCTGTGTGAAGTTGCAGCTGGCGTGGTAGGTCATGTCGGCAGCGCTGATCATCAGGGTCCAGGCGCCGTTCACGGCGGCGTTGGCGAGGCCAGGGAGCGCCAGGGCGCACGCTGCGGCAGCGACCACGAAGAGCTTTTTCATCAGGATTCCTTCCTTTTGTGCGGACCCTACCTGCGAGTGTTGGCCGTGGCAACGCTTGGGATATCGCCTTCCCATCCGCCCTGTTGACCCAACCGGGAAGGGGGCTGGCGAGCATTGTTCAAGTTCAGGCGGCTTGCGCCTGCCCCTGCCGGTTGAGGATCATATCCGCGCCCTTCTCGGCGATCATGATGACCGGGGCGTTGGTGTTGCCGCTGATCACATTGGGCATGATCGAGGCGTCGATAACGCGAAGACCGGCGACGCCGCGCACCCGAAGCTCGGGATCCACAACGGCCATGCGGTCGCGCCCCATCTTGCAGGAGCCTGCGGGGTGGAAAGTCGTGCCCAGCGTCTTCCGCACGAACTGGCGGATCTCCTCGTCCGTTTCCACTGCCAGGCCGGGGAAGGTCTCTTCGCCGCGATAGGCGTCCATGGCGGGCGAGTGCACCAGGCGGCGGACGATCTTCACGCCTCGCACCAGCCCTTCCAGATCCTCTCCTTCGGCGTCGCTCAGGAAGGCTCCCTGCAGCCTGGGACTTGCGGCCGGATCCGCCGATGCGAGGCTCACCCGGCCGCGGCTGTTTGGCTGCAGCAGCGAGACGTGGAACGAGAAGCCATGCCCCAGCGGGATTGAACGGTTCTGGTTCATATATTCCGGGCCGAGGATGATCTGCAGGTCCGGCTGCTCCAACCCGGGCCGCGAGCGGACGAAACCGCCGCTCTCCACAGTATTGGTGGTCCACGGACCCTTGCGCTGGAACAGGTACTTGAACGGCGAGGCCAGCATCCACGGCAGGGCGCGCCAGGAGAGGCCATAGAGCGTGTGACGAGGGCTTGAGAAGCACATCATCACGTCCTGGTGGTCCTGCAGGTTCTCGCCCACGCCCGGAAGATCGCACGCCACCTCGATCCCGTGCCGTCTGAGCTCTTCGGCGGGACCGATTCCCGACAGCATCAGGATCTGGGGCGAGTTGATCGCGCCGGCCGCGACGATCACCTCCCGCGTCGCGGCGAGCGTCTCCACCACGCCGCGGCGGGCGATCTCCACACCCGTCGCGCGCCCGTTCTCGATCAGCACGCGGCGGGTCAGGGCGCTGGTCACGACGGTCAGGTTCGGCCGTCCGGCCGCCGGCTCCAGGAAGGCGCGCGAGGTGCTGAGCCGCTCGCCGTTCCTCTGGGTCACATCCCAGTAGCCGAAGCCGTCCTGCTCGGCGCCGTTGAAGTCGGTCGTGCTCGGGAATTGCAGCTCGGAAGCGGCGGCCAGCAGGGCCTCGTTGATCGGGTGCGGATCGCGCTGTGACGCGACGTTCAGCTCTCCCCCCGAGCCATGGAACTCGTCCGCCCCCGCCTCCCGGTTTTCCGACTTGCGGAAGTAGGGAAGGACGTCGCGATAGCTCCAGCCGTCGGCGCCGAGCTCCGCCCAGCGGTCATAGTCTCGTCGGTGGCCCCGGATGTAGATCATGCCGTTGATGGCGCTGGAGCCGCCCAGGATCCGCCCCCGCGGACAGAAGATCGGCTGGCCGCCCACGCGAGGGTCGGGCTCATATTCATAGAGCCAGTTGTAGCGGGGGCTCCCGATCGTGCTGAACACGCCGGCCGGGATGTTGACCAACAGCTTGGCCAGCAGGCTCCGGTCAGAGGGGCCAGCCTCGATCAGCGCCACGTTTACGCCTGGGTCGGCGGACAGCCGGTTGGCCAGCACGCACCCTGCCGAGCCGGCCCCCACGATCACATAGTCGAAGGCCCGGCGATCCATTTGCGATGCCAATCGTTGGTGTCAGCCCCTTCCGCGTGGGCCCAGGCCCGATGCTACAGAAGGTTGGCCGACGCTGTCAGCTAAAACGGAAGGGCGGTCAGCCGGACGGCGGGTGGTCTCGCGGCGCCGGCGCAGAGAGCGTTCACTTCTTCGCAGATTCTGGGCCTGACCGCCCGTTCGACCGGGATTGAATATGGTAGAGCCCTTCCAGCGCGAGACGCGCCGGAGAGTCGCTGGATGCGCGTCCGACTGAACTTCATGCTGGTCTGGCCCCTGACCATCCTGGCCCTCTCGGCGCTCGCGGTCCTGGCCCTCAGTCTGGTCGTCGGCGCGCAGCAGGTGGACAGCAGCGTCCGAAGCCACGAAGAACGCATGGTCCGCCGCGGCATCGACGCCCAGATCGAAGGCGACGAGAACGCGCTCGCGGGACAGACCGTCGGTGACGCCGCGATGGCCAATCTGGCGCAACGATTCGATCCGGTCTGGGCCCAGACGCACCTGCCCCTATACCTGCGCCAGTCCATCGGGATCTGGGATTACCTCGTCGTAGATGACTCAGATCACCCTTTGTGGGCGAGCCGGGACGCCGCTCCTGCGGCCCCCCAGGAGGCCGCTCAGCTCGCCGAGGCAGCCAGACCCATATTGGCCGAAATCCGTGATCGCGAACGCAAACGGGCAGCCCTCCTGATGGGGAGTTCACGCTCAGGGCCGATGAAGCCCCTCGTGGTCACTCGAATCGAACCGCGCGATGGCAAGGGCTACATGTGGATGGCCAGTGTCGTTCAGCCCGGGGCCGCCGACGATCCGCGCTGGATGCCCCGGTCGACCGTCGTCGTCGCCGGCGGTTTCGTCACAAAAGTTGATCTCGACAAGGTCCAATTGCGATTCGGGTTGGGCGACGTGCGCAACGAGACCGACGCTCGGCGCATCCTTCCTTATGAAGCCCGAACGAGGTTCGAATGGCCTTGGGGCCCAAAGGCGGTCAATCTTGTCTGGACGCCGCAGCGACCCGGCCACGATCTCCTGGCGCACTCCTCCTGGATCATCATGGGCGTGGTCCTGAGCTTCGCAGCGCTTGCGGCCCTGATGGTGATCATGACCCGCAAGGCGGCGGACGAGCTCATGTCCGTCAATCGCGCCCAGGCGCAATTCCTCGCCAACATGAGCCACGAGATCCGTACGCCGCTGAATGGCGTGATCGCACTGGCGGATCTGCTGTCGCGAACGCCGTTGACGCCTCCGCAGAAGCAGATGGCGGACACCATCCATCAGTCGGGCGGGGTGCTCAACAAGCTCCTCACGGATATGCTGGATCTGGCCCGGATCGACGCTCAGGGCATGACCCTCACACACGCACCGTTCAATCTGCAGGCCATGGCGCGCTCGGTGGTGGTCCTGATGTCCGCTCATGCCGCCGAACATGGCCTGGAAATGCTCGAGGACATCGATCCTCGAGCCGACACGATGGTCACTGGGGACTCCACTCGCCTGACCCAGATCCTGACCAATCTGCTGTCCAATTCGATCAAGTTCACCCCGCACGGCCACGTAAAGGTCAGCGTCAGGCCGGCGGCGGATGATCCGGACAGCTGGCGCTTCGAGGTCAGCGACACGGGCGTGGGCTTTGGCCCGGAAGTGAAGGCCCGGTTGTTCAAGCGCTTCCAGCAGGGCGATGGCAGCGTGACCCGGCGGTTCGGCGGGGCCGGTCTCGGTCTGGCGATCTCGCGCGAGCTTGCCGAACAGATGGGCGGCTCGCTGGACGGCGAAGGCGAACCAGATCGCGGCGCGGTCTTCACCCTGATCGTACCTCTCGCCAGGTCCGAGACGGATGTGGTCACGAAACCGATGGATACGCCGGTCCGCCCGGTTCACGAGCAGATCAGGGCGTCCCGGCTCCGGGTCCTGGCATGTGAGGACGACGCCATGACCCGCATGGTGTTCGGCATGCTGCTGTCCGAACTTGGGGTTGAGTTCGAGGTCGCGGAAAATGGTCAGGAAGCCTGCGACGCCTTCGAGGCCCGGGCCTTCGACTGCATCCTCATGGACATGCAGATGCCGGTGATGGACGGCGTCACCGCAATCCGCCGGATCAGGGAGCGGGAACGGGAGCGTGGGTTGAGCCGCACCCCGATCTTCATCCTGACGGCGAACGCCTTGCCGGAACATCGCGCGGCGGGCGTGGCCGCGGGCGCAGACCGCTTTCTGGTCAAACCGCTGGATGCGGACGAACTCGCCAAAGCCCTCGCCGAGCTGCCGCTCCCGGGACCTGAGACGGCGCCCCGGACCCGGTCAGGGTGAGCACGAACCTACGCGGGGCAACCCGAGCCGGTCGAAGCTGCGCGCCGGAAGACCGGCCGCGGCTGTCGATGAGGAATAGGGCGAATTCGCTGGCGCTGGGATCGGCGGACGGCTGTTGTCGCCGATCACCCGGCCTTATAACCGCCACCGCCGGTGGCTCGGCGACAAAGTCTAGCGCACGCGGCGCTCACGGCGATTCAGTCCACGCGAAACATTTCTCACCGTCATCCTCGGGCTTGTCCTGGACAAGCCAGGGGATGACGGGTTTTTTTATATGTCACCGATACAACGTGAGCGCCGGCTTCCCTGATGCGTCAGACGCCGCGGCGCCCAAACGTGCGCGCGGATACTGCCCCGAACCGCGGAGGTTCACTTGCAGCGTGGGCGGCCTCTGGAGGCGTCCATGTCGGTGCGGCCGCCGCCTGAGGCGCCGGAACGAAAGCCCGCGCAGGCTGCGGCGCCGCCACTGGCGCCTCGGAGGCGAACGATGGGGGCGGGGACGCCCGACCGGCCTGTGCGGCGCTAAGCTCGAGCACCAGGCTTTCGGGCGTACGGCCCTCCAGGTCCAGCAGCGAGAACGAGACGCCCACCCGCCCGCCGAACAGACCGCCGTTGGCCACGCGCACCATGATCGAGCGCTGCGAACCCACCCTCAGCAGGCCGAACAGGGCGTAGGTGTTGACCTGTTGGACGCCGATGCCGGCGACCTCGGACCAGGCGAGGCGCCGCTCTGAAAACAGGGTGCGGACGCTCAGCCCGCGCCCGTCCCAACGCAGCGCCCTCAGGTCGCCGAAAGCGCGACGGGCGGCGGCCAGGGTCATGACCGCAAACACCGGGATCAGGAGGGTCATCACGACCCGGCCCGCCCCATCGAAGGCGCCGGCGCCCCAGACGGCGAACAGGACCGCCAGGACGCCGAAGCCGGCATGCGCCAGGAGCTTGCCGCGGGAATAGTCGACGGCGCCGAGGGGGCCGGTGGCGGCCGGGGCGAAGCTCAGCTCGGCGCCCGGACGGGCGGGGGCGTCTCCGACCGCCGCGCGAGGTCCGCGCATGATCTTCAGGCCCACGGCGATGGCCAGGAGGCCGAGCGCGCCAGCGCCGATCAGGGTGGGAAGGTTGCCCGAGAGGCCGGCGGCGAGGCCGGCGAACGTCCAGAGCCCGCCAAAGGCGCACAGGGCGAGCCCGCGAAGGACCCGCCCGCCGGTGACGACCACGGCCTTGCCCCCGGCTGCGGCGCTGCGCGCCGTCGCGACCGCGGCGCTTTCGCGCCCCCAGCTTTCGGCCGGCTTGCGGATCATCAGGCCGGCGCCCCGGCCTTCAGGGCGGCCAGCCGCTCGGCCACGGACGCGCTCTTCTGCAGGCCGTCGATCTCGGCGACGCGGTTGATGGTTTCGGCGTCGGAGCGCGTGAGGCCCACGCCGCCCGCGCCGCTCATGGCGCGATCGAAGGCCTGTTCCGCTGCGTCGACCTTCTTTTCGGCCGAGCGCTCGGGGCGGCCCGGGCCGTCTCCGCCGAGCGCGGCTTCGCGCTGGGCGATGGCGTAGGCCGAGAGTGCGTCCTCCATCTGAGTCTTGCGCGCCTTCAGCGACGCCAGGCCGTCGTCGAGCCGGGCTTCCTCCTCGCGCGCCTGGGCCTGGACGTCGTCGAGCTTCTGGACCTGGCCTTCCAGGTCGATCTGGCGCGACAGGGCGGCCTCGGCCAGGTCTTCGCGGCCTTCCTTGAGGGCGAACTTCGCCTTTTCCGTCAGCTCCTCGAGGCGCTTGGCCAGCATCTGCTGCTGGCGGGCGGCCTGCAGGCGACGGCCCATCGCGGCCTCGAGCTGGGCCTTCACCTGGTCGATGGCGCGGTCGGCCTCGCGCACCGCTTCGCGCATGACGGCTTCACCGCCGGCCTGTTCCATCTGGTCGACCGTGTCTTCCACATGGGCCGACAGGATCCGTGAAACGCGTGCGAAAATCGACTCGGCCATGACCTGCCTCCAGAGCAATAATCAACTAATCTTGCAACCCGTTCGCTTAAACTCAGGTTAAGCGACGATATGTCCTTTGCGTATTCAATCTTTCTCAACCTAGATCGGCTATGGTTATAGTTAAGGGCTCGTAGATGGTGACGCCGATGACCTTGTTCCTGCTGATTGTTGCGGTCGTGGCGCTGGCGGCGCTGACGCCTGTGTTCGTTCTGCTGGCGTCGCACAACCGCCTGGTGGCGCTCGACCAGCGTTGCGACACGGCCTTCGCCGACATCGACGTGCACCTCAAGCACCGCCACAACCTGATCCCTGGCCTCGTCGAGACCGTGCGTGGCGTCGCCAATCATGAGCGGGACATCCTGCTCGGGATCACCCAGGCGCGCGCCGATGCCATGCGCGCGGCAACGCCCGATCTGCGGCTGGAAGCCGAGAAGAACATCACCCAGCAGATCAACGCGCTGATGAACCTGGCCGAGCGCTATCCCGAGTTGAAGGCGTCCAGCCACTTTGCGGACCTCCGCGCCGAGCTGGTCGCGGCCGAGAACCGGATCACCGCCTCGCGTCGGTTCTACAACCTCGCGGTGGGCGAATACGACGCGACGCTGCGCCAGTTCCCCGGCAATGTCGTGGGCAAGGTCCGGCGGATGAGTGCGCGGCTGCCCTTCGACCTCGGCTTCGAGCGGGTGCTGATCGACGAGCCGGCGACCTTCAGGTTCTGAGCCGCCGTCCGTGTTCGCGGTCAACGGCCTTTTCGGCTGGATCAAGGCCAACGACCGGCGCTCGGTCGCGTTGTTCGGCGGCTTCGTCCTGGCCCTGCAGCTGGCGGCGGCGCTCGTGCTCTATCTGCCGCTCGCCGGGATCGACGAAGGGCACGCGCCGTTCCTGAATTGGGGCGGCTATGCGGTGCGCTATGTTCCCCTTGTCGCCCTGGCTGCGGCGGCAGTCTTCGCCCTTCAGATGGCCTGGCATGTCGCCTCGGTGCGACGGACGCTGGCCTTCGACTTCGTCGACCATCATGACGAGCCGCGGCTGTGCGACATCGTCGAGGCGCTGGCGATCGCACGGGGCCTTCCGGCCCCTTACGTCGGCGTGATCGAAACGGCGGCGCTGAACGCCTTCGTCTGCGGGGTCCGCCAGGGCGACGCCGTCGTGGTGGTCACACGCGGCCTGATCGACGGGCTCGACGACGAGGAGCTGAGCGCCGTCGTCGCCCATGAGCTCGCCCACATCGCCAACGGCGACATCCGGCTGATGGCCGCGGCGAACATCTGCCTCTCCATGCTGCGCCGGCTGATGCTTCCACAGCGGTCCAAACCGGCGAACCCGGTGCTCGAGCTGATCGGCCTGCCGGTCGTGCTCTTCGTCGCGCCGCCGCTGTTCGTGGCTGTGATGATCGTGGCATTCCTGTCGCAATGCGCCGTGCGCGCGGGCCATGGCGTGAGGGCGCTGATCGGCGCCTCACGCGAGTTCGTGGCGGATGCGGCCGCGGTCGAGGCGACCCAGAACCCGGCGGCGCTGGTCTCGGCGCTGAAGAAGATCGAAGGCCGCAGCCGGATCGCCGGACTGCCGGCGCTCCACGAAGCGATGATGATCGACGGGGCGGCGGCCGGGGCGTACGCCACCCATCCCTCGATCGGCCAGCGGGTGAAGGCGCTGATCGCGGTGACAGGCTCCATGGCCCTGATCTCGCCGTCTCGGCGCGACACGCGTCAGACGGACGTGCGCGGGAAGACGTTCGGCCGCCGAGCCGCCGAGCCGCTGGCCCAGGAGGCTTCCGCCCCCGCGGGCCGCTTTGACGTGGGCGACGGACGCAACTGGCTGGGCCTGAGCCGTATCGCCACCCTCGGCGCAGCGGTCGGGCTCGTCGCCTTCGTGAGCTGGCGCGGCGCACAGCTCCGCGATCCCCGCCTCGTGCTCGCCGAACTCGATCCCCGTCCGGCGACGGCGGTGGGCGTGGTGGCCAGCCGCAATGCTGTCTGTGGCCTTGGCCAGCTGACGGGTCGCAAGATGTGCGCGCCGGGCGAGATGGACCGGCTGACGAAGCGCTATGCGGACCAGCCCGGCATGCTTGGCCGCATGTTCGCCGCCATGGCGTCCGAAGCCGACCTCCGCGACCGCAGCTATGGCGGGGTGCTCAGGGACAGCGCCCCGAGCGACACGATCGTGGCCGAGGAGAAGACCAGGCGCTGCTTCGTCACCGACAGCTATGTGGTTGGTCAGTTTGGCCTTCACCCGGTCGTGCCTGGCGAGCTGGACGACGACAAGTTCGCTATCGACCGTTGGCTCGCGTCCGGCGACATCCGCGCTCAGGCGGTGGTCCAGGCCGCGGACCATCCGGACGCCGCGCTGGCCGCCTATCTTGCGGAGCGCAAGGAACGGCTGCGCATGGTGCATGCCTACTTCGGCCCGCCCGGCCTGACCTATGGGCTCAGCCACTTCGCCGGCGGCGACCACCCGGCGGCGCTTGCCGTGCTGCGGCGACGGCTCCAGGATCAGTCCTACGTCGCCGCCCTGCCGCCCGTCGCCCGTGCGGAGATGCAGCTGCTGGCCGAGGCCCCCGAGGCCTTCATCCCCTGCCGCGCCGGCATCGCCGCGCGCCCGGCCGAGTCCGCAATTTCGGGCGGTGGAACCTAATACAGCAGTTCCGGCGCGAGCGGCGCAGCCCGCAGGGACCGGGGGGCGGTCGGGACGCAGGCGGATGATGCTTGAGGCGCAGGGGCCCCGCGCGCGAACAGCGCGCGAACCTGGGAGCGGAGCCAGAGGCTGAACGGGTCGGCGTTCACCCGCCGGCGCCAGAACTGGTAGATGCAGAAATCGGGGATGGCGAAGGTCGGCTTCATGACCTTCAGGTCAAAGCGCTGATAGGCCGTGGCGAGCAACGACGGCGCCACGGCGATCAGATCGCGCTGGGACTCGATAAGGTGGGGCACGGCCAGCCAGTTCGAGACGTGCGCCACCACATTGCGTGGAATCCCCCTGAAGATCGCCGTGTCGTCGGCGATCACGTGGTCGAGGCGGCCGGGCGACGCGGTCAGGTGGGGCAGGACGGAAAACTCGGCCTCGGTGATGAACGGTCCGAGGCGGCTTTCCCCGTGGGCCAGGACCACGATGGAATCGTCGAACAGTTTCTGCTGCAGGACGTCCCCGCCGGGCGGCTTGCGGCCGTTGAGCACCAGGTCGATGGTCCCGCGCTCCAGGCCTTCCCGCAGCTCCTCGCCCCAGAGGTCGAGGAAGGTCAGGCGGCAGTTGGGGGCGAACCGGCTGAACGCCTCCAGCATCAGCGGGGCCATGAGGATCTCGCCCAGGTCGCTGGTGCTGATGCGGATGTCGCGCGGCTTTGAGATCGGATCGAAGGCGGCCCGCGGCATGAGGGCGGCTTCCGAGAAGGTGATGAACTGGCGGATGTCGTCGGCGAGCGCGACGGCCGTCGAAGTGGGCGTCACCCCGGCGCTGTGCCTCAGGAACAGCTCATCCCCGAAATGCCGGCGCAGCTTGCCCAGCGACTGGCTGACTGCGCTCTGGCTCAGGCCAAGCGTCTTGGCCGCGCGCGAGACGCTGGCGGTCCGCAGCAGCGCGTCGAACACGACGAACAGATTGAGGTCGATCTCGCGGTACCGCGTGAACCCGTGCTTCGATCAGCCCCCGCCCGCCTGGTCGATCGCCTCGACGCCGTGAAGCGCCGGGCCCGTCTCTTCGCGAGCATAGTCTAACGTCTCAGTCTCCGATACGATGTCTCAAAATGCCGGGGCGTCAAACGTTCAGTGAGAAATGGCGGCGCTCGCCGTGAATCTGCCCGGACAATGACCCCGCACCGCGCTGGAAGGCTCGGAGCAGAGATCCTCATCAGAGCGTCAGGGTGTCGGCTTCCTGGGTGAGGCGATCGCAGGCTGCGAAGTCTCGCCGGCGGAAGGCGGCCGTTGCCGCCCTGCGCAGGAGCGTGTTCGCTGCTTCGGGGTGGCGGGACGCGAGACGGGCCGCCCAGACAATGGCTTTGTCGGCATCGGCGCCGATGTCATCTGCTTTCGCCTGGATCAGGCGCGCGGCTTCCGCCAGGGCGGGCCAGTCGAACAGGAACTGAAGGCTCCGCCCGACATCATGATGCCGTTTCGCGAGTTCCAGCGCGCGACCTTCCGCCTCGACATCCTCGAAGTCCTTCAGTCGCCGACTGAAATCCCGCAGGCGTTCCGCCGAAAGGGTCCGTTCGAAGGAGGCCCAGCGAGCCGCCTGGGCCGCCTTCGGCTGCCCGGAGCGGTCCAGGTAGTCGATCCAGGCGGATTCCCATTCGAAATCGGGCTCGGCCGGCCTTGGTTTTCCAGTCGACGTCCGTGCTCCTCCGCCGCCGTCGCCCGCCGCCGTCAGTACCGCGCCCGCCTCGTCGATGCGGCCGGCCGCCAGCAAACGGTTGCCGACTTCGGCGGCGTTCGACGGGATGAGCAGCGCATCCGGAGCGTAGGTTGAGCGATAGGCGTCCACATCGCCGGCCGCGTCTGCAAGTCGCCTGGCGATGGCGACCCAGCCGGTGACGTCGTCGCGACGTCCCGCCAGTTGACGCAGGGCGGCGTCAGCCAGGGATCCGGGCGATGTCTTCAGGACCGGGGCCAGCCAATCGGCCCAGCCGGAGGGGTCCCTGGCGATCGCCTCGATCAGGGCCGCGGCGCCCCTTGGGGACTCCGAGGTTGCGAGCAGACGGCCAATGTCTTCGGCGGCGCGATGAAACACTGCAGCCAGTTCGCCGTCGCGGTCCCGCACCCGGCCGCCGAGACGGCGCGCGATGTCCATGAATGGCCACATCCGATCCAGGGCCGCGGCAGGGTCGAGTTCCGCGAGGCGGACTGCGATCAGGTCGCGCAGCGTGTCGACATCCCGCACGAATGTCGGCCGTTGCCTCCAGGACACCTTCGAGCGGCTTGCCTCCAGGAACGCCAGCCGCTTGTCGATCTCGAGGGCCAGCTGCTCCGGGCCCTGCTCGGCCGCAAGCTCCATCCGAAGCCGCCGTTTCAGCTCTGGACGCCCTTCGGCCGATGCAACCAGGATCTCCGCCAGGCGATCCAGGCCAAGACGCGCGAGGTTCTCGGCATTGATCTTCTTCAGGCTGGCGGGCGTGTGCGGCTTCATGACGCCCGTCCGGTACGCGATCCCTGAGGGTTAGGCCAACCTCCTCCGCTGCGCTCGCGTTCCGCCGACCCATCGGCGGTCCCCGGTGGCCAGGCGGAAATCCGCCGCTGGCGGCGCCGGTCCGGCAGCGGACCTCCCGGCGAACTGCCCCGTACGGCTTTCGCCGTGACGCGCGCTCTGCCGTCCGGGAAGCGCTGCAACTGATACCATGTTGGGAAGAGGGTCGTGCCTTCTGACCCCCCCAAGCTCGCTCCATTGCGCCAACGGCGCGCGCCGTTTCCCCCCCTCCAGGTGAAATGCGATGAAACGGCCGCCGTGAAGCTGCGTGATCAATTATGTGCACTTGACCTGAGCCCGGGTTTGGGTCGCCGATGCCACCGGCTACGGCTATGATCAAGGTCATGACCGCCTCACCGTAGCCGGACCTGACTGTGGGGCGGTGGGGCAACAAACTGTCTAGTTCCGGTCTTGGTTGTCGGGATCCGGCGGCGCCGTCTGCGCGCTCAGGGCTGCATGTCGATAGCGCGAAGCAGGCGATCTCCCGTCCTTCGGGGCGTCTCAAGCGGAACGTCCTGAACTCTAGCGGCGGCGTGCTTGTCGGGCTGCTCGCACTCTCGGTCGGAGGCGTGGCCAGGGCCCAGTTGGTATGCCCGGGCGACGGCGGCGCGGCCCCCATCGCCTGCACCTTCACGACCGGGGCCACAACGGTCGGGGTCCCGGCGTTGCGCGCCGACGTGACGGGCGGGGCCCCCATCGATGTGACGTCCGGCCCCGGCGTCCTGAACACCACGGGCAACAGTGCCCCCGGGCTCCTGACCACCGCCGTCAGCACGAACTACTACGTCAACGACGCCTTCGGCTTCGCCAACGGGTTCCACACCCTGGCGAGCCTGACCACAGTGGCCTCGACCAACACGGTGCAGACCTTCGGGCTCAACTCCCCTGGCCTGTCGCTGCTGAGCTTCGGTCTCCAGGGTCAGAACGGCTCGGGCGGCAGCCTCTTCAGCGGCGGCTCGACCGGCCAGCCGGGCTCCGGCGCTGGCTCTGTCTCCACGATCTGGAGCGGCGCCGCGATCCAGACCATCGGCCCCGAGAGCCCGGGGATCTACATGCTATCCGTGGGCGGCAACGGAGGCAGCGGCGGCGGCGGGGGAGTCATCTCCGGGTCGGGCGGCGATGGAGCCAGCGGCGGTCCTGGCGGAGGCCTGGCCCTTTTCGTCACGCCCTTCTCCGGGACTCATAACATCTCAACGCAGGGGAGCCTCTCGGACGGCATCCGCATGCTGACCCTGGGAGGACAGGCGGGCAACGCCGGCTCGGGCCTGATCTTCGGCGGCGCCGGCACCGGCGGCGGCGGCGCGTTCGGTGGCTCCAGCGCGGTCAACTGGGGAACCGCGGCCGGGGCCAAGCTGACCATCTCCACCCAGGGCATTGGCTCTAACGGCATCTTTGCCCAGAGCATCGGCGGCTTTTCCGGAAACGGCGGCAGCGGCGGCTTCTTCGTCAGCAACGGCGGCGCCGCGCTCAGCGGCGGGCCCGGCGGGCAGGTGACCGTCAACGCGGGAGCCACCGGCTCCGCGGCGTCGATCCAGACGGTGTCCGCCTATTCCAACGCGATCTTCGCCCAGTCGGTCGGCGGCGGAGGCGGATCGGCCGGAGGGGCCGGCGCCGCCGGCGTCGTCGGGGGCACGTTCCAGGGCGGTGCGGTCGGGGCGGGCGGCGGCGCGGGCGGCGACGGCGGCGTCGTCACCGTGACCAACTACGCCGCGTTGACCACCAGTCCGTCAATCGGCGACTATTCGCGCGGCATCGTGGCCCAATCCGTGGGCGGCGGGGGCGGAGACGGCGGCAGCTCTGCTGGGCTCAGCGCCTTCGGCGGCTCGGGCGCCGGCGGCGGCGTAGGCGGCATTGTCACCGTGACCAACGCCGGCACCATCGTCACTGGCTCGCGCATCCTGTCGGGCAATACCCTGCTGCAACAGTCGGGCCGCGGGGCTGACGGCATCTTCGCCCAGAGCGTCGGCGGCGGCGGCGGCAACGGCGGCGACTCCACGGGTCTCGTCGCGTTCGGGGGTTCAGCGGCGAGCGGCAGCTGGGGCGGGTCGGTCACCGTGACCGCGACAACCGCCAGCAACACCTCCGGCACGGCGCCGTTCCTGATCGGCGGCATCAACACCTTCGGCGACGAGGCCCACGGCATCTTCGCCCAGAGCGTCGGCGGCGGCGGGGGCCGAGGCGGCGACGCCGGGGGCGCGATTTCCTTCGGCGGCGCCGGCGGGACCAGCGGCAACGCCTTCGGCGGCGCGGTGACCGTCACCGCCACGACCAATATCTTCACCAACGGAAACCTGGCGGACGGCGTCACCGCCCAGTCCATCGGCGGCGGCGGCGGCAATGGCGGCAACGCCCTCGGCGCGGCGAGCTTCGGCGGCGTCGGCGGAGGCGGCGGCGCGGGCGGGATCGTCAAGGTCACCGAGTCCGGGGTCGTC
>FTHI01000412.1_pt1 | contig 20206 bp, 14 predicted proteins | sample 1640891 | NCBI WGS metagenome assembly FTHI01 (sample SAMEA3914788, study PRJEB12502) | metagenome | biome: forest; material: soil | place: Canada | collected 2011-07-03 | depth 0.1 m
CCCCTACGGCCGCACCAAGCTGATGATCGAGGAAGCGCTCAGGGACTATGGGGAGGCCTATGGGATCCGTTCAGTCTCGCTGCGCTACTTCAACGCCTGCGGCGCGCATCCCTCCGGCGAAATCGGCGAGATGCACGATCCTGAGACCCACCTCATCCCGCGGGCGCTGATGGCCGCCGTCGGAGACATCGAGGCCGTCGACCTCATGGGGCAGGACTATCCGACCCCGGACGGGACCGCGATCCGCGACTACATCCATGTGTGCGATCTCGCCGACGCGCATGTCGGCGCACTGGGCTATCTTGAGCGGGGCGGGCAGACCTCGGCGTTCAATCTCGGCAGCGGCCGCGGCTACTCCGTCAAGGAGATCATGGACTCGGTGGCCCGGGTGACGGGCAAGCCCGCGCCGGCCCGCTATGCCCCCCGACGCCCGGGCGATCCGCCGGTGCTGGTCGCCGATCCGGGCCTTGCCAGGCAGGAGCTGGCGTTTTCGCCGCAGTGGACCGACATCGACGCGGTGATCGACACGGCGTGGCGCTGGGCGAAAGTCCGCTCCAAGGCCAAACAGCGGAGCCCGGCTGCGGCTGCCCCTTGACGGAAGCCCTCGCGGCGGGGTTTTGAACCCGTCCGCCCGTTGGCGGCGCCAGGTCCACCCCTCAGAACCCGTGATGAACCCGATCGTCGTCATTCCAGCGCGCATGGCCGCGACGCGACTACCCGGCAAGCCGCTGGCCGACATTGGCGGCCAGCCGATGATCCTGCGCGTGCTCCGCCAGGCGTTGGCCGCGGACGTCGGCCCCGTGGCAGTCGCCGCCGGGGACGCAGAGATCGTCAAGGCGGTGGAACAGGCTGGCGCGAGCGCCGTGCTCACGGACCCGGCGCTCCCGTCCGGCTCGGACCGGATCCTGGCCGCGCTGCGGGCGATAGACCCGGGCGGGCGCCATGATGTCGTGATCAACCTCCAAGGCGACATGCCCTTCGTTTCGCCCGATGTGGTCAGAGCCTGCGCCGCCCTGCTTGCCGAAGAGCCGGGCTGTGACATCTCCACGGTGGCGGCCCCGGAGGCTGGTCCGGCGGACCGCGCCAACCCGGACGTGGTCAAGGCCGTCCTTGCAATGGCCGCAGATGGGCGGCGGGGCCGGGCGCTCTACTTCACCCGTTCCATCCTCTATGGCGAAGGCCCGGTCTGGCGCCACATCGGAATCTATGGCTATCGGCGTGAGGCTCTGGAGCGCTTCAACGCGACCCCGCCTTCGCCGCTCGAGCGGCGCGAGAAGCTTGAACAGCTGCGGGCCCTGGAACTCGGGATGTCGATCTGGGCCGCTATCGCCGACCAGGCGCCGATCTCGGTGGATACGCCTGCCGATCTGGAGGCCGCGCGTGCGGCGTTGGAGACCCAATGAGCCCGACCTTGAAGATCGCCTTCCAGGGAGAACTGGGAGCCAACAGCCACGAGGCCTGCAGGGACCGATACCCCGACCACGAGGTCAAGCCCTGCGCGACGTTCGAAGACGCGTTCGAGGCGGTCAAATCGGGCGAATGCGCCCTGGGCATGATCCCGGTGGAGAACTCCATCGCCGGGCGCGTGGCCGATGTCCACCATCTGCTGCCGTCGTCGGGGCTGAAGATCATCGGTGAGCTGTTCAAGCCCATCCACTTCCAGCTGATGGTCAACCCGGGGACGCGGCTCGAGGATATTCGTACCGTGTCCAGCATGGCCTTCGCCCTTGGACAGTGCCGCAAGGTCCTCAAGCGGCTGAAGGTGGGGACCGAACCTGCGGGCGACACCGCCGGCGCCGCCAAGGCGCTGGCCCATGCTCCCGACCCGACCCGCGCGGCGATCGCCCCGGCGCTGGCGGCCGAGATCTATGGACTCGAGATTCTGGTGCGAGACGTCGAGGACGAGCACCACAACACCACCCGGTTTCTGGTGATGAGCGGCGAGTCGGAGCCGCCGCGGCCGCCGTTCACCGACCAGTGCATCACCGCCTTCATGTTCCGCGTCCGCAATGTGCCGGCGGCCCTCTACAAGGCGCTGGGCGGCTTCGCGACCAACGGCGTGAACATGACCAAGCTGGAGAGCTACATGGAGGGCGGGAGCTTCAGCGCCACCATGTTCTATTCCGAGGTCGAGGGCCGGCCCGAGGATCGGGGCCTGGCGCTGGCCATCGAGGAATTGAGCTTCTTCTGCGAGCGATTCGAGCTTCTGGGCGTGTTCCCCGCCGACCCCTTCCGCTCGCGGGTCTGAAGGCCGGCGACCCGAGTCCGCTCGCCGGCAAGGCGAAGGCGGCGCGATTTGGCGAATTCGACCCATGGTCTGCATGCGTCCCTTCGCATGGAGGCGCCTAGGGTCTATGCCAGGGGCGATGCCACGCATCCTGACCTACAACGTCCACCGTTGCGTCGGCATGGACGGTGAGCTCGACCTCGCCCGTACGGCCAAGGTCATCGCCCAGGGTCGGCCGGACATTGTCGCGCTCCAGGAACTCGATGTCGGCCGCGCCCGGACCGGCGGGGTCGATCAGGCCCACGCCATCGCCGAACTGCTGGGCATGCAGTTCCATTTCCACGCGGCGTTCATGGTGGAGGAAGAGCAGTACGGCGACGCGATCCTCAGCACCTTCCCCATCCGTCTGATGCGGGCCGGGCCGCTGCCGACGTCCAGGGCAGTGCGGGGCCTGGAGCCGCGCGGGGCGCTCTGGGTCAAGATCCAGCTGGAGGGGGCTGAGCTGGACGTGGTCAACACCCACCTGGGCCTGGTGCCGCACGAGCAGAGGGCCCAGGCGCGTGCCCTGCTTACCGAGGACTGGCTCGGCCACGCCGACTGCACCGATCCGGCGATCCTGCTGGGCGACTTCAACGCCACGCCGCGTCACCGCGCCTATCGCACCTTGGCCGAGCGGCTGCGGGACGTGCAGACCGGCGGACGCCGCCGCCGGCTTCCGACTTTTCCGGCCCGCCTGCCCATGTTGCGGATCGACCATGTGTTCGTCAGCCGGTCGGTGGCTGTGAGCGGCGTGCACGTGCCGCGCAACGCACTCACCCGAAAGGCTTCGGACCACCTGCCGCTAGTGGTCGACTTCGGCGTCGATCAGAGCCGCTGACGCGCCCGCCTCGAGCGCGATCTTCCCCACCTCCGAGCGAAGCCTGCGGCGGCGTCGGAATGGTCGCCACGAGTCCGATGCGTCCGTCGGGTCGCCGAGGTGATAGGCCGCGATCAGTGAGGCGAGGGGCCCGGGTTTGGCGCCTTCAATCGGCGCCATCCGGCCGGCGCTCTGGCGCGACAGGTGCTCGACGCCGGCGCCAAGTCCACGCTCGCGGATCAGCGTCTCCACGTCTCCCGGCGCCGCTCCTGCGAAGTGGGCGATGAGGCTGGCCCGGAGACGGCCGATGACCTGGGACTGGTCGGCCGACTGGGCTTCCACCGCCACATCGCATTCGGTGTCGAAGCCGCCTGAGCGATTGTTGAGGTTGGCCGATCCGATGCGGACCAGCCGGTCGTCGATGACGGTGACCTTGGAGTGGACGATGATGGACTGCCCCGCCGAAGTGCGTGGCGAATAGGCCCTGAAACGCCCGTGCCGGTCTGTCGCCCTCAGCCGGCTAATCAGGTCGGCGCGGGTCCTGTCCATGGTCAACTGGTCGAAGTAGCTGGGACTGTTCCGGGTGGACACCAGCACGATGTCCGGCCCTTCCGGACACGCCAGGCTCTGGGCCAGGGCTTCGCCGATCAGTGGCGAGGTGAAGTACTGGTTCTCCAGGTAGATGGAGCGACGCGCACTCAGGATGGACGCCAGATGCAGGGCCTCGACCTCCGCCACCTCCGGGCGGCCCCTCCAGGCCGGCTCGGTGCGCGCCACCGCAACGTCGACGCCTTCCAGGTCCGGCGGCAGCCAGGCCGGCCAGGGATCAGGCCCGGCCGTGTCTGGCGGCGGCGTGATGGCGTGACGGGCGGCCCGCATCCATCGGGCCCGCACGAGGTCGCCCATCATCCGCGCGGCCGCACCGTCCATCATCATCATCACCTCATGGCGCGGAGGATGGTAATTTCCACCCGGCATCAGGCGGCGCGGTTCGCGGTCAAGATGGGCCGGCGTGTCCCAGCGGTCGGGGCAGAAGTCCAGGCTGCCGCAGATGGCCACCTTGTCGTCGACGACAAGGATCTTCTGATGGTGGCACGCGCCGTAGGGGACGCTTGAGTCCAGAAGGAAACGGACAGGAGAGCCCTGGAACCAGCCGCGCGCCCGGTGCGGAAAGAACTGCTGGGTGGCGCTTATCGGCAGGGCCGACTTCCAGATCAGGATGCGAATATCCAGGTCCGGCCGCTCGTGCGCCAGGGCCTTGAGCACGTTGCCGATCTCGTCGGCGGCGTCTTCCGTCTCATTGGGATCCGGCTGCAGGCGCGTGCGCGGATCGAAGCTCCAGCCGAGTAGCAGGATCGAGCGGCGGGCCTTGCGGATGGCTGAGATCGCCGCGGCGAAGATGGTTGCGCCGTCGACCAGGAAGCTCACCCGCTCAGCCCTGGCCTTGCGCCAGTAGCGCGCCGGAGTCAGCAGTCCGGCCTCGCCGGTTCCTTCCGGTGGGCCGTGTGACTGTTGGCTGGGCCCGCCTCCCATTGAGACACCGTCATTTGATGCGGTCTGGCCGCTGTTGTCCGGGACGCCGCTAGCGGAGGCGCAGCGCACGAGCAAGCGGCATCATCATCGGCTAACCCGCCGCGCCGAGCCTTTCGGCCGCCGCCGTCACGGCCATCCGGACACCCGGGATGGTGTAGAAGGCCCCGTTGATCTGGGTGCGCTCCATGATCACGTGCCGGAAGCGCAGGAACAGATCGGGGTCCGGCGCCTCGGGTTCGCTCCAGAACCGGCTCAGGGGCTTGCCGTCGGTCAGCCCCTCAATGTCATAGACTGCCCGGCCCAGGACCTTGGTCGGGCAGCCAAATCCGATCGTCGCCAGGCCTGCCGTTGAGTTGATGGTCACCGCGCCCCGGGCGCCCCGGGCCAGGGTGTTGAGCTCTCCGCCGTCGAGGAAGACGATGCGGTCCTCTACGCCGTGGGCCTTGGCCAGGCGCTCGACGATGCGCTCGTAGTCCACCAGCCCCGGGTCCAGGGGGTGGAGCTTGAACGCCAGCTGCACGTCGGGCCGTGCGTGCTTGGAGAAGCTTTCGATCACGTCGGCGGCGAAAGTCTCGTTGGTGTAGCTGGAGTGCTGCCAAAGCTGGCTGTCGCCGGCCCGCTGCATCAGGGCGATGTAATAGGGGCTGGAGGACTTGGTCAGCCGCGCCGCCTTCCTGGCGACCGCCCGACGGGTGATCTGGTTCTTGGCATAGCGGGCTATCGACCCCACGATCTGGTCGAATACTGGCAAGGCGAATGGGTTTCGCCGCCTGGGAAAGGCGGGGGCCAGGAAGACCTTGTGCACGTAGTGGCCGATCGCCCTGAGGATCAGGCCGGTGGTCGGCTTGCCGACATCGCGCTCGCCGACGGGGGCGCGGGCCGAAGGTTCGCCGTGGTCACGATAGAAGCCGGGATCGCGAGGGCAGGGGGAATAGGCGTTCACCCCGTCGCTCTCCAGAGTGATCCAGCGCGGCCGGAAGTAGCCTTCCTCGAAGACGTGCACGCGCAGACCGCGCCGCTTGGCCGCCGCGATGGCGGCCATGTGCACCTCGATGCAGTCATTGAAGACCACCAGGTCGGTAACCTTGCGCTCACTGAAGAAGCGGTCGATCCACGCGGGCCACGCCTCTTCCTTGTCGCGATAGGCCGTGCTCGGCCGGAAGAAGCCCCAGTCCGACAGGTCGCCGCCGTCGAACACGATCTTGCTGACCTTGAAGCCCGCCTGGTCAAGCTGATCGGCGACCTGGCCGAAGAACGAACCGAAGGGCCCGCGCAGGAACAGGAAGTGGCGCTCACGGATCGGGCCGCCCACTACGCTGTCGCGGCGATAGGCGCGCCTGCGACGCGCGATCGCATTGGCCTCTGCTTCGCGGTCGCCCAGGACGCCGTGCAACACCGAGGTCATACCGTCATCCCCTCAAGCCGCCGCCGCCCCTTTGTGGGGGCGCGTGACCGACGCGGAATCGAAGCGCCCGTTTCGGACCTTTCCTTCGACCCGCTTCCTTCTCCAATTGCCCAAGTCCCTCCTAGACCCCACGCGGCCGCACCCAGCGCTTCATAAGCCCGCGGCGGCGACTCCGTTTTAATAGAACGAGTGGGTCCGCGCGGAGAAGCGAAAAGGTCAGGTAGTCCACCACATCCATTGCCTCACATGGCCAATCCGAGGTCGGATGCACGTAGCGTGGGTAAAGAACGAGCGTCGCGGCAATGAGTTCATCAAGCGAAAGCCGCCGCGTTCGCCGGGCGCATTTTTCGCGATCCTCCGTAATCCCCCAACCTGCATAAAAAGGAAGACCGTACGTTGCAACCGGCAATCCCTTCAGCAACGCTTCGAATCCGGCGAGGGACGTGAGGGTGTGCACCTCCTGGGATTCGTCGAGCAGGTGGGCGATCGAGGCGCGCGGCGCGATGGCGTCGGCCAAGGCGAGGGCCTGCTCGGGCGTCATCCCGCCGGGGCGCAGGCCGGCCTCCACGTCGGGGTGCGGCTTGTAGACGATGAAGGCGTCCGGGCGCGCAGCCCTGGCGGCCTCGAGCAGGCCGAGGTTGTCCGCCACCGCCCCGCCGCCCCTCAGCACGGAGGCGTCGTTGGCCACCTGGCCGGGGACGAGCACGCGCAACCGCTCGCCGGCGGCGGCGAACGGCTGGCCGGTCGAGGCTGAGCCGACATTGTACTTGCTGATACGGCGTTCCACGATCGACTGCCGGAGCGCCGTAGCGGTCGCCAGCAGGTCCGGGGAAAAGTCGGCGGTCTGCAGCAAGTGCTCCAGATCGCTTGGGCGTCCTGGATCGTAATAGACGCCGAGCCTGTCTAGCACGAGGGAAGACGGCGGCTCGAGGTTCGCTCCCAGCCCCACTGAACGCAGGAAGCCGTCCTCCATCCGCAGCAGTGGCGCACTCTGAGCCGCACAGCGTTCGGCGAGGTCGTCAGGTTCGCGCGAGGCCCAGACGATGATCCGGCCGCCGGTGCGCCGCTGCCGCTCCAGGGCGACATCCGGGTCCATGGTGAAGGTGACGGTCGACCGGTCGCCCTGGACGAAGGGTCGGACGTGATAGTCTTTCCAGCGGTGGACCCCCAGAATGTGGTTGACGCCCTGCGTCTCCGCGTCCCGGCGCCGGCGCACGGCCAGCAGCCGTGCGACTTCCAGGGCCGAACAGGGCTTCCCATCCAAGGGGCTGAGATAGCGGGCGTATCGCAGGTAGATGGTCGCGATCAACGCTTCCAGAGACGGGCGCGCGGTGCGCCGCGCGCAGGCCGTTCGGTCTTCGGTCAGGCCCCAGCCGGCGTAGATCGGCATGCCGAAACAGGTGACCCTCGTCCCCGCGATCAGCCCTTCGAGCCCCGCCGCGCTGGTGGCCACGTAGATGCGCGCTGCGCGGCGGGCCAGGGACATCCAGCTGACGTCGCGATCGAATACAGCCACGCCCCGGGCGGCCGCCAGGGCGCGCAGGTGGCCGCGTCTCCTGCCCTTGCCTTCCACCGGATGCACCCGTGCGAGCACCTTCGAGCCCGGGTTCTCGGCGATGGCGGCGTCCAGCATGGCTGCGAAGGTCTCGGGCCCGCACCCCCCGCTGGCGATGGACCGGTCACCGCGGATCTGGTCGACCACGATCACAGGGGGACCGTCGGCGAACATCGGGTCATCCTCGGCCAAGTCGGGCGCGCCATTGTACTTGCCGAGGCAGGCCTGGCGCATGAGCGCTATGAGCCGGCCGGCGTCTCCAAGCTCCTGGTTCGAGACCGCCCCGTCCTGGATCAGCCGCTCCAGCTCACTGGGGGCAGAGGCGTCGTAGTGCATCCCCACAGGGTCCGCGGTGAGGCTCAGCGCGGGATCCTTGCGCCCGCCGAGCCCGGCGGTGCTGAGGAAGCCGTCCTCCAGGGCGAGGTAGGGCATGCTGAGCCGGGCTGCTTCGGCCTTGGCCGTCCCTTTCACGCCCCAGCCGGCGAGGCCGTCGATCCCTCTGGGCGCAGGGACGCCGGGCGGCAGGAACTCGAACCGGTATCGGCCCAGAAGGAAGCGCTCCAGCCGCCGCGCCTTCAGGGCGACGCCGATGGAACGCACGCCAAACCTCATCGGGCGCTCGAGACTCGTGGCAGGGGCGTCGGGCGTGGGGCTGGCTCGGCGAAGCATGTATGCTATCCCGACCAGGGGGCGCCGGGGATCAGCCCAGAACACCGTTGCAGCCGGTTCGAGCAGACATGCCACCATTGGGCCTTTCGGCCGGAATGCGCAAGGCGCGGGACCTCGGCGGGCGGACCCTCAGCCTGGCGTTCGCCAGGCCCAGGATGATCGTTCCCGCCGCAAGATATCCTGCTCGGCCGCATGACGCGATCCTTGTGCTGCAACGTGGCGAGAACGCGTCCACCGACTATTATCTCACGCCCCGGCTGGAAGGCGCCGAGCCGTCCGAGGTCGCCGACATCCAGTCTTCACCGAGTCGCAGCCGACTGCTGTGCACGGACAGTTCGCGCGCGCTGTTCGTGATCCTCTGCCGGTACGTGACACCGGCCTGGCTGAATGCGCTTGAGGCGGTCCGCGACCGGCTGGCGCGGGGGGCCTTCTTCATGGACGATGACCTGCCCGGGATGATGCGCGACGTTTCGCTGCCCCTGGCGGCGCGGGGCAAGGTCGCCCGCTACTTCGGCGACCACGTCGAAAGGCTGGAGGGGCTCGTAAGCGAGGTCTGGGTCTCAACGACGGTGCTCGCAGAGCGCTATCCGGAAGCCCACCCCGCCGTGATCGGGCCCCTGCCCGAAGCCGATCCGCCCGAACCCTCGCTCTCGCCGCCTCGGCGAGTCGTCTATCACGGGGCCGACGTGCATGGTCGGGAGCGGCGCTTCGTGGCCGAAGTCGCGGGCCAGCTGGCGGCGCTGTCGCCGGACGCCGAGGTCGAGATCGCAGGTGATTCCGCCCTGAGGAAGGCCTTGCGGGCGCGCGAAAACATCACAGTGACGCCCCAGACCCCTTGGAGGCAGTACCTTGACCGGCAGAGTGGCAGGCAGGCAGCGGTTTCTTTGGCGCCGCTGGAGCCCTCGGCGGTGAATCTGGCGCGTGCGTCGGTCAAGGTTTTCGACGCCGCGCGGCTGGGCGCGGCGGGCATCTATGCCGACGCTGAGCCCTATCGGCGCTTCGTTCGCCATGGCGTGGATGGATTGCTGCTGCCCATGGACCCAACGGCCTGGGCCGAGGCGATTGCGGGACTGCTCACCCAGCCTGAGCGGCGTCTGGAGCTGGCCAGGGCCGCCCGCGCCCGGCTCCTGGACCTTCGGCGCGGGGTCCATTCCTTTCCGGAGCCGCCCCCGGCATGACGGACGCTATGGCCTGGGCCGGCAGGCTGAAGTCGCGCTGGCGCAAGTGGATCCGCGATCCGGCAGGGTTCGTGGACGATCTGCCATCGCCATTCCTGCGGTCGCTTTCGATCTTCGGACTTCTCGGCCTCACCGCCTGGAGCGATGTGCTGGACTTCGGGGGCCGCCGCTCGATGGCGGCCTGGCGCCGGACCGGGGTCCACCTGCAGCGCCTGCGCGAAGACAGCGCGGAGTTCCGGTTCGAGACCCGCCGCGGAGAACCGCCGGGGCGGTGGCCCGACCGCGTGCTCGTTGGGTCCGGAGACGTCAGCGCCGTGGTGGTGGCCTTTGCAGCGGGGGGAGGCGGCATGACCGCCGCCGAAGTCGGCCCCGGTCGTCCAGGACTGATTTCGCTTGGCCGCCGCGCCAGCTGGGCCCGGGTTTACCGGATCGAAAACGACGGCCATCCGCCCGAGCAGCTTTCGGTCCGGCCCATCGGTCGTGACCGCCTGGTCCACGTGCTCTGCGACCATGGCATGACGACCACCCAGGCGCTGAAGGTCGTCTGGCCCCCCACCGAACGGCGTGCGGCCGAACCTGACAGGCTAAGCTACCAGGCGTGGATCGAGCGCAACGAGCCGGGGCCGGATGAAGCCGTCCGGATCCGCGAATGGCTGGCCGGGATCGCGAACCTTCCCAGAATCTGCGTCATCATGCCCGTCCGCGATCCGAGGCCGACGCACCTGAAGGCCGCCATCAAGTCGGTCCAGGACCAGGTCTACGAAGACTGGCGGCTCTGCATCGCTGACGACGGGTCGAGCTCAGACGAAGTCCGCAAAGTCCTCAAAGGACTTTCGAACGACCCTCGCGTGAAGATGGTCCGGCTGCCGTCGTCCATCGGCGTTGCGGCCGCGAGCAACGCCGCCCTGGCGCTGGCCGAAGGGGACGTTGCGCTGTTCCTCGATCACGACGATCGCCTGGCGCCGCACGCCCTGGCGATGATCGCTGCGGCCTTCGCGGATCGGCCGGATGCCGTGGCCGTTTATTCCGACGAGGACACGCTGGACTCCGAGGGCTGCCGATCCGCTCCAGTGTTCAAGCCAGAGCTCGATCGCGAGCGTCTGCTGGCCCAGAACTACGTCAACCACGCCTTCGCCGTCCGCATGCCCCTGCTTCAGGCGTTGGGTGGGCTCCGTGCCGGGTTGGATGGAGCGCAGGACCACGACCTGGTGCTGCGGATCCTGGAGGCGGATCGTGGTCCGATCCTGCACATCCCCCACGTGCTCTATCACTGGCGCATCTTCCCCGGCGGGAACAGCTTCTCGCAGAGCGCCCGCGCCAGGGTCGACCCTGCCAGGGTGCGGCTGGTCTACGACCATCTGGACCGCATTGGCGAGAGCGCGAGGCTGGAGCCGGGCCCCCGCGGACACCTGATCGTGCGCCGCTCGCTGCCGGACTCTGCGCCCGAGGTGCTGGCCATCGTCCCCACCCGTGACCGGCCAGGCCTGCTCGAGGCCTGTGTCGCGGGCTTGCTGGATCAGACAGACTACCCGGCGCTGAGGGTCTGCATCGTCGACAACGGCAGCCGGTCCAGCCGGGCGCTGCACGTGCTGGAGCGCCTCTCCGGCGACGCCCGGGTGGAGGTGCTGCGCATCGATGCGCCGTTCAACTTCTCGGCCCTGAACAACGCCGCGGCGGCCCGGTCGACGGCGCGGCTGCTGGCCTTCGTCAACGACGACGTGATGGTGGCTGAACCGAACTGGCTGAAGTCCATGGCGGCGATCGCTGTCGACCCCTCCGTGGGCGCGGTGGGGGCCAAGCTGTTCTATCCCGACGGCCGGACCCAGCACGCCGGCATCATCCTGGGGCTTGGGCCCCAGGGCGTGGCCGGCCATGAATTCCGCGGCGCCCATGGCGGATCGCCTGGGCCGCAGAACCGGCTGCTGCTGGGCCGCGAGGCGAGCGCCGTGACCGCCGCCTGCATGCTGGTGGAGAAGCACAAATTCGACCAGGTCGGGGGGTTCGATGAGGAAGCCTTCCCGGTGGCCTTCAACGACGTGGATCTGTGCCTCCGCCTGAGCAAGGCGGGCTGGCGCACGATCTGGACGCCACAGGCGCGGCTGATGCACCTGGAGTCGGCGACGCGGGGGTCCGACAAGGCGGACGAGGCGACCGCGCGGTTCGCGGGCGAGGCCCTGCGTATGCGCGAGAAATGGGGCGCGGCCCTGCGATCGGACCCCTACTACAGCCCCAACCTCACCCTCGAGGACGAGAGCTTCACCCTGGCCGCCCTTTCCCGCGCCAAGCTGCCCTGGCGCTGAGCCCCGCGGCGCCGGTCGTCTCGCTATCCGGTCCCAAAGCCGTTATTGTCGCCCTTCTCTGGCGGCGCGCCGTGTCGGACCGGGGTTGTGCGCCGGCGAATTGCAGGGAGCGAGATGCCGATCAGGCAGCGGGAACTAGCCAATGGTCTGGTCCTCAATCTGAGCGGCAAGGATCAGTCCCTCGACGAGGGCGACCATGAACTGCTCCGTCGCGGTCGGGTGCTCCGGGTCGACCCCTCAAACTCGTGCAACGCGGCCTGCGTCTTCTGCGAAAGCTCCTTCTCGTCGCGCGGGGCGCGTCTGCCGCTCGCGGTGTTCGAGGAGGCGCTCGCAACCCTTGGACAGTCGCCGTTCCTGGACACCCTTCAGTTCGGCTGCACCTACGAGCCGACCATCCGCAAGGATTTCTCGGAGTTCGGCCGCATCCTGGAAAGGACGCGACTGGGTCGCGCCCCGGACACCATCTCCATCGTCTCGAATTGCTGGCTGCTCGACCGGCACGATCTGGAGCCGTTTGTGAACGGCGGTCTCAACAAGCTGCACGTTTCACTGCACTCCCACGAGGCGCAGGAGTTCGAAGCGGTGATGGGGCACGACTACCTGTCTCGCGTCACCGAGAACCTGAAGGCGTTCAAATCGCGCTTTCCCCATGTGGTGGTTTCCGCCGTGTGCGTGGTCAACACCCTGAACGTGGGCGCGCCCCTGGACTTCGCGCGTTGGGCGTTCTCCGAGGTCGGGGTGGACTATCTTCGGTTCACCCGCGCGAACATCGTCGGCAAGTCGCCCGCCTCTCCGGCCAAGGCCGCGCTCGAACAGCTGCCGGCCGGCAGCTCTTACGAGGTCTCTGACGAGGCGTGGAGCGTGTTCGTCGCCCGGGCTCGCGACGTCAAACGCCTGGGGCTAGAGTTGCTGGAGAGCCGGCAGAACCTGAAGAACAGCGCGATCACAGTGGACGCTTTGCGCCTGAAACGTCGGGGTGCGCCCTCCGAATCAACCGCCATCCGCCTGGCCCGCGCCGACCGTTCGACCGGCAGTCAGGCCAGCCGAACTGCCCGAGCAGGCGCCGTCGCTACAGCCTGATCACCGTTGCCGTCGTAAGCGCGATCTGGAACAGCAGCTGCGAGATGTCGGTAGCGAACTGCAGGTAGGTCGAGCCGAGCTTGGGCAACACCACGATCTCGTCGCCCGCCGCCGGCCGGGCGTTGCCCTCGACCACCTCGGCGCTGCCGTCGCGGTGCCTCAGCACGAACTTGCTCCTGTTGGCGTGGGAGGCGAAGCCGCCGGCCCGGTCGACGTAGCCCTTGATCGTCAGGTTGCTGGCGTGGGCCAGACCGCCCGGGTTCAATACCTCGCCGGCCACGATCACCACGTCGGTGCGGTTGGGCAGCAGCACGACGTCCCCGTCCTGCAGGCGCAGGTCCTGGAACTGGCCGTTGCTGTAGACGGCGATGTTGCCGTCGGGCTGCACGGATTCGGCCCGCTCGACGAACTGGTTGACCAGGGTGGCCTGGGCGGCCGCCAGTGTCGCCGCCGCGGTGGTGGGCGGGGAGTTGGTCAGCACCTGCTTCTGCAGATTGAACAGGGCGTCCTGGATGGCGCGCTTCTGCTCGACGGCCACCTCGGTGCGCTGCACGTGCACGAAACGCGGCTCCACGTCCGTGCCTTCCAGCGGAATGCGGGCCAGGAGCTGGCTGAGGGTCGCGCCGCGCGGCAGGACGTGCACCGATGGGCCCTTGATCTGGCCCTGGACGGTTACCGTCACGGTGTCGATGAAGGCGTCGGCGCGGAACTCCACGTGGTCGCCATCGGTCAGGACGACCCGCGAGAATTCGGGCAGCGTGAAGTAGGCTGCCCTCGGCGAGCCGTCGCGATAGCCGTGCAGCGCGGCCCCGGTCACCGTCGGCTCCAGCCGGGTGATGGGCAGAAGGTCAGCGCCCGTGATCCGGGTCGTGCCCGCGGGCGACTCGAAGGCGAAAGCGTTGCGGACATTGCCGGTCACCCCGACCATGGCGCCCCGAGGGGCAACGAACACCACGTCTCCGTCCTCGAAGCGGATCGGCTGGGTGTGTCCACTCAGCAGGAAGTCATAGAGGTCGTAGGACGCGACGGTCTGGCCGCCGCGCCGCACGGTGATGTTGCGGAAGCTCCCGCGGGCCGCGTCAATGCCGCCGGCCTGGGACAGGAAGAACAGCACGCTGTCGCGGGCGCCGCCCAGATAGCGGCCCGGGCGGGCGACGTCGCCGCTGACATAGACCCCGATCGACCCGGCCTGACTGACCGTGGCGTAGACGCCGACGGCGTTGGTGAAGACCGTCCTGACCCGGGCGGACACGACGTCTTGAATGTTTCCCGCGGAGGCGCCCGCCACGTGGACGGGGCCCACGCCGGTGATGAACACGTTACCGCTGGCGTCCACGGTCTGAACCCCGCCGCTGTTCACGGCGCCGTAGAGGTTCACCACGATCTGATCGCCCGGCTGGATCGAATAGTCGGGCCGGTCGGCCGGCCGGGTGCCGGCGAACGAGCCGGTGAACAGCTCGGTCCCGAACACCGGCAGGGTCATGCCGTCGGTGGTGGTGATGTAGCCGGCCACCGACGATCGCGTGTTCTGCGTGGCCGTCGCGGCCGAGCCGACCCCGGCCGTCCCGGCGGTGGCGCCGGCCAGGGGATTGGCGTTGCTCCCCCCGTTGCTGCGTTCGGCGGCTGCCGCAGCCGCGGCCGTCGCGGCCGACTGGGCGTTGCCGGGGTTGGAGCTCGCGGACGACCCCGCACCGGACACCTGGGCGTTGGCGAGGGCGTTCTGGATCTGGGCCATCTGCTGGGCGGTCTGCGCGGAGGCGCCCACCGTCGCGAGCAGCAGGATAGCGCCTGCCAGGGCGAAGATTCGCATGGATCAGATCCCTTGGTGATCGCGGACGCCGGCGACGGCGAGCGCGATGATGCCATAGGCGGCGACGACGACCAGCAACGCCTCGATGAACGAAAGCAGGCGCTTGGGCTGGGTCGGCCGGTCAGGAAGGTTTGGATTGACGATGCGCACGAGGAAACGTTCGCGCTGGCTGGCCACCGCCAGAGCGTTGTCATAGGCGCCCAGCGCCGCGACCAGCTGCTTTTCCGCGTACTCATTGGCCACCAGCAGGCCCTCGTAGTCGTAGAGCCGCTTGGCCAGGTTGTCGGACCGGCTGGTGTCGGCGACCTTCTTCTGGGTTTCGGCAATCTGGCCTTCGAGGGCGCCGATCCTGGCCTGTAGCTGCCTGGCCTGAGGCGAGTTCGGCGTATTGACGGTGAGCATCGTGGCCAGTTCGGCCCGGGTCTGCACCACCTGCTGCTGCAGGCCGTTGATGGTCCCCGACGTGGCGCCCGCTGTGACGATCGGGTCGAGCAGGCCGGTGGAGGTCCGGTACTGGGTCATGGCCAGCCGAGCGTCGCGCACGGCGTTACGGGCCTTCTGCAGCTCCTGCTCGGAGGAGCGGACCGTGTCGTGGCGGACCGTGGCGGACAGGCCGTCGACATAGTCGGCGGTCATCTCCAGGATAGCCTCGGCGATGTCGTGGGCGCTCTTTCTGTCGAACGAACGCACCTCGAAGGTGACGATGTTGTTCTCCCGGTCGACCCGCACCTCAACCATCTTTCGATAGAAATGCAGAAACCCCTCGCGTGAGGTGGAGGCGGGCATCCAGTTCAGCAGGTCAAGTCGCCCCTGCGAGTACAGCTTTCTGAGGTTGAAGCGGGCGTCGAGCTTGTTGAGCATGTCCGCGGATCGCGCGAACTGGCTAAGCTCTGCGGCTTCCTTGCCGCCGCTGTCGGCCTGGCCGCTGAGCCCGGCCAGCAGTCCCATGCCGGCGGCGGCCGGCTGTTCGCGCCCACGGATCGAGAAGCTGGTCTGCGACACATAGATCGGCGCGGCGACGAGGAAGAAATAGAGGCCCAGGACCACCGCCGCCACCACCACGAAGGCGACGAATGGCCGGCTGGTCGAGACGTCCCTGGCGCGGTCGGTGAGCCCCAGAACGTAGCGGTCCACGGCCTTGCGGCCCTGGTTGGGATCGAGACGCAGATCAAGTCGGTTGGTGTTGGTCATGCGCTAACGTCCAATTCGTTCCTTCGCCGCGACATCTCGTCGGCATAGCGGTTCACGCGCTCCTCGACGTCGTCGGAAAGTTCAGGCTGGACGCCCCCCAGGACTAGCACTCGGTCACACAGACGAACGACTTCGTTCAGGTTGTGAGTGACCAGGACCACGCTCGAGCGCCTGCGCTTACGTTCGATTGCGGCTTCCGCCTTGGATCTGAAGAACTGGTCGCCCGCGCCCATCCCCTCGTCCACCAACGTACAATCGAAGTCAATCGCCATCGAGAGGGCGAAATTCAGCCGGCTGCGCATTCCGGAGGAGTAGGTCTTGACCGGCCACTCCATGTAGTCGTCCAGCTCCGAGAACTCGGTCACGAAGCGCACGATCTCGTCCGGGTCGCGTCCGTACAGCCGGGCCAGGAACCGGCAGTTGACGATGCCGGTCAGGTTGACGCTTACCCCACCGCTGTAGCCGACAGGCCAGGACACCGTCATGTCCCGTTTGATGCGGCCGCCGTCGGGATGGACGCTGCCGGCGATCATGCTGAGCAGGGTCGACTTTCCCGAGCCGTTGGCGCCGATCACGCCGAGGTTCAGGCCCTTGGGTATGGTGAGGCTGAAGTCCTTGAAGACGGTCTTGCGGCGTCCAAGCGTGACATAGGTCTTGGAGATCTTGACCAGTTCGATGCTCATGGGCCGACGTACCGGCGGGTGATCCGTTCCAGGACGAATCCGGCGGTGGTCATGATGAAGCCGATCGAGAGAATGTAACCCGGATCGAACATCGGCGAGGGGTATCCCGTCCACAGCTGCCGAGCGCCCTCGATGGCGTGCAGGATGGGGTTCCATTTCAGATAGGGCCAGCTCCAGGCCGGCAGGCGGTCGACCATGAAGAGGACGCCGGAGAACCACATGCCGAACCGCATGAACGGGCTGATGACGGTGAGCGCCAGCGGGAACAGCCGGCCCACCGACGACAGGATGAGCCCGAAGGAGGAGCCGATCCAGGCGCACGACCAGAAGACCAGCATCACGCCGATCGGGTCTTCGGGAAACGGCGCACGCATGACGACGATGACTCCCACCACCATGACCACGAAGACCACTGTGTTGATCGCGGCCTCCAGAATGATCGTCGAGACGATCAGGTCGAGCTGGGTGATCTGGGGGAACATCAGCAGCGGGTCGGATTTGTTGGCCGCGCCGATGACCCGCTGGTAGATTCCCTGGAAGTTCGTCCAGAGCGGGTATCCGGTCATGATGAAGACGCCCAGCGGAAAGTTGGCCGAGGTCGTCTTCCCCTTCAGGCCGAACGCCATCATCAGTACTGCCAAGCTGAGGACCGGCAGCAGCACGCTCAACACGGGGCCGAGTCGCGAGTGGGCGTAGCGCGAGGCCAGGTCGCGGAGGATCAGGGCCTTCAGGACGCGATACTGGAACGTGAACGGCCCGGGCCGATTGGACGAACCGATACGGCTCAGCCCTGCGCCCAGAGCGGGCAGGGCCTCGTCGACCGGGCCGGCGGCGCCGTCATTCGGTACGAGTTCGGCGTCAGCCATTGCGACTCAAGTGCCCGGCGAGGTCCCCACGCAGCCGTTCGAGCATCCGCGGCGCAGCGTCTGCGTCAACCAGCACTCGCGATCGGAATTGGTCAAGGCCCAAGGGCGCCTCCGTTCCAGCGGCCGCGAACGCCACCCAGTCGCGGGCCGTGCGCAGCACCGGCAAGGGCTCGTACAGCGATCCGCCGTCGACAGCCAGGGCCACGGGAAGGCTCGCCAGTGCGGCGTCAAGGGCGATGGTCGAAGGCGTGGTGATCACTCGATGCAGTCCCTGAACCAGATCAGCCACACCCGCCGGATCGGCCCGGGCGTCGTCCGAACGCGCCGTCGTTATGTTGGGGAATCGGGCCAGTTCGTGGCCGAGTCGATCCGCCCACCCGCCCGCGGGGTGTGGCCGCACCAGGATCCTGGTCGCCGGATCGGCGCCCGCCACGGCTCTCAGCCCGTCCAGGAATCCCTGGCGGTCGGCGTCGGTATAGCGGTCCCAGTGCAGGTTCTCGAAGACCCCGACGTCGAAGGTCTTGGGCGCAGACCTGCGCCATCCGCCCAGCGGTGTGCACCGGCCCACGTGGGCCAGCTTTTCAGCCGTCCCCCAAGTCAGGTCGGACGGGGTCGCTTCGGGAGGGAACCAGCAGAACACTGTCCGTGAGGCGAAGGACGCCGCGCCCGCCTCCATCCCGAACAGGCCCACGTTCTCCAGGCCATGCTGCAGCGCGTAGGTCTTCAACCCGACTGCATCTGCGCGGCGCGCCAGGGCGTGGCCGGCGGCGTGCGCCGGATGTGAGCTTTCCGAGGCCGCGATGACGCCCGCAACGCCACCCAGCGACGGCGCACGGCCGGCAATCACGTCCTTCCGACGGACATGCGTGAACCTCAGGCCATGCATGTCCAGCAGAGCCGCCGTTCGAGGGCTCTCCCGCGCCAGCCAGTGGGACACTCGGATTTCGAGCCTGCAGGACCCGGCGCGGTCCAGCGCCACCAGCAGGGGCAGCATGACGTCGATGTCCTGCACCAGGTCGATCAGGGCCAGCAGGCGGGGGCGGGCCCGCAGGCGCGCCGCGCCGAGGATCGACTTGAGCGGTCGCGCCATGGTCAGCCGCCTGGCAGGGGGTAGGCCTGCGCAGCTCCCGCCAGCTCTGCGGAATCGAATCCCGCCAACTCGGCTCCGGGCGCCTCGGCTTCGGGCGCGGTCTCGGGACCTGCGGCTCTGAGGTCGGCCAGGAGGATCGCCGGCCAACCCGCGCGGCGCAGGCGCAATCCGAGATCGAGGTCCGCGCCTCCGCCTGGGAAGCGGCGGCCATCGACCCCGCCCGCAGACGCGAGCTTGGAGCGCGCAACTACCAGAAAGGCGGCCGGCGCCGCCAGCACGGGCCGGCGCTGGCCGTTCCGCGCAGCCTCGTAGGCGGAATCGCAGCGCCAGGATCCGCTCCGCGCCGACACGCCCAGCCCTGCCAATGGCGCTCCGCCTGCCCGCGACATCTGGAGCGTCACGGCGCCGGCCGTTGGCAAAAGCGCCCAGCCCGCCATTTCGTCCAGCCCGCCAACTGGGAAGGACGCGATGACGCCTACGCGGCAGAACACCACCACCTCGCCATTCGCCGCCTCTCCGAGGGCCCGAAGCCAAGGGCCCGCCCCGTTCGAGACAGGCTGATCGGCGGCGCGCACGCTCACGCCCGGGAAAGCCGTGGACGTTTCGTCAACGTCGCCAGGCGCTGCAAGGACCTCGATCGGCACGTCGCCCGCCGTCGAAACCAACGCCTGCACGCTGGCGAACCACGCCGCCCCGCCCAGGGGCCAGACCGCCAGGGTCACCAGACCGGCTGTTCGAGCTGGGACGATCCTCGACGCCCTGGAGCCATCGCCTTCCCGGAAGTCGAAGCCGTCGAGACCTTCAGCTGCGCCCCTTTCGATCGCCGACCATTCGCTGGACTGGCCGTATCGGACGTAGAGTGGGGCGGGCAGATGCGCCCACCGCAGTTCGGGCCTGGCGGCGAGCCAAAGCTCGAACCGTCTTGGATCCGATGTCAGGGTCTGGATCAGCGGGCCCCGATGAAGATCGAGGGCGGGGCTGCGGACGGCGAAGCAGCCGCCGAGGGTTTCGCCCAGGAGGACGCCCAGCGCCCTGGCCTCGGGCCTTCGCCCTGCTCCGGAGGTATCCCTGGACTCGAAGGTCAGCACGTCGGCCAGGGGCCGGGTCTGAGCCAGAAGTCGAGCGGTCTGTGGCGCCAGTTCGTCACCAGGACGGGCCAGCAACACCGTGTCGGCGTCGTTCAGGAACCCGCGCAGGGCCGCCTCATCCTCGGGGCCGAACGTCTCCCCGACGGGGCCGCCGCTCTCTCGCCCCATTCGCGCCACCGACAGATCGGACCAGTCCTGGGCTTCCCAGCTAGCCAGGGTGCGCCCCAGACCGCTTTCCCCTGGCCAGAGCAGGAGGGCCACGCGCGGCCGATGCGCCAGCATCGCCGTGACAGCGGAGCCCTGCGGCTCCAAAGGCTCAGTTGCGTCTACCCCTTCCCCCTGGCGGGCAGGCTCCAGGACCAGGTCGCCACCGACCAGGCGCGTCCTCAGCCAGCCCGACACCGCCTCCACCCGGACGCGCCGCCCGCTCTCGGATAGTTCGCGGGGCAGACGGAGGGCGAAACCGCAGCGTCCGTCGCCGCGGCCGTCGCGGACCAGATCTCGGCGGGGCAGGTCCGCAGTCCCCTCGGCGACCACGACTCCGTCGCAGCGCGCCGCCACCCTGACCCGCACGCCAGGCCGGGCGGGATCCCGCGCCCACCCGCGGATCTCTCCGGCTCGGGCGGCGTCGACGAAGCCTTCGATCCCGCCCAGTCCGAGCGCTCGAAGCACCGG
>FTHI01001008.1_pt1 | contig 20172 bp, 23 predicted proteins | sample 1640891 | NCBI WGS metagenome assembly FTHI01 (sample SAMEA3914788, study PRJEB12502) | metagenome | biome: forest; material: soil | place: Canada | collected 2011-07-03 | depth 0.1 m
CCTACGTGGAAGCCCAGCGCCGCGGCGATGTCTCGGGCATGCCCCTGGCCGCCAACGCCCGCTACCTGGAGAACATGGCGCCGGTGGAGCGAGGGACGGGAATCTGGAACACCAAGCTGCCGGTCGCCCACGCCATGAGCCTGCACGACTCCACGCGCTGCAAGACCTTCACCGAGATCATCGTCACCGAGGGGGGACACCCCTATGTGATCGGCACGCGCCTCTACATGCACGCCGGCAAGATCATCCGCGTCGACAGCCTGGTCACCGACAAGGGCGACTGGCTGTTCAACGCTAACGCCTACCTGACCTATGCCAGCAAGGAGGACTGGTCCGACCTGCACAGATACCAGACGACCGCGCCGGCCGAGATGATCCGGGGCGCCAACGCCTATCTGGACTCCTTCAGCGACAAGTTCACCGACGTTCCCTGGGGCATTCCCTGTGCGCGCCTCGAAGGCGGCGCCTATACCGATCGCAAGGGCGATCCCAAGGCGTCCTGCGAGGTCGGCATCCCCGGCGGCGTCCTCTACATCGTCAACCGCGACTACCTGATCGACGAAGAGAAGGGCGTCATCAACGTCTTCTGCCGCTTCGGCAACAGCACCAGCGGCATGCCCGACACCCACAGTTTCCGCTACGTCGACGGCAAGATCCGTGGCGTGCACACCCTCAGCGTCAACCTGGGAGGCCCCCCGTCGCCGCAGGCCGCCGACGACGGGTCGATCATCCGGAACTAGCGTTACCGGCCCGGCTATTTCGGGGCTGCGCTTGCCCCCGGGGCCGGCGTCGTCGGCGCGTCGAAGTCGGTGACGATCGTGCGCTTGGCGAACAGCCAATGTCCGCCCACCTTGTGCAGCACGTCCTCATAGTGGCCCGCGCTCAGGACGCCTGGCAGACCGTTGGGCGCGATCCCGATGTCCTGCCAATAGGCGCCGCCCGTCGCCGTGCCGCCCTCGATCCGGTAGGAGAGATTGGAGATGATGTGGTTGATCTTGTTCCCCGGCCCCAGGGTCGGGCGAGGCGTGGTGAAGAACTTCAGGATCGCCGCCCGGCTCTTCATGGTCTGGCCGAACACCGACAGCTCCCCGTCGTCCGTGAAGGTCGCCGCATAGTCCGCCCACTGATGGCCATCCAGGGCGCGGACATAGTCGCCCGCCACCAGCTGATCGATCGCCTGCCGGTCCTCCGTCGCCGTGATCCGCGCCTCCAGCGGACCCGCCGCCTTCGCCGCCCCGCCCGCCGAAAGCAAGGCGACCGCCATCAGACTTGCAACTACCTTCATGTTTTCCTCCCGGGCCTTGTAACCAGGCCGCTTCCATGGCGGCATCAGACACTCCCGACTGCTGAGGTTCAAGCGGCTTCATGACGCCTGGATTGCGGGCAGGGGCGCCTGTCGTCCCACGTGCAAGTCCTCTAAGGTCAGGTCGTTGGCGCCGGAGACGTCTTGATGTCGGAGTCTGCGTGGAGGCTTCCGCTTGATGGAACGAACCTGGCGGTCCTGGCCGACTGCCATATCCACCAGGGCGGTCCACAGTTCCCGGCGGCCCTGTTCCCGCGGCTTCAGGGTGCGGACCTGATCGTCACCCTCGGCGACATGGGCGAGCCGTCTGGTCTCGATCAGCTGCAGGAGATCGCGCCGGTGCTGGGCGTCCGCGGGCAGGATGACGCCGAGGACATCCGCACACGCCGATCGGTGCTTGTGCTGAGCGGTGAAGGTCGGCGGATCGGCTGCGTCTTCGACGCCAGGGCAGCGGGCCTGGCGAGCGCGACGGATCCCTTCATCGAGTCCAAAGAGGCGGCTGAGGCGTGCGCCCGATTGTTCGGCGGGCCAGTGGACGTGCTCCTCCACGCCGGCACACACCGGGCCGACGAAGCGCGCTTCGGCGCCAAGGGCTCGGCCCTGAACCCTGGTAGCGCCGTGCTTCCGGCGGAAGGCTCGCAGCCGACCTTCCTGCGCCTGAAGGTGACGGCGGAAGGCTGCTACGGCCAGGTCATCTGGGTGGCGTAGAGCGTTCCAACGCCAAGACCTGCCGCGGCGATGTGTCGCCGTGATTCCCTGAAGATGAACGGCGGTTGAACGCGCTGCTAAGCTTCCCCTTAACTGGGAGCGCGTATGGTCCGCGTCATGCCTGCCTATGGGCGGCGAAGGATTACGGACAAGGCCACGCCATGCGTATGAATTGGATTGCTCTGAAGCAGCCGGACGCCATCCAGGTCGGCGACCTGGTGAGCGCTGACGCCGGCGGTCTTCCGCTCTATCGCGTGCTGGCGGCCGAGAACGGCCAAGCCAGGCTGCGCGACGAACAGCGCCAGTCCGAGTGCGTCTCCCCGCTGAGCCGCTTCCGCTGGAAGGCCTGCCTCGAGTCCTAGACCAAGGCGGGAAACCTTCCCTCCGCGCCCCGCTTCAGGAGCCACCGAGCGCGTGCGGCAGGCTCTGCGTCAACAGGGTCGTGAGCGCGGCGCTGAGCGTCTTGATCAGGACCGGCGAAACCGCCGTGGCGACGGCCACGGCGACCCCGCTAGCCAGGGCGAGCAGCGACGGGAGCCCTTCGCCGCTGAGCTTCTGGCGCAGCGTTGCGCCCGTCAGTTCCTGACGCGCCCGGGGCAAGTCATAGGCGATAATCGCGGCCCCAAGGAGGGCGGTGGCGACCGGCAGCATGGCGACGAACACCGGCAGCACCTTGCGCGTATTCAGCACGAAGTCAGCGCCTGTCGCCATATTGGCGACGAGGGCCACGCACGCCAGCAGAAGCGCCTTGGCGACGCCGGCCTGGCCACGGATCACTGCGGGAAAACGGGTCAGAAGCAGGGCGCCCAGGCCCGCGATTACGCCCGTGTTGTAGAGGGTGCTGACCGTCAGAAGGGCCCCGAGCTGGAGAGCTGCGGGGTCATTGGATGTCCTGTGGCTGAGCTGCAGCCAGAGGATCACGGCCGCTGCGGCGCCAGTCCCCAGGGCCCAGGCCCAGGGCGCGCCGCCGAGGGGCTGACTGGTGCGATAGAGCGCCGGCCGGTTTCCCGGCCGAAGGATCAGTTGCGCCGCCGCCATCCCGACAAGCAGCAGCGCCGCGGCGAGCGGCGTCTGGATATCGAAAGCCGCCACGCTGAGGACAAAGCAGGTCAGGAGGGCGCGTGGATGCTGGCCCGCGGTCGTCGCCGCCGCCGGCTGTGCGGCGGCCCTTGCGGCCAGAACGGCCAGGGCGGTCACCAGCACACACGGCGCAGAGACCTGGGTCAGAAAGCTGAACCAGACCAGCCCGTTCTCCACCGCCGACGGCGCATTGCCGCTGCTCAATAGCACCGGAGCCGCCGGGAAGAAGATCGTCGCGCAGAGCGCCAGGGCGGTTCCCGCCGCGACTCGCCAGCCCCACCCCATCAGGGGCTTCAGTCCGATCGCAGCGACGAGAGCGACGAGCAGCGAGACGACCAGGGCGACGGGCTCATAGGGGAATTGCGCGGGGACCAGCGCGCTCGCCGGAGCCGCGGTCGCCGCGACGACGGCCGCCAACCCTACGCCCAGGGTTAGACTCTGCAGTATGGCCGCAATGGCGCGGGCCTGGATCCCCTTCGCCACTCCAAACAATCGCCGGCCGACGCAGAGCGCCAGAAGCACAAGCAGACACGCTCCCAGCAGGGCGGCCGTCATGGCGATGGTTGAGGTTTCGCTCGAATTCGGCGGATGGATGGTCAGCCAGTGGCTCGGCGTGCTGCCGGCTGGAAGCGCCCTCAACATCGTCCAAGAGAGGTGTTCGTTGTGATAGATGCGCGCGATGTCCTGCGCGGCGCTGGTCGCCTTTCCGCTGGTATAGAGGGCAGCAGCGACTGTCAGCGCGCGACGGACGCCGCTGAAGTCGGGTCCGGCCTGACCGCCCATGAACGGAATTCCGCCGAAGAGGGCGATCGCGGCGAAGATGGCGGTCACAGCGACAGGGGCGGCGATCAATGCCCCCCAGACCCGTGTCAGGCCCTCGCTCGTCCCGTTGCGCAGGGATGCCGGGCCGCGAGTGGCCTGCCTCGACGCCGGCAGTGGAGGGGGATCGTCGACATTGACGCTCAGCCGAAATGGAGCGCCGGTCAGCCAGGCCTCGGGCCTCCAGGTCACGAGGTCCGGCCTCATGCTGTCGGGCCGGCCGAGCACGGCCCAGATCGTTCCGCCCGTCGGGGCGAAGATCCTGAACTCGACGTCCTTGGCGCACGGCGCGGAGCCCGCTGGTCGCTCCAGGCGCACGGACAGCCAGTTGGCTTTGCGCGGCTGCTCGGCGATGAGGCGGTACTCAAGCCGTCCGCCCGTTCGCTGGAGCCGATCATGTCGCCCGAACTCACCCGGGAACGCGTCGCAGATCCGCCGATCCTCCACCTCCACCGCGCCGACGGCGGCCCGGCAGATCGTGTCGGGCCGCAGGGCCTCCGTACGCCAGCTGTCCGGTCCAGACGTCAACGTGAAGCTGCCGTTGAGCGTGATCCAGTCGCGGTTCTCCTTCAGCCGCGGCTCGATCGACACGGTCGTCGGACCCAGCGTCAGCAGGCGTCCAAGGGCGTCGCATCGCGGCGAATATTGGTCGCCGAGTGCTGTAAGCTCTTGGCCAAAGTCCACCGTCCCTGGCGCCGCGCGGGCGACAGTCGCCCACAGCGCCAGGATGATCAGGCCGGCCAGCAGCCACGCGGTTGCGCCCGCCGGCCGGATTGGTCGAGCCATTCCTTGTGCAAACGCGCCCAGACTTGGCCTCCGTCAGCGTGGATGCGGGGGAGCCTCTTGGTCCCCACCCTAATAGTCACCGGACGCCGATACTGCGGTAGAGCTTCCCCTTGTGCAAACGCTATGCGGGCATTGCTGTGGGAGCGAGGGCCTGCGATCTCCTTCCGGGCGCTGACCGACGCCGGTCTCTCCCAAGCCGGTCTCGTGTCCTATGAGTAGTCATGTTAGTTTCTCGCCTAGGTTGGTTTGGGGGAGACGAAAGTCATGAAGCCTGGACTGCTTGCTCTCTTGCTGGTCGTGGCCTCGCCCGCCGCGGCCCAGTCGATGAATTGCACCGGCACGTCGGGCCTGGCGGTGGACGCCGACGGCGCGCCGGACTCCTATAGGGTGGACGGGCAGGGGCTGTCCTACACCTGCGACGGGGTGTTCGCTGTGATTGGTGGTGTCGCCCACACGCAGAAGAACGACAAACCGCATTGGCAGGCGCTGTGCCAACAGCACTGGACCGCGGCGCGGGCGTCGGGTGATTATTCGCAGGTCAAGATCGTCGGCTTCCTCGAGGACGCGCACGGGCGCCCCGTTGTTCAGGGACCGGGCGATCCGCTGCCGGGCGAGGCCTTCGTCACCACGACCTCGCTCACCATCCCAGGGACTCCGGACGGCGTTCAACGCCATTACGTCAATGCGAGCGAGATACCGTACGTCGTCCTGTCGTCTGCTTTCGCCACCAGCCATCACCTGAAGCTGGGAGACCTCGTCGCGGTGTATCGGCCAAAGACCAACCGTGTCGCCTACGGCGTCTATGGCGACTGCTGTTCGCTGGGCGAGGGGTCCGTTCGCCTCCACCAGGACCTCGGCAATGACCCGATCGTGGTGAAGCCGGATGGCGCCCGGCGCGTAAAGCAGGGCGTCGGGGACCGCGTCGTCTTCGTGGCGCTCACCGGCGCCCACACCACGCCGATCCTCGACGCTCAGGCGTGGCGGACCGAGATCAAGACCAAAGGCGACGCGGTGTTTGCGGCGCTCGGTGGCCTGGACGCGATCAAGACCTGCATGGTGAAGCCGGGCTAGGCTTCGCTTTCAGACGATTTTCGGCCCGCTGTACGAATACCGGCCGTCTCGCATCTTCTCATATTGCGGCCGTTGCAAAGCGTTCGACACATCGAGCTCAGTGGCCTACGCCTGCGACAGGCAGCCGGGGGGCCAGGCCAGATGCAGGCTGACAAGGCGCAGGACGACGCTGCAGTGGCGCGGTCGGCAATGGCCAAGGCGTCCTGGCGGATCCTGCCGCTGATCGGGCTGAGTTATCTGATCGCCTATATGGACAGGGCGAACATCAGTTTCGCCTCCCTGCAGATGAACATCGACCTGGGCTTCAGCGCGTCGGTCTACGGCCTGGGCGCCGGGATCTTTTTCGTCGCCTACTCGATGTTCGAAATCCCCTCGAACCTCATCATGGGCCGCTTCGGGCCGCGCCGATGGATCGCGCGGATCATGTTCACCTGGGGCCTGATCTCGGCGGCGATGATGTTCGTCCACACGCCGATGCAGTTCTACGTCATGCGGTTCCTGCTGGGCGCCGCGGAGGCCGGCTTCTTCCCCGGCGTCATGGTCTATCTGTCCGGGTGGTTCCCCTCCGCCTATCTCGGCAGGGCGGTCAGCCGCTTCTATCTCGCCTCCTGCATCGGCACGATCGTGATGGGCTCTGTGGCCGGCGTCCTTCTCGGGCTCAACGGCTTGCTCGGCCTCGCGGGTTGGCAATGGCTGTTCCTGGCTGAAGGCCTGCCGGCGGTGGCGATGGCGGCGGGTCTCCTGCTGCTGCTGCCCGACTCGCCCGACAAGGCGGCCTGGCTCTCGTCGCCGGAAAAGGCGTGGGTGGTCCGCACCCTGACGGCCGATATCGAATCCAGGGGCGCCAGGCACAAGGGCCTGCTTGGGGCGGCTCTGGATCCTGTGGTTCTCGGCGTGGGGCTCTCGGTGGCGCTGTCCTTCGCCTGCTACAACGCCATCGTGTTCTCGGCGCCGAAGCTGCTCATCGAGGCCACAGGCTGGAGCGTCGCCAATGTCGGCTACCTGGTCGCTTTCGGCGGGCTTTGCAGCATCGCCGGCATGTTGTTGTTCGGTTGGCACTCCGATCGTCGCAACGAACGCTATCTCCACCTCTCGGGCGTTATTGGACTGTCTGCCGCCGGCGCCTTCGCCATGGCATGGACCACCGGTCCGATCCCCGCCGTGCTCGCCTATCTCTGCTACATGACGCCGGTGGTGAGCATCGGGATGATGGCGTTTCTGATCCCCGCGGACAGCGTGCATCCGTCCTCGCGCGCCGTCAGCTTCGCCGCCCTGAACACCATCTGCCAGGTTGGCAATTTCCTGGGCCCCCTGCTCTGGGGGCTCGCCGCGGATCGCACCGGAGACTTCAAATTCGGCCTCAGGGTCGCCCCGTTCGTGATGCTGGCGTCGATGGCCATCCTGCTCCTGACCCGCCGCGGCGCCGCCAGAACCGCAGCGAGGGCGGTGAGTGTGGGCGTTCGATAGGCGATCTGCGGGGCTCGCGAGGCTCCGCTATCTGGAGTCCGCCTCCGGTCGGATCTCGAGCGGCGCAGCGGCGGTTGCTTCCGGCGTCAGGTCGAGCAGGACGATGGTCGTCGCCTCAGCGTGGCGATGGGGCGGCTGTATCGCCCAGGCGCCGGCGAGGGCGGCCGCCCACAACACTCCCACCAGTGCATCTCCCAGGCTGCGGCGCCGGTCGCCCGGCCGCCGTTGCAGGAGCGTGGTGAGCCGGGTGACCAGCGGGTGCGGCCCGCGCCCGGTCCAGCCGCACCCCAGGGGCGAGACGATGGACCCATACTGGCTGCGCAACAGCGTCTCGGCGTAGCGGCGGCGTTCGGCCGGATGCCTGGTCATCACCGTGGCGTCGCAGGCGAGCTCCTGGTCGAACATCATGGCGCGGGCGCCGGCGTGGACCATCGGATTGAACCAGTTCAGGCACTGGAGGGCGAGGGCGATGGCGTTCCAGCGCGGATCCATGCGATCCATGTGAGCGCGCTCGTGCGCCCTCACCAGCCGGCGCTCATCGGCCGTGAAGCGGGTCTGAAAGTCCGCTGGCGTGACCAGGCGAGGCGCCAGCACGCCCACGATCGCCGGGCCCGCGCGACCTGACCTGGCCTCTGCGAGGAAGCGGCGGTACCGCCAGGCCACGAGGCTGACGCTGATTACGACCCCCAGCGCCCATGCCGCGGCCAGCATCGGGATGTAGTTCGCATCGTGCAGCCAGGCCTCGGCGCGGCCTTGCAGGATCCTGAGTTCGCCGATCGGCCCCAAGGCCTCCCCGGGCGGGATCAACGACCCGGCCATGGCCAGGGGAACCGTCAGCCACAGCGCATAGGTCTGGTTGGCCCCGAGACCGCGGCGCACCCCCGGCCGCAACAGGAACACCAGAGCTATCGCCGCACTGGCGGCGATATTCAGTTTGACGAGGAGGGCCAGAGCCTCAGTCGCCATGGTCCAGCCTGTCGATCAAGGCCTTCAGCTGGGCGACATCCTCGGGCGACAGCGCCTGGTGCTCCGCAAAGTGGCTGACGAAGGGCGCCAGCCGGCCGCCGAAGATCCGGTTCAGGAAGGTCTGGCTCTCGGCCGCCATGTAGTCGTCCCGTTCGACCAGGGGCCGATACCAGGTGCGGCCATCCCTCCGCGTGGACTGGATGGCCTTCTTCTTGAGCATGCGGCCGATCAGGGACTTGACGGTCGCGTCGCTCCACTCCTGTGGGCCGGCGACCTCGCCGATGATGTCTTCTACCACCAGGGGCCCCCGACGCCACAGGGCGTCCATGATCCGGCTCTCCGCTTCGCTGATGCGCGCCATCGGGCTTGACTCGTAAAACCACAGTCGTAGTTTTCAATTGAAACTACAGCCTTGGTTTTCTGGCGCCGGAGACCGTCCTTGGCAAGCTCCAACATGTCATGGCGATGAGAGGCAGGCGTGCGCCCTCTCCGGCGGACCGCGTCGGGGTCGTCTTCGTCGCCGCGCTCGCCATCTTCGGCGCGGGGCTCGCCGCCAGTGTCGCCTATGACCAGCTTCATCGCGACAGCGTCCGGGCCGAGGTCCTGCGGAACTGGGCGCCGGCGCGTCGGGCGGTCGCCGCCCGCCTGAAGCAGCACGAACCGCTGGAGTTCGGCGCGGTCTGGGCCACCCACTCCGGCCTGATCTGCGGCCTAGTCAACGGCTGGGGCAGCTTCGGCGGATTGACAGGCATGACGCCGTTCTTCGTGGACCGAGGCCGTGCGACCTTCGCCCTGGACGTCAGCCAGCTGGAATTCTCGCCGAACTGGCGCCAGTGCATCCGGGATCAGTGGATCACCATCCTGGATGGCTCGATGGGGACCGGCTACTGCGCGACCAAGAGGGGCCAGTCCCGTTGCGTCATGGCGGGGGAATAGGGCGGTCGCCCAGGCGCCCGCCGGGCCGTCTATGTGGATCGACGCCGGCGCACCATCTTCACCCTTGGCGGCGGGGAGACGGCGGCGTGCACGCAATTCCGATCTGGCTGGGGACCGCCGCCGCCGTGGCGGTGGTGTTCGTTCTGGCGGGCTGGCTGGGCGTGGTGACGGGCCGCAAGGCCGCCCGCCGCTTTCCCGCCATGGCCGGCGCCCTGTGGATCCTCTCCACCTTCCTGAAGATCGATCCGCCGCCTCCGCCCAAGGCCGAACGGGTCACCCGGAACGAAGACGACGCCGGCGTCCCGCCGAAGGTCTAAGGGTTCACTCGGGCGTCTCTCGACGGATCATGGTCTTGCGAAATCGCTTCTTCGTCATCCACAACCCCAACGCCGGCCAGTCGGCGCGGCGTCTCTACGACGATGTCCTGGACCGCCTCAGGACGGCCGGCTCCAGCGTTGAAGTGATGACGACGGCGCGCCACGGGCAGGGCATGACCGCGGCCGCCAAGGCGGCGGGGAGCGGTGATTTCGACGCCGTGGTGGCGGCCGGAGGCGACGGCACTGTCCACGACGTCGCCGAGGGGCTGGCCGGAAGCTCCACGCCCCTGGGCGTGATCCCGATGGGGACGGGCAACATCCTTGCGCGTGAACTGAATCTCTCGCGCACCGCCGCCGACATGGCGAAGGTGCTGCAGGCGGGGCGAGCTCAGGAGATTCCGGTTTCGACGGCGAACGGCCGGCCGTTCCTGTCAATCGTCGGGGTGGGCTTCGACGCGGCGGCGGTCCGGGCGTTCGATGGGCGAGGCGCACGCAAGCTCGGCCAGGCCGGCTTTGTGACTCCGGTCCTGCATGCCCTTGGTTCGCACCGCGATCGCCCCCTTCGCGTGACCTCGCCGCGAGGCGAGGCCGAGGCTTCATGGGTGATGGTCGTCAGGTTGAAGCGATATGCGGGGAATTTCATGCTGGCGCCGGACGCCGACCTGACGCTCCCACACTTCCACGCGTTCAGCATGATGGGCCAGGGCCCCCTGAACCGCATCCGCCAGCTCTCGGCCCTTGTTCTCGGCCAGCTTCGCCATGACCCCGGCGTCCGTGTCGAGCGCACCGACTGGCTGAGGATCGAAGGCGACGGGTCGACTCCCGTGCACATGGACGGCGAGATGCTTGGCGGTCTGCCACTGGATCTCAGAATCGGCGCGCAGAAGCTTTGGGTGCTGTCGCCGCCCGTCGATCGCTAGGAACCGTTAGGTCAGCTCTCGAGCGTCTTGCGGACGAAGTCGACCGTCTGGCGCGTCGCGGCGGCGAACTCGGTCTCAGTCGCCTTGAACGCCCCGTAGTGGGCGAAGGCGTCGGGGCGCATGCCCTCGAATTCATAGGCCGCGCGGAAGCTCGGAAGCTTCATCAATTTCTCGACGCTCTCCCGCCTTGGCTCGCGATCGATCGACGTGGGCTCGAACGCATCGAGCTTGTCTTGCGCGGCCATCAGCCCGGCGATGAACCCCGGCGGGCAGGTGTAGACCATGTCGCTGCCGGCGAAGTCGGCCAGGTGCCGGCTGACCGTCTTGCCCGTCCGGTCGTCCGTTTCGATCCGCATCGAGCACTGCAGCATCTTGGACGGATGGTGGTTGGCCTTGCCGAAGTGGTAGGCGCGTTTCAGCACCGCCTCCTCGCCATCGCGGATCTCCGAAAGGCTGAGCGCAATGCCCCGTGACTGGGCCTCCGTGCGCCAGTCCCCCAACTCTCCCAGCCGCGCCGACATGTGGGTGATCACCGAGCGCCAGCGCGAGACGTCGACGCTGTTGGCCTTGGCCCGCAGCAGGCCCGCGCTCACCGCCGCCATGCAGCGCAGGTACTGCGGGACCGTGAAGCTGGTGGTGTTGTTGGTGGAGATGCCGCGGGCGGTGAGCTCCTCGATGACCTCATACCCCTCCTTGGAGCCGGGGATCTTGACCATCACGTTTTCGCCCTGGGCGGCGATCTGCAGGCCCTGTTCGAGCATCCTCTGGCCGTCGCGAACCCAGCGCGGGTCCACCTGGCCGGACACCAGCCCGTATCGTCCGCCCGAAGCCTTGTTCACCGGGTGGATCATCTCGGCGCCCTTGCGGACCAGCTCGAGGTAGAGCCTCCAGTAGACGCCCTCCACGTCGTCGCCGGGATGCTCCCTGGCGATCTCACGGATCCGCGCGGCCCAGGCGTCCGGCGCCAGCTTGATCGCCTGCAGGCACAGCGGCGGGTTGGTGGTGACCCCGCGGAAGCCCATCCGGCCTTCGGCCTTGATCGTCGGGAGATCGAACAGCCGCACCAGCTGCGCCTCCCAGCCGGAGGTCGCCGGATCCGGATCCTTGGCCAGGACCTCGTCCTTCCAGCTCTGATAGATCAGCGGCGAGCTGTCCCACCAGATCTCGCTTTCCGGATTGGTCGCAGCGAGCTGTTCAAGCACGTGATCGTTCATGGAGCCTTCCAAACATACCGAAAAATCCGGGTGACAGGTTCGCCGCCGTCCCAGGACCCGGCGTCATAGACGAAGTGAGCCGATCCGCCGAGCAATTCAGCCGATTATCTAGGAATTTGGACTTGCGGCTGCAGCCCCGCCGATCGCCGCACCGGTGCGTTTATCTCCCGAGTGCGGCCGCGGAACCTCTGCCAAATCCGAACGCTGGGGCGGTCAGGGCGCCGGACTGGCTGCAGTCGACGAGCGTAGCGCCCTGGCCAGGCGGGGTCTGGATCTCGTTGAAGAAGCCCCACTTCATGCCGGGCGGCCGGCGCCGGTCTTCTGCACGGCAGCGAACGAAGCGGACCCGGCGCGGATGATCCTTCTCCACCGTCGTGTGCAGCAGGCCGAACCCGAAGGTGGTGTTGGGCAGGCCCTGCCGGCCGCAGTCGACGGCGCGGCAGTCGGCGAGCTCGATGTCTCCCGGCGGCGGATCGGTGAGCTCGGAGCGGGCGCTCACCACGAACCCGCCCAGGCCGCATCGCTCGGCCAGGGCGCCGGAGACCTTGCCGCGGAAGGCGCTGTTGGCGAACTTGAAGCCCCAGGTCCAGCAGTCCGCGGCGTGGCCGCCCACAACCTCGAAGTCGTGGTTCCCCTCCGATCCGGTCAGGTCCAGTCCCTGGCCGCAGTCCGAGACCTTCAGGTCCACGATCCTGAACGCCGAGCTGCCGCTGACGCAGATCCCGCGGTTGTTGTCCCGTGAGAAGCCCTGCTCGTCCTGTCCGCCCAGGTCGCTCACCACCGGCCGCACCAGCTGGAAGCGGCTGGACCGGTTGATCCACAGTCCCTGCAGCATGTCGTCGCCGGGGCGCTGGCGCAGCCTGTAGCGGATGCCGTTGGCCCGGGCGTCGGTGACCACGAAGGCGTCGCACCCGGCGATCACCAGACCCGTGCCGATCCCGCCGCCGCTCACCGCGACCCTGTCCAGGGTGAAGCTGCGGCAGTCCTCGATCCAGAGCCCGGCGTTGCTCTGCATGTCCCGCTGGTCCAGCGCCTCGTCGTCCTGCCCGCCCCGGATCACCGCCACATTCGCCAGGCCGAAGCCGGCGGCCCCCCGGATCGTGAAGGTCCGCAGGCGATCCTGCCGGGCGAGCTGGCGAAGCGTGCAGTTGGCCAGGCCCCGGAAGCCAGGCCCGGTCTCCAGCGGACCGCGGACGCCATAGGTCCGCCCGCCGCCATCGACGGCCTTGCCGCCGGTCAGCGCTCGGCGGAGCGCTGTGGTGTCATCGCTTGTCCCGTCCCCCTTCGCCCCGGCGATCGGCGGCCCCGGCCCCGCCGCGAACGCGGGCCACGGCCGGACCAGGGCGCCGACGGCGAGACCGGCTTCCAGCAGCCTGCGCCGGTCGATCAGGGGCATGGGTGACGGCCGGTCAGGCGGCCAGCTGCTTCTTCAGCTCCATGTTCTCGCGATAGAGCGTCATGATCTGCTGGAACGGCCCTTCCACATAGGCGCTCAGCACCGGCATCTGCGCCGGGTCCACGCCGGCGATCCCGGCGAAGTGGCCGATGATGCCGTCGGAGTCGGTCATGTACTGGCCGGGCGCCGTCTGCGCCGCGGGGAAGCTCACTTTCTCCAGCTTCGGTTCGAGCTCGGCCCGGATCGCCGCTTCCTCGTCGGTTCCCGGGGTCACGGCCCTCACGTCCACGTCGTCCCACAGGCCGGACTCCAGAAGGAAGATCCGGATCTTCATGCAGAACGGACATTTGTCCTTGAGAAAGAGCACCGGCCGAAAGGTCGGGTCGGACATCGTTTGCCTCCTTGGCGGCTGGCCCGCTGTCAGTGTCGGCCGCAATTGCGGCGAGAGATCGCCAGGGTCTCCTATGCCGGCAGGCCTCAAATCCGAAGCTGCAACTTCAATAGCAGGACACGGCGGGCGGCCTCTTCGAGCTCCACCGGCCACGCCATGCCGATCTCAGCCGCCAGCCGTTTCGCACGCGGCAGGAACAGGGCCGCGAACGCCCGGTCGGCTTCGATCACGCTTTCCCGCGTCGCCGATTGTGGCGGGATCGACGCCATCGCCTCGCGTTGCTCGTGGGTCAGGAGCGGATTGCGGTGCAGCGCCCCGCCGCGCTTCCAGGGCGCGATCTCGTTCTCCTCCAGCATGAGGTCGAAGGTCATCCGCCTGAGGTGATCGACGCCGCTGAGCGCCAGCGCATAGTCCTCCCGCCCCACCACCACGACGGCAAGGCCGAGCACCCGAAGGAACTCCTGGACCAGCTTCAGCAGCGTGTCGGGGGCGGTGCGATAGGGCGCATCCGGACGAGTGGGTGGCGCGCGCTCGCCCTTGTTGAACAGGATTTGCAGGTCTGCGGCGTTGTAGCGGTGAAGGTCTTCGGCCTCGACGATGCTGATGTCGAAGCGATCCCAGTCCTCGGTGACCACGCTCAGCACCCGTCCGCCGAACAATGCATTCACCAGCACGGGCGTCGCAATGTCCGGCAGCTTTGCGGTCAGCGAGGCGGAGACGTCTTCGGCCCGCCCGTCGCTCGCCAGGGCGAGCACATCCACGTCGCTGAACACATCGCCCTGCCCGAGCCCCAGGCTCCCGGCCAGCCACGCGGCTTCCACGGCGGGCTCGGCCTCCAGTACGCGTGTGAGCCCATTGATCAGCGCCTGCTGTTCGGCCGTCGGCACGTCGTTCTCCCTGTGAGGCGAGGATGGGTACGGGTCGGTTTGATGCAGATCAAGGGGCGGCGCCCCGCGAACGGTCTAGGTGACGCGGCCCGGCCGCTCCAACGCGCGCCCGGGCCGCGTCCGAGGGAGACTCGATGCCGTTCATTCTCGATCTGCTGTTCCAGTTTGCCCTTTGGCTAAAGACGACGCCGCTCGTTGGATTTGCCCAGTGGATCCAGTCGACGCCCCTCTGCGCGCTGATCAACAGCAACATCTGGTTCGCCCCGGTGGTCCAGTCCGTCCACATCCTCGCCATCGCCGCGACCGTCGTCTCGGTGCTGATGCTCAGCCTGCGGATCTTCGGCCTGGCCGGAGCCAGCCGCACCGTGGCGCAGATCGCGGCGCGCCACCTGCCGATGATCTGGTGGGCGATGGTGGCGCTGCTGGGGACCGGCCTATTCCTGATCATCGGCGAGCCCGTGCGCGAGCTGCTCAACCCCGCCTTCTGGACCAAGATGATCCTGGTCGTCGTGGCCTGCCTGTCGTCGCTGGGCTTCCAGGACTCGGTGCGGCGCCACGCCAGCCAGTGGGAGCTCACGCCGAACGGGACCCTCGCCATGCGCGCGGGCGCGGTCGCCGTCCTCATCCTCTGGTGCCTGATCATCCTGCTCGGGCGTTGGATCGCCTACGCACCGACTTAGGGAGTGACCGTGAACCTCCAGCTGCTCGCGCAGGCCATCGAAGCCTGGCCGCTTTCCCAGCACATCGTCTCGTCGGAATGGGTGTTCCCCACCCTCGAGGCGGTCCACGTGATCGCCATCACCACCGTGATCGGCACGGTCGCGCTGATGGATCTCAGGCTTCTGGGCCTGGTCGGGGGCTCGAAGGTGACCGAGGTGTCGCACGACACCCTGCGCTGGACCTGGTGCGCCTTCGCAATCGCGTTGGTCACTGGAAGCCTGCTGTTCATCAGCAAGGCCACGACCTACACGGTCAATCCCTACTTCGGCTGGAAGCTGGTGCTGATCGCCCTGGCCGGCGTGAACATGGCCGTCTTCCATGTGCTCACCTGGCCCGGCGTCGGCCGCTGGGACGCCGCCACGGCCGGGCCCCGGGCGGCCAAGATCGCCGGCGGTCTGTCCCTCGGTCTGTGGGTGACCGTTGTGTTCCTGGGCCGCATGATCGGCTTCACCCTGGACAAGTTCACCGCCAGCTGAACCCGGCCGCCTCCCGTCGAGGGTCGAATTCGCCAGGTCGCGGTCGTCAGAGGATTCCCGCCGCGTTGAAGATGACCGCGGCGACAACGATTGCGACGACGCTGACCAGCTCCCCGACATAGGAACCCGTCAGCCACGAGATCAGTAAGAATCCCTCATCCTCGTCGGCGGGGAGCAGGAAGTACTGTACGCAGATCATGAAAATGGCATGCACGCTCGAAATCGGCCAGATGGCGGCAAGCCACAGGGCGCGGAGTGTTCGATAGCTTTGACCTGCGAGCACTTGGCGCCAGACCCGGAAGGCCGGGCCGCCGAACAGGCAATAGATGACGATGCCGTCCTTGGTCGCCGGCAGCAGCTCATAGCCAAACAGGCCCGGCAGCAGGCCAAAGGTCCCGTCCACGATCGGATGCAGCAACGAAGTGTAAGCGCCGATGACCCCGGCCAGCCATTTCGAGGTCGGTATCTTCAGGGCGTGGAGGACAAGCTTCACCACGGCGATCGCCGAAATCGCCTTCGAGAACCACTTGGTTCCGGCCGAGACGCCTTTCAGTCCGGCGCCCACACCACGGGCCGCACCCTCTGCTGCAACGTCAGCCGCTCCGTCAGTGTCCGCCATCGCTGACCCTGCCCCTGGGAGTCACGGCCGCACTCGCGCCTGTCCCTCATCGCTATTCTAGGACCCTCCGCACCGGCGCGGCGAGGGATTTGCGGAGACGGGCGTCTGGACGGCGCCGTGTCTGTGCGCCAGCGTCATCGGGCGGCTTCGGTTGGCGTTGGCTGCTATGCGTCGCGATCGCCCGGAGGACCCCCATGCCCAAGGTCGACATCGCCGCCGTCCCTGAACGGAAGGGTTCAGGGTATCCGCCGCCGTTCGACGCGCCCTGCGCCGACCGCATACGCCAGCGTCTGGGCGACGCCGGGGGGCTGGTCGATTTCGGGGTCAACCTCATGCGCCTGCCGCCGGGCGGCTGGTCAAGCCAGCGCCACTGGCATTCGCACGAGGACGAGTTCGTCCATGTGCTGCAGGGCGAGCTGACGCTGATCGAGGATGGCAGCGAGACGGTGCTGCGCGCCGGCGACTGCGCCGCCTTTCCCAAGGGCTCTGGCGACGGCCATCACCTGATCAACCGCTCGGGCGCAATGGCGGTCTATCTCGAGGTCGGCGCCCGCGCCCCCGACGACCTCACCGTCTGCTCCGACATCGACATGATGAGCGCGAATGCCGATGGCCGGTTCGTGCATCAGGATGGCTCGCCCTATTCCCGGCGTTAGGGCCCCAGAGTTAGGCCCCCAGGGTGATCCACCGCCGTGGCCAGCGCCAGCCCAGGGACCTGACCTCGTCGGGCTTCAGCGCCAGGGCCTTGACCGTCTTGGCCGACAAGGCGCTGACTGCGTGGACCGGCTCCAGCCCGCTCACCGGCCGGCCGGCGACATTGCCGATCAGCATGGCGCAGTCGATCGCCTTCCACTCCGCCTTGGCCCGGTCGTCGTGGCCGACGGCGAAGAAGTGGCGCAGCGGTGCGGGTTCGCCCTCCAGCTCCACCATCACCCCGATCAGCCACCCGTTCGCCATGACGCGTCCCTAGCACGCCCTTCGCGGACCGGCAGCGGGTCAATGCCCGCTCGCCGGTCCATGAGGATCGCCCGGCCCCACGGGGTGTCGAGCGGGCCGCTTGCCACGGCGAACCCGGCCTTTGCGAAGGCGCGATGTGCGGCGGTGTTGTCGGGATGCGGGTCGATGCCAACGGCCGGAGCGCCCAGGCCGAACAGATGGTCCACGTGCTGCCTCACCAGCCGCGATCCGTGGCCCAGGCCCACGAGCTCCGGCTCGCCGATATAGACGTCCAACCCCCGCGACCCGGGCGGCAGGTAGTCGAAGGGATGCGGCGTCCAGGCATGGACGTCATAGTCCTGGATGAAGGCGAAAGGCCGGCCCGCCAGTTCGGCGATCCACAGGGCGATGTTGGGCTCGATGAGCGCCTCTTCCACCGGCTCGAGGGCCGGATCGCCCCACCATCGCGACACATGCGGCCGCGCCCGCCAGCCCCGGAGCAGGGGCAGGTCCGCCTCGCCGACAGGCCGGATGAGGTAGCGGGTCTCCACGGCCGCCAGCATCACGCCGCAGCCGGGCGCCGGCAATGCCTACTTCGGGACAGTCCCGCCGGCGCCCTGGCGGACCGCAGCGACAGCCTCGTTCACCGCATCGATCACCACCTGCGGCCGCTCCAGGTGCATGTAGTGGCCGGACTCCTTCACCATCCGATTTTCGCCGCGCGAGGAAAGGGCGGCCAGTTCGTCGTGCATCTGGATCCACAGCCTGAGAAGGGCCTGCCGCTCTTCGACGGTCTCACCAGGCTGCTTCGGCCGCTGGCCGGCGGTGAGCACGATCAGGGGTATGGCCCCATAGGACCGGCGGTGGGCGTCGAGCTGCGCCGAGCCGAGGTCCATGCTCTCCCGCTCGGACTCGATCGTCCGGAACCTTGGCGCGGCCGCATAGGGGGCCATGAAGGCGGCGACGAGGTCGGGCGGAAGGCCCGGCGGAGCACCTGGCGTGCACTCCTTGTAGGCGGCCGCGCCGGGCTTGAGTTCGCCCGCCTGCGCCGCTGCGACGCACTTGCGGGCCCACTCGGACGGGTCTTGCGGGGGCGTCGCGTGACTGGAGGTCACCACAGCCTGGCTGCGCTGGGTCTGGAATTCGACGGAGGGGTCCACCAGCACCATCCCGGCGACCTGGTCCGGATGCAGGTCGGCGAACAGCCGCACGAAGAAGCTGCCGAGCGAGTGGCCCACCAGCACATAGGGGCCCTTCAGACCAGAGCCTTCGAGCATGGCGGACAGGTCGGCGGCCACGGCCGCCGCGTCGCGGGGCGCTGGCCCTTCGTCGCTGAACCCCAGGCCAGCGCGGTCATAGGCGCAGGTTCGCGTCGTGCGCGCCGTCTGGGGCTGGACAAGACCCCAGTACGCCCCGGGGTCGCCCAGACCGGACTCGAAGATCACCACCGGCGAGCCTTCTCCCAGGCAGATCAGGTTGATCCGCCGCCCGTCGGGCAGAGGGACCAGCCGCTGTGGCCGCGCATAGAGGCTCCAGGGCGGCGCCTCGTCCGCACCGAAGGCCATGGGCGCTGCGGACAGGCCAATGACCAGGCTGAATGCGCCGGCGATCGCGCGGCTGAGGCGTCGGGCTTGGCGCATGTCGCGGCCCCCACTCCACCGCCGGATGTGAACGCCGGCGTTGCTGGGCCGAGCTGAACCATATCAACGGGCAAAACTGTGGCGACAGGATCGCCCGGAGCCACAGATACGGTCTGAGCGCGGGCTGAGTCGCTCAAAACGGCGGACCCCGCCGTCGCATCAAAACGCATACGCGACCCCCATGTTCACGCGCAGGTCCGTTGTGCGGCTGGAGGGCTCGAAGATGGGGCCCCGCTCGACGGTCTGCACCGGCGGGCTCTGACCGAAACCGTACCACTGCGCCTGGCTCCGGACCACCAGATGCGCCCGGCGACTGAGGCGGCGATCCACCGCGACTGCGACCGTGTAGAGGCCTTGGCGACCCAGGGGCGCGCCGTAGCCGTTGACGTAGTGGAACGTGATGCGGGGCGCCAGCGTCGTGGCGGCGTCCGCCTCGGCGCGAAGCAGCCAGCCGCGGCGGACCATGAGCTCCGACTTCAGCCCCGCCCCGACGAACGCCGTCCGGTAGTCCTCGACCTGGGCGGGACCAAGGTCCCGTCGCCAGGACCGGTACCCCGCCTCCACCAGCGGCGTGAAGACGACCCTTCCGGCGGAGAAGGCCTTGCCCAGCTGCACCATCACGGACCAGTCCGTCAGACCCGCCTGGAAGGTCAGCGGCTGCGTCGAGTTGAAGACGGTCCCTCGATAGGTCGGATTGCCGTGGCTGATCTCCGCCGTCGCCGAGACGAACAGGCCCGCGACTGGACCGGCCCGTCCGAGCCAGCTTCCGCTCACCAAGACGCCCGGCGCAAATCCGCTTTCCCGATCGGCGCCCACCGTTCCGGGTGGAAAATGCTCGGCGTATGACCGATGCAGCACCGAGGCGGAAAGGCTGAGCTCCCGATTCGCCTCCACGATGCCGGAGTTCAGGGCCGCGGCTGGCCGGGCGATGCAGATCAGGATGCAGGCTTTAGCGGCGATCACGGCCGTCTTTCGCAGCATCGCCATGGTCGCACGTCCCAGCTTCTCCGAGGGAACTCGCCTGGGCGGCGGCGGTTGCACTGTCCTTCCGCCGGCGCGTCGGCCTCGGGGCCCGATCGCGTCCGGCCAACGTTGCCAGGCGCCATGATGCTGAACGACGCGGCCACCTCATCCGACCCGAAGGCGCGCGATCTCGCGCGCATGCGCGCCCTGGCCACAGGACTGCTCGTCCTGATGGCCGTGATCTATGTGGCGGCGAGCGCCGCGGCCCACTCCCATCCTTCCCTCGCCCCCGGGCTCGGCTATGTGCGGGCCTTCGCCGAGGCCGGCATGGCCGGGGCCTGCGCCGACTGGTTCGCCGTGACGGCGCTGTTCCGCCGGCCCCTGGGGCTCCCCATCCCGCACACCGGGATCATCTCGCGCAACAAGGCCAGGATCGGCGAGGCCCTGGGCGGTTTCATCGCCGACAACTTCCTGACCGTGGAGGTGCTGGACGCCAAGCTGCGTCAGCTCGAGGTGGCGCGCTGGGGCGGGGCATGGCTGGCCGAACCGCGCCACGC
>FTHI01000386.1_pt1 | contig 20166 bp, 16 predicted proteins | sample 1640891 | NCBI WGS metagenome assembly FTHI01 (sample SAMEA3914788, study PRJEB12502) | metagenome | biome: forest; material: soil | place: Canada | collected 2011-07-03 | depth 0.1 m
CCTTCGGCACCATCGACACCAACATGATCCCGTCGATCCTGATCGACCGGGCCGACGTGGTCACCGGCGTCGGCGCGGTATATCCGTTGCGCACGATGCGCGAACCGGTGACCACCACCTCGGCATTGTCGCCCGACGTCGCCTGCGCCGCGGCTGAGCCCACGACGGCGAGCGCGGCTGCGGTGGCGAGCGTGATCAGGCTGGCTCCGTAGAGCCCGTTTCGGAATGTGCGACGCGCGGACAGACGTGTCCTCATGGTTTCCTCCCCAGGGTCATTGCGCCCTATGAATGTCAGCCCGTCGCGGGTAGAGCGCTCGGGCCGTCGAGTTTGTTTCGAACGTGAGATTATCGCGTCATTGATAGAAAGCTATCGGAATCTGTTAGTTTGCTATCGATTTGACTCGGTCAATATTTCGACACCGAATCAACGGCGTCGGGCGTGGGGGGAAACACATTGGCCAGGACACCGACCGCACGGCCGGAACCGGACGGCGACTCGAACGGCGAGGGCGCTCCGCCAAAGTCCTCGTTCGACATCGTCGGCTACAACGACGCTTTCCATCGTACGTACAAAGAGGATTCCCGGACAGGACGGCAGTTCCGCTTCACCATGTACGTGGTGCTGGTGTCGCGCCGCTGGCGCGCCCGCGTCGCCGAGCGCCTGCGCAAGACCGGCCAGAGCACGGCGCGATGGGAGGCCCTGTTCTCCATCGCCTACGCTGACGGCGAGGTCACCCAGAACCGCCTGGCTCGCCGCCTGGCCATCGAGGGACCGACCATGGTCCGCATGATCCACGCTCTGGAGAAGGACGGCCTGGTGCAGAGGACCGCGAGCGAGCGGCACCGCGGCGCCAAGGTGATCCTGCTCACCGACAAGGGCCGGGACGTGGTCACCGAGATCGACAACATGACCCGCGACCTGCGCGACCGCCTGTTCGCCGGCATCGGCGACGACGACATCGACGAGGGCGTGGGCTTCATGCGCGACCTTTTCCTTCAGCTCAGGGACAGCGAAGGATGGGACCTCGGCTGAGGTCTGGCTTGAAACCGCCCCATCATTCCCGCTAGTCCCCACCCCGCACCGCTCCCGGCGACCGGACTGCGGCAACGCTGTACATCGGAAGGAACTGTTCATGGCTGATCTGGAGCCGATCGGGATCGAGGCCGGCGCGAAGCCCGGCAAGGTCGACTATCTGCGCATCGCCACCGAAGAGGCCTTCTGCCCGCCGGAGATGTTCGAGATCTACGGCAGGATCCTGGACGAGAAGAAACTGGACGACCCGGGCTTCGAGAGCCTGTGGGGCTTCTACCTGCGAAGCCCCAGTGAGCGGACCACGTTCATCCGCGATTGCATGATTGACCTTGGCGACAAGCGCCTGGCCCACATGGCCGCCAGCGGCATCGACCGGCAGATCCTGTCGCTGACGGCGCCCGGCGTGCAGGTGATGGACAAGGACACCGCCGTCGGCTTCGCCCCCTTCGCCAACGACTGGCTGGCCGAGAAGATCGCCGCCCATCCCGACAAGTTCACCGGCCTCGCCGCCTGCGCGCCGCAGGATCCGGCCGCCGCCGCCAAGGAGATCGAGCGCGGCGTCACAAAGCTCGGCCTGAAGGGCGTGATCATCAATTCCCACACCCATGGCGAATATCTCGACGACCAGAAGTTCTGGCCGATCTTCGAGGCCGCCGAGGCGCTGGACGTCCCGATCTACATCCACCCCCAGGGCCCCTCACGCGGCCTGATCGCCCCCTTGCTCGAGCGCGGCCTGGATGGCGCCATCTACGGCTTCTCGGTGGAGGTCGGGATGCACACCCTGCGGATCATCCTGGCGGGTGTGTTCGACCGATTCCCCAGGCTGCAGATCATGATCGGCCACGTGGGCGAGTCCCTGCCCTTCAGCCTCTATCGCATCGACTACATGCACAACGCCTCGGTGCGCTCGGGCCGCTACGAGACCATGAAGCCGCTGAAGAAGAAGCCGTCCGATTACTTCCGCGAGAATATCCTTTGCACCAATTCAGGCGTGGCCGGGGCCCCGCCGATCAGGTTCATGCAAGAGGTCATGGGTCCAGACCGCGTGCTCTACGCGATGGACTACCCATATCAGTATCTGGTCGAGGAAGTCCCGGCGATGGACAACATGGTCATGAGCGCGGAGAACAAGAAGAAGTTCTTCCAGACCAACGCCGAGCGGGTGTTCAAGCTCTAGCCATCGATAGCTAGCTAGGGTAATTCGCAAGGGACGCCGACCGAGATCGGCGGCCAGTGGAGGATCGGCCATGTCGCGTTTCGTCATCGCCCCGCATTTCCGCCTGCAGGAGTGGGTGGCCGAGGAGAAGGGCTACTTCAAAGCTGAAGGGCTCGACTACGAGTTCCGCGAGCAGGCCATCTCCGACGACGGCAAGAAGCACGACCTGGGCGACCGCACCGGCGCCTACCAGACCTTCGAGCAGGGGCGGACCTGCGACGTCTCGTCCGCCTGCCACTGGACGGTCAACGTCGCCGCCTCATCGGGTCACGGCAAGATGTACGGCGACGCCTATTCCGTCTCGCCGGCGGCGATCTTCGTGCCGCCCGAATCCCCGATCCGCGAGCCGGCCGACCTGAAGGGCGTCACCATTTCGGTGGGCTATCAGTCGGGCAGCCACTACTCGACCATCCAGGCGCTGGAGCAGTACCTACCCATTGAGGACATCAAGCTGAGTTTCGCCGACGGCCTGCTGTTCCGCCGCATGGAGCGGCTGATCGACCGTGAGGTCCAGGCGGCGACGCTGTTCTCGGGCCCCTATTATTTCGCCGAGCAACTGGGCTTCCGGAAGATCATCGACACCAGTTTCATGATGGCCACGATGATCTCGGGCGATCCCGAACCAGACGCCGTCAAGGCCTATTACCGCGCCCTGAAGCGGGCCCAGCGGGACATCGACCTCAGGCCCGAGCTCTACACCCACTTCTACAGGAACGAGTTCCCCGCCCGCTGGCACGACCAGATGGACACCCGCCGCTGGGGCCCGGGCGAGCGCATCGTGTTCGAGCCCTACGACAGGGAGATGTTCGAGCAGTCCTTCGAGTGGGTCGCCGCCCGCGACATCTTCGAAGGCGCCGACATGGGCTCAGGCGACTACGACAAGTCGGTGATCCTGCTGCCTTGAGCGTTGCGCCGTCAGGCGTTCCAGGGATCGATCAGATCGAGCCCGAGGCCTTGGAAGTCGGCGATGTTGCGCGTCGCCAAGCTGAGACCGTGGGCGCTGGCTATGCCGGCCGTCTGCAGATCAGCCAGCTTCGCGGGGATTTGCTGGATGCCCAGCCCCGAGGCCCGCGCTTCCCCCATCAGGCGCGCGGCTGCCTCAGCCGCTGCGGTGTCGAAGGGCAGAATCCGCGACCCGAACCGCCGCACAGTCCGGACGACTGACGATTGCAGGACGTCCCGTCGCTTTCCAGCGGGCAACAGGGCGATCCCGGCTCCGAGCTCGAACACCACGAGGCTGGAGATGGCGCAGTCGGCAAAGTGATCGTCCAGCCATGCGATAACGGTCGGGCTTGGCGCGGGGCGTAGCGGCTCAGATACGACGTTTGTGTCCAGAAGGATCACCTCGGTGACGTCAGCCCAGGTCCGCCGGCCGGATCGGCGCTGAGCGGATCGCGGCCAGCGCTTCTTCGAGGTCGACCCCGGGCCTCGAGATCGTCACCAGCCATGATCCGAAAGGCGTAGCTTCATCCGGCGAAGCGCCGTCCTCCAGCGCCAATCGTTCAAGGGTGTCGCGTAGGTCGGCCTCGAGACTCTTGCCTCGCGATTCGGCGCGCCGGCGGAGGGCCTCCTTGGCGGATTCGCTCACTTTTCGGATCAGGATATCAGCCACGGCGCGTCCTTTGATATCATGATATCAGCAGACACCCTTTCGTCAAGAACGGTGAAGTTCGGCGGGGACCGAGGGGTGTTCTGGCCGGTCAGCGGCGAAGGCCGGCGTCGACCAGCAGGGGCAGGACGCCTTGGGTGAAGCGCTGCAGGCCGCGGTGGTAGTCCACGAAGGTGAGCAGCAGGCCGTCGACGCCGCAGCCTGAGAGCATCGACAGGCGATCGGCGATGTCCTGGGGGCGGCCGAACAGCCGCACGCCGCCGCCGCCCGCCACCGCCAGGCGCAGGGCGCGCAAAGCGTCCGGCTCCATCGCGCTGACGTTCTTCACCTGGTAGTCCACAAAGACATCGATGCTGGGCTCGTCGGCGCAGGCGATGGCGTAGTCGTTGAAGGCGGCCTGGGCCTCGTCGACGCTGTCCCGTTGGATCACCAGGCCATAGGCCCAGACCTGCATCTCCCGGCCATGGGCCTCCCGGGCCAGGCGCTTGTAGGACTCCACCTGGGCCCTGATCGCAACGGGATCGTCGTTGGAGATCACCACATAGGCGACGTCGGCATGCTTGGCGGCGAACTGGCGGCCCCGTTCCGAGCTGCCGGCGTTCATGATCGGCGGCAGGGGCTTCTGCAGCGGCTTGGGCATGGAGACCCCACCGCGAACCTTGATCCAGCGCCCCTCGACGTCGACTTCCTCGGACTCGGTCCACAGGCGCTTGAGCGCCGTGATCCATTCGTCGGCCTGGTCGTAGCGGTCGTCGTGGGCGGCCGCGTCGACGCCGAAGGTCTCCATTTCCGGGATGAACCAGCCGACCACCACGTTCAGGCTGAAGCGGCCGCCTGTGATGTGGTCGATCGTGGCCCCCTGCTTGGCGACCACCAGGGGATGCAGGGTCGGCGTATGGCAGGTGCTGAAGACGCCGCAGCGGCTGGTCAGGGCGCCCACCCCGGCGGCCCAGGCGAAGGTGTCGAGCGTCGCCCCAGTGATGTGGCTCGCATCGCCGAACGGCTTCCAGCGGGAATAGGGCACCACGGCCTCGAAGCCTGCCCGGTCGGCCATCTGGGCCACTTCGAGCGACGCCTGCCAGGTGGGGACGAACCGGTCCGGATGGCAGGTCATCACCGTGCCCGGCCCATTGAGGCCAAACACGCCGAGCTTGAGCCGGTTGTCGTTGAAGATGGGATTGACCGCCTCGCGCGGGCGTTCCGGGAACTGCGACATGGGGACCTCGGTCAGGGGGCTGGCGCGGGCCGGCCGAGCATCAGGTCGGCGGCTTTTTCAGCGATCATCATGGCCGGCAGATTGGGATTGCCGCCGATCTGCGTGGGGAAGACCGAGGTGTCGACCACCCGCAGCCCGTCCACGCCGCGGACCCTGAGCGCCCCGTCCAGAACGGCGTCGTCGCCGAGGCCCATCCGGCAGCTGCCCACCGGATGGAAGGTCGTGGACCCGGCGGCGCGAAGATAGGCGTCGACCTCGACGTCGGTCCTCGGCTCCTCCGCCGGACTGACCATGTCGCCCGCGTAAGGGGCGAGGGAGGGCTGGCTCAGCATCTCGCGCATCAGCCGGTAGCCGCGCCGCATCTCGGCCAGGTCATAGGGGTCGGTCAGGAGGTTGAAGCTGAAACGCGGCGGCGCCAGGGGGTCTGCCGAGGCCAGGGTCACCGCGCCGCGGCTCTTCGGATAGCAGAGCGAGAAGGCGGCGGTCAGGGCTGAGGGGGCGGCGCGTCGGACGCCCGGGAACCAGAGCCGGGACTCCAGCGGCGCAGCGCCCACCATAAGGCGCATGTCGGGGGCCGAAACGTCCGGTCGGGTGCGCACGATGAACGACGCGAGCAGAGGCGGGGCCGCCAGGGGCCCGTCGCCGAACAGCCACCAGCGCGCCGTCGACAGGGCGAAGCGATCAAAGCGGAGCTCGCGGTTGAAACTGATCGTCTCGTCCTTCGCGGCTAGGGAGAACCGGGCCGCGGGCTGGTCCTCAAGGTTCTTGCCGACACCCTTCACGTCGGCGACCGGCGTGACGCCGAGGGCGCGCAGTTCATCCGCCGGTCCGATGCCCGAAAGCAGCAGCAGCTGCGGCGAGTTGAAGGGACCACCGCAGAGGGCGACCTCCCGGTCGGCGCGGATGATCTCGGTGCGGCCGTCCGCCAGGGCTTCCACCCCGACCGCCCGGCCGCCCTCGACGAGCACCCGCAGCACCCGCACCCCGGTCCTCACCTCGAGTGCGGGACGTCCGCGCGCCGGCGTCAGATAACCGTCGGCGGCGCTGACCCGCCGGCCGCGCCGCGTGCTGAAGTCCGGCAGGCCGAAGCCCTCCGGCGACGGGCCGGTGAAATCGTCGGTGGGCGCAAAGCCCACGGCCCGGGCGGCCGCGAATGCCAGGGGCGCGTGGGGGCTGACCGCCGGATAGCGGGAGACCGTGATCGGCCCGGAGTCGCCGTGATAGGTCCCCGCGCCACGCCAGCTGCGTTCGAGCCTGCGGAAATAGGGCAGCACATCGCGCCAGCCCCACCCGTCGAGCCCCTGGGCCGCCCAGGCGTCATAATCAGCCGGGGCCCCGCGGGTGCAGACCATGCCGTTGATGGCCGAAGACCCGCCCAGCACCCGCCCCCGCGGAACCGGCAGCTTGCGCCCGTCCAACCCCGGCTCGGGCTCGGTCCAATAGGACCAGGTCACCGTGGGATCGAACCACAGCCTCATCAAGGCGACGGGCATCTTGAAGGACGGACGGTTGGCCCGCCCGCCGGCTTCCAGCAACAGGACCTGCGCGCTCTCGCTCAGCCGCGACGCAAGGGCGCAGCCCGAAGAGCCGGCGCCGACCACGATGTAGTCGTATCCGCTCATGCCCGTCAGCCGGCGTAGCGGGGTTCGGGAAGGCCCTTGACACCCAGGCCCGTGATCACGAACAGGCGCCCGCCGGGGTCGTCGTCATCCTGGCGGGTCTCCACCCCTTCGATGTCGGCGCCGGCGAGGGTCGCCCTGTCGATCGAGGTGACATAGAGCTCGTCCAGGTCCGGCCCGCCGAACATGACGCTCGAGGCGAGCTGAGGCGGAACGTCCACAACCTGCTCCAGCACGCCGTCGGGACGCCAGCAGGCGACCTTGCCGCCGCCGCAGATCGCGCTCCAGACCCTGCCTTCGGCATCCACGGTTGCTCCGTCGGGGATGCCGCCCAGCGCGCGGGTGTCGGCGAACACCCGCCGGTTGGACGCCGCGCCGGAGTCCAGGTCGTAGTCGTAGGCGTAGATGTGGCAGGGGATGCTGTCGGCGAAATAGAGCACCGAGCCGTCTGGGCTCCAGCACGGGCCGTTGGAGATGATGATGCCGCTGTCCAGCTTGGTGACGGTCTTGTCCGGGTCCAGTCGATACAGCGCGCCCCGTGGCTCGCGCGCCGGCTTGTGCACCGTCCCGGCGACAAATCGCCCGCGCCGGTCGGCCTTGCCGTCGTTGAACTGGGTCTCTGCCCCAGCCGTCTGGGGATCGGCGATAAAGCTCGCCAGGCCGGTCTCGAAGTCGAACAGATGGAAACCGTCGGCCAGGGCCATCACCGCTCCGCCGGCCTCGCGAAGGGCGAACGAGCCGATCAGGCCCGGCGTCTCCCAGTTGCGGAACACCCCGCTGGCGTGATCCCAGCGCCACAGCCGCTGACCGGTCATGTCGGTGAAGTAGAGGGCCTGCTCGGCCACGTCCCAGACTGGCCCCTCGGCCAGGGCGCAGCGGACGTCGCCGACCTGCTCGACATGCATCGTCAGCCTCCCGGCTCCGAGGGCCGACGCCCTCTCGTTGCACGGCAGGTTAGCGGGGTGGCTTCACCGACAGCTTGATCACACGCGCTACTTGTTGACTGAAAATGACTCGGATCAGGACCGGCGCTCCATCCGATAGTCCCTCGGCGACTGGCCGAGCTCGGCCTTGAACGCCCGGCTGAAATGGGCGGAGTCGTTGAATCCCCAGCGGTAGGCGATCTGGGTGATGGTCTCGCCCAGCAGGGACTCGTCCAGCATGTCGGTGGCGCAGCGGTCCAGCCGCGAGCGGCGGATCCAGTGACCCAGGGTCGTCCCGGTCAGGCGGAACAGGCGGTGCAGGTGGCGCACGGAAATGGCGTGGGCCTCGGCGATGGCTTCCGCGGTCAGAGACTGGGACTGGAGGTGCGTGACGATGTGGTTCTGGATCACATAGACGATGGGCGGCACCGTCTCGTCCCGCCGTTGGTCCGGGGGACGGTCATCGGCGCCCTGCCAGATGGCCGCCGCGAGCCGGATGAGCGAATCCCGGATAGCTTCGGCCTGGACCGGCGTCCAGGCGCTGGCTGCGCCGAAGGCCGTCCTGATCATCGAACCGACCAGCGCCGCCGCCGCGCCTGTCGACGGTGTGGCCAGGCGCGCCGGGCCCGCAGCGTGGCCATCCAGCAGGGGCTTGGGCAGATGCAGCCAGACCTGGGCTGTCTTGGCGTCGAACTGCATGACGCTGGGCTTGGCCGAGTCGATCATCGCCGCCTCTCCCGGCAGCAGACGCGCCTCCCGTCCGGCCTGGCTGAGCTGGCAGCGGCCGCTGAGCTGCAGCACCAAATGGCGGCAGCCGGGGTCGCCACGCTCCACATCGCGCCGGCCGCGGCGGAAGGCGCGCGCGTTGTGGATCAGGCGGGACGCCGCCAGTCCCGCCACCGACCGGACGTCGATGCGGCCGTCGAAGGCCGGTCCGAAATCGGTCTGGAACGGGCCGCAGGCGCGCTCCAGCGCCAGGTCCCACGCTGCCTGTCGCCGACTTGCCGGAATGCGGCGTGTGGAGAAGTTCGAAAGGTCGGCGGCGGCGTCCTGGTCCATCGCTCCTCGCCCTACATCTGGCGCTTTCAGACAAGTCTTGGCGCCCGAGGGCAGGCGCGTCCAGCCGGCGCGGGCCTAGCTTCCGGTCAGAGGAGAACGCCATGACGACCATTCGCAGCCTGGTAAACGGCGACGGTCCCCTGATCCTGCCAGGCGCCCACGACGCCCTTTCCGCTCGCGTCATCGAGGACGCCGGGTTCAAGGGCTATGGGATCGGCGGCTCGGCGCTCAGTGCGGTGCAGCTGGCCTTGCCCGATCTCGGCCTGCAGAGCTTCGGCGAGTACCGCGACGCCGTGCGGCGCATCGTCGAGGCGTCCAGCCTGCCCGTCATGGTCGACGGCGAGAACGGCTTCGGCGATCCCAAGGCGGTGACCCGCACGGTCCAGACTTTCGAGACCATGGGCGTTTCGGCCCTGGCGCTGGAAGACCTGGTGTTCCCCCCGGTGCTCGGCCGCCCTCCCGCGGTGATCCCCCTGCCGGAGATGACCCTGAAGCTGGAGACCGCGCTCCGGGCCAGGACCAGCGATGACTTCTTCCTGATCGGACGGACCGACGCCGCCCAGACGGGAGACCTGGAAGAAGCGATCACGCGCCTACGCCGTTTTGAGGCCATCGGCGTCGATGGCGGCGTGGTGACCGGCGTCACCGATCCGGAGGCGCTGGCACGGGTGCGGGCGGCGGTCCAGATGCCGCTGGTGGCGCTGGTGCTCGAAGGCCTGCCGGGCGCGCTCTCAGCCGACGCCCTATGGCGCCTGGGCTTCCAGGTCGTGCTCCATCCCGCCAATCTTCTGCTGCGTGTGGCGAGGGCGCTGCGCGAGGGCGTCGCGGCCATCAAGGCGCAGGACCTCCAGATGCCCCCGGCCGAGTACGCCCGGTTGGGCGCCACGCTGCGCGCTTCGGCCTGGGCGGAGATCGACGCCCATCGCCCCGGGTGAAGCTAAAGCCGCGACGCCCGCGTCTCCTGCGCGGTCATGAACTCCAGGAGGGCCGGAACGCCGTTCTGCGTCTGCTCGATGCCGCGCCGGATCGCCGGGATGATGTCTTCGGGCCGCGTCACGCGTTCGCCGTAGCCGCCCAGCGCCCTGGCGAAGTCGGCGTAGTTTCCGGAGATGTCGGTGGACCGGTACTTCGTCGTCGCCACCGGCATGACGTTCAACTCGATCGCCATGGCCTCGTTGTTCAGCAGGATCGACAGGATCGGCGCGCGCTCCCGGGCGGCGGTCTCGAAGTCCATGCCGGTGAAGCCGATGGCGGCGTCGCCCCAGACATTGATGCAAAGCTTGTCCGGGCAGGCCAGCTTGGCGCCCATGGCGAGGCCCAGGCCATAGCCCAGCTGGGTGGTCTTGCCCCAGCCGATGTAGCTGAGCGGCGCGGTGGACTTCCAGAACGGGGTGAGCTGGTCACGCGGGCTGCCGGCGTCGTGGGTGATGATGGTCTCAGCCATATCCACCGTGTGTTGCAGGTCCCAGAGCACCCGGTAGGGGCTGAGCGGCGTGTCGTTGGAAGTGAGCAGCGGCAGCCACTCTTTCATCCATTCGGCCTCCACCGCCTTGATCTCGGCGGCGACGGCGGACGGGTCGCGGGCCTGGCCCTTCAGCAGCCGCGTGCAGGCGTCGATCAGCATCTGCAGGGTCAGCTGAGAGTCGCCCAGCAGGGCGTACTTCGTCGGGTAGTTCTTGTTGATGTCGGTCTCGTCCAGGGTGTTGTGGATGATGGTCTTGCCCTGGGGCATGGAGACGCCGAACGAGGTCTGGGAGAAACTGGCGCCCACCCCGAAGATCAGGTCCGACGCCACCAGGAAGTGGCGCACGCCCTTGGGGATCGCGGCCCCGCCCGAGCCCAGGGCCAGGGGATGGGTCTCGTCGAAGGCGCTCTTGCCCTCGAGGCTCGTGCAGACCGGCGCGGCCAGCAGCTCGGCCAGCAGCTTCAGCTCGTCATAGGCCTCGGCCCAGTGCACGCCCTGGCCGGCGTAGATCACCGGTCGCTTGGCGTCGACGAGCGCCTTCGCGGCGAGCTCGATGGCGGCAGGGTCGGGGGCGAAGCGGGTGCGGACCACCGGCTCATAGATCAGCGGCTCGGGGACCTCCTCGTCGTTGACGTCGTAGGGGATCTCCACCAGCGCCGGGCGCGGCCGCCCGTTGCGCATCTGAGTGAAGGCCCTGCGCAGGATGTTGGCGGTCTCGGCGGGCAGGTTAATCGGCTCGGCCATCTTGGTGATGCCGGCCATCTGGACGGTGGCGTTGTAGTTGTCGGGCACATGCGCCAGCCGGCGGGCGTAGCCGGCGGGCAGGACCAGCATGGGAATGGACTCGCTGTAGGCCTGGGCCACCCCGCCATAGGCGTTCTCGGTGCCCGGGCCGTGCTGCATGGCGAACACGCCCATCTTCTTGCCGCGGGTCATGCGGGAATAGGCGTCGGCCATGTGCAGGCCGGTCCGCTCCTGGCGCACGATGACGGTACGGATATCGGCCTCCGCCGCCGCTTCCAGCACGGCGTTGCGCGGGTAGCCGAACAGGATGTCCACCCCCTCGCGCTTGAGGATCTCCGCAATCGCCGCCGGAACCTTCATATCCGCTTCCCTCGTCATGCCCCGATTGGGGCTCCTACCCTTGTGAAAGGTGCTCTAAAGCAGCGGCCGAGCTGGATCGAGGGGAAAGGACCCGAATGTCGAACACGCGCCTCACTGGAGGGGAAGCCATCGTCCAGGGCCTGCTCGCCCACGACGTGGACACCGTCTTCGCCCTGCCGGGAGCCCAGATCTATGGGCTGTTCGACGCCTTCAAGCAGGCCGAGCCGCGGCTGAAGACCATCGGTTCGCGCCACGAGCAGGGGGTCGCCTACATGGCGTTCGGCTATGCCCGCGCATCCGGCAAGCCGGGGATCTACGCGGTGGTGCCGGGCCCGGGGTTCCTGAATTCTGCTGCGGCGCTGCTCACCGCCGCTGGCTCGACGACACCTGTGATGTGCGTCGCCGGCCAGATCAACACGCACATGTTGGGCCGCGAACGGGGCGCCCTGCATGAGATGAGGGACCAGCTGGGCGTGATGCGCTCCATCGCCAAGTGGGCCGACCGGATCGAGCACCCGTCCCAGGCGCAAGGGCTTATCGCCCAGGGCTTCCAGCAGATGATGTCGGGCCGGCAGGGCCCTGTGGCGGTCGAGATGCCCTGGGAGGTGTTCACCCAGGCCGCCCCCGCTGCCATTGAAGACCCCCTGCCGCGCCTCGCCGCGCCCGAGCCTGACCCGGACCTGATCGCCGACGCAGCCAAGGCGCTCGCCGGCGCCCGCATGCCGATGATCTTCGTGGGCGGCGGAGCGCTGCACGCCTCGGAGTCCATCACTGCCCTGGCCGAAGCGCTTCAGGCGCCGGCCGTGCCCTGGCGGAGCGGCCGGGGGATCGTTTCGGAGCGCCACCCGCTGGGCTTCACCTGCGCCTCGGGAGCCGAACTCTGGCCCGAATGCGACGTCGCCGTCGCCATCGGCACCCGCTTCGAGCTGCTGGACATGCGCTGGCGCTGGCGCCCGCCGGGGCTGAAGCTGATCCGCGTCGACATCGACCCTGCCGAGATGCGCCGCCTGCCGGCCGATATCGGCATCGTCGCTGACGCCGACGACGGCGCCCGGGCCCTGCTGGCCGCCCTCGGACGCCGCGGCGCCGACGCCGCGGGGCGCCCAGAACGCATCACCGAGGCCAAGGCGAAGGCCGCCGCGGCCATCCAGGCGATCCAGCCGCAGCTCGCCTACCTCCAGGCCATCCGTGACGTGCTGCCCGACGACGGCTTCTTCGTGGACGAGATCTCCCAGATGGGCTTCGCCTCCTGGTACGGTTTCCCCGTGCATCGGCCGCGGAGCTTCGTCACCGCCGGCTGCCAGGGCACCCTCGGATCCGGCTTCCCCAGCGCGCTTGGGGTGAAGGCGGCATTCCCGGACAAGCCGGTGGTCTCCATCACCGGCGACGGCGGCTTCATGTTCGCCGCCACCGAGCTGGCCAGCGCCGTCCAGTACGGCCTGAACGTTGTGACGGTGGTGTTCAACAACCAGGCCTTCGGCAATGTCCGCCGGGACCAGATCCAGGGCTTCGACGGCCGCGTGATCGGTTCGGACCTGGTGAACCCCGACTTCGTCAAGCTGGCCGAGTCCTTCGGCGTCGCCGCCTACCGCGCCCACACCCCTGAAGAGCTGAAACGCACCCTGGCCTCCGCCTTCGCCGCCGACGCCCCGGTGCTCATCGAGGTCCCGATCAAGACCGGCTCGGAAGCCAGCCCCTGGGCGTTCCTGACGCCTTCGTTCGCATAGAGCGAAAGACCCCCTACCCCCGCTTCGCGGGGACTTCCCCCAAGGGGGGAAGATCTACTGACCAGGATCTGGCCCCTTTGGGGGAAGTCCGCCCGAAGGGCGGGAAGGGGGTCTTTTCATCCGTGGCGCTCTCTACGCCGCCATGGCGGCCGGCCGCCCAACTCGCCCCACCATCAGCGACAGCCCGGCCGCAAGGAGCCCCGTCGAACCGGCGATGACGAAGGCTTGCAGGTAGCTGCCCTCGGCCGAACGCATGGCGCCGGCCATGTAGGCCGCCGCGGCGGCGCCCAGCTGGTGGGTGGTGAAGATCCAGCCGAACACGATGGGCGCGCGGGCCTCGCCGAAGGCCTTGGTGGCGAGGCGGATCGTCGGCGGCACCGTTGCGATCCAGTCGAGGCCATAGAACACCGCGAAGATCGACAGGCTGTAAAGGCTGAAGTCGCTGAACGGCAGGATCATCAGCGAGATCCCCCTCAGGCCGTAATAGACGAACAGCAGCTTGCGCGGATCGAACCGGTCGGTGAGCCAGCCCGAGGCGGTGGTCCCCACCAGGTCGAACACGCCCATCACCACCATCAGGCCCGCCGCCTGCACCTCCGGCATGCCGTGGTCGCCGCAGAGCGAGATCAGGTGGGTGGCGATCAGGCCGTTGGTGGTGAAGCCGCAGATGAAGAAGCCCCCGGCCAGGAACCAGAAGTCCGGGCGGCGGGCGGCGAAGGCCAGGGCCCCGAAGGCCGCGCCGATGGGATTGACCCGCGTCGCCACGGCTGGCGGCGGCGCATCGGCAGGCGCTCCGTACGGCATCAGTCCGATATCGGCGGGCCGTTCGGGCATGAGCAGCCAGGCGATGGGAGCCAGGGCGCCGGCGCAGGCGGCGATGATCAGCACCACCGTCTTCCACCCGCCCGCCTGGGCGAGGGCGGCGAAAAGAGGCAGGAACACCAGGCTTCCGGTGGCGGCGCTGGCGGTCAAGAGGCCGGTCATCAGGCCGCGATGGGAGACGAACCAGCGGTTCACCACCGTTGCGCCCAGCACCATGGCCACCCCGCCGCTGGCCACGCCCGACATCACGCCCCAGGTGGCGATCAGCTGCCAGGGCTGGGTCATGAAGGCGCTGAGCAGCATCGAAACCGACATCAGGGCCAGGGCGACCGTCAGGGTCCGGCGCACGCCGAACCCCTGCATCAGGGCTGCGGCGAAGGGCCCGACCATGCCGTAGAGGAAGATGCCGATGGCGGCGGCCAGGGAGATCACGCCGCGATCCCAGCCGAACGCCTCGCGCCACGGGTTCAGCAGCACCCCCGGCGCCGAGCGCAGGCCGGCGGCGGTCATCAGCGAGACGAAAGTCACGCCCACGACCACGAAGGCATAGCCCTGGCCAAAGGGGCGGCGGCGCATTATGCTCATGTCACTGACCGGTAAGTTCGGCCCGGCATATGCGTACCGATCTGTAACATCGTCAAGTCCAATGCCGTCATGACCTCCGAGAGCCCCTCACCCAGACGCGCAGCGGACAGGATCCGCGATAGCGCCCGCGACCTCTTCTACCGCCAAGGCATCCGCGCCGTCGGCGTCGACGCCATTGTGGCCGACGCAGGCGTCACCAAGCCCAGCCTCTACCGCGCCTTCGCCTCCAAGGACGATCTCGCCGCCGTCTATCTCGAGGACTACGGCGTCGACTTCTTCACCCGCTTCGACCGGGCCGTGGCCGCCCACCCCGGCGATCCCCGCGCCCAGATCCGCGCCTGGATGAGCGGCCTGGCGGACCGGGCGACCCGGCCAGGCTACCGCGGCTGCGGGATCACCAATGCCGTTGTCGAATATCCCGACACCGGCCACCCTGCCCGATCCGTGGCGCTGGTGAACAAGGGAGAGCTACGGGCGCGGTTGACCGCCATGGCGTCCGACATGGGCGCCGGCGATCCCCAGGCTCTCGGCGACGGCCTGATGCTGCTGATGGAAGGCGCCTACGCCACCGGCCAGCTGTTCGGGGAGGACGGGCCGGCCGGCCACGTCGCCGACGCCGCCGACGCCCTGATCGAAGCCCACCTGATCCGCGCCGCCCTCAAGCGCGCGCCCAAGGCCTGAGTCCCTACTCCGCCGCGGCGCGGAAGAACCGGTTCTCCGGACGGGGCAGGCCGAGGTTTTCGCGCAGGGTGGCGCCCTCGTACTCCGTCCGGAATATCCCCCTCCGCTGCAGCTCCGGCACGACCTGCTCCACAAAGTCGTCCAGGCCCCCGGGCAGATAGGGGAACATCACGTTGAAGCCATCGCAGCCCTCGGTGAGCAACCATTCCTGCATCTGGTCGGCGATCGTCGCCGGCGTGCCGATCATCTCCAGCGTGCCATAGGCGCCGCCGACATACTGGGCGAGCTGGCGCACCGTCATGCTCCGCCGGCGGGCGAGGTCGACCACCTTTTCGCGCGTGCTGCGGCTTGAGTTGGTTTCGGGGATCTCGGGCAGGGGTCCGTCGAGGTCGAAACCGGAGACGTCGGTCCCCAGGACCACCGACAGGGAGGCGATCCCGCTGTCCGGATGAACCAGGGCGTCGAGCCGAGCCTTCTTGGCCTGGGCCTCCTCAAGCGTGTCGCCGATCACCACGAAGGCGCCTGGCATGATCTTCAGGTGGTCGCGGGCGCGGCCGTGGCGGCCCATCCGCCCCTTCACGTCGGCATAGAACCTCTGGGCCTCGCCGAGGTCGATGTGGCTGGTGAACACCACCTCGGCGGTCTCGGCGGCCAGGGCCCGGCCGTCTTCGGAGGACCCGGCCTGGACGATTACCGGCCAGCCCTGCACCGGGCGGGCGATGTTGAGCGGCCCCCGCACGCGGAAGTGCGGCCCTTTGTGGTCAAGCACGTGCAGCCTTGAGGGGTCGAACTGGATCCCCGCCTCCACGTCCCGGACGAAGGCGTCGTCGGCCCAGCTGTCCCAGAGTCCGGTGACCACCTCGTAGAATTCGCGTGCCCGGCGGTAGCGCTCGGCGTGCTCCAGGTGCTCGTCCTTGCCGAAGTTCATCGCTTCGTGCGGATTGCCCGAGGTGACCACGTTCCAGCCCGCCCGGCCGCCGGAGATGTGGTCCAGCGAGGCGAACTTTCGGGCTACGTGATAGGGCTCGTTATAGGTGGTCGAGGCCGTGGCGATCAGACCGAGCCGGCTGGTCACCGCGGCCAGGGCAGGCAACAGGGTCAGCGGGTCGAAGGACGTCACCGTGGCGCTGCGCTTCAACGCCGCCATGGGCATGGGCAGCACCGCCTGGCTGTCGGCCAGGAAGATGGCGTCGAACAGCCCCCGCTCCAGCGTCGCAGCGAAGCGCACGTGGTGCTGGAAATTGAAATTCCCGTCGGGGAAGGCGCCGGGATAACGCCACGCCCCGGTGTGGATGCTGACGGGGCGCATGAACGCCCCCAGCCGCAATCGACGCTCCTCAGCCATGTCCGCCCGCTGGAGCCTCCCAAGGGATCAACGCAAACCGCTGGTTTACCACGGCTTCATCCGTGGGTGGCATGATGCGTTCGAAGGAACCCCCGCCAGGGGGCGCGTCCCGCGACCGCCGCCGAGCGGCGCGGCTAACCAGGACCAGGAAACGGCGCGTCCGTCTTTGCGGCGCCCAGAGCAGCTGCAGGATGTTCAAACATCTCCGGATCAAGCTGACGGTCCTCTACGCGAGCCTGTTCGCGGCGGTTCTGCTTGTCCTCGGCCTGGTCGGCTTCATGGCCATGTCCGGCAACGTCCAGCGCCAGGTGCGCGACGAGCTGACCACCAGCGCCACGGTGTTCGAACGGGTGTGGGCCCTGCGCACAGCCCAGCTGGAGACGGGCGCAGAGCTGCTGGCCGGCGACTTCGGCTTCCGTTCGGCCATCGCCACGCGCGATTCCGCCACGGTCCGTTCGGCCCTCGACAACCTGCGACGCCGCCAGCGCACCGACCTGGCCCTGCTGATCGGGGTCGACGGCTCGATCACCTCGGCCGGCGACGGTCCGGCGCCCCAACTCAACCCCGACACCGTGGCAGGGCTGGAAGGCGACGAGGCGGTCTCCGGCGTCATGCTGCTGGGCGACGCCCCCTATCAGGTGGTCTCGGTCCCGGCCCGCGCCCCCACCACGATCGGCTGGGTGGTGTTCGGCGCGAAGCTCGACCGCAGCCAGATGAGCGCGCTCGAGCGCCTCGCCGCCATCTCGCTCAACGCCTCGGTCCTCCACCGGACCAATAGCCAGCCCTGGCGCGACGGCGCCGCGCGCCTTCCCAAGGCCGAGGCAGGCCGCATCGCGGGCTTCATCGACGACACCATGCGGACCCAGGCGATCAAGCCCCGCACGCTCACCCTGGCCGGCAAGGCGTCCATGGTGGTGGCCAAGCCGCTGCCCTCGATCGACCCGCACGCCCCGGCCGTCCTTCTGCTGCAGTATCCCCTCGATCGCGCCATGGCGCCCTACCGGCTGCTGCTGGGCATGCTGATCGGCATCGGCCTGCTGGGCCTTGGCGCGGTGCTGGCCGGCAGCTGGGCGCTGGCGCGGTCGGTGACCCGTCCCGTCTCCGCTCTTGAAGACGCAGCACGCCGGCTCCAGCGCGGCGAGACGGTCCAGGTGGCGGTGGAGACCCACGACGAGATCGGCCGCCTGGCCGGCAGCTTCAATCGCATGGCCGCCGAGATCACCCAGCGCGAGCAGGAGCTTCAGGCGACCAAGACCTTCATGGACGCGGTGGTCGAGAACCTGCCGGCCATGGTGGTGGTCAAGGACTTGAAGCACCGGTTCGTGCTGCTGAACCGGGCCGGCGAGGAGCTGCTGGGCGTCAGCCGGGCGGAGTTCGTCGGCAAGACCGACCACGACCTTTTCCCGGCCGAACAGGCCGACCATTTCGTCGAGCGCGACAAGGTGGTGTTGGAATCCGGCCGCCTGGAGATGATCCCGGACGAACCCATCCAGACCGCGCACGGCGAGCGGTTCCTGCAGACCAAGAAGATCGCCATCCCTGACGCCGAAGGCCGGCCGGAGTACCTGTTGGCCATCTCGGAAGACATCACCGAGCGCAAGCGGGCCGCCGAGGCGTTGCAGCTGGCCCGCAGCCGCGCCGAGGCGGCCAATCGCGCCAAGAGCTCCTTCCTTGCCAACATGAGCCACGAGGTGCGCACCCCGCTGAATGGCGTGCTGGGCGTCGCCGGGGTGCTTGGCGGCACCACGCTCGACACCAGCCAGCGCGAGATGGTGCAGATCATCGAAAGTTCGGCGGGCGCGCTTCAGCGGGTGCTGAACGACGTGCTGGACCTGGCTCGCGTCGAAGCCGGCAGGATGGAGATCGTCGAGCAGGCGTTCCGCCTGGATGAGGCGGTCGAAGCTGTCGCGCGGTCAGCGGCCGTGGACTGCCAGAGCAAGGGGCTCGACTTCCATCTGTCGATCGACCTCGGCGGCCGGCGCGGCGTGGCGGGCGACCGGGTCCGCCTGCAGCAGGTGCTGGGCAATCTCCTCAGCAACGCCGTCAAGTTCACCACCCGCGGCGAGATCCGTCTGACCGCCGTCCTCGCCGACGCGGCAGCCGACGCCTATCGTTTTGAGGTCCGCGACACGGGCATCGGCTTTGACCAGGCGCAGGCGGAAGCCCTGTTCACCCCGTTCCAGCAGGCTGACAACTCCGACACGCGCTCCTTCGGCGGGGCGGGCCTGGGGCTCAGCATCTCGCGTGAGCTGGCGCGGGCCATGGGCGGAGACCTGACCGCCGAGGGGACGCCCGGGCAGGGCGCCGTGTTCACCCTGATCCTGGTCCTGCCGTCGCAGGACGCAGCCGCGTCAGAACCCGCCGCGCCTCACCGCGCGGCGACCGGCAACGAGTCCGCCGCCAACGGGGTCCGCATCCTTCTGGCAGACGACCACGAGACCAATCACGCTGTCGTCCGCCTGATCCTGGAGTCGGTGGGCGTGGACCTGGTCGGCGTTGAGGACGGGGCGGCAGCGGTCACTGCGTTCAAGGCCGGGCATTTCGACCTGGTCCTGATGGACCTGCAGATGCCGGTGATGGACGGCCTGACCGCCATCCGCTTGATCCGCGAACACGAGGCGGATACCGGCGCGGCGCCCACGCCCATCGTCGTGCTCAGCGCCAACGCCATGGCCGAGCACGTGGTCAGCTCCCGCGCCGCCGGCGCCGACGCCCACATCGCCAAGCCGGTCACGGCGCCAGTGCTGATCGGCGCGCTGGAGGCGGCGCTCGACCCGAACCCCGCGCCACAGGCGCACGAACCGGAGTCTGCGCGGGGCTGAGGCCCTGGTTCAGAACACCTTGCCCGGATTGAGGATACCCTTGGGATCCAGGGCGGCTTTCAGCGTGCGCATCAGCGCCATCTCCTCGGGCGTGCGGGAATAGTGCAGGAACGGCTTCTTGTGCACGCCGATGCCGTGCTCGGCCGAGATCGACCCGCCCCAGGCGCCCACGGCCTTATAGACCTCCGAGTCCAGCTCATGCTCCAGGTGCGGATCGCCGTCGGTCTTGATCGACAGGTGCAGGTTCGAGTCCGCCACGTGCCCGAAGAAGACGGTGTCCACGTCCGGCCACCTCGCCACCAGGACCTTCTGGCACTCCACCATGAAGTCGCCCATCTCGCCGGTGGGGATGGAGATGTCGAAGCTGATCTGCGGCCAGAACACCTTGGTGAACTCGCCGGGCGCATCGCGGATGGCCCAGAGGTCCCTGGCTTCCTTGCCCGACTTGGCGATCACCGCGTCGGCCACCGAGCCGGCTTCGATGGCCTCGCCGATCACCGCCTCGAACCGCGCCTGGTCGGACTCCTCGTCGTCGCCCATGATCTCGATCAGCACATACACGCCGTGCCCGGTCTCGATCGGCGGGCGGCGGCCAAGGGCTTCCGTGCCCAGGTGGTAGAACCGCGGCCACATCATCTCGAAGGCTGAAAGGGTTGCGCCCAGTCCGCCCTTGGCGCGAGCCAGCAGGTCCAGGACATCGGGGTAGGTCTGAAGGGCGCACAGCGCCGTGCAGACGCTGCGGGCCTTGGGATAGAGGCGCAGCACCAGCCTGGTGATCACGCCCAGCGTGCCTTCCGAGCCGATGAACATCTGCTTCAGGTCATAGCCGGCGTTGTTCTTGATCATCTTGTTGAGCGAGGTGACCACCGTGCCGATCGGGACCTGCGTGATCCTCTCGCTGGAACGGATGCGGGCGATCGAGGAGATCGACGTCGCGGCC
>FTHI01001298.1_pt1 | contig 19854 bp, 20 predicted proteins | sample 1640891 | NCBI WGS metagenome assembly FTHI01 (sample SAMEA3914788, study PRJEB12502) | metagenome | biome: forest; material: soil | place: Canada | collected 2011-07-03 | depth 0.1 m
GCCGCCGCCTACGTCTTGAGTTTGCTCGACAAGGCCTGCACGCCGCTTATCCGCGGCCAGGACGTCGCCAGCGTGGCCGCCGCCAATGGCCTGAAGAAGTCCCGGGAAGGATGGATCCTGGTCCTGGACAATGTGCAACGGATCACCGTGATCCCCCCCACCGGGATCAATCCGAGCATCTGCACCCTGACGGTCAATCATGAGGTCGACCAGGCCAAGCCGTTCGTCGATGCCCTCGCCGGCTGGTCCGCCTCCCAGACCCCGCCGCTCGATCCCTTCCAGACTGCGTTTGAGAGCTCGCCGGGCGCCACTGGCTGGTCCTGGTTCGTGGACAGCGGCGACTTCCACAAGGGCGTAGTGTTCACCGCTCAGAAGCGCCCCGACGGCAAGCCCATGGGCAAGAACTACGACGTCGCCACGGTCCGGCTCAGCCTCAAGGGCTCCTGACGGCCTTCGGGTCGCTCCAGGTTGCGCCGCGCTGCAGGTCGTGGCTCAAGACGCGTCATGGATTTCTATGATGTCGCCGGCCTGATCGGCGTGCTGCTCATGCTTGTCGCCTATGCCGGAGCCCAGACGGGCCGGCTGGAGCCTCGTCAGGCGCCGGCCCTCTGCATGAACCTCGCCGGCGCGGGACTGGTCCTGACGTCCCTGTCTGCGCACTTCAATCTGGCCGCCTTCCTGATGGAGTCGGTGTGGGGTCTGGTGGCGATCTACGGCCTGGCGCGCCTGGCGCTGGCGCGACGTTCCGGCCGCGGTCAGCCGACGGCGTAGTGGCGGAACGCCTCAACAACGGTCTCATAAGCCGTGCGCTTGAACGGGGCGACCAGCAGCGGGGCCTCGTCGATGTCCGCCCAGCGCCAGTCGTCGAACTCGACGTGGGGATGGGAATAGAGGTTGATCTCGGACTCGGGGCCGGTGAAGCGCATGGCGAACCAGATCTGCTTCTGGCCCCGCCAACCCTTGGCGATCTTGGAGCCGCGATAGCCTTCGGGGAAATCGTAGGTGATCCAGTCCTCGGTCTGACCAAGGACCTCGACCGACCTGACGCCGGTCTCTTCCTCAAGCTCGCGCAAGGCCGCCGCCGGCAGGGCCTCGCCCTTGTCCACGCCCCCCTGCGGGAACTGCCAGTTGAACGGGCCTGCTGTATTGGCCCGCCGTCCCAGCCAGGTGCGTCCGTCGCGATTGAACAGCCCCACCCCGACGTTGGCGCGATAGAGGGTGAGCCCGATGTCTTCGCCGGCCGGCGTCACGCTGCCAGGCTTGGGCTGGAAGGGAACACTCACGAGCCGCGTCCGGCGGTCATCGCCGAAGCGGGCGCCAGGACCAGCCCGCGGCCGTTCAACCCCGCCGCCCATTGCCGGACCTGCTGCAGGGTCACCGGATAGGCGAAGCCCGAGCCCAGGGCGCGCCCGTGCTGGCGTGCAGAGTCCTCGAGTCCCGACAGCTCATGATCGATCGAGGCCCCGTCCAGGTTGGCGTCGATGATCCGCTCAGCCGAGGCTCGGGGTACGCCGCCCCCCGACTTTCCAGCAGCGGAACCATCGTCGACGAAGGCGAGCCCGCGTTGGCGAAGCGCCCCGGTCAACACGGCGACGGCCGAGTCCGACGCGAGGAAGCGGCCGCCCAGGTAGTTGATCACCCCGAAATAGCCGCTCGCCCGCGACAGCAGCCACTCGAGACGTTTCACCGTCTCCGGGCCCGGATCCTGCGCCATGAGCGTGAACGCCCCAGGATCGTTCTGGGGATAGTCCACCGGCTCCATCGGCGCTTCCAGCAGCACTTCATGACCATGGATCCGCGCCTGGTCGATCCAGCCCTGAAGTTCGTCAGCATAAGGAACGAAGGACAGGGTCACTTCCGGGGGAAGCTGCTCGATCGCCTCCAAAGTGATCTTCTTGTTCAGGCCGAGCCCGCCGATCACCAGGGCCACCTTGGGCGCACCGGTGTCGCGGAACGGCCGGGCGTAGGCCTGGGCCGGGGTGCGGCCGTCGGAGCCGATGATCGGCAGCAGTCCGCCGGGCCCGGGCGCCGTGAGCCCGGCGATGGGCGCGGCAGGCAGGCTCGCGTCCGCGCCGCTGGATGGGCTCGCACCCTGGCCGCCCGAGCCGCCCAGTCCGGCGAAAGGATTGGCGAACACAGAACCACCGTTCCCATGGCTCAGCGAGATCCGGACGCGCGGCGAGCCCGCGCGGGGGTCGCCGGTCACCGCGATGAGGGCGATCAGGGCCAGGAGGAACAAGGCGCCCGCCACGCCCACGCTGACGGCGGGATTGGCCAGCAACGTCTGGAGGACGGCGGGAAACGGCGAGGGCGGAGCGGGAAGGCCGCCAGCCGGCTGGGGTCGCTTGGCGAACATCACTGGATCATCCGACTGAATAGCGAAGGTCGGAAATCATGGTTAACAAACGGCCAATGCCGCTTCGCCGGCCCGCGTGAATCCAGAGGACCGCCGCCTCAGGACCTGGGCGAAGCCGCCTTGGGAGCCTTGGACTTGGCGGGATCGGACGAATCCTTGGGCGCGTCGCCAGCGGGAGCGACGATGCCGGCCTTCACCGCCGGGGGCTCTGGCTTGGCGGAGGCGACCACCGCCACCGCCGGCGCGGCGGGCTTGGCTTGCTCCAGCGCCTTGACCGACCCCGCCTTCAGCACGGCGATGGCACGGCTGAGCTGGAAGTCGCCGGCCTTGGTGTCGAAGGTGGCGGGCGGCGCTTCGGCCGGCGTGTGGGCCGTCCGGCGGGCCAGGCCCTCGCCCGCGTTCAGGGCGTTGCGGAAGCTGGCTTCCGAGAACTGGAAGGAGCGGTTGGCCACGATCTCGGCCTGGGCCTTGCTCTCGGCCACCTCCAGGTCCGGCTCGATGCCGGTCTTCTGGATCGAGCGGCCTGACGGCGTGTAGTAGCGCGCCGTGGTCAGCTTCAAGGCGCCGTCGCTGCCGTTCTGAAGGGGGATCACGGACTGCACCGAGCCCTTGCCGAAGCTGGTCAGCCCGACCAGCTCGGCACGATGGCGGTCCTGCAGCGCGCCCGCCACGATCTCGGCGGCCGAGGCCGTGCCCGAATTGATCAGTACGACGATCGGCAGGCCGTGCAGCGCGTCGCCGTCGCGGGCGTTGTACCGCTCGATGTCCTGCGCGTCGCGCCCGCGCTGGGAAACCACTTCACCGCCGTCGAGGAACACGTCCGACACGGCCACCGCCTGATCGAGCAGGCCGCCGGGATTGTTGCGCAGGTCGAGCACCAGTCCCTTCATCTTGGGATTCTTGGCCTCGAGCGACTTCACGGCCGCCAAGGTCTCGTCGCCGGTCTTCTCGTTGAAGGCCGAGATGCGGAGGAAACCATATTCGCCTTCCTGGTGCGAGCGGACCGACTTAACGGCGATGGTCTCGCGCACCAGCTTGACGTCGAACGGATCCTGCTTCTCGCGGGCGATGGACAGGGTGATCGGCTGGCCAACGTCGCCGCGCATCTGCTTGACCGCCTGATCGAGCGGCAGGCCCAGGACGCTCTGGCCGTCGATGGCGGTGATGTAGTCCCCGGCCTTGATGCCGCCGCGCGCCGCGGGGGTGTCGTCCATGGGCGAGATCACCTTGACCACGCCATCGTCGGACGTGACCTCGAGTCCCAGCCCGCCATATTCGCCGCGGGTCTGGTCGCGCATGTCCTGATAGCTGTCCGCGTCGAGGTAGCCAGAGTGGGGGTCCAGCGAGGTGAGCATCCCGTCGATCGCCGACTGGATCAGCTTCTTGTCGTCCACGGGCGTGACGTACTGGCTCTCGACCTTGGTCAGCACGTCGCCGAACAGCTCGAGCATGTGGTAGGTTTCGGGCTTGGGCGCGGTGGCGTGCGCGGCTGCATTGACCAGCGCCATGCTGCCGGCGCCGAGCAGGAAGGCGCTGGCGCCGACCATCAAATACCTACGCATCATCACGCCTGCCATCCATGGCGCCGCTGGGCGCCGTAAAACTTCGCCACGTCAATCAGCATGGCGCCACACGACCCAGGTTTCCAGTGGTGCGGACGCCACACCCCAAGGTGTTTATCCGCATCGCCCCACTGACGATCCTTTGCGTCAATTCGAAGACGCGATTGCGCACGCAAGGCGGTCAGCCCCGGCCGGGGGCGGGCGGCGGCGTCCGCAGCCAGCGAGCCGGATTCTGTGCAGCCCCGTCCTTGCGCATCTCCATATAGAGCTCAGGGCCCTGGCGGCCCGCCAGCGCCATGGCTCCCACGGCCTGGCCGCCCGTCACCTGGCGTCCCGCCGACGTATCGATCCTGTCCAGACCTGCAAGCACGAGGTGGTAGCCGCCGCCGACATTCAGGATCAACACTCCGCCCCAACCCTTAAGGGGCCCTGAATACTCCACCACCCCTGCAGCCGGCGCCCGCACCTGGGCGCCAGCCTGTGTACGCCAGGTGACGCCGTCGGAGGTCTGGCCCCCCGGAGAGGGCTGGCCGAACCGGCGGATCAGCGGGCCGTCCGCCGGCGCGCCGAGCCTTGCCGGCGGCAGGGATGGGACCAGGGTGGTGGTAGGCGTCTGGCTCGCCACCTGGACGCCCAGGGCGCGCAGTTGGGCGGCCAGGGCCTGGGCGTCCCGGTCCGAGACCTGGGCGTCCGCGTCCAATTGCCGCTGCAGGTCCGATTTCTGGTGGATGGCGTGCTCGATGCCGGCGCGGCCCTCCGCCAGGGCGCTTTCGGAGGTGAACAGGTCCTCGCTGACCGAGGTGATCGACCGGCGGACTTTGGTCAGCTCCTCGGACTGAGCCTTGAAGGTCGAGGCCCGCGCCGCCAGGGCCGGCGCCGTGGCGCGGATCAGGATCGCCGCCCGCACAGCATCCTTGGCCGACCTCGGGGTCACCAGCAGCGCCGGTGGGGGCTCGCGTCGATAGAGCTCAAGGGCGCCCAGCAGGCCCGCGAGCTCAGTTTGATTGCGGCCCATCTGTGCACGGAGGTCGATCTCACGCGCGTTCAGCTCGGCCAGCCGCGCGCGCTTCTCGCTGAGGCCCTTCTGGCCGGCGGCGGCGACGGCGCGAAGCTCCGAGAGTTGCTGATCCAGCCGCGCGATCTCCTGCCGCAGCGCCTGGGCCTGGGCCCGGGCGTCGTCGCGCGCCATGGTCTTGGCCTGCAGCCGCCCGCGCAGGTCAGAGGCGCCGGAGCCCTGGCTCGGTCGCAGGCCCGGTCGCTCGCCAGGTCCCTGGGCGAGCTGGGCCTGACTGGCGAAGGCCAGGACCAGGTTGCCGGCGACCACGAGAAGGGCAATGCGCTGAAACATCGGAAAGGCGGCTGATTCCTCAATCCCGATGATACGGGCTTCCGGCAAGGATGGTGACCGCTCGATAGACCTGTTCGGCCAGCATGGCGCGCGCCAGGGCGTGGGGCCAGGTCTGGGGACCGAAGGCCAGCTTGCGGTCCGCCCGGTCCAGCAGCGCGGCGTCCAGTCCGTCCGCCCCCCCGATCAGGAACACGAGGCGCCGAACGCCCTGGTCTCGCAGCCGGGCGATCTCGCTGGCGAAGTCCCGCGAGCTCCGGGTCTGGCCGTGTTCGTCGCAGGCGATCACATGGTCGCCGGCCGCCAGCAGGCCGGACAAAGCCTGGCCCTCGGCAACTTTGCCGGACTTGCGCGCCTCAGCCTCAAGGATCTCGACGGGGCCGAGGCCCATGGATCGGCCTGCAGCGGTGGCGCGGTCGGCATAGTCTCTGGCAAGCGCTGCTTCGGTCGCGCGCCCGAGCCGGCCGATGGCCGCAATGGCGATCCGCACGAGGAGTTAGTGCGCGGCGACGCGCCTGGGCGGCTCCACCGACCAGATCTTCTCGATGTTGTAGAACACCCTGACTTCGGGCCGGAACAGATGCACGATCACGTCGCCCGCGTCGATCAGGACCCAGTCGCAGTGAGGCATGCCTTCGACCCGGGCGCGCCCGTAGCCTTCTTCCTTGAGGGTCCGCAACAGACGGTCGGCCAGGGCCGAGACGTGACGCTGCGAACGCCCGGACGCGACGATCAGGCCGTCGGCCATGGCGCTCTTGTCCTTGAGGTCAATGAAGACGACGTCCTGGGCCTTGTCTTCGTCCAGGCGCGAAAGAATGAGGTCTTCCAGAGCGCCGATGCGTCTCTGGTCGTCCGATGAAGACTCGGCCGGGGCCGTGTCTTCGTGCGCGCTCGGCGCGGTCTCGCGATTCAGAGGTATGCTCCTTGTGGCCCTGTCTAGCCGCATCGATCCTAGCATGTCCGGGATGAAGGACCAGTGTTCAATGGGTCGCGCCCTGGGCGCGCAGGGCCGTGGACGAGGCGAAACGCCAGGGCGCGACCAGGAATGTCCAGGCCGGAGGCGCCGTCCGAGCCAGGCGCGGTGCGCGGCTGGCCGGCGTGCGAGCATGGGCGAACCTGACTGCGGCGGGAGCGAAGCGGCTGCGGATCGCCGAGCCCGGGCGGGTGACGACGGCGACGGGAACCTCGGCCATCAGGTCGGTCCAGCCTCGCCAGCGGTGGAATTCCATGAGGGCGTCCGCGCCCATCAGCCAGACGAACCGCACCCGCGGCCAGCGCGCCTTCAGCGCCCGCACCGTGTCGATGGTGTAGCGCAGGCCCAGCCTCGCCTCGGCGTCAGAGACCAGCATGCGCGGTCCCGGCGCCAGCCGCCGTGCGCCGGTCATGCGACGGGCCAGGTCCCCCGAGGCGGCGGGTTTCAAGGGATTGCCGGGCGACACCAGCCAGACCACACGGTCCAGCCCTAGCCGATCCAGGGCCGTCCGCGCCACGTGGGCGTGGCCCTCGTGCGCCGGATCGAAGGAGCCGCCGAACAGGCCGACCGTCATGCCCGGCTCGAAGTGCAGGCCGAGATTGAGCCCGCCGTGCACGATCCCGCGGGCGAAGCGCCCGGCGGGCCCCGGCGACCACATCCTCAAGGCGCGCGCTCCCGCCAGGCTCACTCGGCGGCCTTCGCGGGGGCCGAACGGTCGAGGTCAATGTCCGCCTGAGTCATCCGTGTACGGATGGTAAAGACACTGTCGCCCGAGAGAACGCCACTGCGGGCGAACAGGCGGCCGTTCTCCCAATTGGAGAGGCCGAGCTCGGGCCGGTCCAGGGCGTACTGGCCATCGACCCAGCGGGTGAAGCCATCACCGATGAAGGGTGCGTCGACCGCCGCCTGGAAGCGGTCGCGGGCGGCCGGGTCCTCGGCGATCACCGAGGCGGCGAGCCGGGGGCTGTAGCGGTTGAACAGGGCGGCGGCCTCGTCCAGGCCGTCCACCAGCTTCAGCGTCACCTCGGGAGTCTCCTCCCACTCCCATTCCTCGCCAAGGCGTTCCACCGCCAGGGACTCGGTCAGCGGCTCCTCGTGGTCGCCTTCGGCCCGACGGACCGTCACGCGCCGGTCCAGCCAGTCAGGCGGCAGGCAGGCCTCGTCGCCTTCCGCAACGTGCAGCTTGCAGCCGTGGCCACGCCGGTCGCCCGCCCGGGCCAGGGCGCCCAAGAAGACCGGGACCAGGTCGGCGGCGCGGGACCTGGGGATGCAGCAGACGTTCAGCGTGTTGCAGACCTTGCGGTCGAGCGAGTGGTAGACCGCGGCGGAGAGCCGGCCGGCGTCGGCCGAGGTGTCCGCCGCCATCCACGCGCCGCCGGTCCCGTGCAGGCTCACCGGGACGCCGGCCTGGCGGGCCACGGCCCCAAGCTGGGCGACTGCGCGGCCCGATCCCCTCGCCACCGCCAGCGCCAGGCGCGGATCGGCGAACATGGCCCATCCGGAGGCGCGTTCGGCGCTCTCCACCAGGGAAGCCGCGCCAGCCGGCAGGCCCGAGGCCTCGATGGCCGGATCCAAGGCGTGACGGGTGATGGCCCTTGCGGTCCCGAGGGCGTCGGCGCCGATGCGGAACACCACCGTGTTGCCGCCCCTCAGCACGCCGGTGGCGTCGGCGAAGACGTTGGGCCGCCCCTCGAATACGAAGCCGACCACCCCCAGGGGCGCGACGAACTGCTCCACGGACCAGCCCTGGTGGTCGACGCGCTCCAGCACCCGGCCCCGGGCGGTGTCGGCGTCCTTCCAGGTCTGAAGGCCTGCGATCATGTCGCGGCGCATGGCGTCCGAGACGGCCAGGCGCGTGGTGGTGCGGCCCCTCGCCCGGGCCCGCTCCACGTCAATGGCGTTGGCGGCGGCGATCTCGGCCCATACGGCGTCCTGCGCGAGCCTGGCCGCGAAATCCGAGAAGAACGCGGTCACCTTTGCGTCGGAGACCTCGCCCATCCGCATGAAGGCCTCATGCGCCCGCCTCACCGCGCCACCAGCGATCTCCGCCTCGGCCTGGGGCACGTACAGCAGATCGCCGCTCGCCTGCACGACGATCAGCCGGTCGCCGGGCTGGAAGCGCGCAGCCAGCTCGGCGGAGACCACTGCGAAGCGGTCGCCGCCGAACGGGATCGCCATGCCCGGCTCGAGTTTCTGAAGGACGCCTGCGTTCATCGGGCGGTCTATGGCACATCCGCTCCGAGAGCGGGAGCAGGCCAGATCAGGCGGCCCTTACCGCGGGCCGCCTTGTACAGACGCGCTCCGCGTCGTCGGCCTCCCGCCAGGTCTGTACCAGTCGGCCGGTCTTCGGGTCACGGGTCCAGGCGGCCGCCAGCGGCGCATGGGGCTGCGCCTTGGGAAGGCGGATGGGGATCGGGGTCTTCTTGAAGAAAAAGGTCATGGCTCACCTCCTGCCGGCCGCGCGGGCCTCGGGGGAGCCTGAGGGTCAGGCTCGAACGAGCGCCGCGATCGGCGTGATTGGTTGTGCGTGTCTCTGGCTAGGCATGGGGCTTTCGTTGCAGACGTCGGCTGATTCGCGCCGATCCGTGATAGATCGTACCGGAAATGCCCTTTGTCAACAATGACTTACAGGACCGCGACATTCTGTACACGGACTATATGCCGGATAGGGAGTCTCCGGACGTCACAGTGCTCCTGTCGCGGAGATCATCGTCCGATCAGGGCCAGGTCGTCGGCATGGATCAGGGTGGGCCCGGAGGTGTAGCCCAGCGCCTCTTCGATGGCGCCCGAGCGCAGACCTTTGATCTTCTCGGCCTCGCCCGCGTCGTAGCGGCTGAGACCGCGGGCGACCTCCCGGCCGTCGAGGTCGCGCACCACAACCGCGTCGCCCTTGTCGAAGCGGCCCTCGACCTTCTTCACCCCGGCGGGCAGCAGGCTTTTGCCTTGGCGCAGCGCCGCGGCGGCTCCGGCGTCCACGACCACGGCGCCCTGTGGGTGCAGCGAGCCGGCGATCCAGGCCTTGTAGGCGGCCGCGCTGGTGGTGGCGGCCTGGATCAGGGTCGAGGCCGCGCCCTCCTCGATGGCCAAGAGCGGCGAGGGCCGTCGGCCGAGGGGGATCAGTGTGGCGCAACCTGCGTGCTGGGCGATGCGCGCCGCCATCAGCTTGGTGGCCATGCCGCCCGAGCCAACCCCGGCCGCGGCGTTCGCCCCGCCGGCCATCGCCTCGACCTCGGGCGGCAGCTCGCCGAGCACATCCAGGCGCCGGGCGTCCGGGTTGCTGCGGGGATCGGCGGTATAGAGACCGTCCACATCCGACAGCAGCACCAGCAGATCTGCGCCGATCATCTGGGCCACGCGCGCCGCCAGCCGGTCGTTGTCGCCGTAGCGGATCTCTTCGGTGACCACGGTGTCGTTCTCATTGATCACCGGCATGACCTTCAGGCCCAGCAGGGTCTCCACCGTCGCCCGGGCGTTCAGCCAGCGACGGCGCACCTCGGTGTCATCGCGGGTCAGCAGCACCTGGGCGCAGATCACGCCGTGGGGCTCGAACGCTTCCTCCCAGGCGCGCATCAGCAGGCTCTGGCCTGTGGCCGCCGCCGCCTGCTTCTCCTGCAGGCTGAGGGCCTTGCGCTTCAGTCCGAGCCGCCGCCGTCCCAGAGCGATGGAGCCTGACGAGACCACCAGCAGCTGCTGTCCCCGCGCGGACAGGCGCGCCACGTCGGAGGCGAAGGCCGCCAGCCAGGCCTCGTCGGCCCGCCCGGTCGCTTCGTCGATCAGGATGGAGGAGCCGACCTTGACCACCAGTCTTCGGGCGGAGGCGATCGGGCTCATGGGGTCCAGGCCTCCGGCTGGTCCTGTGGGGCCGCCTGGCGGCGTTCCTCAGCGCGGCGCGCCTTCACCTCTGCGAACGAGGCGCGCAGTAACTCCGTCACGCCTTCGCCCGAGACACCGGAGACCAGGTATGGCCGACGGCCCGCGGCCGCGGCCAGGGCGTCCGCCTTTTCTATGCGGGCCTGCGGGTCAAGGGCGTCGACCTTGTTGAGGGCCAAAAGCTCGTGCTTCTCGTCCAAGCCTTCGCCATAGGCTTCCAGCTCGGTCCGAACCGTCCGCCAAGCGGCGCCCACGTCTTCCTGGGTGGAGTCCACCAGGTGGATCAGCACTGCGGTGCGCTCGACGTGGCCAAGGAAGCGGATCCCGACCCCGGCCCCTTCCGAGGCCCCCTCGATCAGGCCGGGAATGTCGGCCAGCACGAAGCGCTCCTGCACGGACAGGTCCACGACCCCGAGGTTGGGTGTCAGGGTAGTGAAGGGATAGTCGGCGATCTTCGGCTTGGCGGCCGAAGAGGCGGCCAGGAAGGTGGATTTGCCGGCATTGGGCAGACCCACCAGCCCCACGTCCGCGATCAACTTGAGCCGCAGCCAGAACCAGTGCTCCTCGCCCTTGTAGCCAGGCACAGCGTAGCGCGGCGCCTGGTTGATCGGCCCCTTGAAGTGGGCGTTGCCGAAGCCACCGTCGCCGCCCCGCGCCAGCTGGTAACGCTTGCCGGCCTGATCCAGGTCGCAGATCAGGGTTTCCAGGTCTTCGGCCAGCACCTGGGTGCCCACCGGGACCTTCAGCACCGCGTCCGGACCTGCCGCGCCCGTACGGTTGCGGCCCATGCCGTGCACGCCCGTGCCGCCCTTGAAGTGCTGCTGGTAGCGATAGTCGATCAGGGTGTTCAGCCCCTCGGCCGCTTCGATCCACACGTCTCCGCCGCGACCGCCGTCGCCGCCGTCGGGCCCGCCGAACTCGATGAACTTCTCGCGCCGGAACGAGACGGCTCCCGCCCCGCCGTCGCCCGAGCGGACATAGATCTTGCACTGGTCCAGAAACTTCATCGGGGTCTTATGGTCCGAGGCGGACCCTTCCGTCGAGGGCGGCGCGTGTTCGACATCCCCACCGACCCCCTGATCCTGGGCGGGATGGGCATTGCACCTGGCGCCTTGATGCTCTGGGCGGGCATTGCGATCCTGCGGGGCAAATGCCGTAAGGCGCCCTGAAATCGATCCTCAAAAAGGCGAAGTTTCGCTGCGTGGCGCCGCTTGTTCACCATCACGGTTCTTTAGGGGTTTGGCGTCCTAATAGGCCGGGAGAGTACGAGACAACGTACGCGAGGGATGGAATGAGCGTCGCCAACCGGCGGGTTGCTGCCAAGCCGAAGGCCAGCATCGCCAGGACCTTGAAGTCTGCCGGGCCTCCGCCCTGGCGGGCCAAGATCAACGGCATGACGCAAGTCCAGCTGTTCAATACCTATGGCCGCGAAGCCGCCGTGCATCGCGACCTGATGGTGTCTGGCGCTCCTGCGCCCTCCACCTGGAGGAATTTCCGGCAGTTCATGCTCGACGTCGGCCCTGCTCCTGAAGGCGACAGCTGGATCCTCGCGGTCAACGACGACACCGACAAGGTCTACAACCCCGGCCGGGTCCGCTGGACCAAGTCCGACGATCCCCTGGTGCTCTTCTGGCGCAAGGAGGGCTCCCAGGGCGCCTGGAACCGCGAACGGAAGAACGCCCGTTCGGTCGAAGACGAACTGCTGTCCCATCTGTCGGACTTGGACGACGTCCCCGAAGAGGAAGACCGGGTCGACGAGTGGATGCCGCAGGATCCGGACAAGCAGGCCAGCTTCAACAAGACCTTCCGCCTGTGGCACGCCCACGTGAAGCCGGCCTTCATCGGCTCGGCGCGCCCGGCCTTCCTGTTCCTCTACACGGCGCTGTTCGTGCTGAAGGAGTCACGGGACGAGCTCAAAGCGCTTGGGCTGTGGACCAACGACGCCTCGCGCGCCGACGCCCTGCACGCCCATCCGACCTGGCACCGCTATTGCGACCACCTGCGCCGCGCCGAAGCGGCGCTGGCCAGCCTGCCGGAGTTCCGCCGATACTCGCCGCACGCCCAGCTCGATGAGATGCTGGCCGACGTCGTGCGCACCGAGCAGCAGTTCCGCGCCGGCTGACCTCGGCCTATCCTCGCCGCGTCGGCCGACCACGGCCCCGACGGGGATCACCTCACGATTGATGAGCAATCCGGAACAGACGTCTGAGTCCGGGCGGCCGGGCGCACGCCCATCCGGCGTCTGGGGGCGGCTGCGCGCTCAGGTCCGTTCCAGCGAATTCAGCCTCACCGTGGTCGCCGCCCTGATCGGCGGGGCTGCCGGCATGATGGTGCTGATGATGAGCCGGGCCGTGCAGTGGATGCACGTGATCCTGTTCGGCATTGACCTGAACGAGCGGTTGAGCGGCGTCGCCAGGATCGATCCCCTGCGGCTGCTGGCCTGGCCGGCGGCGGGAGGCCTGCTGGTCGGCGCGTCCCTGTGGCTAGCGTCCCGGCGCGGCCTGCCCCCGGCTGCCGACCCCATCGAAGCCAACGCCTTGCGCGGCGGGCGGATGTCGATCCGCGACAGCCTGGCGGTGGCCGCCCAGACCCTGGTCTCCAACGGCTTCGGCGCTTCGGTGGGCCTGGAGGCCGGCTACACCCAGGTCGGATCGGGCCTGGCCTCGGCGGTGGGCGCGCGGCTGCGGCTGCGGCGCAACGACCTTCGGGTGCTGGTGGGCGCCGGCGCCGCAGGGGCCATCGCCGCGGCCTTCGGCGCACCGCTCACGGGCGCCTTCTACGGCTTCGAGGTGGTGATCGGGACCTATGCCGTGGCCAGCGTCGCCCCAGTGCTGGCCGCCGCCATCGCCGGGGCCCTCCTGACCCAGCAGCTTGGCGGCTCGCTATATCATATCGAAGCCCACAGCACGGCGGCGGTGAAGAGCCTCGACTACGTCCTGTTTACCGCGCTGGGGGTGGTCTGCGCCGCCCTGGCCATCCTGATGATGCGGTCGGTGTCGATCATTGAGCGGCTGTTCCAGCAGCGCTTCATCCCGCCGCCGCTGCGGCCCGTGCTCGGAGGCCTGACTGTCGGCGTGATGGCCCTGGCGACGCCACAGGTGCTGTCAGCTGGCCACGGCGCCCTGCAGTTCGACCTGACGGCTTCCCAGGGGGTCATCATCGTCGTCACACTGCTGCTTTTGAAGATGGCGGCTTCGGCCATCTCCCTGGGATCAGGCTTCCGCGGCGGCCTGTTCTTCGCGTCCCTGCTCCTGGGGGCCCTGACCGGCCAGGCCTTCGCCCAGATCCTGGTCGTCGCCGGAGCGCCGGCTCCCGATCCTACAGCTGCGGCCCTTGTGGGCATGGGCGCCTTCGCCGTGGCCATCGTCGGCGGACCCCTGACCATGTCGTTCCTGGTGCTGGAGACGACGGGCGACTACGCCCTGACCGGCGCCGTGCTGGCCGCCTCGGTGGTGTCGAGCCTGATCGTGCGCGAGTCGTTCGGCTATTCCTTCTCCACCTTCCGCCTGCACCTGCGTGGCGAATCCATCCGCAGCGCCCATGATGTGGGCCGCATCCGCTCGCTCACCGTGGGACGGCTGATGCGTTGCGATCCGCCGACCCTGCCGGCCGCCGCCAGCCTGGAGGAGTTGAAGCGGCGTTTCCCCCTCGGCTCGGCCCAGCAGCTGGTCCTGCTGGACGACCAGGAGCGCTACGCCGGCATGGTGACGGTGGCCGACGCCCACGCCGCCGATGGCGACGAGGCCCGCCCGGCAGCGGCCCTCGCCGTCCTGCTGGATGACGTGCTGTCGCCAGCCATGAACATCAAAGACGCCATGGCCAGCTTCGATCGGGTGGAAGCCGAGGCCCTCGTCGTGGTGGACAATCCCGAGGACCGGCGGGTCCTCGGTCTGCTCAACGAGACCTTCGCCGTCCGTCGTTACGCCGAAGAGCTCGACCAATCGCACCGCGAGTTGATCGGAGAGCGTCTGGGGCGTTGAGACCCAAACCTCACGCCTGCCGGCTCAGCCTCGCGAACTCCGGATCGGGATAGCGCCAGGCCTGGCCCTCGCCACGGACGGCGGCGGACTGGTGGCCGGCGAATTTCCAGTCGACCACCTGGTCGAACCAGGCGTTCAGGTAGTGGCTACGGTCATTTCGATAGTCGACATAGTAGGCGTGTTCCCAGAGGTCGCAGGTGATCAGGGGCGTCACGGACGACGCGCCCAGGTGGTTCTCTGCGTCGTGCGAAGCCTGGACCTTCAGGCCGTCCGGCCCCTCCAGCAGCCACACCCAGCCTGAACCGAAGTGGGCTTCACCTTGCTCCAGGAACTTTGTCTTCAGCCCATCGAGGCTGCCGAAGTCCTGATCGATCGCCTTGGCCAGTTCGCCGTCGGGCGTCCCGCCCCCGGGAGTCATGCAGGACCAGAAGAAGGCGTGGTTCCAGGCCTGGGCGGCGTTGTTGTGCAGTTTGCGCCGGCTGGGCTGGCGTGAACTCGCTACCAGCCACTCCAACGATTCCGGGCTCAGGCCCTCGTCCTGGCAGAGCTGGTTGGTCGTCTCGACGTACTTGGCGTGGTGCTTGTCGTGGTGCAGCCGCATGGTTTCGGCCGAGATGGCAGGCTGCAGGGCGTCATAGGCGTAGGGGAGGTCGGGAAGCTTGAACACTTTGAACTCCGGTGCTGGCGAACCCCCAGACCCGTATGTTCAAGAGCGCTTGCCGCCCTTCGGTTCCAGGAAAGCCAGCACCACGGCCATCAACATCTTCGGATTGCGCGCGGCGACAAAGGCGGCCGCCAAGCCGGCCGCCGCGGCCACGATCGGCTTGTCGCGAACGAAATCGGCCAGCTTCTCGCCAAGGCTCGCCTGCTTCGGCTTGAGCTTGGCCCTGGCCAGGGCCACCAGACCCAGGATCGAGAATATCGCGGCCACGATCCCGGTCAGGATCGCATAGGCGATGGCAGGACTGACGTACTCCCTCAGGAGGGCGTAGACGCCGAAGGCGGCCGAAAACACGCCGACCGCTGCGGCCGCGGCCAGAGCGGCGGCGGCCGCGACGGCGAAGAGCGCCCTCTGCAGGATCAACGCGACCGGCCGCCGGCCAGGATCAGGCCGACCAGGACGCCGACGCCGAGGGCGGCCAGCGTCGTGGTCAGGGGCTGCTTCTGCACCTTCTCGATGATGAACTTTTCAGCCGTGGTGAGCCGGTCGCCGGCGTCGTCCACATAGGGACCCGCGTGGGTGCGCAGGGTCTGGAGCGTTTCCTGAGCGACCTTGCCGGCGCGCTCCTTGAACTCGCTCAGGGCGGCGTCGAACTGGGCTTTGGCGGCTGCCGCGTTGGCCTGGACGGCGTCTTCGACAGCTTGAGCGTTTGAATTTGCGGGCATGACTGGGTCTCCTGTCCCCCTTGAAAACTGATAGAGCGAACAACGCCCAAACGCCACGCCCGTGAATTGCGTTCCGTCAATAAATGCCTGCGCAAATGTGAAAATCGGGTGTTGCCCATGCACCCCATTGTTAACTAGGCTTCGGCTACCCGACGTGGGCATGCCACGGTCGAAAATGTCCGACGATCCGACGAACCCGTCGATTCTGGACCACGCGAGCCGAGATCGCGCCGAACACCGCGTCTGGGACCTTGCATGAGCGCCGCTCGCGATACCTCCTCCACTCCCGCCGCCCCTCCCGGGCACGTCAACGAAGTGCTCAGCCTGGCCATGAGCCTGTCCGGCGCTCCCTGGGCGATGATTGTGCTCGAAGACGGTACGGTGGCCGCGACCCTCGGCGTGCGTCCGGCGGGACTGTCCACGGCGGAACTTGCCCGCCTGGCCATCGCCCAGATCAAGCCCGGATCCGACCCCGTCCCCCGTCCGGCAGGCCTGGGATTCTTTGCGGCGAGCCGGATCGCGGGTGACGGTCGAACGCTCGTCGGCGCCCTGGCGGTGGCGTCCGGCCCGCCGCTGCGACCGCCGGAGCGGCTGGACGCCTCGCTCACCGACCTCGCCGTGCTGGCGGGCGACGAACTCGCCGGCATCGGCGACACGCGCGACGAGCGTGAAACGCTGTTCGCCGAAGCCGACCACCGGGTGAAGAACATCCTGGCGGCGGTGCAATCGATCTCCTCTCAGTCGGCGCGCCGGGCCGTGTCGCTGGACGGTTTCCTGAAGGCCTTCTCCGGGCGGCTGAAGGCGATGGCGTCGGCGCAGGAGCTACTGACCGCCACCCGCTGGCGGGGGGCGTCGATCCATGACCTGGCCACCGCCACCCTGTCGGCCCTCGCGCCGGGGCAGACCCGCTGGGCGGGGCCCGAACTCTTCCTGACGCCGCGGGCGGCCAACGCCCTGGCCCTGGCCCTGCACGAGCTGGCCGTCAACGCAGCACGTCATGGAGCGCTCTCCTCGCCTGGCGGCGCCGTCGAGCTTCGCTGGCGGACGACGCCAGAGGGCGGGTTCGAGCTGGACTGGATCGAAAGCGGCGGACCCCGGGTGACGCCGCCGACCCACAGCGGCTTCGGCGCCCTTCTGCTGGATGGCGTCACCGGCCGCGAACTCGACGGCCAGGTGGTGACCGAATTCCGCACAAGCGGCGTCCGCGTCAAGCTGACCGCCTCAGCCAGGGCGCTGGCGACGCCGGCTGCCGCCGAGGCGCCTGCCCGCCCGACGCCGGCCGCCGCGGCCCCGGTCACGGTCGGGCAGTCCTCGGGCGCCACGAGTCCGGGCCAGGTCTCGCGGGTGCAGGGCCTGAGAGTGATCATCGTCGAGGACGCCGTGCTCCTGGCGATGGAGCTCGAGGCCGGGCTCGCCGAGGCGGGGGCCAAGATCGTCGGCTCCGCCGCCCTGGTGGACGAGGCCATGGCGCTGGTCGACCGGCCCATGGACGCCGCCGTGCTCGACTGCAATCTCAACGGCCTCTCGGTGCAGCCCGTGGCGGCCGCGCTGGCCGAACGCGGCGTGCCGTTCCTGTTCGCAACCGGCTACGGCGAGAACCGCGGGGCGCCCGAGGGCTTCGACGCCCCGATCATCCGAAAGCCCTACGACGTCGCCCAGATCGCCGCCGCCCTCGCCGACCTCACCGGCCGCCCCTGATCCCCGCCACCGGCGGGAAGAATTCGATCCACGAACCTCACGAACCACACGAACAAGGCGGCCTGTCCGGGGGGATCGCGGCAGGTGGAAGGGGAAGGACCGTTCGTGTCTGTTCGTGAGGTTCGTGTTCCTCTAACGGCCTGCGTCAGCCCGGCTTGGCGTCGGGCTGGCGGTCGGGGTGGGCGGCGGCGACCGCGGGCAAGGCTCGCATGCGGTCGTCCACCGCGCGGATCAGGGGATAGGGGCCGAGGTCGACGCCGAACCGGATCGCCGAGTAGACCTGGGGCGTGAGATAGCAGTCGGCGAGCGTGGGCGATGCGCCGAAGCAGTAGCCAGCCCCATGGGCCTCAATCAGCTGTTCCAGGGCGGCGAATCCATCGCTGATCCAGCGCGTCTCCCAGGTCGAGATCTGTTCATCTGAGGCGCCAAGCTCGCGCTTCAGGACCCGCAGGACGCGCAGGTTGTTCAGGGGGTGGATGTCGGCGCCCACCAGGGCCGCCATCGCGCGCGCCCTCGCCCGGCCCGCCGGATCGGGGGGCAGCAGCGGCGGGTCCGGGTGGGTCTCTTCCAGCCACTCCAGGATGGCCGCGCTCTGGGTCAGGACCGTGCCGTCAGTTTCCAGCGCGGGGACCAGGCCCTGGGGGTTGAGCGCCTTGTAGGCCTCGGCCGCCTGATCTCCGGCCAGGAGGTTCAGCGGACGGGTCTCATAGTCGAGACCCTTCAGATTCAAGGCGATCCGCGTGCGGTAAGAGGTTCCGGACCGCCAGTAGCCATGCAGAACCAGGGTCATCGTCCGGAGCCGCCTCGCGCAATTGAACATCGCATGGGGACGATCCTATCCTCTGTTTCACTTGCCCGCGCGGCTTAGCCGTGCATTCCGGTACGTCAACCACGGCGGACGGAGCCCGCATGCTGATCATCGAGAACCTGACCCACGTCTACGGTAACGGCGTACGCGCGCTGGACGAGGTGGATCTGGTGATCCCACGAGGGATGTTCGGCCTGCTGGGCCCCAACGGCGCGGGCAAGTCGACGCTGATGCGCATCGTCGCCACCCTGCAGAGCCCCACCTCGGGCCATGTCCGATTCGACGGGATCGACGTTCTGAAGGAGCCAGAGGCCCTGCGCCGAACGCTCGGCTACCTGCCCCAGGATTTCGGCGTCTATCCGCGGGTCTCGGCCTACGCCATGCTCGACCACCTTGCGGTGCTGAAGGGCTTTCCCGTGGCGTCCGAGCGCAAGGCCATGGTCGAGGCCCTGCTGGTGCAGGTGAACCTCTGGGAGTCGCGGCACAAGGCGCTGGCCGGTTTCTCGGGGGGCATGCGCCAGCGGTTCGGCGTCGCCCAGGCCCTGATCGGCGATCCGCAGCTGATCATCGTCGACGAGCCCACCGCCGGCCTCGACCCCGAGGAGCGCAACCGCTTCCTCAACCTGTTGTCCGAGATCGGCGAGAACGTGGTGGTGATCCTTTCCACCCATATCGTGGAGGACGTGTCAGACCTGTGCCCGGCCATGGCGATGATCAGCCAGGGCCGCATCGTGCGCCAGGGCGATCCGACCGAACTGGTCCGGGCGCTGGAAGGGCGCATCTGGCGCAAGGCGATCGCCAAGTCCGAGCTCGATTCCGTGCGCGCCCGCTATGACGTCATCTCCAACCGACTCTACGGCGGCCGCACGGTGGTGCACGTCCTGGCGGATTCGGACCCCGGCGACGGTTTCGAGCCGATCCATGGCGGGCTGGAGGACCTCTACTTCTCGACCCTGTCCGCGTCCCGCCGCGCCGCGGCCTGACCGGCAAGGCCCGCGCGCATGTTCGGCAGGATCGCCAGCTTCGAGTTCCGCTACCAGGTGCGCCAGCCCGTGTTCTGGGTGGTCGGGGCGGTATTCTTCCTGCTGGTGTTCGGCGCCACCGCCTCCGACGTGGTCCACATCGGCGACAGCGCCAGCGTCCACAAGAACTCGCCCTACGCCCTGGCCCAGATCTATCTGACGGCCTCGGTGTTCTTCATGTTCGTCACCACCGCCTTCGTGGCGAGCGTGGTGGTCCGCGACGACGAGACCGGCTTCGGCCCGATCATCTGGACGACCCGGATCAACAAGGTCGACTACCTGCTGGGTCGCTTCTTCGGGGCCCTGGCGGCGTCCGGGGTGATGTTCCTGCTGATCCCCCTGGCCGTCCTGGTCGGCTCGATGATGTTCTGGATCGATCCGGAGACCATGGGGCCGTTGCAGCTGTGGCCCTACCTTTGGACGTACTTCGTCCTGGTCCTGCCCACCATGCTGCTGACCAGCGCAGCCTTCTTCGCCCTGGCCACCGCCACGCGATCGATGACGGCGACCTACCTCGGCGTGGTGGCGTTCTTCGTGGCCTGGTTCGTGGCGCGCGCCTGGGCGCGGCAGTTCGAGCTCGAGCGCGCCACAGCTCTGCTCGAGCCGTTCGGCGCCGCGGCCTATGGCTTTGCAACCAAGTACTGGACCGCCAGCGACCGAAACCTGCTGACCCCGGCCCTCAGCGGCATCCTGCTCTGGAACCGGGTCCTGGTCCTGGTTCTGTCCGGCGGGTTCCTGGCGCTGGCCTGCGTCCTGTTCCGGTTCGAGGAGCCGACCGCCCGGGCCGGGCCCCGCCTCAAGCGCAAGGCCCCGGCCCCGCCGCCGCCGATGGCCGTCCACGCCCGGCCAAAGGC
>FTHI01001471.1_pt1 | contig 19840 bp, 24 predicted proteins | sample 1640891 | NCBI WGS metagenome assembly FTHI01 (sample SAMEA3914788, study PRJEB12502) | metagenome | biome: forest; material: soil | place: Canada | collected 2011-07-03 | depth 0.1 m
GAACCCGCCCGGCCCAGCGTCCCCAAGGGCGCCTTCTGGGGCGCGGTCTCCGGCTTCACCAGCTTTGTCAGCCACTCCGGCGGGGCCCCTTTCCAGATGTACGCCCTTCCCCTGCGGCTGGAGCCGCGGGTGTTCGCCGGAACCTCGGTGATCTTCTTCGCCTCGGTGAACCTCCTGAAAGTGCCGCCCTACGTCCTGCTGCATCAGTTCAACGCCGAGAACCTGACGGCGGCTGCCTTCCTGACGCCGCTGTCGATGGCCTGCGCCGTCGGCACGGTCCAGCTGGTCAAGGTGATCGATCCAAAGCGGTTCTACTGGGCGATGTACCTGATCATGTTCGCCATAGGCCTGTTCCTGATCGGTCAGGCGGGCCTGGACATGGTGCAACCCCCGCGCCCTTGAGCCGGTCACACATCCCTGTCTAGATGCCTTGTCGGGGGGCGCGCTGAGCACCCCCGAGGCGCAGGAGGCGGGCCTGTTGTCCAGGACTGATCGACCGGTCGGCGGATCGGACGCGCGGGGGGTTGTGCGCTACCTCGTCGAGGCGGCCGCCCTCGCCGCCCTGTATTTCCTGACCGCGAAGCTCAGCCTCCGGTTCGCTTCGATCAACCCCAGCGCCACGCCCATCTGGCCGCCCACCGGCCTGGCGGTCGGCCTGATGCTGGTCAGGGGCTGGCGCATCTGGCCGGCGATCCTGGTCGGCGCCGTTGCGGCGAACCTCAGCACCGCCGGATCCCTGGCGACCTCCCTGGCGATCGGGGCCGGCAACATGCTCGAGGCGCTGACGGCAACGCTCCTGCTGAACCGGTGGGTGGAGGGCGTCCGGGCCTTCAGGACGCCGTGGGGAATCGGCGCCTTCCTGGCGATCCTGGGGGTCATCAGCGCGCCGATCAGCGCGACCATCGGCGTCTGCGCGCTCGCCGTGGGTGGCTTCGTCAACTGGTCGTCGTTCGCCGCCGTGTGGATGACCTGGTGGATGGGCGACTTCGCCGGCGCGGTGGTCGTGGCGCCGGCGCTGGTGCTCTGGTTCTCGGACTGGCGCAGGTTCGCCAGGTCCATGAGCCGGATGGCGGAGACGATCGGGGTGCTGTCGGTCGCCGCCATCGTCGGGCTCATCGCTTATGGGCCGCATTCGGCGCCGGGGGCGGCCCCTGCCCTGGCGTTCCTGGCGGCGCTGCCCCTGCTCTGGGCGGCGCTGCGGTGCGGCGAACGGGATACCGCGACCGTGGCCCTGATCCTGTCAGCCATCGCCGTGTGGGGAACCGTCGCGGGAGCCGGTCCCTTCATCCGTCCGACGCTGAACGACTCCTTCCTGTTGCTTGTGGCGTTCATGGTGACGATCGCCGCGCCGAGCCTCGCCCTCAGCGCGGGAATGTCCCAGAGCGCGCGCGCCTTGATCGACAGCGAACACGCCCACCGGCTCCTCGTGGAGGGCGTCCGGGACTATGCGATCTTCATGCTCGACCCCGATGGGAAGCTGACCACGTGGAATGTCGGGGCGGCGCAGATCTATGGCTATCGGGCCGAAGAGATCATCGGTGAGAAGGTCGCCCGGCTCCACAAGGCTGAGGACGTCGCCGACGGTGAGCCGGATCGCCTGCTTGAGCGGGCTGCCGAGCTTGGCAGGATCGAGGTCGAGGGCTGGCGACGGCGGCGCGACGGCGGCTCATTCTGGGCGAGCGTCGTCGTCAATGCGATCCGCGACGACCAGGGCCGACTGGCGGGCTTCGCCAAGATCACACGCGACATCTCCGAGCGGCTCCGCGCCCAGGAAGCTCTGGACCGCACACGCGAACAGCTCGTCCAATCCCAGAAGCTGGAAGCCCTGGGCCAGCTGACCGGCGGCATCGCCCACGATTTCAACAACCTTTTGATGATCATCAGCGGCCAGGCCGAACTGCTCAACCGCCGTCTTGTCGAGGACGGCCACCACAAGGCCCTGGATGCGATCCTGGCGGCCGCGGGGAGGGGCGCAAGCCTGACCCGCCAGTTGCTGAGCTTCTCGCGCCGCCAGACCCTGACGCCCGAGACTGTCGATCTGGGCCAGCGCCTCGACGCCATGACCGACATGCTGAGGAGTTCGCTCGGCGAGGCCGTGGCTCTGGTCATCGACCTGGATGCGGCGCTGTGGCCAGTCGAGGTCGACCCGGCGGAGCTGGAGCTCGCCCTGATCAATCTTGCGGTGAACGCCAGGGACGTCATGCCCGACGGCGGCCGCTTCGTGATCAGCGCCCGGAACGAAACGCTCCCGGACAACGATGCCCGGACAGCCGGATCGCAAGACTATGTGTCGCTGTCCGTGGCCGACACCGGACCAGGCATGGCGCCCGACATCATGGCCAAGGTGTTCGATCCCTTCTTCACCACCAAGCCGCTGGGCAAGGGAACGGGGCTGGGGCTTTCGCAGGTCCACGGCTTCGCCCTCCAGTCCGGCGGCTTCGCCAGCGCCGAAAGTCGCCCGGGCGAGGGCGCCCGGTTCACATTGCATCTGCCCCGCTCGCTCGGCGACGTCGTCGCACCGCACGGAGGGGCGCCGGAAGGACGGGCGCCGCCGGAGGCACTGCCGATGGCGACTGGCAATGTGCTGCTCGTCGAGGACAATCCCGATGTGGCGGAGGTGACGTCGGCGCTGCTACGGCGCCTGGGCTGTCAGGTCGCCGTCGAGACGAACGCTGAAGATGCGCTGCGCCGCCTCGAGGCCGGCGAGCTGTTCGAGGTCGTGATCAGCGACATCATCATGCCCGGCGCCTTTGACGGTCTGGTGTTGGCCCGTCGGATCCGCACCGACCATCCTTCCATCCGGGTCGTGCTCGCGACCGGATACAGCAAGGAAGCCTATGAGGCTGAGCCGGGCGTGGAGATCCTGAGGAAGCCCTTCGGAGCCGAGGACCTGGCGGCCGCCTTGTCGTCGTCCCTGGCCGACCGGGACGGCCATCTGGCCCGCTCAGGGTGAGACGCCCGGCGACTGGGAATCTGATGAGCTCCAGACCATCCGGGCCTGGTTGAGCAGCTCCGCCAGCCGCGCGGGGCCGAGCTCCCAGCCGCCCGGCAGGGCGGCGTCCGCGCCGAGGGGAGCGCCCTGGCCCTCGAGCCGTCCGTCGCCCCGGCCGACGCTGTAGTCAAAGCCGACCCGTCGGCCGCCAAGCGCGACCGCGAGGACCCGGAAGTCCGCCACCTCGGCCCAGGACCATCGCCGGGTCCGCCACAAGCCCGACTGACGCAGGCCCCTGTGATCGATCGTGAGACGCGCCGGCCAGACGAGGTCACAGGCCAGCAGGCCGACGACGGTCCCTCCAAGGATGATGAACAGCGCCGCGTGCTCGTCGTCCGGCCAGTCCTGGCCCAGTCTCCAGGCGAGATAGCCGCCGGCCGCGAGCAGCAGGGCGAGGCTGAGCAGGCTCTTCCACATCGACGTGCGGACCACGATCGGTGGAGCGTCCAGATTTCCGCGCACCGGCATCGCCCCCCTTGAGCGTCATGCCATCGCAACCCCGTGGCTGAGCTTGCTACCAACCCTGGCGGTCGTCAAACCTCCACACGCTGCCGGGGAGGCGGCTCGCCGCGGTGGATGGCGATGCCGATCTGCAGGCTTTCGCCGATCCGCTCAGCGCGATCGACGAATAGAGCCGCAGCGTCTGGGGGGCAGATTTCGCGCGCGGTCCTGGCGAACAATTCCAGCCAGCGGGCGAAGTGGGCGGGCCGGACCTCGGGGCGGGCTGCGTGAACCTGCATCGGCGTGCCGTGATAGCGGCCGGTCATCAGGGTCACCGAGGACCAGAAGTCGCACATCCTGGCCAGATGCGGCTCCCAGTCCGAGATCGCGCTGCCAAACACGGGACCCAGCTCGGGATCCTGCCGCACCTTGCCATAGAAGGCGTGGACCAGATCGTAGATCATCGCTTCGGTGACGCCCACGCCCCAGCCGGGCGACAACTTCGGGCGCGCCGAAGCGGCGGAATCAGGAAAAGTCATGGGGTTCGTTGGCGCGGAGCGTGGATGTCCGCATTGAGAAGGATCAAGCAGCGTCGGGTCAGTTGAGCTTCATGCGCACGCGTTCGCGGGCGGCGCGGGCGGCGATGGCGGCGCCGCCGTCCAGCATCTGGGCGCGGGCAAGCGCTTCCTGCGCCCCCACCAGGGCCCCCTGCCCTTCTCTCGCGGCAGCGACGTCGATCCAGGGGCGGTGGTCGCCCGGGTCGAGCAGGGCGCGGCGCATGGCCGAACGCTCGGCGCGGGCGTGATCCCCGGCGCGGGTAGCGCGGGCATAGATGTTGTTCTCGAGGCGCAGCACGACCAGGCGGTCCTTCACGGGCGTCATCAGCACGTCCAGGCGGTCTGCCACGTCGGGCATGAGTCCCGCACGTAAGGCCCGCCGGATCAGCTCGGACGGCAGCACCACCCGGCCTTCGCTGAACGGGTCCAGCGCCAGGGGCCCTTCGTCGGTCTCGATCCGCAACAGGAAGTGGCCCGGGAAGTCCACGCCCTGGACCGCCACGTCGCAGCGCCGCGCCGCCTCGATGTAGAGCACGCCCAGGGCCACGGGCAGGCCCTTGCGCCGCTCGCACACGGTGATGATGTCGGCGTTGCCGGGGTCGTCATAGGTCAGGACGTCCCCGGTGAACCTGAGGTCGCCGGCCAGGGCTTCGGCGATGGCCTCCTCGGGCGACTCCTGCTTCAGCCGGATGCTCAGCCGCTCGGCCGCCTGGGCCGCAATCTGCCGGGCCTCGTCGGGATCGCGGGACGGGTCTTCGTGGATGGCGCAGATTAGCGCCGCCTCGAACAAGGAGAAGCGGTCGTCCGGGACATTGCCCAGTTCTGCCAGCGCGCGCTCGGCTTCCTGGCGGGTCATCGCTCCCCGGCTCTGCTCAATGGACGGCGTCGTCGCGCCAGGCATCTGTAACATGGCGAGGCCACGATAACGGCGCGATCGCAATTAAGTCTAAACGCACGTTCATTCTCTTCAAGCTGGGCCGCCGCGCCGCGATCGATCGCCCCGCGCGCCGCAGCCGGTCGCGCTGAGCCGCCGTCACCGCCTCCAGCGCCTCGGCGAGCGTCGCACGGCTCTTGACCTCGACCACCGCCAGCACCTGGCCGCGCTGGGCCAGCAGGTCGACCTCTCCGTCGGGTGTTCGCAGGCGGAAGCCTATGATGCGGTAGCCCTTCAACATCAGCCATAGTGCGGCCAGGATTTCGCGGCGGCGGCCGGCCGCCCGCGCGGCGCTTCCGCGGGCGCTGCGGAGCGCAAGACGGACAGGGTCCCTAGCGCCCGCCATCGCTCTTCAGTTCCACCGCCCGCCGATAAAGGTCGCGGCGGGCCAACCCCGTGGCCCGGGCGACCTCGGACGCGGCGTCGGCCGGGCCCAGCCGCTTCAGCGCTTCGCGCAAGGCCGCTTCGGCGTCGTCCGCGCTGACGGCCGCCTCCACGCCCGGAGCCACAAGGACGACGACCTCGCCCTTGGGAGACTGCAGGGACGGATCGGCAGCCAGCTGGTCCAACGGGCCGCGGACCACCGTCTCGTGCAACTTGGTCAGCTCGCGGGCCACCACCGCCTCGCGCGGTCCGAACACCGCAGCCATGTCCTTCAGGCAGTCGCCGAGGCGCGAGGCGCCCTCGAAGAACACCAGCGTGGCCCGGATCGGCGCAAGCTCCGCGAACATCGTGCGGCGCGCGGCGCTTCGTGGCGGCGGGAAGCCAGCGAACAGGAACCGGTCCGTGGGCAGACCGGCGGTGGCAAGGCCCGCCAGCACCGCGGACGCGCCGGGGATGGGGATGACGGGGCTTCCTTGCGCAATGGCCTCCCTGGCCAGGCGATAGCCGGGGTCGGAGATCAAGGGCGAGCCGGCGTCGGTGGTCAGGGCGATGCGGGCGCCGCGGGCCAGCTCGGCCAGCACCCTGGGCCGAACCGCCTCGCCGGCGTGGTCGTCATAGCGCCAGACCTTGGCCTTCAGGCCATAGGCGCCGAGCAGTTTGCCCGCCACGCGGGTGTCCTCGGCCAGCATGATGTCCACGCGCGCCAGCACGTCGAGGGCACGCAGGGTGATGTCCCTGAGGTTCCCGATCGGCGTGGAGACCAGGTAAAGGCCGGGCTCGAGCGGACGGTCGTCCAGGGGCGGGGCTGGAACGGTGGCCAAGGACGCTCCCGAGGTCGGCTTACTCCCCTTCTTCCTCCTCGTAGCCGATCAGCGCAAGCGGGCGGGCGGCGATGGCGTTCAGCTCGGCCCAGCGGGCCAGCGCCTCTTCCCGGCCATGGGTGATCCACAGCTCGGCCGGCCTGAGTTCAGCGATGGTCGAGGTCAGCTCGTTCCAGTCCGCGTGGTCGGAGATCACCAGGGGCAGCTCCACGGCCCGCTGCCGGGCGCGGGCCCGCACCCGCATCCAACCCGAAGCGAAGGCGGACACCGGATCGGGGAACCGCCGCGACCAGCGGTCGGCCAGGGCCGAGGGCGGGGCGATGATCACGACGCCGGCGAAGTCCGTGGCGGAATCGTCCGTGGCCGGCGCCAGGGGACCAAGATCGACGCCGTGCTCCTGGTAAAGGGCGTTGAGGCGCTGCAAGGCGCCGTGGACGTGGATCACCCGATCCCAGCCCCCTTCCCTCAGTAGACGGATGATCCGCTGCGCCTTGCCGAGCGCATAGGCGCCGACGATGTGGCAGCGTTCGGGGAACTGGGCGACCGAATGGAGCAGGGTGGAGATTTCGTCAGCGTCAGGCGGGAAGTTGAACACCGGCAGGCCGAAGGTGGCCTCGGTGATGAACACCTCGCAGGGTGTGGGCTCGAAGGCTGGGCAGGTCGGATCGCGACGGCGCTTGTAGTCGCCCGACACCACCATGGTCAGGCCCTTGAAGCGCACCACCGCCTGGGCGGAGCCGAGCACGTGGCCGGCCGGAACCAGACTGACCTCGACCCCGTCGCGCGCCAGGGTTTCGCCATAGGCCACCGGCTCGGGTCGGCGGCAGAAGTCGTCGCCATAGCGGGCGCGCATGATCGCCAGCGTCTCGGGCGTGGCCACCACGGTTCCGTGCCCGGCGCGGGCGTGGTCGGCGTGGCCATGGGTGATCACCGCCCGCTCCACCGGCCGCACCGGATCGACGAAGAAGTCGCCCGGCGCGCAGTAGAGGCCTTCCGGTCTTGGGCAGAGCACCGACTCGGGCTTGAGCATCCGATGGATATCTCCTGGCGTTTCCTACATTGGGGACTGCGGGCCGCGCCCTCAAGCCGGCCGGGCTCCAGGAGGTTCGGATGGCTGACGGAACGCGACACTTGAGCCCGAAGGCGCGCGCCCGGGCCTTCTGCGACCGTTTCGGCCTGAGGCTGCCGATCCTGGAAGCGCCAATGGCCGGCGCCTGCCCTCCCGCCCTTGCCGCGGCGGTCGCCAATTCTGGAGGCATGGGGGCGCTTGGAGCGGTGCTGACGTCGCCCGCCGAAATCGCCGACTGGGTCTCCCAGTTCCGCGCCGCCAGCAACGGCTCGCTGCAGATCAACATGTGGATCCCCGATCCGCCGCCGGTCCGGGACTCAGGCGCCGAAGACCGGGTGCGAGGGTTCCTGTCCCAATGGGGCCCAGAACCGCCGCCTGAAGCTGGCGACATCACCCCGCCTGACTTCGAGGCCCAATGCGAGGCGATGCTGGCCGCCGGCCCGGCCGTGATCTCCTCGATCATGGGGGTCTATCCGCCCGACTTCGTCGCCCGGATGAAGGCGCGCGGTATCAGCTGGTTCGCCAATGTCACCACCCTGGCCGAGGCGCGGCAGGCGGAAGCGGCAGGCGCCGACGTCATCGTCGCCCAGGGCCTGGAGGCCGGCGGCCATCGCGGGGCCTTCGACGCGGCGGCGGCCGAGCGCCAGTTGGCCGGGCTGTTCGCCCTGGTCCCGCGGCTCGCGGACCATGTCTCCGTCCCGATCGTCGCCACCGGAGCCATCGCCGACGGCCGCGGCGTTGCGGCCGCCCTTGCGCTGGGCGCGAGCGCCGTCCAGATCGGCAGCGGACTGCTGCAGACGCCCGAAGCGGCCATCCATCCGGCCTGGGCCGCGACGCTGGCGGAGGTCGAGCCGGAAGACACCGTACTGACCCGGGCCATCTCCGGCAGGCTCGGCCGGGCGGCGGCGAACGACTATCTGCGCGCGGCCGCAGCCCCGGAGGCGCCCCGCCCGGCACCCTATCCCGTGCAGCGCGGGCTGACCGCGAAGATGCGCCAGGCCGCGCTCGCCGAGGGCGATCCCACACGCATGCAGATGTGGTCAGGCCAGTCGGCGGCCCTGGGAACAGCCGAGCCCGCCGCAGAGCTCATGCGCCGAATCTGGGATGAAGCCTCAGCGCTGATCCACTGACCTGCCGCCCTTCCCAGGACCCGTGTGGTCGATATGCTGCCCCCATGAGCGCATCCGATCCACCACCGGTCCAACCCATCACTTCGCGGCTGTCGCTGTCGCCCCAGAGTCGCGCCCTGGGCCTCCAGCTCATCGCCACCGAGCCCGCCGTCATCCTCAAGATCCCCTACCGGGAAGACCTGGTGGGTGAACCGGACACGGGGGTGATCGCCGGCGGGGTGGTGACCACCCTGCTCGACCTGGCCTGCGGCTGGGCCACAGCCCTGGCGCTCGAGGAGCAGACCTCCATGGCCACGCTGGACCTGCGCATCGACTACATGCGGCCGGCGGAGCCGGGGCGGGACCTCTTCGCCACCGCCCGCTGCTACAAGCTGACCCGGTCGGTCGCATTTCTCAGGGGCGTGGCCTACGACGTGGACCCGGACGATCCGGTGGCCGCGGCCCAGGCGGCCTTCATGCTGGATTCAAACGCCGGTCGCGGACCGGGCGCGAACCTGGCGCCGCCGAGGCCGGTCCGATGAGCGCCTCCCAGGCCGAACTCGACGCCATCCTCACCCGCATCCCCTATGCCCGGTTCCTGGGGGTGAGGATGGAACTGCACGGCGACGAGATGACCGGCGTCCTGCCCTACGCCGAACACCTGATCGGCAACCCTACCCTGCCGGCCCTGCACGGAGGCGTCATCGGCGCCTTCATGGAGATGACCGCCCTGCTGCAGCTGTCGATCGTCGAGAGCCTTACCCGCCAGCCCCGGCCGGTGGACGTGTCTATCGACTATCTGCGCTCAGGACGGCCGGTAGACACCTATGCGCGGGCATTGATCAAGAAGGTCGGCCGCCGGATCGCCAACGTGCAGGTGGAGGCCTGGCAGGAGGCCCGCGGCGCGCCCATCGCCGCCCTGCACGGCCATTTCCTGCTCACTCCACGCGACACCTGAGACTTACACCGCCGGCTGGCGGCGCAGCGACGCCTGGTGGCGAACCTGGATATTCTTCAAATAGGCGATCAGGTCCTTGATCTCATTGGGACTGAAGCGGAACTGCGGCATGGCCGGGTGCCCGGTCAGTATGCCCTCGGCCAGCGCCTCTTCCAGGTTCTCCAGCGGATAGCGCCGACCGAGCTGACGGAACGGCGGCGACTCGGGATTGGGGCTGGCGCCGGTGTCGCCCAGCGCATGGCACATGCCGCAGTTTCGGCGCGCCAGTTCCAGCCCACGTTCCGCCGCGGACGGCGCGGCTTGGGCCGCCTGCCCGATCAGCAGCGCGACGGCGATACCTGCAAATATCGATCTGTTCATGACCGGTCTCCCTCAGCCCGGCGCCATCAAACCACGGGCACGACCGCGGGTCTTTGATCCTGCTCAAGGGCCGACGCTCGAACATGAACAGCATGTAATAATATTGCCGAATGTTCACTTCTATAAATCGACGTCATGAACGGGACTTAACGTGTATTCCCAGAACGACGTCTGTATCTCTAAGTCACACCGAATTCACACCCTGTTTCTGAGGAGAAAACAGATGCTCAGCTTCGTCACCAAGTCCGCCGCCATCGCCAGCCTGGCCATCGCCGCCATCCCGTTCGTCGCCCTGGGCTCCGCCGCCCACGCACAGACCGTCCGGATCTCCGACCTCGACATGTCGCGCTCGGCTCAGGTCCAGGTGTTCAACGGCCGGGTCGAGCGGGCCGCCGACCAGTTCTGCTCCCGCACCGTCGACGCCCGCGCCCTCGACCGCATGGCGGCCTGCAAGACTGGCGTCCGCGCCGAGATGAAGGAAAAGGCCGCTGCTTCCCAGCTCACGACCGATCAGGCGCGCCTCGGCGCGATGACCGTCAACCGCTGACCACCTTCCGCCTCTGGCAGGCGGATCCCTACCAGCCTTCCGCCTGCCAAAGGGGCCGGTCGTTTTCCCAGACGACCGGCCCCTTCTCTGTCTGCGCCAACATGAACGATCCGTAATAGTATTTAAGAATATTCACTTCCTTAAATCGACGTCATGACCGAGACTTAACGTGTAATTCCCGGCCGACATCTGTAGCTTCAAATCACACCGAGTTCACACCCCACTGTTTCTGAGGAAAAAACAGATGTTCGAAGTCATCGCCAAGTCCGCCGCCATCGCCAGCCTGGCCATCGCCGCCCTGCCGTTCATCGCCCTGGGCGCGGCCCACGCACAGACCGCCACCGTCCGGGTCTCCGACCTGAGCCTGTCGCGGCCGGCCCACGTTCAGGTGCTGAATGCCCGCATCGATCAAGCCGCCGACAAGTTCTGCGCCGACTACGCCGACCAGCGCGACCTCGGCCGCGTGGCCGCCTGCAAGACTGCGGTCCGCGCCGAACTTCAGGAAAAGGCCAAGTCCGCCTCCCTCACGGTGGCGAGCCGCTGATCCGCATCCGATCGGCAGGCGGGTCGCACCCGGCCCCCAGCTTTCCCGTCTGCCTATTAGGCCGGCCGCGCTCTCCCCGAGGCGGCCGGCCTTTCTTCATTTGGCCATCTCGCGACGTTCATTGGCGCTGGAGCCGGCGTCTCGGCTAGATTGCCGCCGGGAGGAACGTCCATGACCGATGTGAACACCGCCGAGCGCGCCAAGTCAGGCCCACGCACCGTGGAGGGCGTGGTCAACTACGTCGGCGAGATGAGCGAGCGCCCGCGCTACTACGCCAATGACCACTCCCGCGATTTCATGATCCTGGATCCGCGCTCGGTGCCGATCGAGGACGCACGCGACCGCACGGAACAGCCGACGCTGGACGGCGAAGGCTTCGCTCTGGTGCGCCAGGTCAGCGCCGTGACCGATTTCCGCGACGCCGAACAGGTCACCCGAGTCCACATGCCTGAGATCGAACGGCTTTTGCTCGAGCTGACGGGTGCTGACAGGGTGGTGATGTCCGGCGCGGGCGGCATCCTGAGGTTCAGCGAGCGTCTGGACGAGGTCGGCAAGTCCAACAACTCCTGGCCGGCCCGCTTCATCCATATAGACGTCTCCGACTCCGCCGCGGCCCAGGCGGTCGAGCGGACCAGGCCCAAGGACGTTGACCGTCCGGTGCGCCGCTGGGCCCAGTACAATGTCTGGCGGGCCATTTCTGCGGCGCCGCAGGACATCCCCCTGGCCGTCTGCGCCTCCGGCAGCCTGCAAGACCAGGACCTCGTCGTCGCCGACGCCATCTTCGACCATCACGGCCAGCCGGAATGGTCGTTCGAGAGCCTGATGGTCCGCTACAATCCCCGCCACCGCTGGTCCTACTTTTCCAACATGACCCGCGACGAGGCCCTGGTGTTCAAGACCAAGGACTCCGACCCGACCAAGGCCCATCACGTGCCCCACTCGGCCTTCGACGACCCTTCGGCCCCGCCGGACGCGCCGCCCAGGATCAGCATCGAGATCCGCGCCACGGCCTATTGGTTCGACTGAGTTCATCCTCCCCCGAAAGCGGGGGAGGATGTGTGGCCGTTGCCCCTCGGCCCCCGCTCCTGTAAGCGCCGGCCATGTTCCAGGGACTGTCCCACCTCGCCCACCAGGCCAAGGCCTGGCCGTTCGAACAGGCGCGCGCGCTGCTCGGGCGCGTTCTGCGTCTGCGCCTCGACGACTCCGAGCGGGACCTGGCGTCCAGCCTGTTCAATTCCGGCAAGGCGGACGAGGCGGCCGCGACCTTTGAGGCGCTCCGCCGCCCGGTGGTCTTCCAATGCGGTTTCGGGGCGTCTGGCCTGCCGCACATGGGCACCTTCGGCGAGGCTGCGCGGCCCACCATGGTGCGCAACGCCTTCCGCGCCCTGACCGACGACGCCATCCCGACGCGTCTGATCGTCTTCTCCGACGACATGGATGGCCTGAGGAAGATCCCCGACAACGTGCCCAATCGCCAGATGCTGGAGGAGGATCGCGACAAGCCGGTCTCCCGCGTCCGCGATCCCTTCGGCGAATACGAGAGCTTCGCCCATCACAACAACGCCCGCCTGCGCGCCTTCCTCGACGGCTTCGGCTTCGACTACGACTTCATGTCCTCCACCGACTGCTACCGCTCGGGCCGGTTCGACGCCGTCCTGCTGCGCGTACTCGAGCGGTTCGACGCCATCCAGGACGTGATGCTCCCAACGCTCGGCGAAGAGCGGCGGGCCACCTATTCCCCCTTCCTGCCGATCAGCCCGACCACCGGCCGGGTGCTGCAGGCGCCGACGCTCGAGCGGCATCTGGACCGGGGCACGATCGTCTTCCCGGACGAGGACGGGAAGCCCACCGAGGTTCCGGTCACCGGCGGCGCGGTGAAGCTGCAGTGGCGGCCCGACTGGGCGGCCCGCTGGACGGCGCTGGAGGTCGACTACGAGATGTCCGGCAAGGACCTGGTCGACTCGGTGCGCATCTCCAACCGCCTGACCAAGGTGCTGGGCGGGGAGCCGCCTGAAGCTTTCCACTTCGAGCTCTTCATGGACGAGAACAACCAGAAGATCTCCAAGTCCAAGGGCAACGGCCTGACCATGGAGCAGTGGCTGCGTTACGGCGCGCCCGAGAGCCTGGCCTACTACATGTTCCAGTCGCCCAAGTCGGCCAAGCGGCTGTATTTCGACGTCATCCCCAAGGCCACCGACGAGTACCTGCAGCACCTCGACGCCTATCATCGCGCGGATGCCCAGGGGACCAATGGCCCGGCGATCGACAATCCGGCCTGGCACGTCCACGGCGGGTCGCCGCCGGCCCAGGGATCGCCGGTCTCGTTCAGCCTGCTGCTGAACCTGGTGTCGGCGGCGAACGCCCACTCCAAGGACATCCTCTGGGGCTTCCTGTCGCGCTACATCCCCGGCGCGACGCCCGAAACCCAGCCCCTGCTCGACCGCCTGGCCGGTTACGCGATCCATTATTACGAGGACTTCGTCCTGCCGCAGAAGCGCTTCCGCGGGCCGGACGCCCGCGAACGGGCGGCGATGGAAGACCTGGTTTCCCGCTTCAGGGCCCTGCCCAAGGGCTGCCAGGACGCCGAACTGATCCAGAATGAGGTCTATGCTGCCGGCAAGGACGCCGGGTTCGAGCCGCTCAGGGCCTGGTTCCAGGCGCTCTATGAAGTGCTGCTCGGCCAGAGCCAGGGGCCCCGGTTCGGCTCCTTCGCCGCCATCTTCGGGCTGGACGAGACCATCGCCCTGATCGAGCATGCGCTGACAGGCGCGCTGGTCGCCGCCGAGTAGGGGTCTGGAGCCATGGACCTCGAGATCGTCAGGCTGGATGGCGCGGAGGCCGCGGCAGCCACGGCCGAGCTGGGCGAAGTGCTGGCCGACTGCGTCACCGGCGGCGCCTCGGTCAATTTCATGTGGCCCTACACGCCCACGGACGGCCGGGCCTTCTTCGCGCGCGTCGCCGAGGATGTAGCGCAGGGCCGGACCGAGCTTCTGGTCGCGCGGCTGGAAGGCCGGATCGTGGGGACCGTCCAGCTCGGCCTGGACACGCCGCCAAACCAGCCCCATCGCGCTGACGTCAAAAAGATGCTGGTGCATCGGGACGTCCGCCGCCGGGGCGTGGGCGCCGCGCTGATGCGCGAGGCCGAACTGCTCGCCGCCCAGCTCGGCCGCACATTGCTGGTGCTCGACACCGTGACGGGCGAAGCGGGTGAGCGCCTCTACGCCCGCATGGGCTGGAACCGCCTCGGCGAAATCCCGGACTACGCCCTCATGCCCGACGGGGCCCTGTGCTCGACCACCGTCTTCTGGAAACGGACGGCGCTCTAGCCGTAGGCCGCGATCACCGCCGCGCCAGCGCCGACCAATGCAACCCCGAGCCAGCCTACGGCCGTCATCCGCTCACCGAGGAACACGGCGGCGAATACCGCCACCAGCACCACGCTCAACTTGTCGACGGGCGCGACCTTGGCGGCCTCACCGATCTTCAGGGCCCGGAAATAGCATAGCCAGGAGGCTCCGGTCGCCAGGCCGGACAGCACCAGGAACAGCCAGGTCTTGGACGCAATCGTCGAGAGCGGCTGCGCCTGGCCGGTGGCCAGCACGATCCCGCCTGCCACCAGCAGGATCACCACCGTGCGGATCAGGGTGGCGAAGTCAGAATTGATCCCCTGGACGCCCACTTTGGCGAAGATGGCCGTGAGCGCAGCGAACGCCGCCGAGCCCACAGCCCACGCCTGCCAGAACGTCATGAAAGTCCGCATGAGGGGCGCCCGCCCCGGGGAATTAGTGCGAGACGAGCAGGGGAGTGCGGGAGTGGCGCAGGACATCGCGGCTGGCGCCGCCCATCACCATCTCCTGCAGCCGGGTGTGGCCATAGAAGCCCATGACGATGAGGTCCGAGTCGAGACGCCCGGCCTGGCGCAGGATCACTTCCCCCACCGGCTGGTCGACGCTGGAAACCCGGTGCACCTGGGCCTTGCAGCCGTGACTGGCGAGGTACGCTGGCAGCGTGGTCTCCACGTCATGGGTGGCCTCGTCCTTGTCGATCACCAGGACATCGACGTGATCGGCGGCCTGCAGCAGGGGCAGGGCGTCCTTGACCGCCCGGGCGGCTTCGCGGCTGCCGTTCCAGGCCACCAGGATGCGTTTGCCGACGGGTTGGGCGTTCCATTCGGCGTGGACCAGCAGGACCGGCCCGCCGCAGGCCATGGCCATTTCTTCCGAGGTCACGCTCGAGCTTGAGCCGGACTCGACCGGCGACGACAGGATCAGCAGGTCCGCCTGCCGGGCCAGCGCCATCACGGCCGGCCGGTTGTCGCCCACCACGGTCTTGAAGGTGGCGCTCACGCCGCCGGACTTGGCCGTCGCCGCCAGGGCCGCTTCGGCCTTCTGGGACTCGCCCTGGACCTCGGCCGCCTGCTGCTTCATCAGCTCTGCAAGGCTGTTGCCCGTCATCGGCGCGCCTTCGAGCCCGCCCAGATAGGAGGTTATCGGCGGCGGCGTCACCAGCACGCCCGTCAGCGACGCGCCCGAACGCTTCGCCAGATCGGCGGCCAGCGCCATCCGCGTTGCGTCCGCAGGCCGTGAGCCAGCCTGAACGATGATCTCCTTGTAGGGCATGTGCATTCTCCTGCGCGTGTCGCCCGATATCATGACTGTTGAGCCGACGCATTCGATAGATCAGCGGAACCTGCGCATTCGATCGCCATGACAGACGTATTCACGCCGGAAAAGCGCTCCTCGGTGATGCGCAAGGTGAAGGGGCGCGACACCGCGCCGGAGCTGAAGGTCCGGCGCCTGCTCCGCGGCCTTGGCGTCGGCTATCGCCTGCATCGCCGCGAATTGCCCGGCTCGCCGGATATCGTGATGTCGGGACGTGGCATCGCGCTCTTCGTCCACGGATGCTTCTGGCACGGACACGACTGCGCGCGGGGGGCGAGGGTCCCCAAGCAGAACCGCGACTACTGGACCGGCAAGGTCGGGCGGAACCGAGGGCGCGACGAGCGCAACAGGGCTGCGCTCCAGGCGCTCGGCTGGATTCCGCTGGTGGTCTGGGAGTGCGAGCTGAAGGACCTGGCGGCGCTGACCGCCCGGCTGAAGGCGGCGACGGCGCGGCCTTAACCCTTCCTTCGCCGAACCGGCGCTCATGCTCGCCGTGGCGAACCGGAGGATCGGCCATGGATTTTGGCGGGAACGTCGGCGTGGACGCCGTGGAGGACGTGATCGTCTCCGGCTTCCATCTGATGGGCGAGGCGGCGGACCCCGAGGCCGCGACCGTGCTCCTGAACGAGATCCGGGCGCTGCGCCGCTTCGACTCCAGCCTGTTCCTGAGCGAGCCCGAGTTCGACGCCGACCCGCAGTTCAAGGGCGTGAACCCACGACCAGGACGCAACCTGCTGGAGCGGTTCGAGGGCGCCCTGGGCTTCGTCGAGGCCGAGCCGCGGATCGTGCAGCCCCTGACCGAGCTCCTGGGACCCGGCTATCAGGTCCTCGACAAGAAGCTGGTCTGCGGCGTGCCGGCGTCATCGGTTCCGGCCTGGCTGAAGGCCCGAATCCACGGCAATCCGGTGAACAACCTCGGCGCCTATGTGCGGCCCGAGTTCCGCGACGTGACCTACTTCTACGGCATCGACTTCCACCAGGACCTGATCGACTACAAGGATCGGGACGCCGACTTCCTGACCCTCTACGTCTATCTGCACCCGGTCGGCCGCCAGGACGCGCCGCTGTTCTTGCTGGAGAACAGCCACCGCCTGGGCGCCACGGTGTTCCCGCACAAGCTGACCGCCACAGGCCCCGACAGCTGGACCTATGGCGACGAGCCCGGACGCGAGGTCCGCACGCGCCAGGTCATGCTGACCGGCGGGACCGGCTTCGCCGCCCTCTGGCACCCCTGCACCCTGCACGGCACCCAGCCAGACGCCGCCGACCACGAGCGCATCTCGCTGCGCTACCTGCTGGCCAAGGCCCCGGGCGTCACCGCCGGCATCGACCGGGCGAACGCCTCGCTGGACGGTCCGATCCGCCTCAGCTCCACCCGCGTCGACCTCGCCGCCGACGGCTCGGCCCAGATCAAGGCCAATACGGTCAATCAGGCCTAGGCCCTCCGCCTAGGTCCGGAGAGCCTCCAGCCGGAACCACGGGTCGATGCTGGGCGCGGTGGTGATGATCGAGACGGGCGTGAGCTCGCGCTCGTCATCCAGGGTCAGGGCGAACCGTTCCAGCACCATGGCAAGCATGATCGCCGCCTCGGTCAGCGCCCGGGCCGCGCCGATGCAGATCCGCGGGCCTGCGCCGAATGGCAGGTAGGCGCCGCCGGCAAGGTATTCGCGCTCGCTGCCCTCGAACCTCGCGGGGATGAAGGCGTCGGGCTGGTCCCAGAGCCTGCGATGTCGGTGGATGATCCAGGGACTGATGATGACGATCGCGTCCGTCTTGATGTCGACATCGAGCAGGCGGTCGGGCTCAACCGCGGTGCGGAACAGCATGGGCGCGGGCGGATAAAGCCGCATGCCCTCCAGCAGCGCCAGCCGCAGCCTCGGCCAGCGCCGGGACGCGCCCTCGATGCCGCGCGAGGGCGGGTCGGCGGAGATCTCTTCCCGGACCCTCGCCTGTTCGCCCAGGTCCCGCGACAGCAGGTAGAGAGTCCAGAACGTGGCTCTGGCGGTGGTTTCGAATCCGGCGGCGAGCATGGTGGCCGTCTGGTCCCGGATCTCGGCGTCCGGCATGGGCGCGCCGGTCTCGGGATCGCGCGCCTTGATCAGCAGGTCGAGGAGGTCGTCCAGCGCCCCGTCCGGGCGCTGCTGGGCCCGGCGAAGCGCCACGATCTGGTCGATCTCCTTCAGCCAGCGGCGGCGGAACAGGATCCTTCCCGGTGTGAGCCAGGCGAAATCGCCCTCGCGCCGGGCGATCATGTCCAGGACATTGGGCCGGCCAGGGCCCTGGATATAACTGCGGGCCAACCCGGCGAGCCTTGAGCCGCGCCCGCCGATCGGCAGGGAAAACAACGAGCGGGCCGCGGCGTCCAGCGCCGCCTCCTGCAGGGCGACCGCCAGCTGGACCCGGCTCCTGCCTTCCAGCCCCGCGATCAGTCCGCGCGAGGCGTCGGCGAAGTGGGGCGCGATCCTCTCCACGTGCTGAGGCGTGAACGCCGGCGAGAGCACACGCCTTTGCCGTTTCCACTCGGCGCCTTCCGACAGCAGCACGCCCTCGCCGATGATCGGCCGGGTCAGCCGGCGTGTCGGCGTCGGCTTCTCATAGGCCGCCGCGTTCTCGACGAGCACGCGGCGAACCGCCGCCGGGTCGTTCACCAGGACCCGGTCGCGGCCGTAGAGGCGGCTGGCGATGATCGGCAGCTCATAGGCCCGCGAACCCCAGATCGACAGCATGCTGGCGCGCATGGCCGATATCAGCGCCATGCCCCTGAGCGGCCGGTCCGGCCCGTTGGCGCGAGGAGGGATCAGGGGCGCGTCATCGACGGTGGCGAGCGACATGGCGTCTGGTTGTAGCCCCCTGGGCGCCGACTCAGAACCCTCGAGGACGCGACGCTGACTCGATTGACCAGCACGTGGCGCTCTTGTTAAACTAGTCAGACTAGTCTGAAGCATCCAACCATGGCGAACCGCGACTCGAAACCGGCCCGTGTACCGCTCTGGCAACTGCAGGAAGCCAAGGCTCGCTTCAGCGAGGTGGTCAGGCGCGCTGTCGCCGAGGGGCCGCAGCATGTCAGCGTGCACGGCGAACCCGCGGCGGTGGTCCTTTCTGAAGACGCCTATCGCCAGCTGGTGGCCAGGCTGCCCTCCATCGTCGATCACATCCTGGAGGGAGAGGCCTGGCCCGATGACCTCGTCGAGGCGATCAACGACCGGGCTCGCGGACCGGATCGCGACGTCGGATTCTGATGTACCTGGTCGACACCAATGTCCTGTCCGAAGCCCGGCGCGGGCGGTCTGAGGCGCGCGACTGGCTTCGATCCGTGGACCCCGACCAGGTCTTCCTGAGCGTCGTGACCCTGGGCGAGATCATGAAGGGGATCCGTCAGAAGACGCGCTCCGACCCCACCGCCGCTTCGTCACTGCACGCCTGGCTCGAACAGCTCCGCGTAGGGCACGCCCGCCGCATCCTTCCCATCACCGACGAGATCGCCCTGGAGTGGGGACGTATCGCAGCTTCAAGACCGAGAGACATGGCGGACGCGCTGATCGCGGCGACCGCCAGGGTGCACCATCAGATCCTGGTCACCCGAAATGTTGCGGACTTCATCGACCTGGATGTGCCAATCATCGATCCCTGGAACCTCGCCTAGAGCGCGTTGAGGATTACCTGAATCCGGTTCTCTCCCCCGCTCATCCCGGCGAAAGCCGGGACCCAGGTTTTTTCCGGAAACTCCGCGCCTTACGATAAAACGCCTGGGTCCCGGCTTTCGCCGGGATGAGCACTATTAACTAAATAACTGGAAACATACAACATTTTTTGCTATATTTTCCTACACATGGTCTGCACAGCCACGGCAAATCAACGACTTAGCGCCGCGATCTGCACAGAACCTGCACAGCGAGTGGGGACGATATGGCTTTCATCACCGACAAGGAAGAACTCAAGCCCGGCTTGGTGATCTTCCGGCGCGCCGACGTGGCGCACCGGAATTGGTATTGCAGGGTCAAGTTACCGAAGGCGGACCGCTACAAGACGGTGTCGCTCAAGACCTCCGACATCGGCTCGGCGCGGCAGCTCGCCTTCAAGCAGGACTACAAAGTTCAGTTCTCCCTCGAAAACGACGTGCCGGTGTTCAACCGGCCCTTCAGCGAGGTGGCGAAGGACTATGTCGCCACCCAGGAACAACGGGCCAAGCGCGGCGAGATCAGCATGGCTCGCATCGAGAAGCTTCGGTCCGTCACGCAAGGCGTGCTCAACGATTATGTCGGTACGACACAGGTTCATTTGATCGGTCAGGAAAGTTGGGAAGGCTAGCCGAAGAGCCACCAATGTTCCGCACTGGGAGAGGATGACCTTGTAGCCTGGTCCATCTAGACCGTGGACCTCGGTGCTTCCGATAACCCCGCTCAGCGAACGGATTCGCGAAAGTAGGGTCTCGATGTCGTGCTTGGCGAGATCTGACCTTAGAC
>FTHI01001547.1_pt1 | contig 19368 bp, 22 predicted proteins | sample 1640891 | NCBI WGS metagenome assembly FTHI01 (sample SAMEA3914788, study PRJEB12502) | metagenome | biome: forest; material: soil | place: Canada | collected 2011-07-03 | depth 0.1 m
GACCGGCTTCCGGCGCCCCCCGAAAGACGCGCCATGAAGGTCCGAAGCTCTCTGAAGTCCCTGAAGACCCGCCACCGCGACTGCAAGCTCGTGCGGCGCAAGGGGCGAATCTACGTGATCAACAAGACCAATCCCCGGTTCAAGGCCAGGCAAGGCTGAGTGTCGGCCGGCGGTTGCCGGCAAGGCCGGGAGGTTCGCGCCCATGAGCGATGAGCCCAAGCCCGACGAGTCGGCCATCCGCATCCGCATCGCAGGGCTGAGGCAGGAACACCAGGACCTGGATGACGCCGTCGCGGCCCTGGCGTCCGGCTCTCGCCCCGACCAGATCCAGATCGCCAGGCTGAAGAAGAAGAAGCTCGCCCTGCGTGACCAGATCAGCCGGCTCGAAGACCAGCTGACGCCCGACATCATCGCCTGACGCCATCGTGCGTTCGGGGCGCCCGGCCCTTAACAGAAAATAACCGAATGGCCCCTAACTGCGGACAGCCGCTGGAAGGGGTTGACGAGCCTATGGACGGCGAGATGTTCGCGTCGCAATCCGACGCCATCCGTGCGAGCCGCGAAGTTGCGGCCCTGGGATCGGCCGTGCTGCGCCAGGTCTGGCCGAAAGAGCCCCTGGCCGAGCTGAAGTCTGTGATCGCCGCCTTCTGCGACAAGCGCCGGATCGACGTTGAGGAAGGCCGTTTCGCCCACGCCACGGCCAAGATGTACGCTTCCCACGGCGTCGGCACCGTGTCGGGCCTGGTCCATGACGGACTGCTGCGTCCGTCCCAGATCGTGCGGCTGTTCCAGGGCTCGGTCTATGAGGCGCTCTGCCGCGACTATTTCGGCAGCGAGGAGCTGTGCTGCCAGCTAAGCCGCTGCGGCTTCCGCGAGCACCGCACCAAGCTGTCGGCCAAGTCGTTCATCCCCTATCACCAGGACAGCTACTCCCAGGACGAACGCATATCCGACGTCCTGAACTGCTGGATCCCGCTGGATCCCTGCGGTCGCCTGGCCCCCGGGCTGGAGGTGGTGCGCGACCCCTGCGCACCCGACTTCCCGCGCAAGGACTTCGGCCTCGCTACCGAGAATGCGGCCTACGACTTCATCACCATCGACCGCGACGACGTCGTCAAGGCGTACGGCGAGTGCTTCCTGGCGCCCGAGTTCGAGGTTGGCGACTGCCTGGTCTTCTCCCAGAACGTGATCCACCGCACTTACGTCACCGACGAGATGGACCAGCCGCGGATCAACTTCGAACTGAGGATCTTCTCCGAGGACCGGGTCAAGGCTGACGAACGGGCCGAGATGTTCCGCACTGGCCACGCCACGCGGCTCTACGGCTGACGTCCCGAGTTATGGCGCAGGAAACCACCACGACGGCGGTCTCCCAGGCTTTCGCCTCGGTGATGACCAGTCTCGAGCGCGACATCGAGCATGAGATGTACCGCGAGGCCGCCCGCACCAGCGCGGCGCTCGTCATCGAGAAGATGATCACGGCCCTGCCGATCCGCCCCCAGAAGCATGGGGAGGCCGGCCGGCTGGACCTGCTCGAATACGCCCTGCGCCAGTGCGTGATGATCGAGGACGGCGCCTATGCCGAATTCGGCGTCTTCCAGGGCGAGACCCTGGGGTTCATCGCCGACCGGATCGACACGGTGGTCTATGGCTTCGACAGCTTCGAGGGCCTGCCGGAGGACTGGTTCCTGCGGGTGGTGAAGTCCTCTTATACGCTGGGGGGCGAGCCGCCCAAGATCGGCTGCTCGCAGCAGAACTATCGGATCGTGAAGGGCATGTTCGCCGAGACCCTGCCCAAGTTCCTGGCTGCGGTGAGCGGCAAGATGGCCTTGGTGCACATCGACTGCTGCCTCTATTCCAGCACCCGAACCGTGCTCGAAGGCCTGGCCGACCGGCTCGTCCCGGGGACGGTGGTGGTGTTCGACGAGTACCTCAACTATCCCGGCTGGCAGGAGCACGAGCACAAGGCGCTGATGGAGTTCGCCAAGCGCCACAAGCGCCCCTTCCGCTACCTCGCCTTCACCCCCGCCTACCACTCGGTGGCGATCCGCTTCACCTGAGGCTCATCATCCACCGCGAAGCGGGGGAGGGGGACCACGAAGTGGTGGAGGGGGCGCGGACTGGGCTCGGCGTTTCTTTTTGGGCCCGCTTCGCGGGAAGAGCGCGGCTGAACCTCGGCGCACGTCTCCGCGCCCCCTCCGGCCCTCCGAGCCACCTCCCCCGCGAGGCGGTGGAGGATGAGGAGTCTAAAGCTTCAGCCCGATGCGCGGGCCGATCCAGGTCATGGCGAGGTAGAGGCAGATCGTCAGGACGCATCCGGCCAAAAGGCTCGGCCAGAAAGGGGCTCCCCGTCGGAGCAGGGCCGGGATCACCAGGAACATCGGCAGCGAGGGGAGCACGAACCAGAACGTCGCCTCTGCGTGGGCGGCCAGCCGGACGGGATCGTTCGTATCGCGCCAGAGCCACATCATGCCCAGGATCGAGACGAGGGGGAGCGAGGCGACCAGCGCCCCGAACCCGGGGCTGCGCCGCGCGATTTCGGAGACGGCGGCGATGATCACGCCGGAGAGCAGGGCCTTGATGATGAAATAGGCCATGGCGGCCTCCTATTTCGGACCGAACTCGCCGGCGGCTTCCTCCGCGGCCTTCCGGATGTCGCTGGGGGTCATCAACTCATAGAACCCGGCCAGCTTCAGGTGCACGACCACGGTCTTCACCGACTGGTTCTGCAGATACCAGCCGTGAATGCCCTCGAAGGGCGCCACCAGGGCGCCGTTGGCGTGGTCGCCCGTCCTGGCCTCGTGGCTGATCACCTCGACCTTTGGGTGGGGAACCGACTGGCTGTGGAAGTCGAAATAGAACTCCTCGGGATTGGTCAGGTCCGACACGGTCATCGAATAGACCATGGTCTGCCCGGGCTTCATCTTGACCTTCCATTCCAGCTCCGAGCCCTCGCCCGCTTCGGCGCTGGTCAGGGGGATGTTGATGGTGTCGGTCCGCCAGGGCGTGGCGTAGGCGTGGGCGATCGGTTGGCCGGTCTTGGGCGCGGCGACCTTGACCTCCTGCGGCGCCGACAGCTTGTTCAGCCCCGTGAGCTTGCCGAAGCCGGTGGGATCCTGGTTGAACTCCGCGGGCAGGACGAAGCCCACCACAATCAGGCTCGCGACCACCAGGGCCCCGAGGATCTGCCAGAGCAGCGCCTTGCGGGACGGCGGGTTGGGGGTGTGGCCTTCGTCCGCCATTTCAGGCTCCTGGATGGGTGAAATAGCCGGCCAATTGGTATTCCATCAGCACGAAGCCCGCGGCGAGGATGGCGACGTTGGCGTAGACGGCGGTGCGCCCGAAACTGGGCAGGCGCCGCCAGAGGGCGATCAGGGCCAGCATGGCGGTCAGGGCCAATAGCTGGCCGATCTCCACCCCGACGTTGAACGAGATCAGGTTGGGGACCAGCCCCTTGGGCGACAGGTTCAGCGCCTGCAGCTTGGTGGCAAGCCCAAAGCCGTGCACCAGGCCGAAGCCGAGCACGGCGATCCGCGCGTCCGGGACCACGCCGAACAGGGTCTTGAAGCCGCCGAGGTTGTCCAGCGCCTTGTAGGCCACCGAGAGGCCGATCACCGCGTCCACCAGCCAGGGATTGACGTGGATGTGCCCCAACACCCCGGCCAGCAGGGTGATGGAGTGGCCAATGGAGAACATGGTCACGTAGAGCGCCACGTGCCTCAGCCGGTAGAGGAAGAAGATGATCCCCAGGATGAACAGCAGGTGGTCGTAGCCGGTCACCATGTGCTTGGCGCCGAGGTAGAGGAAGGGGAACGGGTGGGCGCCCGAGGCCTGGGTCACATAGACCGCATCCTTGCCGCCGATGCCGTGCGCCAGGGCCGGCCCTGCCGCGAGCGCCGCGGAGAGGGCCAGGGCGCCGACGCGCCAGGGAAGTCTCATCAGGCATACCCACGGCTGGCGAACAGGAAGAGGCCGAAGCAGACCAGCCCCGCCGACACGAAGTCGATCACCAGCGGCCGGGGCAGGGCCATCTTGAACTTCACCAGCAGGGCCACGATGCCGACCACGGTCAACACCACCGTCACCTGGCCGATCTCGACGCCCATGTTGAACCCGAGGATCAGTTCGGCGAGACGGCCCTTGGGCAATCGCTCGTCCAGGAGGTTTGCGGCGAACCCGAACCCGTGGATCAGGCCGAACATCAGGGTTACCACCAGTCGGATGCGGGCGGCGTCGCGCAGGTGGCCCGACAGCATCAGGTAACTTGCTGCGAACAGGCCAGCGCCCACCAGCAGCAGCGACGGCAGGCCGCCCAGCCCGAGCAACTGGCCCACCGCCATCAGACCCAGCAGGGCCACGATGCTGAGGCCCACGATGGCTGGTCGCTTGCTGGCGATGGCGACGTTCTCGGCGCCCACCAGCGCGATGGTCAGGCCGATCAGGGCGTCGATGTACTCGGCGTGAGGCCGCACCAGCCCGGTCACCGCCAGCGCCAGGGTCAGGCTGTGGCCGATGGTGAAGCCGGTGACCACAAACAGCAGGTCCCGCAGCTTCCGGGCGATGATCACGAAGCCCATGATGAAGGCCATGTGGTCGATGCCGGTGAAGATGTGCATCATCCCCATCTGGATGAATTCCAGGAAGCTCGCGTCCTGAAGCTTGCCGCCCGAGCTGGCCTCCGTCGCGTCCAGCGTCCGGTTGTCCCGGGTCATCAGCTGCTCGACGAAGTCGCCATTGGTAGTAACCACCTGGGCGAAGGTCACGTGCGAGGGGACGATGTCGAAGAAGGCGTCCGAGTGCAGCTTCATGCCGCTGGCGTCGGGACACTGGTAGCTGAACTCGAAGCGGCGGAATCCCGCCGAAGCGGCCGTGGCCTGGATCGGGCCCAGCCGTGGGCAGGGCTTGCCCTTGTCCAGCACCGAGACGTGGCTCGCCATGTAGCCGCCCAGCACCGTGTTCGACGGCGCCGCGCCGTCCGGACCCGACAACCGCTTGGCCTCGATGTCCGGGATCGAGAAGGTGATGTGGACGGCCGATCCGACCACCCGCCAGACCGAGTGGGTCTCGCTCTTGGTGTGAGCCGTCGCCGGGCCCACGCAGAGCAGCAGCAACAGCGCCGCCAGGATCAGGCGCAGTCGGGCCGTCACTTGTGCGATTCCGGGCGAAATTCCGATGCCAGTTCCACGTCGGCGCGGCCGCGCAGGTACTTGAGATTGGCGTGTTCGACCTGCTCGCGCGCCTGGCGCTTGTAGTCCTGCCAGACGTTGTCCTGGGCCTTTGCGAAATCGAGCTTCACCGAGGCGATGCGGCTGACCATGACCAGGACGTGGACTCCATCGGGGCGGCGGACCGGGCCGGTCGCCTGTCCTGGCTTCAGCGGTTCGGCGGCCTTGTAGATGTCGTCGCCGAGCTTGGCCTTCACCGCGAAGTCGAAGTTATCGCCGAGATCGATCCCGCCGGAATCCTTCAGGCCGTACTTGGCCATCACCGCCTCCAGCGACGCGCCTTTGGCGAGCTCGCCCGACGCCTGCTGGCCCCGCGCCATGGCGGCCTCGGCGGTCCCCGAGCCGATCGGCATGACCAGGTCGCGCACTCTCATGACGCCATCGGACGAGTACTTCTCGAGGTGCTGTTCGTAGAAGGCCCGCAGCTGCGGCTCGGTGGGCTGCTGGGCCAGGACGTCTGCATCGACCTGCAGGTTCACGCCCGAGACCATGGCGGAGCGGACGTCCGGATCCGTGGCGGCAAGGTCCACCTCGAGCCCGCGCTGGACCAGGAGTTCCTCGGCGATCATCTCATCCAGCACCTTGAGCCGCTGAGCCGTGGTGATCTGATCGAAGGGGGCGCCGATCTCCACCTCGGCCTGGGTGCGGAAGTCGCTGCGCAGGATCTGGCGGCCGTTGACCAGGGCGACGTCCTCGGGCGGGAAGGTCTTCACCGCCGTGCCCTTGGCCGTGAACAGGGAGAAGCCGGCCAGGCTGAGGCCGAGGATTCCGCCGGCCGCGTACAGCAGCAGCGATCGCCTGGGTCCGATCTTCAAGAGGCTCAGCCGAGCGGCCAGCCAGTCGTCGATGGGGTCGTGGGTGGCGTCAGCCATGGCTTGGGGCTCCCGCGGGCGGCCGCTGGTGCGATCGGGTGTAGAGGTAGACGGCCATGGCGCGGATCACGCCGGGCCTCAGGGTGTCGATCCAGGCCGGGCACTTTCCGTGGCGGCCGCTGTAGATGGAGTCGTAGACAGTCTTCTCGTCGCCGCCATAGAGCCACTCGTTGTCGGTGAAGTCGGGCGCGCCGTAATCTGGATTGCCGCGAGCATCGCCGGAGTGGCAGTCGTAGCAGACGCCCTTGCCCTGGAAGATCTGTGAGCCGCGCACGACCGCCGCGGTGTCCTTTTCGCGCCGCGTGAGTGAGAAGACGAAGGTCTCCACGTCCCGCACCTCGTCCGGCGAGAGCTGCAGGGTCCGGCCGATCGCCGGCATGTCGGTGATGTTGCGCGACTTAGCGTTGCCCGAGCGGATCCCGTAGAGCAGGGTCCGCTCGATATCGCCCACCCCGCCCGTGCCATAGAGCCAGATGGGGTCCTTCAGGCTGGGCGCGCCCTTGGCCTGGCTGCCCTGCAGGTCCGCGCCGTGGCAGGCGACGCAATGGCTGACGTAGGCCGGCCGGGCGAGGGATTCGGCGTATCGGACGAGGCCCGCGTCCTGCGCCACCCGGTCCGGATCGGCCCTCAGCAGACGGGCGTTGAGCTGGCTAGAGCGAACGGCGGCGCCGATCATCGTGATGGCGCCGACCACCACCACGACCGCCGCCACGATCAGGATGGTCCGGCCGCGGCCGGGCTGCGCGCCAGCAGGAGGGGAGGGATCCGTCATGGGTCGATCCCGTCCCGCGCCGTCACCTGATCAGAATGCGCTCATGGTGAACCCGATCCACCGTCCGGTGACGATGACCGCGATCCACAGGGCCAGCGAAAGGCCTCCGGCCAGCCGTACCGCCGCGGGCGCTCTGGGCGACTCGTCCCAGGCTTCGATCCCGCGCGTGGTGATGAATTGGAACACCAGCATGTTCAGGCCGGCGACCACCAGCAGGCACATCTTCGAGAGGAAGAAGACGTTGTGGGAGTATTTCACGGCGTTTGAGCTGAACAGCAGGAACCCCGTCGTCGCCGCCACCGCGAAGCAGACCCAGGTGAGCGGCAGGATCTCGTCGCTGAGCCTGCTGATCGCGCGGCCCCGCGAGGCGATGCCCAGGAGCCTGAGGTCGACCACGGCGATCGATCCGACCACCAGGGTGATGGCCAGCACGTGGGTGGACTCGATCCAGGGGAACAGCGTGCCGCTCTCGCGGATGGCGACCGCCATCGGCGTGTCGTAGAGCCGTTGAAACAGAGGATCCAGGTTCATCAAGCCGCGCCCTTGCCATTGACAGGGGCGACCGGCGCGCCCTGCGGATTCCGATCGTCGTTCGAGACCGCCATCTCAGCCCTCCGCCGTGTTCATGTAGGCGATCCAGCGTCCGGCGAAGACGATCGAGATCCAGATGCACATCGACAGCACCGCAATCACCTTGGAGGCGTTGCGGCGCCCAGGCGTCAGCTCCCAATAGGCCGGCTCCCGGCCCAGCGGCCGCTGCAGGATGAAGGTCACCGTCATGGCGAAGATCAGGCTGATCATCTTGAACTGGAAGGCGGGGTTCTCCAGCGAGCGGGACGGCTCCCCGGTGATCAGGATCGAGCCGCTGAGCAGCAGGATCACCAGGGTGGGCCAGATCCAGGGCAGGAACCTCGCGGTATAGGCCGCAGTGGGCTGTTTGGCGCCGACGATACCCAGCATCCTCAGGTCGACCAGGAAGGCGGACGACACGACCACCGCGATGGAGGCGATGTGGATCGACTGCACCGTCGGGATGATCCAGGACACGTTCTGGATCGTCAGGCTGGCGGGCGTTTCAGCCAGCCATTGGCAGAAGGCGTGCAGCGTCAGCGCCATTACGGACTCCCGGGACGTTTGCTTCTAGATACGTCAGCCAGAGCCGTCGCCCTCACACGGCCCGTGACGTGGGGCGCCGTTTCGGGCGCGGCCTCGTGTCTTGTCAAGGTCGGCGGAATTCTATTGCAGTGCAGCATCATGCTGTGCGCAGCGCGACTTGCCTCTCCACACGGCTCCACTGACGTCTCCCCGGCGAACATCGTGGCGATGGCCCGCCAGCGACTTGCAGAGCAGCGCGCTTGATTTGCAGCCGTCTCCGCCGCCCCTGTTAGCGTGATATCCGGGTCCCTTCCATAGGGCGACCTGCCGCGGGCGGCTTGCAGGCAGGCATTCATTGTGTTATTAACTGACTGGTCAGTTATTAAATGGGCCTGTGATGTCGGAGACGGCTCCCAGATGGCGGCGGCGCAAGACCGCAAGGCCCAGCGAGATCGTCGCCGCGGCGTTCGATGTCTTCGCCGAGAAGGGCTTCGCTGCAGCGCGCCTGGATGAGATCGCCGCCCGCGCCGGGGTCTCCAAGGGCGCCCTCTACCTCTACTTCGAGACCAAGGAGGACCTGTTCCGCGCCGCCGTGAACGCGGCCGTCACGCCGAACCTGCAGGCCGTCAGAGCCATGGCAGAAGGCTTCACCGGCCGATTCGCCGACTTGGCCCCGATGATCCTCGCCCGGCTGGCGGTGATGGCGTCCACCAGCCGTATTCCCGCCCTGGCCAAGACGGTGATCGGCGAGTCCCGCAATTTCCCCGACCTCGCAAAGGTCTGGCACGACACCGTGCTGGAACAGGCGCTCGGCCTGATCGGCGGCCTGATCACCCGCGCCCAGGATCGGGGCGAGATCCGCCCCGGCGATCCGCGCTTCTACGCCGTGTCGCTGGTTGGGCCTTTGGTGGTGGGCTTCCTGTGGCGCGAGGTGTTCGTGCCGGTGGGCGCCGAACCGATCGATATCGCGCGCCTCGCCGAACAGCACGCCCGAACGGTGCTGGGCGGAATGCTCACCCAGCCGGAGCTCCAGCCATGACCGCCCGGACCGTGCTGCTGGCCGCCGGCCTGTCGGCGAGCCTCGTCGGCTGCGCCAACCTGCACGCGCCGCCTCCCAATCTGCCATCGCAAACGCCAGCGGTATTCTCCGAAGCCGAGCCCGGCGCGGCTCAATCCGATCTCACGGCTTGGTGGACCCAGTTCAAGGATCCGGTTCTGGACGACCTCGTGGCCCGCGCGCTCAAGGGCAATCTCGATCTGCAGCTAACCGCCGCCCGCATCGAGGAGGCCCGTCAGCAGGAGATCGTCGCCGGCGCCCGCCGGTTGCCCTCGGTCCAGCTCGACGGCTCGGCCGCCCGCAACCGGATCAGCGAGCACGCCATCCCCATCCCGCCGGGCCAAGGCGGCGGGTCTGGCCACGCGCCTTCTCCCTTCGGATTGCCCGGCAGCGAGTTCGACACCTTCCGCGCTGGCCTGGACGCCTCTTGGGAGCTCGACCTCTTCGGCGGCGCCCGCAAGGGCCAGGACGCCGCCCGCGTCCGCCGCGAAGCCGCCCAATGGAGCCGCCGCGACCTTCAGGTCGCCCTCGCCGCCGAGACGGCTGGCCACTACCTGACCCTGCGCGCGCTGCAGGCTCGCGAGGCCATCGCCTGGCGCGAGCTGGCGCGCCAGCGCGAGCTCCTTTCCATCGTCCGTTCCCGCGCCGATGCCGGCCTGACCAGCCAGCTGGATGTGAACCAACAACAGGCCCTGGTCGCCGTCGCTGAGGCGAAATCCTATCCCCTGGAAGCCAGGATCCGCGCCGAGATCCACGCCCTGGGCGTCCTGATTGGAGAGCCGCCCGAGACGTTGATCACGGCCCTCTCGCCGGTCGCCGCCGCGCCGGCCCCGCCGCCCGCTCCGCCGCCGGGGCTGCCCTCCGAGCTGCTGCTGCGGCGTCCGGACGTCCGCCGCGCCGAGCGTAACGTCGCCGCCGCGGCGACCGACGTGGGTGTCGCCACAGCCGACCTCTATCCGAAGCTCACCTTGTCGGCGCAGCCCAGCCTGGTCTCCACCGCCCTCTCGACCCTGGTGGAGTGGGGCAGCCGCAACTACGCCCTCAGCGCCGGGGTGCTCTGGCCGATCTTCGACGGCGGACGGCTGAAGGCGGCGCTGGCGGGCGCCAACGCCCGTCAGAGCGAGGCCCTGCTGGCCTATCGCAAGACCGTGCTCACCGCCCTGGCTGACGTGGAGGACTCTCTGTCGCTCTACCAGGCCGACGAGGCCCGCCGCGGCTCGCTGGCCGCCGCCCTGGATGACGCCCGCGCCGCCGAGGCGTTGGCCCAGGACCAGTACGGCGCCGGGGTCGTGACCTACGCAAGCGTGTTGAACGCCTGCCAGGCGGTGATCGCCGACGAGGATCAGTTGGCCGACGCCGAGGCGGCCCGATCGCTAGATGTGGTCGGACTCTACAAGGCCGTTGGCGGCGGCTGGACTGAAGACGACCTTCAAGGGAGCAAGCCATGAAATCCCGTCTCAGGGCGGCCGTCATCGTCGTGGTCCTGCTGGTCGCAGGCTTCTTCGCCTGGCGTTCCTGGTCCCCGCGTCCAGGCGATTCGCTCGTGCTGTCGGGCTACGTGGAGGGCGACGACCTGTTCCTCTCCGCCCCCGCGGCCGGGCCGGTGGGCGCGGTCTATGTGGTCAAGGGCCAGAGGGTCGCGGCGGGCGCGCCGCTGTTCGCCATGGATCAGGGCACGCTCTCGGCCCAGCACGACCAGGCCGCGTCCCGGCTGGACCAGGCCCGCGCCCAGATCGGCGCAGCAGAAGCCCAGGCCCGCCAGGCCGAGGCCAGCGTCGCGGCGGCGCAGAGCCTCGAGGCCAATGCAAAGCGAGACATGGACCGCCTTGTCGGTCTGCAGCGCTCCAATCCCCAGGCCGTCGCGGGCCAGCAGGTTGATCAGGCGCGCTCCGCAGCCGCCAACGCCACCGCCCAGCGCGTCGCCGCCCAGCAGGCCGCAACCGCCGCGTCCGTGCAGGCTTCCGCCGCGCGATCCGCCGCCGGTCAGGCCGAGGGCGGGGTGCGGGAAGCCGGGGTGCGTCTGGGCCAACTGGCCCAGACGGCGCCGGCGGGCGGGCGGATCGAGGACGTCTTCTACCAACGGGGGGAATGGGCCGGCCCCAACCAGCCGGTGGTGGCTCTCTTACCTGACGACAGGATCAAGCTGCGGTTCTATGTCCCCGAGGGCGATGTCCAGCTCTACCAGCCCGGCCGCAAGGTCAGCTTCGGCTGCGACAGCTGCCGCAAGGATCTCTCGGCTGTCATCAGCTACGTCACCCCCCGCGCCGAGTTCCCCCCGCCGGTGATCTACAGCCGCGGAAGCCGCGACAAGCTGGTTTTCCTGGTGGAGGCGGTACCGGCTGCCGGCGTCATCCTCGCTCCCGGCCTTCCTGTCGACGTGACCCCCCTGGCGGGGTCGGGCCTGAGCCGGCCATGAGCTTCGCCATAGACGTCCGCGGCCTGAACAAGAGCTTCGGCGACCGCCACGTAGTGCAGGACGTCGCCATCCAGGTGGAGGAGGGGCGGATCGCCGGCTTCCTCGGCCCCAACGGCTCGGGCAAGACCACCACCCTTCGCATGCTCTGCGGGCTTCTGACCCCCGACTCCGGCGAGGGGGAGGTGCTGGGCCTGGACTTCCGCGCCAACGGCGAGGCGATCAAGCGCCGCACCGGCTACATGACCCAGCGGTTCTCGCTCTATGAGGACCTGACCATCAAGGAGAACCTGGACTTCATCGCCCAGGTCTATGGCATGGACCGCCGTCGCCAGCGCGTCGCCGACACGCTCGAAGATCTCGGCCTCACCAACCGCAAGGACCAGCTGGCCGGCGCCCTCTCCGGCGGCTGGAAGCAGCGCCTGGCGTTGGCCGCCTGCACCCTGCACGAGCCGAAGCTGCTGTTGCTTGACGAGCCCACCGCCGGCGTCGATCCCAAGGCGCGGCGCGAGTTCTGGGACCACATCCACCTGCTCTCACAGCGCGGCCTCACGGTGCTCGTCTCCACCCACTACATGGACGAGGCCGAACGCTGTCACGACATCGCCTACATCGTCTACGGCAGGCTGATCGCCCGCGGCACGGCCGAGGAGATCACCCGCCGCTCCGGCCTGATCGCCTTCCGTGGCGAGGGGGCGGGGGCGGACAAGCTGGTGGAGCAGCTCTCCGGCAAGCCCGGCGTGCTGGCGGCCACGGCGCTCGGCCGCGACATCATGGTCAGCGGCGCCGACCGGGCGCCGCTTGAAGCGGCGATCGCTTCCTTCCGGCGTGAGCCCTACCGCTGGAGCGAGGTCGAGCCGACCCTGGAGGACGTGTTCATCCGCTTGATGGGCTCGGGCCAGGACAACTATCAATGACCGGCTTCTCGTTCGAACGGGCCTGGGCGGTGCTGGCCAAGGAGTTCACCCAGATGCGGCGCGACCGCATCACCTTCGCCATGATGCTGGGCTTCCCGGTGGTCCAGCTCCTACTGTTCGGCTACGCCATCAATTCCGACCCCAAGCACCTGCCCACCGCCGTGCTGGTGCAGGACGACGGCGCCTTCTCCCGCTCGATCCTGGAGTCGCTGAAGACCACCGGCTATTTCGACATCACCGGCGTGGCCCGCTCCTCCGCCGAGCTCGACCGGATGATGGCCACGGGCAAGGCCCAGTTCACCGTCACCATCCCCGCCGACTTCACCCGCCGTGTGGTCCGCCAGGACAAGCCCCAGATCCTGGTGGAGGCCGACGCCGCCGATCCCACCGCCACCGGCGGCGCCGTGACGGCCCTGTCGCAGCTGCCGAACCTCGCCCTGGCCCACGACCTGACAGGCGCCCTCTCCGGTCGACAGGCGGGCGCCGCGCCGTTCGAGGTGGTGGTCCACCGCCGCTACAATCCCGAGGGCTTGTCGGCCTACAACATCGTGCCGGGCCTGCTGGGCGTGGTGCTGTCCATGACCCTGGTGATGATGACCGCGCTGGGCGTCACCCGCGAAGTGGAGCGCGGCACCATGGAGAGTCTCCTCGCCACCCCCGTCCAGCCGCTGGAGGTGATGGTCGGCAAGCTCGCACCCTATGTGCTGGTGGGGCTGGTGCAGGCCGCCGTGATCCTGACCCTGGCGCGGGGGCTCTTCGACGTGCCCATGCAGGGCGGCTGGGCGGCGCTGGGCGTGGGCGTGCTGCTGTTCATCCTGGGCAGCCTGGCCCTGGGCTTCCTGGTCTCCACCGTGGCGTCGAACCAGCGCCAGGCGATGCAGCTCTCGGTCTTCTACATCATGCCCTCGATCCTCTTGTCAGGGTTCATGTTCCCCTTCAGCGGCATGCCCGCCTGGGCCCAGGCCATCGGGACCGCCATCCCCGTCACTCACTTCCTCCGCATCGTCCGCGGCGCCCTCCTCAAAGGCCACGGCTTCACCGAGATGTGGCCCAGCATGGGCGCCCTGGGGATCTTCGTCGTGGCGGTCTCGACCCTGGCGATCCTGCGGTATCGGACGACGCTGGATTAGGCCGAGGGTGATGCCGGTTTGGCCCGCCTCGGCCAGTAATGCTTAAGGGTTGAGATCAAGAGCCAAACGGCTCCGACTGTCGCCAATATGAAAGAGCCCAGCATCGCAAGCGCGTGCTTCACCACTTCGGTTTCGACCGCCGGAGCCTCAAGCGCGAGCGTGATCTTGGGCCTTGTCGGCGAAAGGGCGGATGCGTCGCTCAAAGATCGGACCTCCAGCGTGTAGGTTCGTCCGCGCTGAAGCTCTACCCGACCCATGATCCTGGTGATCGTCTGCCCGTAAGCACCCGACTGCCCCGGCAGGGACGCACCGCTGGCTATCAGCTTGCCTTGCTCAATGATTTTCCACGTCAGCGAGACAGTCGATCCGATGGCCTTGCAGTCGCCGTTTATGTCCGCGTCAACATCGAGCAGGCACACGGTCCGACCGAACGGGAGCGTCCTTTGGACTTCAAGCCCCACTTCATAGGGCTTCGCGAAATCGACCTTGAACGGCGTTGACCTGACGACGACCCCCTCGCGTAGGTCAATCGGGAGCCGGACAGGCTCATCGTTTCCCCAAGAGGACAGCGACAACAGCAACACGCCGCTCGAAGCGAGCAGAAGCATGATCGGAACGAAGATCGGCCCAGCAAGTGCTTGCGCACGCATCGCGGGAGCATTTCACGGCTAAGCTGTTGGCGCTAGTTACGTGAGCCCGGCGCCTTGATCCCGCCGCCCGTCTTCGCCACCTTCGATGCATGAAAAAGCTCGCCCCCCTCTTCGTTGTCGGCCTGGGGCTGTTGCTCCTGGTTGTGTCGCCCGTTCTGGCCGCCGCGCGGCTGCAGACGGCGGTGTTCGCCGGCGGCTGTTTCTGGTCGATGCAGCACGACATGGACCCGATCCCGGGGGTGGTCTCCAGCGTCGTGGGCTACACCGGGGGCCACCTGGCCAACCCCACCTATAACGACGTCGTCACCGAAACGACGGGCCACTACGAGTCGATCAAGGTGACCTATGATCCGGCCAGGATCAGCTATCCGCAGCTGGTGGCCCGGTACCTGCGGACCACCGATCCCACCGACGGCGGCGGCGCCTTCTGCGACCGGGGCGACTCCTACCGGCCCGCGATCTTCGTGGCCAATGCGGACGAGCAGCGGGCGGCCGACCAGGGCATCGCCGAGGCCCAGCCGAAGCTGAAGAGCAGGATCGCCACCCAGGTCCTGCCGCTCGGACCCTTCTATGCGGCCGAGGACTATCACCAGCACTACGCCAAGAAGAACCCCGGGGCTTACGGCCAGTACCGCCAGGGCTGCGGCAAGGACCGGGTGATCAGGGCGGTATGGTCGGGCCGCTGATCCAGTCCTGGCCGAGGTAGAGCCGCACGTCGCGGGTCTTGCGTCCCCCAAGCGGGATGATCCAGCGGCCGAGCGGCGCGGTCTGGCGGAAGTCGCCGGGCAGGCGCGGTGTGGGCGGCAAACCCGCCGTCTCCGCGATCAACACCTTGGCGCCCTCCTCGGGCTTCAGCGGCGCCGACAGCTCCGCCTCGTTCAGGGCGACCGGCGCCGGACGCACGCGCAGCGGCGGGGCGCCGGGGACGGCGAGGGCGGCGCGGCCGTAGTAGGCCAGCTCGTTGAACAGGTAGCGGTCCTCCACGGCGATGGCGGTGAGGCCAGTCTGGGCGCCCGCAGTTGAGGTCACGAGCCGGGCGGTCTCCGCCCATCCCCGCTGGCGCGCCAGCCGGCGGCCGAAGCCCGCCGAGTCCACCAGGGAGGGCGCGGAAACGGCCAGGAGCAGCAGCGCCGCGATGAACCCCTGCAGCACCAGCGCCGCGCCGATCCAGCCCCCCGCCCGCCAGCGGATCAGCCAGGCCGCGGCCAGCACCACGCCGGCCAGATAGCCCGCCGCGGCCCAGTGGGCGTGGGCGTGGGAGACCATCGCCTGGACCGAGACCAGGAGCAGCGGCGGCAGGGCGAAGCAGATCAGCATCCGGTCCTGCGGCCAGAGCGCCTTGCGCACGCCGAGCAGGATCGCGCCGGCCAGCATGACGAGGAAGGGGATCGGTCCCATCACCCCCAGCTGGCCGAGGACGAATTCCAGGAACTTGCCGGGGTGGAACAGGCTGGAGCCGCTCCAGCCGGCGTTGACCTGGGTGGTATGGGTGACGGTGGCGAAGCCGTGCGTGGCCTGCCAGACGAGGTTGGGCGCCAGGGCGACGAGGAGCGCGGCCGCCACGGCGGCCCAGGTCCATCCGCCCCAGGCGCGTCGGGCGCCTCTGTCGATCAGGGCGTGCAGGACCATGCCCATGACCATGTAGATCGCCGCCTGCTTGGCCATGAAGGCCAGGCCCAGGGCAGCGCCCAGGCCGGCGGCGGCCAGCAGGCGCTGGCGCGGCCCAGCCGCCTGCAGCATCGCCACATAGGCCCAGAGCGCCAGGGCCAGGAACAGCATCAGCGGCGCGTCGGTGGCGATGAACAGGGCCGAGACCTGCACCGCCGGCATCAGGCCGTAGAACGCTGCGGCCAGGAGGCCGACGGACGGCCCATAGAGCCGGCGCCCGACGGGGTAGAGCGCCAGCATGGCGCCGGCGTGGACGATGGGGGCCGAGAACCGCACCCACGCCTCCCGGTCGCCGCCGATCGCGGTGGTGGCGGCGATCAGCCAGGCGATCATCGGCGGCTTGGAGACGTAGCCCCAGTGCAGCGTGCGCGACCACAGCCAGTACTGCGCCTCATCCGGATAGAGCTCGAGCGGGGTGGCGAACAGGGCGGCGATGCGGAACAGGGTCAGGCCGACCGCAAGGGCCAGCACCGCCTTCAGGGCCGCCGCCTCACGCCCGGGCGTGCTTGTCTGCGGCTCGGCGCGCCAGTCCATGGCCACGTTTCCTGGATCGGGATGGGGCGGAAGTAAAGCGCGCCCTTGCCGGCCCGCGCCGGACCTCCCACCTGGGGCCGTTCCGGTGCTAGTGGGAGGCGATGACCCTGACTGTACCCGCGGAGTGGGCGCCCCATCGCGCCATGTGGCTGGGCTTTCCGAGCCACGGCGAGCTGTGGGAGGACGACCTGGAGCCAGCACAGGCCGAGGTCGCCGCCCTGGCGCGCGCCCTGGCCGGGCCGGGCCGCGAGCGCGTGCGGCTGATGGTATGCGGCGACGGGGCCATGGAGGCCGCCCGTCAGCTGGTCGGCGAGACGCCGGGCGTCGAGCTGGTCCCGGGCGCGTTCGGCGACATCTGGCTCAGGGACACCGGCCCGATCTTCCTGCGTGACGGCGGGGCGATGGTCGCCGCATCCTTCCGCTTCAACGGTTGGGGCGGGAAGTACGTGCTCGAAGGCGACGAGACGGTGGCGGGGCAGATCGCCGAGGCGGCGGGTGAGCCGCTGGCGGCCAACGGCTTCGTGCTGGAAGGCGGCGCGGTGGATCACGACGGCCAGGGTACGGTGGTCACCACCCGCCAGTGCCTGCTCAATCCCAACCGCAATCCCGGCTGGACGCAGGGCGAGGCCGAAGCCGCCCTCGGCCGGGCCCTGGGCGCCCGCAAGGTGCTGTGGCTCGGCGACGGCCTCGTGGCAGACCACACCGACGGCCACGTCGACAACCTCGCCCGCTTCGTCGCGCCCGGCGCCGTCGTCTGCCCGGTGGCTTTCGGCGCCGACGATCCCAATGCAGACGCCTATGACGCCGCGGCCCGCGCCCTCAGCGGCATGACCGACGCGCTCGGGAAGCCGCTGAAGGTCGTCCGCATCCCCTCGCCCGGCCTGATCCAGGACGAAGATGGTGAGCCCGTCGCCGCCTCGCACATGAACTTCCTGATCGCCAACGGCGCCGTGATCGCGCCGCTCTACGGAAACGAGACCGCCGGCGCCCTGGCCCTGAAGGCCCTGGCCAGCCTGTTTCCCGGCCGCGAGGTGATAGGCCTCTCCTCCCGCGCCGTCCTCACCGGCGGCGGCTCGTTCCACTGCATCACCCAGCAGGAGCCGGCATGACCGCTCGAACCCTCACCGTCGCCGCGATCCAGGCCCCCTTCGTGGAGGACATGGCGGTCAACATCGCCGAGGTCGCCCTCTTGGTGCGCGAGGCGGCGATCATGGGGGCGCAGGTGGTCCTGCCGCCCGAGCTGTTCCAGGGACCCTATTTCTGCGTGACCCAGGAGGAGCGCTGGTTCGCGTCGGCCTATCCCTGGCGCGAGCACCCCTGCGTCACGGCCCTGGCGCCCCTGGCGGCGGAGTTGGGGGTGGTGATCCCGATCTCGATCTTCGAGCGGGACGGGCCGCACTATTACAACAGTCTGGTGATGGCAGACGCCGACGGCTCGCTGCTGGGCGTCTATCGCAAGAGCCACATCCCCGATGGGCCGGGCTACCAGGAGAAGTACTATTTCCGGCCGGGCGACACCGGCTTCAAGGTCTGGGGCACCCGCTTCGGCAGGCTCGGCGTCGGCATCTGCTGGGACCAGTGGTACCCCGAGGCCGCCCGCGCCATGGCCCTGATGGGGGCCGAGGCCCTGTTCTATCCCACCGCCATCGGCTCGGAGCCCCACGACGCCTCGCTGGACACCCGCGATCCCTGGCGCCGGGCCATGCAGGGCCACGCCGTCTCCAATGTCATCCCGGTGGTGGCGGCCAACCGCATCGGCTTCGAGCCGGGAGGGTCGGGCGGCCAGACCTTCTATGGCTCGAGCTTCATCGCCGACCACCGCGGAGACCTGGTCGCCGAGTTGGGGCGCGAGGACGAGGGGGTGATCATGGCCACCGTCGACCTCGACTTCCTGCAGGCCCACCGGGCCGCCTGGGGGTTCTTCCGCGATCGCCGCACCGACCTCTACGAGGCGCTGGGCCCCGCCCGGGTCTTCGGAAAATGATCGGGACCGACCGGTTGGTCCTGCGTTCCTGGCGGGAGGACGACCGGCCGTTCTTTCGCGCTCTCAACGCCGATCCGGATGTCATGCACGACTACCCGACGCTTCCCGATCCGGCGGCCGTCGACACGAAATTCGACCGTTACCGCGCCCACTTCAACGATCACGGCTTTGGCCGATGGGTGCTCGAGCTCAGGCAGGACGGCGACATCCTGGGCTACGTGGGACCAATGCCGTTCTGGCCCGAAAATCCCCTCGGTCCGGGCATGGAGATGGGCTGGCGTCTGAAGCGCTCGGCCTGGGGCCATGGCTACGCTTCCGAGGCTGCCCGCGCCGCTCTGGCCGATGGCTTCGCCCGCCTTGGATTCAAGGAGGTCTGGGCGGTCACCGGGGAAGCCAATCTCCGATCCCAGGCCGTGATGAATCGCACCGGCATGGTCAGAGTGGCGGCGAAGGACTACCGGTCCGCCGATCCTTCGCAGAGCTGGCTGGTGTGGGTCGCCAGGCCATGATCCAGGATCCTGCGAGCGTTGCGCAAGGAAGACCGTGCGCCTTTCGCGGACCTGAACGCCGATCGGGTCCGGCCGAGGGTGACGGTGGAAAGAGGCCTCCGGCGAAGGCCTGAGCCCTCACCAGGGCTGCTGCGCGCCCGCGGCGTCCTGGACCTTGCACTGTTCGGGATCGGGAGCGGACCCGCCGCTCGCCCGCAGGGCCGCCAGCTCGGCCCGGGCCTTGTCCAGATCGTCGCGGAATTCGGGATTGGCGTGGGCGGTGGCCACCAGCGCCGCGCCGGTGGTGCGGCCGGCGTCGAGGTCGCTGGGATAGTGCACGCCGCAGACCACCCGGCTCTCTCCATAGGCGCGCCCGCGCTGGAGGATCGGCGTGGCCTTGTCGGGCGCGATCTCGGCCAAGACCAGGGCCCAGGCCCATCCCATGGTGGTGTGGCCCGAAGGGAAGGACCCCGGCGCGATGTCGGCAGTGTCCACGCAGGTAGCGGCCACGTGTTCCTTGAAGGGTCGCAGACGGTCGTATCGCGTCTTGGGCGGCTCGATGA
>FTHI01000817.1_pt1 | contig 19103 bp, 14 predicted proteins | sample 1640891 | NCBI WGS metagenome assembly FTHI01 (sample SAMEA3914788, study PRJEB12502) | metagenome | biome: forest; material: soil | place: Canada | collected 2011-07-03 | depth 0.1 m
GACGTTGGATCCGCCGGTCTCCACCCCGATCTCGCGCAGCACGGCGATCGCTGCCGACCGCATCCACTGGTATTCCTTGTCGGTGAGGGTCAGCGCCGGAGCGACCGTGATCGAATCTCCGGTGTGGACGCCCATCGGGTCGATGTTCTCGATCGAGCAGACGATGATGCAGTTGTCGGCCCGGTCGCGGACCACCTCCAGCTCATATTCCTTCCAGCCCAGCACGCTCTCCTCGACCAGCACCTCGTGCGTGGGCGAGAGGTCCAGGCCCCGCTCGATGATCTCGCGGAACTCCTCGATGTTGTAGGCGATGCCCCCGCCGGTTCCGGCAAGGGTGAAGGACGGGCGGATGATCGCCGGCAGGCCCACGGCTTCCAGCCCCTCCATGGCCTGCTCCAGGGTGTGAGCCATGCGCGAGCGCGGGCTTTCCAGGCCGATGGAGTCCATGGCGTCGCGGAACTGCAGGCGGTCCTCGGCCTTGTCGATCACGTCGGCCTTGGCGCCGATCATCTCCACGCCATAGCGCGCCAGCACCCCGGTACGGTCCAGCGTCAGGGCGGTGTTCAGCGCCGTCTGGCCGCCCATGGTGGGGAGCAGGGCGTCCGGGCGCTCCCGGGCGATGATCTTCTCCACCATCTCAGGCGTGATCGGCTCCACATAGGTGGCGTCGGCCACGTCCGGATCGGTCATGATCGTGGCCGGATTGGAGTTCACTAGGATGATCCGGTAGCCCTCAGCGCGCAGCGCCTTGCAGGCCTGGACGCCCGAATAGTCGAACTCGCACGCCTGTCCGATGACGATAGGGCCCGCGCCGATGATCAGAATCGAGGAAATGTCGGTCCGTTTGGGCATCTCATCTCGCGCGCAGGGGCGAGGCCGCGCTTCGCGCGCCCTTCGCCGATCGACTTGCAGGTTAAGGGGCGGATGTAGAGCCGTCGGGCGGCTCCGGCAAGCCCAACGACGTCGCACCTGTGCATAGGTCGGCTCCGGGGCGAGCTTTACCCCGGCGAGGTGATGTCGGACACTGCATCGAAGGCGGCCGTACCGAGCCGCCAGCGGAGAGGCGAGGGGACGTGCGGATAATCCTGGCAACAGCTGTGGCGCTGCTGATCACCCTGGGCGCGGACCCTGTCCTGGCGCACCATTCATTCGCGGTGTTCTTCGATGACCAGAAGTCAGTGTCGATCTCCGGCGTGGTCAAGGACTTCCAGTTCGCCAACCCTCACGGGGTCCTGACGTTCGTGGTCGAAGCCAACGGTCAGGAGGAGACCTGGCGCGCCGAGACCAACGCCCCGGTGATCCTGAGGCGGCTTGGCTGGAAAAACGACAGTCTGAAGCCCGGCGACAAGGTCACCGTCGAGGGCTGGCCGGCCCGCGACGGCACCAACTATATCCGGATGAGACGGGTGCTGCGTCCCGACGGAACTCAGGTGGGCAGGCCGCTCGACGCGGCAGGAGGGCAGAAGTGACCGCCGTTCTGGCGCGGTCGGTCCGGGCCTGTCTGATCGCCGTCCTGGCGGCCGGCGGCCTGGCCACGGCGGCGATGGCCGCGAGCCATCCAGACCTCTCCGGTTACTGGATGCTGTCGCGCAAGCCGCCGCCGCCCGATCCCGAGCTGGCCGCGAAGATCGCGCCCAACACGGCCGTGCTCAACGACGTGGGCCCAACAGAGCTGTCGGCCGGCGACTTCGGCGGCTTGAAGCCGAAGCCTGACGCCATCGCCGCCGCCAGGCGCTGGAAGCCCGCGGACGACATGAGCCTCAGCCGGGTCTGCGCCCCGCCGTCGATCATCTACGCCATGCAGGGCCCGTTCCCGCTGCAGATCTACCAGGGGACCGAGCTGATCATCATCAGGCTCGAGTACTTTGACATGGTCCGGATCGTGTTCATGGACGGACGCAAGCACCTCCCCGATGACGCCCCCCATTCCAAGGTCGGGGATTCCATCGGCCATTGGGAAGGCTCCACCCTGGTGGTGGACACCACACATCTCGAGTCCGCCACGCTGACCAACAATGGGCTGAACCACAGCGACGACGTCCATGTGATCGAACGCTTCAAGCTCGGCTCGGGCGGCAAGACGCTCCTCTCCAGCCAGGAGTTCGAGGACCCCGCGGTTCTGGACAACCGCGGAGCTCGTTTCGTCGCCTGGAACCGCGAAGAGGGGCAGTACATCTATCCCTATGAGTGCGATCCCAGCTTCGGCCTGAACTACGGCGCGCGCGAGACCGGCGCCAAGGGAGCGGCCTCGGCGCCGTGATCCCGGGGCGGGTCCGGAAGGTCACGTCGGCGCGCACGATGAATTTGCCTGCAATGGCTCAAGAGGACCGGCAGGATCCCGGTTGTAAGCCTAAGCTTACCCCTTTGTCATGGACGCGCGCCTCTGTTCCAATGGTCGATCAGTGCGTCATGATTCAGCATCAGGCGCGATTTTCGGCAGAATCCATCATTCTGAACTGATTGCCCCCTCGCCAAGGTGGCGAAACGGCGCCTAACCTTTAACCGGGATCATCCGCTGCCTGACGCCATTGCGCCGCGGATGGGGTCACAGGGGTTGCGCTATGCTGAAGCAGAAATTGCTGTCGACGACGCTCGTGGGTGGGCTGGGCGGATTATTCCTGGCGGTGGCCCCGGTCCAGGCTCAGGATCAGGCGGCGGCGCCTCCGACACCTCCTGCGCCGCCCGCGGCCGCCGAGCCCGCCAAACCGCCGAATTCCAATGAGCTGCTGGTGACTGGATCGCGCATCCGGCGTTCCAACTTCTCCGCGCCCGCCCCGATCCAGGTGATCACGGTCGAGGAGACCAAGCAGGAAGGCCGCTTCAGCGCGACGGATATCCTGCAGAAGAGCTCCGTCGCGGCGGGCTCGGTTCAGATCAACGCCCAGTTCGGCGGGTTCGTCGTGAACGGCGGCTCCGGCGTGGACACCGTGTCCCTCCGTGGCCTGGGCAGTCAGCGGACGCTGGTCCTGCTCAATGGCCGCAGGCTCAATCCTGCTGGTGTCAGCGGCACCGTCGCAGCGGTGGACCTGAACGTCATCCCTGACAATCTCGTGGAGCGCTATGAGATCCTGAAGGACGGCGCATCCTCGATCTATGGCTCGGACGCCATTGGCGGGGTGGTCAACATCATCACCCGCGACCGTTACGACGGGATCGCCTTCGAAGTGGACGGGGCCAGCCCGATCCGGGGTCCCGGCGGCGAGTATTCGGTCTCGATCAGCGGCGGCCGGGTGCGCGACCGTTACCATGTGCTGTTCGGACTCGAGTACGACCAGCAGGATCCGGTGCAGGTGGGCGATCTGCCCGGCGGGAAGTGTCCGCTGGAACTGCAGAAGCTCCCGAGTGGGACGACCTACGATTTCGGCCGCTCCTACGCCAACGGCGCGCCCTACTGCGCCAACACTCAGACCGACTTCGTCACCACCCTGAGCGACGGGGCGACCTGGATCTTCGACCCGAGCCTGCCCACCAGCTTCCAGTTCGTGCCCTTCCAGCAGGATCCGTTCGGCACGGTCCCCAGGCACACGAACATCCCCACCGACCCCAACGATGCGGCCGTCGACGCCCTTTCCGGCTCCCGGCGCTATTCCGGGACGCTGATCGGCGGCTTCGACATCACGCCTTCGGTGGAGCTCTATTTCGAGGGGCTGCTGACCAACCGGAACTCGCAGCAGGCGGCGTTCGTCCCGCAGTTCTTCCCAGCGGATTTCAACACGATCATCGCCGCCTCGTTCAGCCCCTACAATCCGTTCCCGGATTTCGTCCAGCCACTGGTCACCCTGCCGGTGTCCAACTTCTCGCAGAATGTCACCGCCGGCCGCGCCATGATCGGGTTGAAGGGCGACTTCAAGCCCCTGCCGGGATGGAAATGGGACGTCTCGGCCACCTATGGGGAGTCAAGCGCCGACTACACGGCCCACCCCCAACTCGCCAGCCGCGTCGCCAATGCGCTTGACGTCGTGCCGGCCCCTGTGGGCTTCGACCAGACCCTGGTGCGCACCAGCCCCGTCGACGGCGTCGGCTACACCTGCAGCATCAACCTGACTTCGCCCGGCGAGCGCTGCTATCCGCTGAACTGGTTCATCGGAACCAAGGCGATGGTTGGTGACGCGGCGCTGAAGTACATCAGCTCCACCGAAGTCGGCCACACGAACTACAAGCAGGTCATCGCCACCGCGACGATGGACGGGCCGATCTTCAAACTTCCTGCTGGCCCGCTTCAAGGCGTGATCGGATTCGAGTTCCGCTACGACCGTCTCAACGACAACCCCGGGCCCGAAGCAGTCGCCAGCAACTATTTCAACCTGTCGACCTCTGGGATCACCCAGGGCGACGAGAGCGTATTCGAAGGCTACGGTGAGCTCGAGGCGCCGATCCTCAAGGGCAAGCCGCTGGTTGAGAGTCTGACGCTCAACGGCTCGGTCCGCTACACCCACTATCGTACGGCGGGCGACGACTGGACCTTCAAGGGGACCGCCAACTGGCAGATCATCCCCTCGTTCCGCGTCCGGGGCACCTATGGCACGTCGTTCCGCGGTCCGGCTCTGTTCGAGAACTATCTGGCGGCTCAGACCAGCTTCACCGGCGCGCTCGACCCCTGCCAGAACTACGGCAACGGCGATCCCAATTCTCAGGTCTACAAGAACTGCGCCTCGGAAGGCCTCGCCACCAACTTCCCGGGCTACAGCTCGACTCCCGAGGTTTTCGCCCGCGGCGCCCTCGGCCGGCTGAAGCCTGAGACCTCGAAGAACTACACGGTCGGCGGCATCCTCCAGCCCACCTTCGCCGACCTCCAGGTCGAGCTCGACTACTTCCATATCGAGGTCAACAACGAGATCGCCCAGCTGGGCCCGGTGAACCTGCTGAACCTCTGTTACGACAGCACCCAGTTCAGGGCCGGCTCGCCCTACTGCAGTTTCATTTCGGCCCGCGACGCCAACGGCGACATCGCGCAGATCGACGACTCCTTCCTGAACGTGGCGCGGGAGACGACGTCAGGCCTCGACCTGACGGTGCTCTATCGCAAGGAATTCTCCTTCGGGCGGGTGCGGCTACATGGCGAGGCCACCTACCGGATCGAGGACACACAGGAGCTTGTGCCTGGATTGGGGGCGACCGATTTCAACGGCACGTTCGGACAGCCGCGCCTTGTGTTCAACACGGACGCGCGCTTCTACCATGGGAACTGGGAGTTCCTCTGGTCGACCACCTTCCTCAGCAAGCAGGAGGCCTACAGCCTGACGGGCGAAACCCCTGGGGGTCGTTACCTGCTGCACCAGCCGTCGCAGCTCTACCACACGCTGTCGGTCTCCTATAACGGCGACAAATGGAGGGCCACGCTCGGGGTCCGCAACATCACCGACAAGTACCCGCCGGTGATCAGCAACAATCCCGACACCGCCTTCGCTCCGCGGGTGGGCGAGTTCGCCAACGGCTACGGGAACCTGGAATTGTTCGGGCGGACGGTCTTCTTCAATCTGAAGAAGGAGTTCTAGGCCTGCAGAACGGCCGCCCGGGTCGAAGGGAGCGTCGTGTGAGAGGGTCCAGCGTCTTCTGGGGCGGCCTCATCAGCCTGCTCAGCCTCGTCGCCGTCTCAGCAAACGCCGCCCCTGAAGTCCCCACGGCCGAGCAGTTCGGCCGGCCCGCGGCCCTCTCGCAGGTCTCGATCTCGCCGGACGGTAAGCACATCGCGGCCCTGTCCTCGGTCGACGGCAAGCAGGTGACGATCTCGGTCTGGCGGCCGGACGCCCTGTCCGACCGCACCGTCATCGGCGCGACGCGGATGCGTTTCCTGGGTGTGAGCTTCCTGAAGAACGACCGCCTGCTGGTCGAAGCGATCCAGCCGATCACCAGCGGCTTCGTCAAAGGCCATGTCCGCAAGCAGTACGTCACCGATCTGACGGGAAGCGCGTGGAAGCCGCTCCTGCCTGAGAGCCGCGCCGGACAGTCTGAGGGCGTGGCGCTCGAAGATCGCCTGCTGGACGCCCAGATCATCTCGTTCCTGCCCCTGGATCCCGTCAACGTGCTGGCGGAGGACCAGCGGGTCGAGGGCCGCGGCGACGTCTACCGCATCAACATCTACACCGGAGCGGCCGAACGCATCGAGCGGGGATCGGAGCGGTTCGGCGACTACCGGGCGGATCTGAAGGGCGAGCTCCGGTCCCGGATCGAGCTCAACTACGACGGCGGCAAGGTCTACCTCGCCCAGTGGTTCAAGAACCCCGACAACGGCCGCTGGGAGGAGCACTTCCGCTCCTACGCCAAGGACCGGGTGATCAGGTCTGTCGTCGGCTTCTCGACCGACCCCAATGTCGCCTACGTCTCAGCGCCCCTGGGGGATAAGCTGGCGCTGTTCGAATACGACATCCGCCAGCGCAAGTTCCTCGAGCCGGTGTTCGCCCACAAGCTGTTCGACGTCGGCTCGTCGCTCAGTCAGTCCAGCACCCCGTCCGATTATGGCCAGGTGATCGGCTTCAGCCTGCTGGGTCCCCGCCACCAGACCTATTGGGTGGATGACCAGCTCGCCTCCATCGCCAATGGCTTGAAGCAGGCGCTGGCGGTGAAGGAGATGGCCCTCGACTGGACCGACCCGGGCGGCCCCCAGACCGCCACGATCACTCTGGCGGACGGCGCCGATACGGACATCGTCAGCTGGTCGAACGACCGGTCCCTGATGATCGTCGAGAAGTCGGGTCCGAGCCTGCCGCCGGAGTACTATCTGCTGAGCAACGGCTCCAGGCTGCAGCCTTTGGGCAAGGGACAGCCCTGGCTCGACCCCGCGGCGTTGGGGACCAGCCGCCTGGTGGAATACCGGGCCCGCGACGGCCAGATGATCCCCGCCTTCCTGACGGTCCCGCCGAAGGCCCTCTATGGTCCGGGCCCGTATCCGACACTCATCGAGCCGCACGGCGGACCCTGGGCGCGTGACGAGCTGACCTGGGACGTGCCCGGGTTCGTCCAGTACTTCGCCTCGCACGGCTATGCGGTGCTTCAACCGCAGTTCCGGGGATCGGAAGGCTGGGGACAGGCCCTCTGGCGCGCCGGCGACGGCGAATGGGGCCAGAAGATGCAGGACGACAAGGACGACGGGGTCAGATGGCTCGTCGCCCAGGGGATCGCCGATCCCAGGCGCGTGGCGATGTTCGGTTACTCCTATGGCGGCTATGCAGCGCTCGCCGCCGCCGTCCGCCCCAACGGGCTCTACCAGTGCGCCATTTCGGGCGCAGGCGCCGGCGATCTTGGTGCGCTGGAACGGGCGACGTTCGACAACCGGTTCCAGCGGGAATTCCAGCATCCCACCATCAAGGGGCTGGACGTGCTGGACCACGCCAAGGAAGCCCAGATCCCGCTGTTCCTCTACCACGGCGACCGCGACCAGATCGTCGACGTCGAGCAGTCCCGCAAGTTCGCCTCGGCGCTCAAGTCGGCCGGCAAGCCCCACCGTTACCTCGAGATCGCGGACATGGGCCATACGCTGGACACCTGGGAGCCCTCCATGTGGACCCTGCAGCTCAGCGCCATCGACGACTTCCTGAAGACCGGCTGCAAGGCCGGAGGGCTCTGACCCGGCGCCCGCGATCGGGGCGCCGCAATTCCATCCGCCTAAATCTTGATCAATCCCTGCGCCCTGGATAGGCAAGTCCCAAGGCGGCCCTGACGACTCGCGGCCGCCAAGGGGAGGGATCATGCGGCTTCCACAATGGGGGACCCCGGCGCTTGCGCTGGGTCTGTTGCTGACGCCGGGCCTGGCCCTCGCCCAACCTGTCGGCCTTCAGGCGGGCGACACCGCCTGGGTGCTCGCCGCCACGGCCCTCGTCCTGTTCATGACCCTGCCGGGACTGGCCCTGTTCTACGCCGGCCTGGTCAGGTCCAAGAACGCCCTGTCGGTGATGATGCACTGCGTCGCCATCGCCTGCCTGATCTCGGTGCTATGGCTGGCCGTGGGCTACAGCCTCGCCTTCGACGGCGCCGGCGCCCTGATCGGCGGCCTGGGCAAGGCCTTCCTGCGTTCGGTGGGGCAGGGGACCCTTACCGGTACGATCCCGGAAGGCGCCTTCTTCATGTTCCAGGCGACCTTTGCAGTCATCACCCCGGCTCTGATCGTCGGCGCCTATGTGGAGCGGGTCCGCTTCGGCGCGGTGCTGGCGTTCAGCGGTCTGTGGCTGCTGGTGGTCTATGCGCCTGTGGCCCACTGGGTCTGGGGCGGCGGCTGGCTGGCCCAGCGCCACGTCATGGACTTCGCCGGGGGGCTGGTGGTCCACGCCACCGCTGGCGTGTCGGCCGTCGTCGCGGCCCTGATGATCGGCCGGCGGCAGGGTTTTCCCCGTGATCTCAGCCCACCCCACAATCCCGGCATGACCATGATGGGGGCCGGCATGCTCTGGGTCGGATGGTACGGCTTCAACGGCGGCAGCGCCCTGGCGGCCAACGGCCAGGCGGCCATGGCGCTTCTGGCCACCCACATCTCGGCGTCCAGCGCCGGCCTGGTCTGGGCGCTCCTGGAACGGCTCAGGTTCGGCCGGTCGAGCATGATCGGCATGGTCACCGGCGTGGTGGCGGGTCTCGCCACGGTCACCCCGGCGTCAGGCTTTGTCGGCCCCCTGGGCGGGCTGGCGCTCGGCGCGGCCGGCAGCTTCGTCTGCTTCTGGGCCGTCGACATCGTCAAGCATCGGCTGCAGGTGGACGACTCCCTCGACGTCTTCGCCGTCCATGGCGTCGGCGGCATCCTGGGGACCCTGCTGGTGGCTGTATTGGCCAGCCCCCTGTTCGGGGGCTGGGGGTATGCGCCCGGCATGGGCATGAGCGCCCAGTTCGGCGTTCAGGCCATCGGGGTCCTGGCCGTGGCGGCCTGGTCAGCCATTGCGAGCGCCGCCATCCTGCTGGCCGTGAAGGTAGCCTTCGGCCTGCGCGCCAGCGACGTGGCCATCGAGGACGGCCTGGACCTCACCGACCACGGCGAGCGCGCCTACACGCCCTGACGGACGCCGTGTCTAGCGGGCGCGATCCATCATCCCGGCGAAGCGTTCGAACAGGTAGAGCGAGTCCGTCGGGCCCGGTGAGGCTTCCGGGTGGTGCTGGACGCCGAACACCGGCCGGTCCTCGAGGGCGAGGCCGGCGTTGGTGCCGTCGAACAGCGAGACGTGGGTCTCCTTCAGCGCGGCGGGGAAGCTGTCGCGGTCGACGGTGAAGCCGTGGTTCATCGACACGATCTCGACCTTGCCCGTGGTCAGGTCCTTCACCGGATGGTTTGCGCCGTGATGGCCCTGGTCCATCTTCTTGGTGCGGGCGCCGAGCGCGAGGGCCAGCATCTGGTGGCCGAGGCAGATGCCGAACACCGGCGTGCCCGAGTCCGCCATCTTGCGGATTTCCGGCACGGCGTATTCGCCGGTCGCCGCCGGGTCGCCAGGTCCGTTGGACAGCAGGATCCCGTCCGGCTTGCGGGCCAGGACGTCCTCGGCCGAGGTATTGGCCGGAACCACCGTCGCCCGCGCGCCGATGGAGGTCAGGGCGCGCAGGATGTTGCGCTTCACGCCGTAGTCCAGGACCACGACCTCATACTTCGGCTCGCCGGCCTGGGCGTAGCCTTCCGGCCAGGTCCAGAGCCCCTCGTCGAACACGAACGGCTGCAGGCAGGAGGCGTCCTTGGCCAGGTCCAGGCCTTCCAGCCCGCTCCAGGCGCGCGCGCGCTCGATCAGGGCGTCCAGGTCGAAACGGCCTTCGGGCGAATGGGCGACCACGCCGTGCGGCATGCCCTTCTCGCGGATGGAGCGGGTCAGGGCCCGGGTGTCGATCCCGGCCAGGGCCACCACGCCGCGGCGCTCCAGCCAGCCGGCCAGGCTTCCCATGGCCCCGGCCTCGGCGCGCCAGTTGGCGGGAATCGTGGGGATGTCGCGGAAGATGGCGCCCCGCGCGGCGGTCTGGGCGCCGGAGCCGAACTGTTCGATGTCTTCCAGGTTCACGCCCACATTGCCGATGTGGGGGAAGGTGAAGGCCACGATCTGGGCCATGTAGGAGGGGTCGGTCAGAATCTCCTGGTAGCCCGACATGGCGGTGTTGAAGCAGACTTCGCCGAGGGCTTCGCCGACCGCGCCGACGCCGTATCCCTGGAACACCGTTCCGTCGGCCAGCGCCAGGACTCCGGTGACGCCGGGCGTGAGTGTTCCAGCCATGGAGGCGCCTCCTTCAAACAGACCTGCGGGCAAACGGCCGTCAGTTAGGCGCCGACTCGCCGCGCGTCAACGCACGGCCGCCGAATTGGGGACTTGCGGCCGATGGGCGCAGGAGGCCCGCGGTAACCGTCGCTTCAGCGCGTTATGGCATGATCGGGGAGTCGAAACGCGCCGGGGGGCGTAGACCATGCGTATCGTGTTGCTCAACAAGCAGAACCAGGTGACCAACGTCCTGGCCCTGGCGCCGGGCGTCCGCCCGGAAGACCTCAAGCGGGTCGAGGCCTGGCGGGAGATCTCCGACCGGTCCATCCGGCCCGGCTGGCGCTACGATCCCAGGCGCGATCGCTTCGTCCCGCCGCGCTTGTCCAAGACTGCGGCCTGACGCCGTCGACAGGCCGGTCCGCGGCGGGCTAATTCCCGCCCATGTTGTCCATCCGTCCCGCCCGCCCCGACGACGCCGCGCTGGTCTTCGCCTTCATCGGTGAACTTGCCGACTACGAGCGGCTGGCCCATGACGTGGTAGCCAGTCCCGACGACATCGCCGCGGCCCTGTTCGGCCCGGCCCCCCTCGTCTTCTGCGACATCGCCGAGTGGGACGGGGAAGCGGCCGGCTTCGCCCTCTGGTTCTACAACTTCTCCACATTCCGCGGCCGCCACGGCCTCTATCTGGAGGACCTGTACGTCCGCCCGGCCCATCGTGGGCGCGGCGTCGGCAAGGCGCTCCTGGCCCGGCTCGCCCGCCGCTGCACGGAGGAGGGCCTGGCCCGGCTCGATTGGGCGGTGCTCGACTGGAACGCCCCCTCCATCGCCTTCTATGAAAGCCTGGGCGCGCGCGCGGCTGCCGACTGGACCGGCTACCGGCTGACCGGCGAGGCTCTGGACAAGCTTGCCGCCGGCTGAGGAGACACGCCATGCTCGCGCTGCGCCCTAACTGTGAATGCTGCGACCGGGACCTTCCACCCGCCAGCCCCGACGCCCGCATCTGCACCTTCGAGTGCACGTTCTGCGCCGATTGCGCCGACAAGACCTTCCGGGGCGTCTGCCCCAACTGCGGCGGCGACCTCGTCCGCCGGCCCCTCCGACCGGCCGCCGCCCTGGAACGCCATCCGGCCTCGACCCAGCGCGTGCTGAAGCCTCATCCGGGCTGCGCCGCCTAGCAATCGCCCCGATCCCATGAGAGCGTAGCCGCAATCTCGGGGGGAACGGACATGCGGATGCTCTTTGGACTGGCGCTGGTGCTGGCCTCGGGCGGCGTCGCGGCAGCCGCGGACGACCGGACGGTCGCCCTGACCATCTACAACTCAAACCTCGCCCTGGTGCAGGAGACGCGCACCCTGGATCTCAAGGGCGGCCGGCAGCGGCTTGAATTCAAGGATGTTTCCGCTGCGATCCGGCCCGAGACGGTGGCCCTGTCCGCCCGCGGCGTCTCGATCGTCGAGCAGAACTTCGACTACGACCTGCTCACCCCGTCCAAGATGATGGAGAAGGCGATCGGCCAGCAGGTCCAGATCGTCCGCACCAATCCCGGCAACGGCCAGCAGATCACCGAGACCGCCACCGTCATGTCGGTGAACAACGGCGTGGTGCTCAAGATCGGTGACCACATCGAGGTCCTACGCGACGACGGCGTTCCGACCCGGGTGATCTTCGACAAGCTGCCCGAGAACCTCCGCGCCCGCCCGACCCTTTCGGTTACTGTCGATGCGGAAGGCGCCGGCCCCCGCCCGGCGACACTGACCTACCTGACCACCGGCCTTTCCTGGAAAGCCGACTACGTCGCCCTGTTCGACGAAAAGGCCGGCAGGATGGACCTGCAGGGATGGATCACCCTGGACAACCAGTCCGGCACTGGTTTCTCCGAGGCCCGGACCCAGCTGGTTGCCGGCGACATCAACCTCACCGGCGGCGAGCCGGTCGACGACTGGCGCCAGCAGCAGCGCCAGCAGATCAGGAACGCCGCAGGGAATGAGGCGGGCGCCCAGCCGCCGCTGGCTGACTACTACCTCTATCCGCTCCCGGAGCGGACCACCGTCGCCAACAACCAGACCAAGCAGGTGGGCTTCCTCAATGCGACCGGGGTGACGGCCCGCAAGGTCTACCAGTACCGGGCGCCATGGTTCTCGAGCCTCAACGATCCTGTCCACGTCGACGTGGCGGTGGACTTCGCCAACTCCAGCGGCGCGGGTCTCGGCGCCCAGCTGCCCCAGGGCGTGGTGCGCGTCTATGTGAAGGACAGCGCTGGCGAGCCGAAGTTTGTCGGCGAGGACTCCATCGCCCACACGCCGCAGGGCTCGGAGCTCAGCGTCAAGACCGGCGAGGCCTTCGACGTCACGGTCAAGCCGACGCTCGTGGCAACCGACCGGGTCAACAAGTTCCGCTCCACCTACGCCATGTCCTATCTCGTCAGGAACGCCCGCAGCGAACCGGTCACCGTCGAGGTCCGCCAGTCCGGGCTGTGGCGCAACGGCAAGGTCCAGTCCGAGAGCCTGACCAGCCGCCGGGTGGACTCCTCAACCCTGTCCTGGGACGTGCCGGTCCCGGCGAACGGCGAGACCACGCTCACCTTCAAGGTCGAAAACGGCTGGTAGCCGATGGTGCGCCCGGTTCTCTTCCACTGCGGCCTCCTCATCGCCTGCACGCTCCTGGCGCGCCCAGGCTGGGCCCAGGTCGTCTCTGCGCGGCCGGACTCGGTTAGCGTCACCGTCTATCGGGACACGGCTGTCTCGTCAGACATCCGCGACGAGGACTCGACCGACGGCCTGGTCCTGGTCACCGAAGTCCGCACCATCGATGTGCCGGCCGGCACAGGGAAGGTCAGCTTCCGCGGCGTCGCCGACGGGATCGTGCCCCAGACAGCCAAGCTCGAGGGGCTCCCGGGCGATGTGGTGGAATACAACTTCGACTTCGATCTCCTGACCCCGGGCTCCCTGATCGCCCGCTCGATCGGCGCCCACGTCCAGCTGGTCCGCACGAACCGGGCCGATGGGTCCGTCTCGAGCCAGGACGCGATCCTCCGGTCGGGACCGTCCGGCGTCATGCTCGAGATCGACGGCAAGCTCGAGGCGTTCAACTGCTCCGGCGCGCCCGAGCGGCTGGTGTTCGATCAGATCCCCCCGGGCCTCGCCGAAAAGCCGACGCTCTCGATGATCACCCGTTCGCCCACGGCCGGACGCTACCGGGTCCGGCTGACCTACCTGGCCGTCGGCATGCAGTGGGCCGCCAACTACGTCGCCCGCATAGCGCCCGACGGCCGCTCGCTCGACCTGACCGGCTGGATCACCCTGGCCAACCACAGCGGAGCGACCTTCGCCGACGCTCCCACGTCCGTCGTCGCCGGCCGGCTCTCCCGCGTCGAAGGCGAAGACGGGGCCGTGTCGCCTACCCAAGCGCCAGTGGAACCTCAATGCTGGCCTTTGGCGATCGACTGGTTCGAACTGTCACCGTCCAAGAATCTCGCGATGCCACCGATGGCCCTCCCAGCACCGCCGCCGCCCATGTACGCCCGAACAGCCGAGATGGTCGTCACAGGGGCGCGGATTGCCAAGATGACCGAGCTCGGCGACTACAAGCTCTATACCCTCCCCGAACCAACGACCGTCGCCGCCCATCAGACCAAGCAAGTCCAGATGCTCGACCAGGCCGGCGTCCGGTTCGAGCGGCTCTATCGCTACGACCTTGATCCCGGCAATATCGACGAAGCCCAGGAACGAGGCGCGCCTTCGACCGTCCTGTTGCGGCTGCAGAACAAGCCCACATCCAACCTCGGCAAGCCCTTGCCGGCCGGGACGCTCGAGGTCATGGAGCCTGACGCCCGCGGCGGCTTCGTCCTCGCGGGCGAGAAGAAGCTCGACGACATCCCCGTCGGCCTGCCCTTCGAGGTCGAGCTGGGGCGGGCGATCGACGTCGTCGTCGCGCCAAGGGTGGTCAGCATCCTGGCGTCCGGACCCAAGGACAACCGCCGGGTCCGCACTGTGCTGGAGGCGGTCCTGGTCAACCACAAGCCTGGGCCCATCCGGCTGCAGCTCCGGCACCAGGTCACCGGCCAGAACTTCCACATCGTCGACGAGTCCAGCCGCCACGTCATGGAGAACGGCCTGCCGACCTGGACTGTCGACCTGAAGGCCGAGGCACGGCGCATCGTCAGCTACACGTTCGATCAGGCCGGCTAAGGCCAAGACCTAGGCATTGCGCGCCGACACGATCCACACTGCGCCCGGCAGCTTGACGACACCGTCGACCAGATAGGGCGTCAGTGCTTCCTTCAGGGCGGTCGTGATCCTGGCCTTGAGCTCATCGGTGACGCCGGTCTGGCGCAGGGCCCCACCCAGCTGCCCGATCCGGATGGCCTGGAACACCGTGTCGTCCAGGGAGTCGTCGCCGGCCATCACGTCCAGCGGCTCGATCCGGATGTCGGTGAACCCGGCGCCCGCGAGGATGTGGTTCAGCCGGTCCGGATCGGCGAAGGCCATTGGGCCGGGCGCGAGGGGATCGGCGGACGGAAGCGGGGGCAGGAGGTGGCTCACCGACCGCATCGCCAGCGACAGGTAGAGGTTCTCCTGGGGCCCGCGCCAGCAGCAGAACGCCAGCCGTCCGCCGGGCTTCAGGGCGGTGCGCAGGTTGGCGAAGGCCGCCTGCGGGTCGTCGAAGAACATCACCCCGAACCGCGAGAACAGCACGTCGAAGCCGGCGCCCGTGAAGTCATGGACCTGGGCGTCCGCCTGGCTGAACGCCACATTGGCGAGGCCCTTGGCTTCGGCGTCCGCTTTGGCGATCTCGAGAAGCATGGCCGAGACATCCAGGCCCGTCACTTCCCCCGGGGCCACGCGGCCGGCGAGGTCGAAGGTCGTCTCCCCGCAGCCGCAGCCGATATCGAGCACCTTTTGCCCGGCCGAGAGGCCCGCCTTCTCCATGGCCGCGTGACCGAACGGGCGGATCTGCCGGTCCAGCCGCTCGTGCAGCATGGCCCACGACTTCCCCATGACGTCATTCCAGGCGCCGATCTCGTTGGCGTTGGCGGGGATGTCAGGCGGCATGCTTCAACCCGATAGGCGTTGGATGAGGATCGCTTCGAGGAGTCCGAGAGCTATCAATGCGCCGCAACTGAGGACACAGATCCACTTCGCACAAGTGGCAGCGTAGCTCATGGCTGCCAGTCCTGACCCGACGGGTCTGCGGATCATCCCGAGCTGACATAGATTTTCCGCGACATCGGCCAGACCAGCTGCCAACGCGACCAGATAGAACCCGGTGAAGAATTCTGGCTCGACTTTGAGCCAAGCCAAACCGAATAGCTCGCCGCCAGGCCAGGTTCGCGCGCACCCCCGCAGAGCAAGCAGCAAGAAGACGACGTAGAGGAGGATCAGGCCAAAATCGACGTAGAGGCAGCGCCGGGCGAGCCTGAGGCGCGACGGTCCGTCCCGCCGCCAACTTTCGACGACCTGGGCCAGTCTATCCGCCCGCCACGTCCGTTGCAGGGAAACCGAGCCTTCGAACCCCCCGGCCATCAGTCTGACCTCCGCCGGTCGGGTCACGAGCTGATAGTAGCCCGCGAGCGCGAGCGCCGACGCCACGATTACAATCAGGCTGCCCATCCTGCGTCCTCCCGCTCACCATCATATCCGGGCGAGCGCAGCCGCTGGAGTCACTGTATCCTATCCCTCACATGCGCTTCGACGACCGCCTTCTCGACGAGATCAAGTCCCGCCTGCGGCCCTCCGACGTGATCGGCCGGACGGTGAAGCTGCGCCGGCAGGGGCGCGAGTTCGTCGGCCTTTCGCCCTTCACCAAAGAGAAGACGCCCTCCTTCTACGTCAACGACGACAAGGGTCACTTCTTCGACTTCTCCTCGGGCAAGAACGGCGACCTGATCACCTTCCTGCAGGAGACCGAGCGCCTCTCGTTTCCCGAGGCGGTGGAACGGCTGGCCGCCGAGGCGGGGGTCGCCCTTCCCGAGCTGGATCCCCGCGGCGCAGAGGAGGACAGCCGCCGCCAGGGCCTGTCGGACTGGCTGGCCGCCGCCGCGTCCTGGTTCGAGGGCGAGCTGCGGCGTCCGGGTGGTCAGGAAGCGAGGGCCTATCTCGAACGGCGGGGCCTGGGTCAGGACGACTGGACGCGGTTCCGCCTCGGCTACGCGCCGGCCGACCGCACCCGGCTGAAGGACTACCTGATCGCCAAGGGCGCAAAGCCCGCCGAACTGGTCGAGTCCGGGGTGCTGATCGCGCCGGAGGATGGCGGCGCGCCCTACGACCGCTTCCGCGAGCGGATCATCTTCCCGATCATGGACGCCCGCGGCCGGGTGGTCTCGTTCGGCGGCCGGGCGCTCGATCCCCAGGCGCGGGCCAAGTACCTGAACGGCCCGGAGACCGACCTCTTCCACAAGGGCCGGGTGCTCTATGGCCTGCCCGAAGCGCGAAAGCTGCTGCACGCAGGCGGGGAGGGCGCTCCCCTGGTGGTGGTCGAAGGCTACATGGACGTCATCGCCTGCCAGCGGGCGGGCGTGGCGGCGGCGGCTCCGCTCGGCACCGCCCTGACCGAGGAGCAGATGGAGCTGCTCTGGCGGCTGCATCCCGAGCCGACGCTCTGTTTCGACGGCGACGGCGCTGGCCAGCGCGCGGCCTCGCGCGCCATCGACCGTGCCTTGCCGCTGCTGAAGCCCGGCAAGTCGTTCCGTTTCGTGCTGCTGACCGGCGGCAAAGACGCCGACGACGTGCTTCGCACCCAAGGCGCCGGCGCGCTGAAGGCCCAGCTCTCCCAGACCATTCCCCTGGTGGAGGCCCTGTTCGCCCGCGAGCGCGACCTGGAGCCGCTGGAAACGCCCGAACGACGCACTGCCCTTAGGGGGCGCCTCCGTCAGGCGGCCGGCGCCATCCAGGACAAGGAGCTGGGCGGCGCCTACCGCGAGGACCTACTCAATCGGTTCGACGACGCCTTTCCCCCGCAGGCGCGCCCCGCCTACGTCCGCGGCGCCTACGGAAAGTCCGCCTTCGCCGCCAATCCGCCCGCCACGCCGCAAGGCAAAGCTGCGGCGAAAAGTCTCGCCCGGGCCCTCGATCCAACAGCCGCGGCCGTGGCCAAGGGCGCCCTCGTTGACCCGGCCCGCCTCGATGGCCATCTGGAGGAACTGGAAGCGAGCGGCCTCGGCGATCCGGCGCTCGCGGAATTGGCCAGGGAAATCATCCGGCTCCGTCTGGAAGGCGACGTCCTTGACACGGAGGCCCTGGCTCGCCATCTGGCGGACAAGGGTTTTGGCGGGCTTTTGAGCGAAGTGGACAGGGCCGCGGCGAGATCGGGCGCGCCCTTCCTGAATCCTGATCTTCCGCTCACCGCCGCCAGGTCCCAGTGGTCGCACGCCTTCGAGTCCCTGACCCGGATGGCGGCCCTGGAAAGCGCGCTCGGATCCGCCAAGCAGGATCTGGTCGATGCCGACGACGCGGCCAGGATGATGCGGCTGAAGGCCGAGCGGGACGCCCTCAAGCGGGCGATCCGCACGGGATCGATTTGGACGGATCTGGCGGGATGATGGTTAACCGCTGGTACGTATATTTGAACGACTCTCGGCGCACGCGCCGTGGGTGGAGATTTGAATGAGCACGACGACGACAACCGAGCCTCCTGGCGGCGAAGAAACCCCATCTGACGGGCCGCTGCTCGACCTGACCGACGCCGGGGTCAAGAAGTTCATCAAGCAGGCCAAGACCCGCGGCTACGTCACCATGGACGAGCTGAACAAGGTCCTGCCCTCTGAAGAGGTGACCTCCGAGCAGATCGAAGACACCCTCGCCATGCTCAGCGAGATGGGCGTCAACGTCATCGAGTCCGAGGAACAGGCTGAGGAAGGCGAGGCGACCGACGTCGCCGTGCGCGAAGAGACCGCCGTCGTCGAGACCACCAAGGAAGCCGCCTACGACCGCACCGACGACCCCGTGCGCATGTACCTGCGCGAGATGGGCTCGGTGGAGCTGCTGTCGCGCGAGGGCGAGATCGCCATCGCCAAGCGCATTGAGGCCGGCCGCGACACCATGATCCGGGGTCTGTGCGAAAGCGCCCTGACGTTTGAAGCCATCATGGTCTGGCGCGAGGAGCTGGCCTCGGGCCGCATCTTGCTGCGCGAAGTGATCGACCTGGAACAGACCTACGGCGGCGTCAACGGCGGTGCCGGTGTGCCCGGTCCCGACGGAATCGTGGTCCCGCCCGTCGAGGGTGTGGTTGCGGCCGCCCCAGCGGCTGTGCCGGCTGCAGCGCCTGTCGAGGCTGCGCCCGCGGCAGCGGCTCCGGCCGCTGACGGCGACGGCGAGGATGAGTTCGATGACGGCGCCGGTCCGTCCGTCTCCGCAATGGAAGCGGAACTGCGCGACGGGGTCATGGCGACCCTGGACGCCATCGCCGCCGAATTCGAAGCCTTCCGCAAGCTGCAGGAGCAACTGGTCGAGCGCCGGCTGTCCGGACAGGACCTCTCCGAAGCTCAGCGCAAGACCTACACCGAGCGCTCCAACGCCATCATCCTGCAGCTGAAGACGCTGAAGCTGAACAACGCCCGGATCGAGGCGCTGGTCGACCAGCTCTACGCCATCAATAAGCGCTTGGTGGGCCTGGAAGGCCGGCTGCTGCGCCTGGCCGATTCCTACGGCATTTCCCGCGCCGAGTTCCTGCGCGCCTACCTGGGCTCCGAGCTCGATCCGCAATGGCCCGACAAGGTCAAGGCGGGTGGCGTGCGCTGGACCAAGTTCGTTGAGAATGACAACGGCCAGATGGGCGACATCCGCTCCGAGATCGCCGCCCTGGCCACCGAGACCGGCGTGCCGATCGACGACTACCGTCGCATCGTCCAGACCGTCCAGAAGGGTGAGCGCGAGGCCCGTCAGGCCAAGAAGGAGATGGTCGAGGCCAACCTTCGCCTCGTGATCTCGATCGCCAAGAAGTACACCAACCGCGGCC
>FTHI01001105.1_pt1 | contig 19071 bp, 20 predicted proteins | sample 1640891 | NCBI WGS metagenome assembly FTHI01 (sample SAMEA3914788, study PRJEB12502) | metagenome | biome: forest; material: soil | place: Canada | collected 2011-07-03 | depth 0.1 m
CGCCGTCGGACAGCTCCTCGACACCTACTCACCCGACGAGTGCCGCAACTATCTCCAGAACTCAGGCTATGGAGTCGCCTAAACTCAACCCGCTCTAGCAAGTGTATGTTTCTAGTGTGCTTTTTGGATCTGAAGTTCGCTCAAAGCCTGATCGAACGAACTGGCGAACTTCTGATCCAGCACACTAGTGCTTCACCTTGCGCCAGACTCCGCGATAGCTGGCGTAGACCGCGCCGGCCAGCAGCAGCAGGTAGATCAGGACCGCGAAGCCCATCTTCTTGCGCTCGGTCTGGTGGATGTCGCCTGCCCAGGTGAGGAAGGCGACCACGTCCTTGGCTTCCTGCTCGGGCGTCGCCTTGACCCCGTCGTCATAGGTCACGCGGTCGGGGGTCAGCTGCAGAGGCATGGCGATGAAGCCGCCTGGTGGGACGTGGTCCTTGTCCCCGTGCCAATAACTGGAGAGGTCACCCGACATGTAAGGGTCGTAGGACTTGCCGGCAGGCACCTCGAGCCCGGCCGGCGGCGCTTTGTAGCCGGTGAGGATCGAATAGATGTACCGCGGCCCGCCTTCGCGCGCCCGGGTGATCATCGACAGGTCCGGCGGGATGGCGCCGCCGTTGGACGCCTTGGCGGCCACGTCGTTGGCGAAGGGCGCCTTGAAATGATCGGCCGAGGTCCCCGGACGGGTGATGGCGTCGCCGGTGTCCGGATCGATGTCAGGGATCTGGAAATCCTTGGCGATCGCCTTCACGTAAGGGTTATCGTTCGGGTTCTTGTATTTCTCGTTGTAGAAGGGGCCATAGGGACGCCCCAGGTCATAGTAGTGGACCAGGTTCATCGAATGGCAGGCCGAACAGACGTCGTGATAGACCTTGTAGCCGCGCTGCAGCTGTTCCTGGTCGAACTTCCCGAACGGCCCCTCGAAGCTCCAATGGACGTCCGCGGGCTCTTCCGCGGTGGTCGCGGCCAGGGCCGGCGAAGCCAGCAGCCCGAGCGCAACGGCTAGTCCAAGCGCTTTGCGCAGCATCAACTCCGGCCCCCTCATTGATCTTTCGCCAGCACGGGCGTGGAGATCGAATCCGGCAGCGGCAGCGGCGTTTCCCGCCAGCCAGTGACCGGGATGATGATCACGAAATAGACGAAATAGTAGACGGTCAGGATCCGCGACAGCCAGGTGAAGCTGTTGATGTTGGAGTCGCCGAGCTGGAAGCCGAGCTGCGGGTTGGCGATCACCTGGCTGTCCGGCGGGTTCGCCCCACAGACGCCGAGGGTGAAGGTCACGGCCACGAAGATGAAGAAGAACCAGCGCATGGTCGGACGGTAGCGCATCGAGCGCACCTTGGCGGTGTCCAGCCACGGCAGGACGAACAGCAGTCCCAGAGAGGCGAACATGGTCAGGACGCCGATCACCTTGTCCGGGACGGCCCGGAGCATGGCGTAGAAGGGCAGCAGGTACCACTCGGGCACGATATGGGACGGGGTTTGCAGCGGGTTGGCCGGGATCTGGTTGTCGGTGTGACCCAGCGCCTCAGGCATGAAGAACACGAACACGGCGAACAGGATCAGGAACAGCACCACCGCGAAGCCGTCCTTCACCGTGTAGTAAGGGTGGAAGGGGACGGTGTCCTCGGCGCTCTTGACGTTCACGCCCGTGGGATTGTTGTTCCCCGGCACGTGCAGGGCCCAGATGTGCAGCACCACCACCGCGGCGATCACGAACGGCAGCAGGTAGTGCAGCGAGAAGAAGCGGTTCAGCGTCGGCAGGTCCACCGCCGGGCCGCCCCAGAGCAGCGTGGTGATCGGCTTTCCCACCAGCGGCAGGGCCCCGATCAGGTTGGTGATCACCACCGCGCCGTGGAAGCTCATCTGCCCCCAGGGCAGCACGTAGCCCATGAAGGCCGTGGCCATCATCAGGAGGTAGATCACCATCCCGAGCAGCCAGATCATCTCACGCGGGGCCTTGAACGAGCCGTAGTACATGCCCCTGGCGATGTGGATGTAGACCGCCAGGAAGAACATCGACGCGCCGTTGGCGTGCAGGTAGCGGATGAACCAGCCGTAGTTCACGTCGCGCATGATGTGCTCGACGCTGTTGAAGGCGTTGCCCACGTCGTAGTGCATCGCCAGCACGACGCCCGAGGCGATCTGGATGCCCAGGCACATGGCCAGGATGCCGCCGAACGTCCACCAGTAGTTCAGGTTCTTCGGCGTCGGGAAATCCAACAGCTCCGCCTGGAAGCGCAGGATGGGCAGTCGTGAGTCCAGCCAGCGGGTGAAGGCTGTCTTCGGCTCGTAGGTCGAATGTCCGCTCATCTCGATGTCAGCCGATCTTGACCTTGGTGTCGGAAAGGAAGGTGTACTCGGGCACCTCCAGGTTCTTTGGCGCGGGCCCTTTGCGGATACGCCCGGAGGTATCGTAGATCGAGCCGTGGCAGGGGCAGAGCCAGCCGTGGGTCTGGGCCTCCATGCCCGTCCCCCCGAAATCGCCCTTCTTCGCTTCAGGCACGCATCCCAGGTGGGTGCAGATGCCCACGAGGATCAGCCACTGATCCTTGCCCGCCTTGTGGCGGTCCGCGTCCTTCTGGGGATCGCGCATGTCCTCGTTGTCGCCCTGGACCGCCGCCTTGATCTCGTCGTTGGTGCGATGGCGGACGAAGACGGGCTTGCCGCGCCACTTGATCGCGACCTGCTCTCCAAGAGCGACCTTGGACAGATCGTATTCGATCGAGGACAGCGCGAGCGTGTCCGCCGAGGGGTTCATCTGATCGATCAGGGGCCAGACAACACCCACTGCCGCGCCGGCGGCGCCGACGGCGGCGGCGATATGGATGAAATCCCTACGGCTCGGATCGTCTCCCGCGGGGTCGCCAGGGACCCCCGGGTGCATGGCGGCGGTGTCGGCCAACTCAGCTCACCCCTCGATTCAATCGCACTTGGGCGAATTCCCCCAAGCCGCGTCCACAATGGCGCAAAGGCCCGACTCGGCGACAGCCATCGGACATGTGCGCGGAGGGATTAGAATGCGGCTCGCCCTTTTTCAACCGGACATCCCGCAAAACCTGGGCGCGGCCATAAGACTCTGCGCTTGCCTGGGTCCGATCCTGGAGGTGATCGAGCCTTGCGCGTTCCCACTCTCGGAAAAGTCGTTGAAGCGAGCGGCGCTCGATTACGGGGAAAAGGCCGAGATTCAGCTGCTTGCATCCTGGTCCGCCTTCATGGACTCGCCCGCCCGGCGCGAGGGTCGGCTGGTGCTCTTCACCACGCGCGGCGCAGCGCCCTATGTGGACTTCGCCTTCGCGCCTGGAGACACCCTGCTGTTCGGCCGAGAGAGCGCAGGGGTTCCGGACGAGGTCCATGGCGCCGCTGAGGCCCGCCTGCTCATCCCGATGCGGCCCGGTTTGAGATCGCTCAATGTGGCCACCGCGGCGGCTATGGCTCTTGGGGAGGCCCTGCGCCAGACGCAGGGCTTTGCAGGACCGAGCCCAGACCCGCTATGACCATGACCATGACCGAACTCGCCCCCTCCCCCGCCGCGTTGCTGGAGCAGCGCAAGACCCGCGCCCGCACCTGGTTCGAGGGACTGAGGGATCGCATCGTCGCCGCTTTCGAGGCGCTCGAGGACGAAGCGCCCTCCGCCCTCTATGACGGGGAGCCCGGACGCTTCGAGCTGAAGCCCTGGACCCGCGAGGCCGGCGGCGGCGGCGTCATGGGAATGATGCACGGCCGCTTCTTCGAGAAGGTCGGGGTGCACGTTTCCACGGTCCACGGACAATTCCCGCCAGACTTCGCCAAGACCATGCCCGGGACCGAGACCGACCCGAGCTTCTACGCCACTGGCGTCAGCCTGATCGCCCACATGCGTTCGCCGCGGGTTCCGGCCGTCCACATGAACACCCGCTTCATCTGCACCACGGTGGGCTGGTTCGGCGGCGGCGCGGACCTGACCCCGCTGCTGGCGGATCAGCGCACCCAGGAGGCGCCGGACGCCCTGGTGTTCCACGCGGCCATGAAGCGGGCCTGCGACGCCCACGATCCGGCGTGGCACGACAAGTTCAAGGCCTGGTGCGACGAGTACTTCTATCTGCCCCATCGCAAGGAGCCGCGCGGGATCGGCGGGATCTTCTATGACCGCCACGATTCCGGGGACTGGGACCGCGACTTCGGCTTCACCCGCGACGTCGGCGAGGCCTTCCTCGACATCTATCCCAGGATCGCCCGCGGCCGAATGCACGAACCGTGGACAGACGCCGAGAGGGAGGAACAGCTGGTGCGCCGCGGACGCTACGTCGAGTTCAACCTGCTCTATGACCGCGGCACGACCTTCGGCCTGCGCACTGGCGGGAACGTGGAGTCGATCCTGAGCTCGATGCCGCCCTCGGTGAAGTGGCCGTAGGACCTGGGTTCATGGATCGGCCGGCGATCTGCCTCTCCGTCATAGAGGCCGGTCTGGACCTCCAGCCACAGGCTGTGTGCGAGGGTGAGCATCATACGGCCCGCCTCAGGCCGGCTGCGGTTCGGTCAGCCCCTGGACCGCAGCGCTGACGAGGATCAGCTCGGCAAGGCGGGCGGTCTGGGCGCGGATTTCCGTCACCGCGGTCGTCACAAAGAAGCGGCCTTGGGTGGGCGCTCCCACGGCGAACAGTCCGGGTGTGACTTGACCAGTTGAGCCCAGGACGGCGCACGATTCGTCGACGTGGAGCCCCAATCCAAGGGGATCGGCAACGGCGGCGCCCTGCGCCAGCAGGTCCAGCAGTAGCGGGTTTCGCGATCGGAACACGTCTGCCTCCGGCCCTGAGCAATTGATCACCCGGTTGACGACGAGCGCGCGCGGGCCGTCGGAGGTCAGCAGCGCCGCCCGGGCCTGGGCGCCGGCGTTGATCGACTTGGCTTCCGCCAGGCGCCCTCGCACGACCTCCAGCCGGCCATCTGCGATGGCGGCCCTGATGACGTCGGCCTGGGCCGGCGGCAGGCGATGGCGCTCGACTTCCCAGTAGCGGCGGAAGTGACGCAGGAACATCAGCCGCTCGTCGTCCGGCAGGCCCGCCCACAGCTTGTCGCCGATCTCACGCAGATTGAGGAACACGCCGTGCCGGAGCGAGGCGTCCCCTTCGACAAATTCGGCCGCGGCACGTAGCTTGGCGTAAAGCTCCCGTGCGCTCTTGGGATAGGGCGGGGAGATCACAGGCGCAGCCGGCGAAGGCAAGGCGTGGATCCGCGGCAAAAGCCCGTGGCGGGAGACCGCCACCACCTTGGTCTGGGGGTCTTTCCGCCAGAGCGACGTCGCCACGTCCATGGCGGTCAGGCCCGTCCCGATCAGCAGCACAGTTCCGCCGGGCGGCGTCGCCTTCAGCGCCGCATCATCCCAGGGATCGTCCAGGACGAACGGTTCGATCTCGTCCCGGCCGTGGAACAGCATCGGGCGCGGGCGGCCGACCCCCGTGGCCAGCACCAGTGTGTCGGCCTGGACCACCTCGCGCGTGGCCAGGCGGATCGACCAGCCGGACTCGCCGCGCTCGGCGGAGATCGCCCGGGACCGGACCACACGGGTTGATCCCAGGCCCGGGGTGCGGGTCTCCAGATTGGCCAGTCGCTGCTCCAGATAGTCGCCGAAGTCCCGACGGGGAGCGAAATCCTCATCGTCCCAGCCGCCGGGGCGCTCGCGGTAGAGGTTGAGCCAGTCGACGAAGCCGCGCGGCGACTGCACGTCCAGGGACATGTTGCCCGCCCGCGTGTTGAGCAGGTGATGGGGGTCGACCGAACCAAAGGCCGGACCGCGGCCGGGCGTGGGATCGATCAGCAGGACATTGAGCCGCAGCGGCGGGCGCACCAGCGATCCGGCCAGCAGGACGCCGCTGGCCCCAGCGCCGACGATCGCCACGTTGCAGATTTGCTGGTCCAAGACGGCCTCCTTGCACGGCAGGGAGGCCAGTAAGCCAACATTATCCTACTGAGTCTATCGACTTTATCTAATAAGGCCCCTGCATTCCGCTGGCGCCCTATTTCAGGCCGTGGCTGAACAGCACGACCGCGCCGGCGCCCGCCAGCGCTGCGGCGGTGAGCCAAGTGATCATCAGCCCGCCCGGTAGGAGCTTCTGGACCAGGACCAGACCGGCCAGGGCGGCGATCCACAGCAGGTTCATCACGCCGCCCACGAACAGCAGCAGCATCAGCGCCCAGCAGCAGCCGAGACAATACAGTCCGTGGTCCAGGCCCATGACCAGCGCGCCGCCTGTTCCGTTCCGCCAGTGGCCGGCGATGAAGGCGACGGGGCCCCGACATTTGCCCAGGCAGGCCTGTTTGAAGGGCGTCAGCTCGTAGAGTCCGGCGGCGATCAGCGTGGATCCCGCGATCCTGGAACTGGTCAGGGTCAGACCCGGGGTCACCAGGGCAGCCTGGGTCAGGAGCTGCTGGAGCGCAGCCGCCAGCAGGGAGAAGGCCCCCCAGACGATCAGATACCCCGCTCCGAAACACCAGGTGCGGATCAGCGGCGACGCTCCGGAACGTCGGCTTTGGACATGGGCGTAGAGCAGCAGCATCGGCGTCGCGCTGGGCAGCATCATGCCCAGCATCATCACAAACCACATCAGGACTGCGAGGGCGTAGGCGCCGTAAGCCGGACGCCCGGGAGCAGGCGGCGACATCCCGTCCATCGCCATGCCGCCCATCGACGCCATCCCGGGCGACGCCGGCCCCGGCATGTGGGCCGCCAGCTGGGCGATGTAGATCCAGGACAGGACGACGAGCGCCGCCAGGCTCGCCAGGACGACGAGCTGGTCCCTGCTGAGGCCCCGCTGTTCGCGCGGCTCGTCGGTCATGCGTGGATGGGGCCGTAGGGACCGAGGTCGAGGTTGGCGAGATGAGAGTGGCGACGGTCCCAATCCAGGGTGATCTTGCCGGAGGCATGGGTGGTGCTGGAAGCGAACTCGGCTTCCAGGAACTCGAACCCCTTCGGCATGCGGACACTGACTTCCTGCTCCGCCCCGGTGGTCGGGTTGCGGATCGGCTCGCTTCGGCTGTCCAGGATCCCATCGACGAACACCCGCCCGGAACGGCGCTTGATGTCCGCCTCGAACTCGATCTTCCGGAATTGCGGCTCGTGCACGGTGTCGACCGTGCTCATGAACACATTGAACATGCCGGAGCCCGGCTCTGCCTCCTGGCCCGAGAGGATGGTCAGCAGCGCTTCGCGTTGGCGAGCATCGGCACGCTCGTCGAGGATCGGCATCGCCTCGCCTTTGCCCTCATGGATGGCGCCCGGCCACGCGAACACACCGGCCCAGAGCAGCCCCGACAGCGGAACGTCCCCGAAATGGCCCTCGTCGATCCGCATGGCGACGGCTGCGCGGCAGTGGCCGAGCGTCGGCAGGCCGTTGAACTGGCAGGGGCAGCCCCAGCTGCAGTTGCACGCGGCGACTTCAGGTCCCTTCAGGCGCCAGTCGACATAGGCCATGGCTGAACTCCCCAGATCCGCTCGGCGTTCGCATTAGAGTCCCGCCAAGCGGCAAGCGCAACTCAGAGAAAGCCGAGGTGCTTCGCCTCAAAGGCTGAACGCCGGGACTGGTCCAGGCCCAGGGCCTGCTCGAGATAGGCGTCTACCGAGCCGTAGCGCGCCTCGATCGCGGCGAGGGCGGCTTCGAGGTAACGGGCCTCCACCGACATGGCCGCGCGGACCGCCGCGTCGGACGGGGCGGAACCGGAAAGGGAGGTGATCAGCTCCGCGATGGCCGGAGCGCGGACCTCATGGAAGTCCAGGGTGTTGGTCATCAGGTAGTCCGCCAGCATGTCGTCGCGGTGGACCCCGGCCACGTGATGGGTCAGGGCCGCCAGAAGGCCGGTCCGGTCCTTGCCGGCTGCGCAGTGGATCAGCACCGGCCCCTCGACCTCGGCCAGGGCGGCGAAATAGCGGGTGAACAGGTCCACGTGCCGCGGCTCGAAGGGCGAATTCTGGTACCAGGCCAGGCTCTGGGTCCGGAACAGCTCGACGGTCGGATCCCTGCCGCGGAGCATGGCCTCCCACCCCTGGTCGGCGTCGCCAATGTCGTTGTCGATCACTTGGCCGGAGAAGCCTGGCGGCCGGCGGGACGGGGAGCGCGCACGTTCCTCGGCGCGGCGCAGGTCGACGATGACCTCCAGCCCCAGTCCTTGCATCGCCAGAAGGTCCGCGTCGGTGGCCTGATGGTGCTGGGCCGAGCGATAGAGCAGCCCGGGCCTCAATCCGCGTCCGCAGGCGGTCGCATAGCCGCCGTAGTCACGCAGGTTGTCGACGCCTTCGAGCTTGATGTGGCGGGTCATGGCCCGGATGTAGCGAGCCGGACCGGCCCGCGCCACCGGCCTCAGGCGTCTTCGAGGAATCGGGTGATCCAGGTTCCGAACCGAGTCCTGTCGTTGGGGCGGTGCAGGCTCGCCCCCGCGGCGTCGGCCTGCTCGGGCGAATAGCGGCTCCCTCGCCGGTTCTCGATCAGAGCCTCGGCGTACCCGGGGTCGAACTCCGGATGCAGCTGGATCGATATGGCGTCGCGGCCGGGGTACTCGATCATGCCGAAGGGTGTGAAGTCACTGCCGGCGAGGACGCGGGCGCCTGGCGGAAGTTCAACCACCTGGTCCTGATGCGACGCGGGAATGGCGAAGGCCGGAACAGGATCCATCCACCGGGCGGCGTCGGCGACGTCGTAACGATGCAGGCCGATACCCCATCCCTTGGGAGACTTGATCACCGCGCCCCCGAAGGCCTGGGCCATGGCCTGGTGCCCGAAACACACGCCCACCAATCTGGTCCGGCCCACCGCGCCCCGCAGGAACTCAAGCAGGTCGCCAATCCAGGGATCCGGGTCATAGACCCCTGCCGATGACCCCGTGACGATGAAGGCGTCATGCTCCTCGACGCGTTCTGGCCAAAGGCCGGCGCGGACGTCGTAGTCGGTCCAGTCATGGCGTTCGCCCAGGAGCTGGCGGAACATCGCCGGGTAGTCTCCGTATTTCATGGCTAGCGGAGCGGGCGGGGAGCCGGTCTCAAGGACGGCCAGCCTCAAGGCCAAAGGCCTTTAACCACCGCGGCGAGACGATCCATCGCGGCCGATCGGTCGGAGGGAAAGTCCTCGTCGATCCACCAGCCCTCCACCTCGGCGAGGACCTGGCCAACCTGTGGTCCCTCTGCGGCGCCAGCGGCGATGACGTCGGCGCCGGTGACGGGGAGCGCGGGCGGCGTCCAGCCTTCTGCCAGGGTCAGCAATTCCCGCCATTGGGGCGCCGCGCCGGGCTGGTCGGTCCCGGCCCATGCGAGCTTGATGCGGTCAAACAGGGTCTGCAGTCCCAGCCTGTAGACCGACCGCCGCACTTCCCGCGGACTCATCCACGACACCACGCGAGGGTCTGTCCCTACGGCGGCGATCAACCGTTCACGCTGGGCTTTGGACAACCGCAGCCGCTCGGACGCGAGTTCGGCGGTCGCCCGATTCTGGGGCAGCATGGCCGACAGCCTGAGCTCGGGGTCGTTTTCGAGCAGAACCTGGCGCTCGACCTCCACCAGCCGCTCCAGTCGCGTCAGGTCTTTGACGAAGGGTAGGATCGCCTCGAGCACGCCGGAGGCCGCCATTAGCCGCAGCGACGGGACTGGATCGTCGGCCGCCAGCAACTTCAGCAGCTCCTTCTGGGTGCGCTCGGCCGAGCGGCCTGCCAGCATGCCCTTCAGCGCCCGGCAAGCGGCCAGGGCCGCCACGTCCGGCTCTCCCTGTCCGAACCAGGCATAGAAACGGAAGAACCGCAGGATGCGCAGATAGTCCTCACGCACCCGCGCCAACGGATCGCCGACAAAGATGATGCGCCCCGAGCGCGCGTCCTCGATCCCGAAGCCGGTGGGGTCGTAGAGGCGGCCGTCAGGGTCGGCGTAGAGGGTGTTGAGGCGGAAGTCGCGCCGGCGGGCGTCTTCGGTCCAGTCGGCGGTGAACGCCACCACGGCGCGGCGCCCATCGGTGGAGACGTCGCGACGAAGGGTCGTGATCTCGAAAGGCTGGTGCTCGGCGATGGCGGTGACCGTGCCGTGCTCGACGCCCGTGGGGGCGACGCGGATGCCCGCGGCCTCCAGCGCGGCAGTGGCCTGGTCGGGGGTCAAGGTGGTGGCGATATCGATGTCGTCGACGGGGCGGCCGATCAGCGCGTTCCTGACACAGCCGCCGACGAAGCGCGCACAACCCGGTCCGCCTCCGGCCTCCAGGGCCTGGATCACTGCACGAGTCGAAGACGCCGTCATCCACGGCTGTGGCGGCAGGACTTCGGTCACGGATCGATCGGTCTCGACGGAAGGGAGGGACATTCACCCCGGCCAGCGCTGGTGTTCCTACGATGAGCCTTGGCGAGCGGCCCCGCAAGGACGCCAATCCCGGCTCCGCTCAATCCTGCTCCACATGCTCAGAGGGATAGAGCCGGGCGTGCAGGGCGCGCAACAGCATGGCGGTGATGCCCCAGATGTGACGGCCCTCGTAGGGCATGGCCAGCACTGTCCGTTTGACCCCGTCCGGGAACTCACGCTCGAGATTGTGGTGGTTCGCCGCATCCATCAGGAAGGCGAACGGCACCTCGAACACCTCTGCCACCTCATCCGGATTGGGCTCGATGGTCAGGGCCGGGGAGACGAACCCCACGACGGGGGTGATCACATAGCCGGTGCGGGTCCAGAAGGGCTCCGACAGACCCGCAAGGTCCACGAGAGCCGGGTCGAGGCCCACCTCTTCCTGCGCCTCCCGCAGGGCCGTCTGCCAGGGCGTCTCGCCGGGATCAGCCCGGCCGCCGGGAAAGGCGATCTGGCCGGCGTGGCGGCGAAGGTGCGGCGTCCTCAGGGTGAGCAGCACGCTCATGCCTTCCGGCCGGTCGATCAGAGGCACAAGCACGGCGGCCGGCGCGTGCTCCTCGCCGGCGGACTCCAGGGCCACGTAGCCGTCGAGCGGCAGCAGGCGGCTGGCGATGAACTCACGGTGGGCGCTCACGTCAGCCCTCCAACGGCCCGAGATCGAACCAGCAATCCCCGGACCTGACCATGAGCCGCGATCCGCCGGAGCCATGCCGCGTCTCGCCGAGCTCGACCAACTCGTAGAAAACCGATCGAACGATCAGGGCCTCGAGACCCGCCCGCACATGCAGATACGGACGGGGTTCGCCGCCAGGTCCGGCCCGGACGGTGATGGCGTTGTCCGGCCCGGCCACGACGATGTCGCCGACATTGGTGACGAAGCGCAGCACCCCCTCTCCACGCTCCAGGCCGATGGCGGTGAACGGCGCGTCCTCCACTGTGATCTTCAGCTTCTCGGCCGGCGTGACCAGATGGAAGCCGTCAGGATCCCGGCGCAGGACCGAGGCGAACAGCCGCACCAGCGCCGGACGGCCGATGGGGCTCCCCTCGTGCATCCAGACCCCGTCCTTGAGGATCCTGATATCGATGTCGCCGCAGTGGGCTGGATTCCAGAGGTGCACGGGAGGCAGACCGCGCCCTGATGCAGCCGCGGCGCGCGCGGCCTCGAACAGCTCGGTCAGTCCGGACGGGGCCGTGGTCTGCGACATCGGGCTGAGTTAGAGCGAGCCCGCCGGTTAGGGAAGTGAGACCTCGCCTTCGAGTCCTTCGAGCGCGCCAGGCTTCAGCGCCTTGAGCAGGATCCGCCGCGGGTCTGCGGGGCCCGGAAGCCGCACCCTTCCGGGCGTCAGCGCTTCGAACCCCAGTCTCTGGAAGAAGCCGAGATCGCCGACCAGCACCACCACGCTGTGGCCCGATCGGGCGGCCGCCGCGCAGGCGCATTCCACCAACGTTGCGCCCAGGCCCCGCCTGCGCGCGGCGGCCTCCACCGCAATGGGGCCCAGCAGCAGGGCGTCGCGCTCGCCGATGCGCACTGGCCACAGCCGCACGCTCCCCACCAGCCGGCCCGCCTCGCGCGCCGTCATCGAAAGCTCCGGCAGGAAGTGATTGCCTTCGCGAAGGCGTTCGGCCGACTTGGCGTAGCGCCCCGGGCCGAATACGGCGTCCACCAGGCACATGACCTCGGGCCCGTCGCCGGGCGCCTCGGATGCGGTCTCGATCTCCTGGACGGATGACACGGGTGGCGGCTCCAGACGTGGGCCGCGCCGCATAGGCGGGCCGGGCGCCGCCGTCAACGAGGCGGATGTCCGCGCCTGGGCGGTTGCCGGCGGCCGGGCTTTTGTCCAAGGTGGCTTTCTTCCATGAGCGAGTCCTCGAATCCCCCGGCGGAACAGGCCGACAGCCTCGCCGCCCTGCTCCGTCAGCGCGGCTTCCTGTTGTTCTGGATCTCGCGGTTCCTGGACATCCTCGGCGCCCAGGCCCAGGGCGTGACGATCGCCTGGCAGGTTTATGAGCTGGCGCGGCGCAACGCGAGCGTCGAGCAGTCGGCCTTTCAGCTGGGCATGATCGGGCTCGCCCAGTTCCTGCCCCTGTTCGCCCTGTCGCTGATCGCCGGCGATACGGCAGACCGGCATGACCGGCGCACGATCATCATCGTCTGCATCCTGGTGGAGATCGTCTGCGTTTCGGCGCTGGCCGCGATGGCTATGGTCGGCGCGGCCTCGTTCTGGCCAATCGTCGGCCTGGCGGTGGTGTTCGGAGCGGCCCGCGCCTTTTACAATCCGGCCTCCACCGCCATGGCGCCCATGCTGGTGCCCACAGCCATGCTCCCGAGGGCCATCGCCTGGAATTCCCTGAGCTGGCAGAGCGCGAGCATCGCCGGTCCGGCGGTGGGCGGGCTGCTTTGCGCAGTATCGCCTGTCGCCTCCTACGCCACCGTCGGGGTGATCTATGTGGTCAGCATCGTCGCCCTGATGCTGGTCAAGGTTCCCCCCACACAGGTGCGCCAGACGGCGTCGCGCATCGCGCTCGCCAAGGAAGGGCTGATCTACGTCTGGCGCCAGAAGATCGTGTTCGGCTCGATCTCGCTGGACCTCGTCGCGGTGCTGCTCGGCGGCGCAACCGCTCTGCTGCCGGTGTTCGCGCGCGACATCCTCCACGTGGGGGCCCAGGGCTTTGGCATGCTTCGGGCATCACCCGCGGTTGGCGCGGCCGTCGTGGCCACCTTCCTCGCCACCCGCCCGATCCAGCGGAAGGCGGGGCTGTCGATGTTCGCGGGCGTCGCCCTGTTCGGCGTCGCCACCCTGGTGTTCGCCATCTCGAAGTCGATGATCGTATCGGTGATCGCCCTGATCCTGCTGGGCGCAGGGGACATGGTCTCGGTTTTCGTACGCCAGAGCCTGGTCCAGATCGTCACCCCCGATCACATGCGCGGGCGGGTGGCGGCCGTCTCTACCCTGTTCATCGGCGCGTCAAACGAGCTTGGCGAGTTCGAGAGCGGTGTCGCCGCCCGGCTCCTGGGACCGGTGGGCGCGGCCGTGTTCGGCGGCGTTGGAGCGCTCATCGCGACCGGCCTCTGGGCGAAGCTATTCCCGGACCTGCGCAAAGCCGATCGGCTTGCCTAATGCGCGTTGATACGCTCGCTTTCGCCGCCACAGTTTGGCCCATGCAATCTGGTGTAGCTTGACCCCCCTGAACGGCGCGAGCTAAGCCGCGCCCTGAAGAAACCTCCCCAGGAGAGGCACGAATGAGATCGATCGCCTTCGGGCTTGCCGCGGCCCTTTTGGTGGCCGCGTTTTCGCCGGCCGCAGCCCTAGCAGCGGAAGGAGCCCGGCCGGCGGCGCCCAAGGCTTCAGCGCCCAAGCCCGCCAACCCCAAGGAAGAGGCCAAGAAGCACGACCAGGGCAAGGCCGAGACGCCGCCGCTGATCCAGCAGACGGGCATCAACTGCACCCTCTCGGACGCCTACTTCGTCGGCGAGGGCACGACGAACGGCGCGGACGGCAAGCCGGGCGCCAAGGAAAAGATCTACGAAGTCGCCTGCCAGGAGGGCCTGGGCTACATGATCCTGGCGCCAGCGGGCGCGACGCCGATGGCCTATGACTGCCTCGCCATGAGCGTCAACAAGCCGAAGTCAGGCCCCCCGAACCCCGGGGGCATCTATTGCAAGCTGGTGGACAACGATAATCCGCTCAAGGGCATCGGCGCCATCGTCGCCAAGGCCGGCGTCACCTGCTCCGTCGCCCAGGGCCACTATGTGGGCTCCTCCCAGGACGGCAAGACCGACGTCTATGAGGTCGCCTGCGCCGACGGGACCGCCAATATCATCCAGTCGCCTCGCGTCGGCTCCACATTGCCGCTGGTCGCCGGCAACTGCATCTTTGAACGTCCTGACGCTTGCCCTGAGTTCATGCCGAAGGCCAAGATGCTCACGGCCCTTGGGGGTTACGCCGCGCCTGCCGCTCGAGATTGCCAGGTGACCGACGCCCGCTTCATGGGAACCATCGCGTCCAACAAGAACAGCTACTTCGAGCTGGCCTGCGCGGCCGACAAGCCGGGCTTCGTCCTGCAGTTGGACGCCAACAGCAAGTATGTGGCCACGTTCGATTGTGCGCGGGCGAGCACGATCGCCGGCGGCTGCACCTTGAGCGCCGCCGCTGCGGCGCAGACCGACGACAACGCCATCTACGCCAAGCTGGCGCGGGAAATCGGCTATGCCTGTGCGGTCAAAGGTTACAAGAGCATCGGGATCAACCCGGCAAGCGGGCGTGAAGTCGTCGAGCTGTCCTGCTCGGATCACCCCGATGGGGCCATCACGATGCTGCCGGTCGACAAAGGCCAGACCGGCGAGTTCTTCAATTGCGTCCGCGCCGAAGGCAAGGCCCTGAAGTGCGTCCTGACCGAACCCCCGGCGACCTATTCCAGGATCACGACCGAGGTCGCAGCCGCGGGCAAGACCTGCCAGGTGACCAACGCACGCTCCATGGGATCGCTGGAAGGAGGAAAAGGCGACGACGTGATCGAGATCGCCTGCGCGGCCGGCAACGGCTTCGTGGTCGAATATGGCAAGGAAGGCGTCGAGACCGTGAAGGGCGTGACACCCTGCGCCCTGGCCAGGGGCATCGGCGACGGCTGCAAGCTCAGCAAGTAGCCTGCAATCCAGACTGAACCGACGGGCCCGCCGGAACGATCCGGCGGGCCTTTCTCTTTACGAGATCGGTTGGAGCGTCTCAAGGAACCGGAGTGGCTGGCCGAGGCTCGGCGCAACGACCTCCCCGTCGCGCATGACGATGTTCCCGCGCACGATGGTCGCCATCGGCCAGCCCTGGGCCTCGAAACCATTGAACGGCGTCCAGCCGGACCGGTTGGCCATGTCCTCGTCGCGGATGGTCCGGCGGGCCTCCAGGTCGACCAATGTCAGGTCCGCATGCCAGCCCACGGCGAGGCGGCCCTTGTCGGCGATCCCGAATATCCGTTGCGGACCGTGGGCAGTGAGGTCCACGAAACGCTCCAGCGTCAGACGGCCCTGGGCCACGTGGGTCAGCATCACCGGCACGAGGGTCTGCACGCCCGGCATGCCCGAGGGTGAGGCCGGGTAAGGCTTCTCCTTCTCTTCGCGCGTATGCGGCGCATGGTCGGTGCCCAGCACGTCGACGATCCCCTGTCTGATCCCGCGCCAGAGTCCCTCCCGATGACGGGCGTCGCGGATGGGGGGGTTCATCTGGGCGTACCCCTTGAGTCGCTCGTAGATCTCGGGCGCGGCGAAGGTCAGGTGCTGGGGATTGGCCTCCATTGTCGCCACGGCCCGGTGTGAAGCGATGATCTCCACTTCCTCGGCGGTGGTCACGTGGAGAATGTGCACGCGCTTGCCCAGACGTTCAGCCATGCCCAGCAGCCGCCGGGTGGAACGCACGGCCGTCTCCACGTCCCGGACTTCGGGATGGCTGGTCCAATCACCCTCGCGAGCCAGAGGCCGCCGCTCAACCAGCCGCGCCTCGTCCTCCGAGTGGAATGCCGCGCGGCGTCGGATGGCCCGCAGTACGGCCTCCACGCCTTCGTCGTCCGGCACCAGCAGATCGCCTGTCGAGGCGCCCATGAACACCTTGACCCCGCAGCAGCCGGGCAGGCGCTCCAGCTCCCCGAGCTCGGCCGCGTTCTCGTGCGTGGCGCCGACATAGAAGGCGTGGTCGCAGTGCATGCGGCCGCGAGCGCGGTCGAGCTTGTCCTGCAGAGCAGCGGCGTCAGTGGTCGTGGGCCGGGTGTTGGGCATTTCGAAGACGCTGGTGACGCCGCCCAGCACCGCCCCGCGCGACCCGGTCTCCAGGTCCTCCTTCCACTCCATGCCCGGCTCGCGGAAGTGGACCTGGGTGTCGATCACCCCGGGCAGAACGGTCAGGCCGGCGGCCTCGAACACCTGATCGGCGCTGACCGCGGAGAGATCGCCGATCGCTGCAATCCTGCACCCCCGCACGCCGATGTCCGCCCGCGCGCGTCCCGAGGGCGTGACCGCTTCCCCGCCTCTGACGATCAGGTCGTATGTCTCAGCCATGGCCGCGTCGTCTCTCCTCAGGCGTGGTGTCCGCCAGCAACTGACCGGCAGCCTCCAACACGGTTTCCACCTTCAGGTCCAGCATGTGGCAGATCGGCTGGTCCAGCTGGGGATCGATCGCCCGGATCGCGGCGTGGCCGCGGGGCCCGCGCACCACTCGCGCATGCTCGCCCCAGACCCCTTCAACCGCATCATCCGCCGGGCCGTAGAGTCCCAGGGTGGGGACGCCAGCGGCGGCGGCCAGATGGGTCAGGCCGATGGCCCCGCCCAGGAACAGCCGCGCGTGAGCCAGGGCGGAATGGATCACCAGGGGGTCGGCCTCGCCTGTGAGGTCGATCCAGCGGTCGCGCGGGACCGAACGGCGCAGGGATTCCACGGCCTTCCAGTCCTCTGCGCCGCCGACGATCAGCAGGCGCCCGTCCGGCAGGGCGCCGGCGTCGCTGAGCAGGTGCACGGCGGCGCGGGCGAACCGCTCCACCGGCCAGGCCTGACCGATCCAGGGCGCAGCCGGCGCGATGGCAAGCAGGGGTCCGCCCTCTCCCACCAGCCGATCCGCCCGCTCGCGGGTCGCTGCGCTGGTGAACAGGAACGGCGCGGGCGGCTCGTCCTCGAGCTTGAGCAGGCGCGCTGCGCGGATCACCTTGTGGCCGGCGGCCTGCTCGCCGCGGGGCCTAGCCCTGCGGCGCGCGCTGAGGAGGGCCGAGAGTCTCAGCCCCTCCGGATCGAGCACCAGCCCCCAGCGCCGCCGCCGTAGGGTCCGCCAAAGGGCAAAGGCGCCGGCGAGCCCAGGCCGCTCGGAAATGATCACGGCCTCCAGGCCAGGAACTTCGCGGAACAGAGGCGCCGTCGCCTGGCCGGCGACGATGGTGAAGACGGCGTTTTCGATCTCGTCGCTCAGCCGCTTCAGAAGGCCCGACGCGAAAATCGCGCCCGTCACGTCCGGGGGCGAGAAGAACAGGATGGGGAAGGAGGCGGCGGCCATCGCGGCCCTTATGGAGCCGTCCGCAGTCTGTTGGCGAGTCGCCATCCACACGCGCTAGGATAGACGTATGACTTTGCGCTTCGCCGACCTCCCCAGCCGCGCTCTAGTCCGGATCGGCGGAGCCGACTGGCGAAGCTTCCTGCAGGGGCTCCTCTCCAATGACGTCGAGCGCCTCGGCGCCGGAGGGCTTCGCTTCGCCGCCCTGCTGACGCCGCAGGGGCGGCTGCTGTTCGACATGTTCGTGCTGGGCCAGGAAGACGGATGCCTGCTCGACGTGCACACCGATGGGCGCGCCGCCCTGATCCAGCATCTGCAGATCTACCGGCTCCGGGCGAAGGTGGAGATCGATCCCGCGCCCGGACAGGTGTCCGCGCTGTGGAGCGAGCCGCAGGCGGCGCCTGAGGTCGAAAACGCAGCGATCCCCGACCGGTGGCGGCCGGACCCCAGACTGCCGATGATGGGGTTCCGCGGCGTGGACGCCTCTGCGCCCGAAGGGGCTCAGATCGGGGACGAAGCGGCCTACGACTCATTCCGACTGGGTCTGGGCGTTCCCGACCCTGTTCGCGATTGCATCGCCGACAAGACCTATCCAATCGAGGCCGACTTCGACCTGCTGAACGGCATCGACTTCAGCAAGGGCTGTTTCGTCGGCCAGGAGACCACCTCGCGAATGAAGCGGCGCGGCGGGGTGCGCAGCCGGATGCTGCCGATCGCTTTCGACGGCCCGGCGCCGGCGTTTGGCGCAGAGGTCCTGGCTGGAACCCTTCGGGCCGGCGAAGTGCTCACCGGCCGCAACGGCCGCGCCATGGCCCTGTTGCGGTTGGACAGGATCGTGGACGCCGCCCTCACGGTGGACGGCCGGCCAGTGAGGGTCGAGACGCCGGACTGGGCGCAGGCCCCCGCCAAAGACTGACGGCGAAAAAGCCCGGCGGGGTCACCGCCGGGCTGAAGTCATTGCAAGGTACGACGGAGAAGGGGGGAGCCCTCGTCCGTCCGGACCCTATAGCCGCGCTCTTCCAGTCCAGTGTTTCGGATGTGTTTCAGGACGCGCCCGATGCCAATTCGCCGCCGAATCGGGCGCCGTGGCTGGTTTGCAGATGAAATGGCCGGCCAACGCCCGCTGACACAATGTCACTGTCGTTGCATTTGTTGCGGTCCGGCAATCATGTTTTCGAATACGACAACATTCAGAAATCTGTACTAAATATAATTTCAGAATAGCACGAGATATACAGAAGCTCTTGTGGCCATATAGACACATAGACGTCCAAATTGCCGAATCCAAATAAGAATACGACTTGCCAATTCTCCTTTCATTCCGATTATCCGGCCAGGGAAACGCGCGTCTTCGGATGTTTGACTCCGTGATGCGCCTGGCCCTGAAAACACAACTGGACTTCGTCCCAATCAACTGACCCGCGGAAGCCGCTTTTGGCCTACGCCCTGCTGATCGTCACGGTTCGCTCGCGTTACCGCCAGCGAATGTTTGACTTCGGAAGGTTAGCCCAAACTCAATAGGGGGTTACTGAATGAGTTCCCGAAATTCGACTTCATCTCGTCTGAGCTCGCGGATGCTTGCGACGGCCAGCCTGGCCATCCTGGGCGCCGCGGCGACGGCCGCGTTCAGCGGCTCGGCCCACGCCCAAGCGGCGGGCGCCGCTGCCGGCACGTCCACCGAAGTGGTGGTGACCGGCTCACGCA
>FTHI01001524.1_pt1 | contig 18349 bp, 18 predicted proteins | sample 1640891 | NCBI WGS metagenome assembly FTHI01 (sample SAMEA3914788, study PRJEB12502) | metagenome | biome: forest; material: soil | place: Canada | collected 2011-07-03 | depth 0.1 m
ACGCAGGTCGACCTGCGTCAGCTGACCGTCAAACACTAACCGTCCACCATGTCTCCGAACACCTGTCACCCTTGTCCCCGGTCCAAACACTTCGCAGGGGAGGAGAGGGGGCTCAGTAGGCCAGGGCGAGCCCGTCCTTGCGCATCTCCGAAGCGGCGCCGTAGGCCTGCGGCCCCCGTTGGATCGCCTGATAGCCGCCGAAGCCGGCGTCCGGGCCGCCGAGGGTCCAGCCGAGCGTGGTCAGCCCCGCTTTCGCTGAGTCCGGAACCCCACTTTCCAAATGCAGCACGCCGTCGGCCTCGTGCCGCCAGCGGGGGCTGTCGCCGGCCTCCTGCAGGCCCAGGCCATGGTCCACCAGCGCGGTGATGATCTGGACCTGCCCCTGCGGCTGCATGTCGCCGCCCATCACGCCGAAGGCCAGCCAGGGCCGTCCGTCCTTCAAGGCGAAGCCCGGGATGATGGTGTGGAACGGGCGCTTGCCGGGGGCGTAGAGGTTGGGATGACCCTGTTCCAGCGAGAACAGCTCGCCGCGGTTCTGCAGCATGAAGCCCAGCCCGTCGGGGACCAGGCCTGAACCCATGCCGCGGAAGTTGGACTGGATGAACGACACCATCATCCCATCGCTGTCGGCGGTGCAGAGGTAGGTCGTGTCGCCATGCCCTGGCGCCCGGCCTGGAGAGACGGAAGCGATGCGGCGGTCGGGACGTATCTGGCCAGCGCGCTCCGCCGCATAGGCCTTGGACAGCAGCCAATCGACGGGGATCTCGGCGAAGGCGGGGTCGGCGAACCAGCGGGCCCGATCCTCGAAGGCCAGCCGCTTGGCCTCGGCCTGGTGGTGCAGGCTCTGGGCGGACTGGAAGCCCATGGCGCCGAGATCGAACGGCTCCAGGATGTTGAGCATCTGCAGCGTCGTCAGGCCCTGGGTGTTGGGGCCCAGGCCATAGACCTCCGCGCCGCGGTACCCGGTCTTCAGGGGCGTGACCCACTCGCCGGCGTGGGCGGCGAGGTCGTCGCGGTCGAGCCAGCCGCCGACCCGACGGAAATAGTCTTCCATGGCCGCGGCCGGATCGCCCAGGTAGAAAGCGTCGCGCCCGCCGTCGGCGATCAGGCGGTAGGTGCGGGCGAGATCGGGATTGCGGAACAGCTCGCCCTCGCCCGGCGTCCGCCCGCCGGGGGCGTAGGTGCGGCGCAGGTTCTCGACCTCGCCCACCGCATCGGCCCGGTCGAGAAGGCCCAGGACGTTGGCGCGCCATGCGAAGGCGATGGTCTGGGGGATCGGAGCGCCGGCTTCGGCGAGAGCGATGGCCGGCTCGAAAAGCGCCTTCCAGGGCAGGCGGCCGAACCGCCGGTGGGCCATCCACCATCCGTCGATGGCGCCCGGGACGCTCACCGAGGTCGGGCTGATCGGCGAGATACTCCCCGCTTGCGCCCGCGCGCGTTGGATTTCCAGGCTCAGGCCACGCGGCGAGCGGCCCGAGCCGTTCAGGCCCACCACCTCGCCCGCCTTCGGGTCCCAGAGCAAGGCGAACACGTCGCCGCCGATCCCGCAGGCGGTGGGCTCCATCAGCCCCAGGCAGGCGTTGGCGGCGATGGCGGCGTCCACGGCCGAGCCGCCCGCCCTCAGCGTATCGATGGCGACGAGGGTCGCGAGCGGATGGGCCGTGGCGGCCGCGCCATTTGCGCCCCAGACCGCAGAGCGCCCGGCGAAGGGCGCGCCCGCGACGCGGTCTCCGAAGTGGATGTCGTTCTGGATCACACCGGCAATAGAGCCGCCCCCGCCCGAGCGGGCAAGGCCGCGCCCGTCAGGCCCCGTTTTCCTCGATGTCGCTCACCACCATGGCGAAGGGGACGCGCTGGCCGCCCTGGCTGGCGTAGCCCGAGACGATCTTGTGATCCGGGTTGACCACGCCCAGGTCGACGTCCTGGTCGGGGAACACCACGATCCGCCGGTCACCAATGCAGATCAGGATCTTGTCGCCGCCGGCCGTGCGCTCGGAAAGCTGCTTGATCTTCGAATAGTAGGGCTCGCGCTTCCAGGCGTGGGGCGAGCCCTGGTCGACCACCACGCTCAGGCGGCGGCGGTCCGGGTCATAGAACATCAGGAACCGGGCGCGGTCAGGCCGCCATTCGTCTCCGAGCTCCCGTGACAGGATCCACTCGCACATGAACGACTGGCAGGGCGGGGGCCGATCGGCGTAGACCCCGCAGCCCTTGCCGCGGACAAAGTCGCCACACCAGCGGCCGGCCTCCTTGTGCAGGACTTCGATCGCCAGCAGCTTGCAGCAGAGACCGCACTCCCCGCAGCTCTTTCCCGTGGGCACGGCCATCAGGTCGCCTGGGTCAGTGCGAGCGCCCGATCGGGCCGGACGACGCCCAGGTCGACGTCTTTGTCAGCCAGGATGCGGACGCCCTTCTGGCCGATCCAGACGTAGAGCTCCAGTCCGCGTCCGGCGCCCTGGGCGGCCCAGGCCTTCAGTTGCCCGTAGTAGGGTTCCAGGCGCCAGGAGCCTGGCCGCGAGGGTTCGACCTCGACCGACAGCCGGCGTCCCTGCCCTTCGAGGTGAACCACGAAGCCGGCGCGATCCGGACGCCACTCGTCTCCCAGGTGAGGCCATTTGAGCCACTGGCACGAGAAGCTGACACATTCTGCCGGACGGTCCACGTACACGGAGCACCCTTCGCCCGGCCGGAATTGACTGCACCACTCATGCGGAGCCTTGGCGATGGACGCGACGCCCATGAGCTTGCAGCACAGGCCGCATGCGCCGCAGCTCCGCTCAGCCGTCGTTGTCGTCCCTGTCATACAAGGACGATTTATGAGGCTTTCGTGACAGTTTTTCAGGCCGTCGGGTCGCCCCAGACGCCGAGTTCATTGCCGGCAGGATCCTTGAACTGGAACCGCCTGCCGCCGGGGAAGCTGAAGATCGGGCGGGTGATGGTCCCGCCGGCGGCCTCGACCCGGGCCAGCATGGCCTCCAGGTCATCGGAATAGAGGATGACCATCGGGATCTTGACCCCGGCGTCCCCGTCGAAGCCGCCGTCCAGTCCCTCGCTGAAGGCGGCGTAGCCGGGTCCATAGTCGGTGAAACACCAGCCGAACGCCGTTTCGTAGAAGGCCTTGGTGGCGGGCAATCGGCCGCCAGGCTGCTCCACATAGTCGATCTTGCCGTTCTCGCGCATGGCATCGCCTCCAGATGTTCCGTATTTGTTCTATTAGCGGCTCAGCCTGCGAAGGTAAAGACGCCGGTGCGGCGGACGTCCTTGTCCTCGAGCTCGCGCGTGGTCTCCACGTCGTACATGGCCAGGGGCGTCAGGCCCTCGCGCGGAAGGTAGGCGCGCCCGGGATCGCCGATCAGGACCCGGGTCCCGCGCTTGTGGGCCTGCTCCAGCCAGCGACGGACCCGATCGGCCAGGGGCCACTCGTAGCAGATGTCCCCGGCGCAGATGACGTCCAGCGCGGGTGGATCGGCGTCTAGCAGGTCTTGCGCGGTGAACTCGGCCTGCACGCCGTTGGCCTGTCCGTTCAGGGCAACCGCGTCGGCGCAGAAGCGGTCCACGTCGGCGGCGAGCACCTCGGCCGCCCCCGCCATAAGGGCGGCGATGGCGACGATGCCGGAGCCGGTGGCGAAGTCGAGCACGCGCCGGCCCCGCACTTCATCCGGATGGTCCAGGAGGTAGCGCGCCAGGGCCTGGCCGCCCGCCCAGGCGAAGGCCCAGAAGGGCGGGTCAAGGCCGGTCTCAGCAAGCGCCTCCTCGGTGGAGCGCCAGATCGGCTCGATCTCGCTGGCCAGGTGAAGCTGCATCTCCGGCGCGTGAGGCGGCCGCTGCAGGCGGGTGTGCTGCAGGATGAAGGCCCTATGATCAAGAATAGTCATCCCTTCGCCGGCGCGCCGGCGAACTCGTCCGCCCACTGTGGCGACAACTCGGCCTGGAAGGCGTCCAGCGGAATGGTCACGGCATAGTCGCCCTCGGCATAGGGTCCGATGGCGTAGGGGTCGAACAGGAAGGTCACCCCGCCGATCTTCCCGGACATGGTGGAGGGCGCCAGGACGAAATCGGAGTCCGCCCACCGGGGGCAGGGCCAGCTCTCGGAGTCTTCGGTGGAGCCGGGACGGCGGGCCTTGGAGGCCTTGATCGCGTCGCACAGCACCGCGTCCAGCCGGTTCCGGTCGGCGTTGGCGGCGAACAGCTCCTGGCGCGGCAGCTCCCGATCGTCCGTCACGCTCCAGATCAGTCCCCGCGAGCCATGATTGGGGTGCGCGCCGCCTGTGTAGTCGGTCCAGGTCTGGCGGGCGCTGACGAGGCGCGGCGTGGCGGCGGTCTGGGTCCAGTCGAGCGTGCGGGAATAGGTCGGCGTCGGCAGCCCCTTGGCCTTCAGGTGGGCGTGATCGTCAGCGGCCGAAGCGGCGAAGCTGTCCAGTTCCTTGACCCCGTCGTCGTAGAGCGAACGGCGAAGTCCGGGCTGCCGGCCAATGTCCGCCGAAAGCGTCAGCTTGACCGAGGCGTCGGGAGTTGCGCGTGCGAAGCTGAGGGTTTCCGCGGGCGCGGCCACAGGCTTGGGCGCGGCCTTGCGGTGGCAGCCGCCCATGGCCAGCGCGCAGGCCGTGAGGATCAGCAGGACCCGTCCCGGCCTCATCCGATCTGGCCCCAGAACGGACCGGTGCGGCCCCATTGTCCGGCGATCATGGCGATGAACAGGATCAACCCCGCTGCGCGGTTCGACTGGAACAGCCGTAACGCGCCCTTGCCGTCTTCGATCCGCAGCCGGCTCGCCTGCCAGACCAGCTGGGCGGCGTAGGCGGCGACCACCAGGGCGAACAGGGGCCCCAGCCCGGCCATTGCGCCTGCGGCCAGGGCCAAAAGAGCGCACGCGATATAGAAGCCGAGCACCGCCTTCGGCGCCGAGCGGCCCAGCCTCAGGGCTGACGAGCGCACGCCGACCAGGGCGTCGTCCTCCATGTCCTGCACCGCATAGATCGTGTCGTAGCCCAGGGTCCAGAACAGGCCCGACGCGTAGAGCAGCAGCGCCGGCCAGCCGAGGGTCCCGGTAGCGGCGGCATAGCCCAGGACGGCGCCCCAGTTGAACGTCAGGCCGAGCCAGGCCTGGGGCCACCAGGTGACCCGCTTCATGAACGGATAGGCGGCCACCAGCAGCAGCGACCCGACGCCCAGCGCGATGGCCAGGGGCGTCAGCATGAGCAAGACGACGAGGCCGGTGAGGCTCAGCCCCACCAGGAAGGCCCACGCCTGCCTGACGCTGATCTGGCCGGCCGGAATTGGGCGTGTCGCCGTACGCGCGACCTTCGCATCATAATCCCGGTCGACAATGTCGTTGTAGGCGCAGCCCGCGGCTCGCATCACAAAGGCGCCCACCGCGATCAGGACCAGCAGCCGCAGGTCAGGCCAGCGGCCCTGCATCGCCCCGGCCAGAGCCGCGGCCTGCCAGCCGGGCAGCATCAGGAGCCAGGCGCCCGCCGGCCGGTCGAAGCGCCCCAGCTTCAGCCAGGGGCGCAGGGACGATGGCGCATATCGGTCCACCCAGTTGTCGGGCGGTGCGTCGGGCAGATGGGCCGCGGTCATCCGGTCCAGTCCTGCCCCCGGCTGCGAGTCCGATCAAGGGTCTGCCGCGCTACGGCGGAGTCTGTTGCTTCGATGACGGCCTCGAGAGTGATAGAGCCGGTCCCATGACTGATGACGCCGAGGAAGCCGAGGACGGCTCGCGCCGGCGGGTGCTGTCCAACGGCCAGGTGCTGGCCTTCATCGCCTCGCAGTGGATGCGCAGGCCATGGTTGTTCGCGGCCTCCATCGGACTGATGCTCGTAGCGGTGGCGTTCGACGTGGCCCTGCCGTCGGCCGCCGGCCGGCTGGTGGGGGCAGTGGCTGATCACGGCTCACCCGAGGCGGGCGCCTGGCGCGCCTGGGCGGTCTTCGTGGGCCTGTATCTGGTCTACATCCTGTTCCGAAACGCCTCGTTCCGGTTCTGGAACCCCTTCGCGGCGTCCAACATGCAGGACCTGGTCAACGCAGGCTTCCGCAGGGTCCAATCCTTCTCCTCCGACTGGCACGCCGACACCTTCGCCGGGGCCACCGTCCGGCGACTCAGCCGCGCCATGTGGGGCTATGACCAGGCCTCCGACGCCCTGGTGCTGTTCCTTGGGCCGGCGCTGCTGGTGCTGGTGGGGCTCAGCGTCCAGATGTTCCTGCGCTGGCCGATGGTGGGCCTGTTCTCCCTGCTGGGCGTCGCCGCCTACCTGGCCAGCAACCTGCTCCTGTCCACGCACTACATCCGGCCTGCCAACCTCAGGTCCAACGCCCTGGATTCGCGCATCGGCGCAGCCCTCGCCGACGCCATCGCGTCCAATCCCACGGTGAAGGCGTTCGGGGCCGAGCCCCGCGAGGAGGCCCGGTTCGCCGCGACGATGGCCGCGTGGCGGCGCGCCGCGGTGATCACCTGGAACCGGTTCATCAACGTCACCGTCCTGCAGAACCTGATCCTGGCGGCGATGCAGGCGGGACTCACCGGCCTTCTGATCTGGCTGTGGTCGAAGGGGCGCGCCGGGGCCGGAGACGTGGCCTTCGTCATCGCCGCCTTCCTGCAGATGAGCGGCTACCTCCGGAACGTCGGCGAGAACATCCGCATGCTGCAGCGGGGTCTTGACGACACCGAGGACGTCGCGGGCTATGCGCGTCAGGAGCCCCAGGTCGCCGACCGGCCCGGCGCGCGGCCTTTCCGCGCCGACCTCGGGCACATCGTGTTCGACCGGGTGACCTTTGCCTATCGGAACCAGCCCGATCCGATCTATCAGGCGTTTTCCCTGGCGATCGCCCCCGGCGAAAGGGTGGCGCTGGTTGGACCCACCGGCTCCGGTAAGTCGACCTTCGTCAAGCTTATCCAGCGGCTCTACGACCTTCGGGACGGACGTATCCTGATCGACGGGCAGGACATCGCCGGCGTCACCCAGGAATCCCTGCGGCGATCCATCGCCGTGGTTCCCCAGGACCCCGCCCTCTTCCACCGCTCGATCGGCGAGAACATCGCCTATGCGCGTCCCGACGCCACGCCTGACGAAGTGGAGGCCGCCGCCCGGCGCGCCCACGCTCACGACTTCATCCGGCGGCTGCCGCGGGGCTATGAAACCCTGGTGGGCGAGCGCGGCGTGAAGCTGTCGGGCGGCGAGCGCCAGCGCGTGGCGATCGCCCGCGCCTTCCTGGCCGACTCCTCGATCCTGGTGCTGGACGAGGCGACGTCCTCGTTGGACGTGGAGACCGAAGCTCAGGTGCAGGCAGCCACCGAGGCCCTGATGGCGGGCCGGACCACCATCGTCATTGCCCACCGGCTCTCCACGATCCGCAGCGCAGACCGGATCCTGGTGTTCCAGGAGGGTCGGATCGTAGAAGAGGGCCGCCACCGCGAGCTGGTGGACCGGGGCGGGGTCTATGCGCGGCTGCACACCACCGCCGAAGGCGTGGTGTAGACCGGGTCAGGCCGCTTCGAACGCCGCGGCCTGACGACGCTGCTCGCTGGCGGTCCAGCGGGCTTCGCGCGACAGCTCCTGGACATAGCCCTGCAGCCTCAGCAACGGCTCGGGATTGACCGTGTAGATGTTGTGGGCGCCGCGCTTGCGATAGCTCACCAGGCCAGCGCGCAGGAGAACCTTCAGGTGCTGGGAGACGGCTGCGCGCGAGATCGGGAACCCGGCGGCCAGCCGCCCCACAGAGCATGGGCGGTTCACCAGTCGCTCGACCATGGCCCTGCGGACGGGATCGGCCAGCATGGCGAAGGCGTTGGCGCGCGCCGTATCCACAGAATCGTCCAGGCCTGAGGCGTCAGGCGCAGGATGACTTGCACCCGAGGTAAATGTAGGGTGCGGCGCGGGGTGCAAGTGTCGTCTCGTGTCTGGATCGGCCAAATGGGGCTTGGGACGATCCGGTGCTGGGGTGTGCGTGCTGGACATGGGTCTTCGACAGGAAGGTCTTGGGCGGGGGCCGACAGATCGTCGCCCAGATCGTCACCATGAGACGGGCGCTCGTCCCGCCGCGAAAGGACGTCCTGACGACCAACACCCGATGGTTCGCCGATGAACGAGCATTTCATGCCTCGTGGGCCAGGCGCGGGGATCGATCTGGCTCGCCAGCCCGACTTCGCCCTAGGCAACCTGTGCGTACGCCCTTCGGCGTGCGAGGCGGCGTGGGGTGAGCACCGGCTCAGACTCGAGCCGAGGGTCATGCAGGTGCTGGTGGCCCTGGCCCGGGCCCAGGGTGAGGTGCTGTCGCGCGATGACCTGATCAACAGCTGCTGGCAGGGCCGGGTGGTCGGCGAAGACGCCATCAACCGCTGCATCGCGCGCCTGCGCCGCCTGTTCGAGACCTCGGACTCCGGCCTAGTCATCACCACCATCCCCCGGGTCGGCTATCGGCTCGACCCGACCGCGCCCGGCCCCGCGATCGAGACCACCCCCGCCGGCAGGTCCTTGCCGCTTCGCCACTGGCCCGCCGCGGCGCTGTTGACGCTGGTCGTCGCGGTCATCGCGATGGCCGCCTGGGCGTTGCGCAAACAGCCGGCGTGGACGGTGGCCGGCTATCGTCCGTTCGCCGCCGACACCCTGATCGAGCGGCACCCGGCCTTCTCGCCCGACGGCCGGACCCTGGCATATGCGGCCGGACAGGACGTGGAGAGCCGCCGGATCCTGACCCGAGCTCTGGCGGGAGGCGCGCCGGTCACCCTGTCCAGCGGCCCGGGCGACGACTACGCCCCGGCGTTCTCTCCGGCGGGGGACCGCATCGCCTTCGCCCGTTACGCGCCCGGCAAGACCTGTCAGATCATCGTCAAGAGCCTGTCAGGCGGCAGCGAGAGCCAGGTCGGCGGCTGCCGCTTCGATCGGCGGACGCGCCTGACCTGGTCGCGCGGAGGCGACCAGATCTTCTTCACCGACATGACCGCTGCGGACGGTCCGATGGCGGTGATGACCTTGGACCTGGCCAGCGGCCGCGTCCGCGCCCTGACCCATCCCCGGGCGGACGACGGCGAGAACGATTCCGAGCCTTCCCTGTCTCCCGACGGCCACCGCCTGGCCTTCTTGCGCGAGCGATCCTGGGGCGCGGCGGTGCTGGGCCTGGTCGACCTGGACAGCGGCCGGACCGGCTTCCTGTCGACGCCGGGGGTGACCCCGGGCAGCGGAGCCTGGACCCCTGACGGCAAGGACCTGATCGTCCCCTCCGACCGGGCAGGCGACTTCAGCCTCTGGCGCGTGCCGGCCGACGGTAACGGGCCCCCGGTGCGCCTGATGACGAGCCTGAGAGCTGTGGGCCGCGTGGCCGCCTCACGGAGCGGCAAGCTGGCGCTGGAGATGGACAGCGCGCGCTCCAACCTCTCGCGCCTGGGAGATCAGGGCGAGATCGCCCCGGCGAACAGCGCAGACTGGAGTCCTGACTACACGGCCGATGGCTCGATTGCCTTCATCTCCAACCGCGGCGGCGGCCAGGCGATCTGGATGATGAAGCCCGGTCAGGCGCCGGTGCAGGTCACCACCGTCGATTTCGACCACATCTATGGCGTCCGCTGGTCGCCTGACGGCCGCAGGATCGCCTTCGCCGGCGCGCGCGAGGGCGCCGCAGGCCTGTTCGTGGCCAACGCCGATGGCCTGGGACTTTTGCGACTGGGAACATCGGGCCTGGACCTCGGCGCTCCGGCCTGGAGCACGGACGGCGCGTCGCTGATCGCCCCCGAGCGTGACCCCAAGGGCTGGCGGCTGGTCCGTGCGCCGCTCGATCCGGCTGCCCGCGCCGCGCCCGTCTCGGACTATGGCTGGATTTCGGTGCGCCGCTCGAGCGAAGGCCTGTTCGGGGTGCGGACGGACGCCGGCGGCGTCTGGCGGATCGAGCCCGACGGCAAGCGGACCCTGGTCGCCAGCGAGGTCACGTCGGCCAGCCCTGACGACTGGACGATCTTCGGCGGGCAGGTGTTCCTGCTGAAACGGTCGGCGCGCAGCCAGGGCGAGCTGATCGCCCAGCCGATCGCCGGCGGCCCGTCCCGACGGCTTGGCAAGGTCGACAAGATCTCCGGCGATCCGGGCCTCGCCGTCGAGCCGTCATCGGGCCTGCCGGTTTATCCGCGCATCGTCGCCGAGGATTCCGACATCGGACTGATGACCCTGTCCCGGCAGCGCTAAACTCACCCTAACATCCGTCTCAGCGTCCCGATCTCGTCGGCCTCGCGGGCCGGCTTGTCCCAGCGGATGCGGCTGATGCGCGGGAAGCGCATGGCCACGCCGGACTTATGTCGCGTGGAACGCTGCAGGCCCTCGAAAGCCACTTCAAGCACCAGGCCGAAGTCGCGATCCGCCCGCACTGAACGCACCGGACCGAACCTCTCGACCGTGTTGTCGCGCACGAATTTGTCCAGGAGTTTCAGCTCCTCGTCGGTGAAGCCGAAATAGGCCTTGCCCACCGGCGTCAGCTTGCCCTCGTCCCAGACCCCGAAGGTGTAGTCGGAGTAGTAGCTCGAGCGCTTGCCATGGCCGCGCTGGGCATACATCAGCACGGCGTCCACCAGGAGAGGGTCGCGCTTCCACTTGAACCAGGGGCCCTTGGGCCGCCCGGCCTCATAGATCGAGTCCCAGCGCTTGAGCATCAGGCCCTCGGCCGCCTGGGCGTCGCCGGGCGGCGGCGCCGCCCGCAGGGCCGCCAGCGCGTCCCAGCTTTCAAAGGACTGCATCGGTGAAAGATCGATCCGGGACGAGCCGATACGGCCGACGAAGGCCTCCAGCCGTGCGCGGCGGCCGGCGAAAGGCAGCTGGCGCAGGTCCTGGGCGCCCTCGGCCAGGATGTCGTAGGCGCGGATCCCCGCCGGGAACTCGGCGGTCAGCCTGGCGTCGACGCTCTTGCGGTTCAGCCGCTGCTGCAGCTCGCCGAACGGCGCCACCTTGCCCTGGCGGACGACCAGCAACTCGCCGTCGATCACGCCCTCGAATTCCAACGCCTCGACCACGTCGGGGAAGGCCTTTGCGATGTCGTCTCCGGTGCGGCTGAACAGACGCCGCACGCCTGCCTCGCTGATCGCCTGGACCCGGATTCCGTCCCACTTCCATTCGGCGGCGTAGTCCTCGGGATCGAGCCTCTCGAAATCCACCGCCTCGTCGATGGCCTGGGCCAGCATGACCGGCCTGAACCGGCCCGGATGGTCAGCCGAGGGACGTTCACTGCGGCCCTCCAGCCAGGCGAAGAGGTCGCCGTAAGGGGGCTCCTGCCCGTGCCACAACTCTTCGATCTCATGGACCGCCACGGGCCCCAGGTCGGCGAGCGCCTGCTTGGCGAGGCGCGCGGAAAGCCCGACGCGCAGGCCGCCGGTCATCAGCTTGAGCAGGGCCCATCGCCCGTCCGCATCCAGGGCGTCGAGCCAGGCCTCCAGCAAGCGGGGGACTTCCGTGCGCGAGGCGGACCTCAGGGCGTCGACGACCTCGGAAAGATCGGGCTCGCGGTTGGCGCCCGGCCGGGCGGGCCAGGCCAGGGCCACGGTTTCGGCGAGGTCGCCGACGTAGTCGTAGGACCAGGCGAACAGGACCGGGTCCATGCGCGCCTCCACCGCCTTGCGGATCATGGCGGGCTTGGCGGCGTCGAAGCTCAGGTCCCCGGTGAGCGAGGCGAGGGCCCAGCCTCGTTCCGGGTCGGGCTGATCGTGCAGGAAGTCGCGGACCAGGGTGAGCTTGGCGTTGCGCGAGGCGGTGAAGGAGAGCCGGCTAAGGAGTTCGGCGAAGGCGCGCATGCCGGCGAAGGCTATTCGATCTCGACCGGGCGGACGATGACGATCCTGCCGCCGCCGACGTCGATCTCGGGCGCGTTCTCGGCGGTGAAGGCCACCAGCCAGGTCCCGCCGCGGGGCGGCTGGACCTCGAGCAGGTCGCCGGCCCCGAAGTTCAGCACGGCCTTGACCTTGCCGAGCGGCGCCCCGTCCGGCGCCTCGGCGCGAAGGCCCACCAGGTCGGCGAGGTAGAACTCCTCTTCATCCTCCACCGGCGGCAGGACCGAGCGCGGGGCATAGAGCTCCAGGCCCTTCAAGGCGTCGGCCTGTTCCTTGGTGGAGATCTCCTTGACCCTGGCGATCAGGCCGTCCTTGAACGAGCGGCCAGAGATCAGTGTCAGGCCGTTGGAGCCGTCCAGGCGGCGCAGCGGGCGATAGTTCAGCAGCGACAGGGGATTGTCAGTGTAGGCGTGGATACGCACCTCGCCCTTGACCCCAAAGGCCCCCGAGACCCGGCCCACCAGCACAAGACGATCCTGATCCGACATGGCCGCTGGAATCGGTCAAGCCCGTCCCGCGGTCAACCTGTCGGCTTGTTCACTGCCCAGTCAGCTACAAAACGGTTATGAGGCGCGCTCCCAGTCAGTGGAGCGTCCATGACGCCAGAGATCTCGGTGGTGGTTCCCGTGTGCGACGAGGAAGGCAATGTGGCCTCCCTCGCCCGCGAGATCGCGCGCGCCTTCGCTGACCGGCCGCATGAGATGATCTTCGTCGACGACGCCAGCCGGGACGCCACCCTGAAGACCCTCATGTCTTTGAAGCCGGACTTGGTCGGGCTGAGGGTGCTCGCACATGAGCGCAATGGCGGCCAGAGTCGGGCGATCCGCTCAGGGGTCCTGGCGGCGCGCGGGGCCATCATCGTGACGCTGGACGGCGACGGCCAGAACGATCCGGCCGACGCGCCCAGGCTGGTGGCCCGGTTGGAGGCTGGGGGGCCGGACCTGGGCCTGGTCGGCGGGCTGCGCCTGCGGCGCAAGGACGGCTGGTCCAAGCGCTGGGCCTCTGTGATCGGCAACGGCGTACGCCGCCGGATCCTGCGCGATCACACCTCGGACGCCGGCTGCGGCCTGAAGGCGATGCGGCGCGAGGTGTTCCTGCGCCTGCCCTACTTCGATCACATGCACCGCTACCTGCCGGCCCTGATCGGCCGCGAGGGGCTGAGGGCAGAATACCTGCCGGTGAACCACCGGCCCCGCGGGTCCGGACGGTCGAAATACACCAACTGGCGGCGGCTCTGGGTCTCGCTCGGCGACCTGATCGGCGTGGTCTGGCTGCTGCAGCGCGCCCGGCCTCCGGGGAACGTCACGGAAGCTTGAGGGTTGAGTGCGTTTGCCGGGGCCTGAAAAGGGGTCCACTCTTAAACGAGGACACCAGGTTCCGGGGGAGATCGCCGTGTTCGCAGCCTTTCCACTGCTGGCCCTGCCAGTGCTGATCTACAATCTGGTGCTGCTCACCATGCGCGGCGGGCTGAACACCTCCGACGCGCCGGCCCAGCTGGCCGGGCCGCTTTTCACCATCGGGATGACCTCGGGCGGCCAATGGCCGGTTACGCTTGGCGACCTGTTCCTGACCGCCGCCCTGGTGGTGATGTTCATCGAGCTTCTGAAGTCGACCAACAGCCGGAACATCGCAATCATCAACCACTCCCTTTCGCTGATCCTGTTCGTGGGCTGCCTGGTGGAGTTCCTGTTGTTCAAGGGGTTCGCCACGTCGGTGTTCTTCCTGATGACGCTGATGGTGCTGCTGGACGTGCTGGCCGGCTTCATCGTGACCATCGTCTCGTCGCGGCGCGACATCGACCTTCACGACAACGGCTAGGCCTTCTTAGGCGGGAAGATCAGGGCCAGGGCCGCGCGCGGATCGAACTTGCCGCTCGACAGGGCGCCGGCCCGGAAGGCGCGCTCGGAGAGCCACAGGCTTGCCGCCGTGGCCACAGCCATCATCACCGCGGCGCCGACCACCTGCCACATCGGCGCGCCGGAGGCGGCGCGGGCGGGCATCAGGAACGGCGTGAACGGCGGGAACCATGACAGGGCCGCCAGGACCGGGGTGTCGGGCCGCACGATCGCCTGGCCCATGAAGACGATGGGCACTGTGATCAGCATCATCACCGGCGCCAGCAGGGTCTGGGCCTCACGCACGGTCTCGCAGAAGGCTCCGATCGCGGTGAACAGGGCCGCGTACATCAGGTAGCCGCCGATCAGGAAGACGGCGAAATAGACCACCAGCCCGCGTTCCAGCACCACGGACGCCAGATCGCCCAGCAGATGGGGCGCGGTGAAGGCCATGACCGTGGCCCCGACGCTGATCCAGACACCGAGCACAGTGGCGGTCACCCCGGCAACGCCCAGGATCTTGCCGGCCATGATCTCCCGCGCCGAGGCCGAGGCCATGAGCACTTCCAGAACGCGGCTCGATTTCTCCTCGATCACGCTGTTGAGCAGGATGCCGGCCCCCGAGACGATCATGGTCCACAGGAGGAAGCCCAGGCCAAAACCGACGACGCCCGGCAGGCGCTCGCGCAGTCCGACCTTGCCGGCGGCGTTGGGCGAATACGCGGTGACCCTGGGGGCGCTATTTTCGATCGCCGAGATCTGGGCCTGCGGGACGCCGGCGGTGATCATGCGCTCAATCCGCATACGCCGCTCCACGGCCCCGCGGACGATGCCCTCGAGCGTGCGGTCCGCAACGTTGCGGCTCCAGACGTCCACAGCCACGCCGTCGGCGTCGGGATGGATCACCGCTGCGGCGTCGAGCCGGTCCGGCCCCTTGGACATCAGCCTGGGTCTGAGGGCCCGCGCAGCAAGGCCGGGGCTGCCTGGAAGCGGCGTGGGCGCGGCCACGAGCGTGGCCGCCGGCCTCGATGCGTCCCTTCCCCGTCCCAGCCGCGGCGTCCTGATCGCCTCGGCGACGGCGCCGGCGTAGTCCCGCCCGGTCAGATCCACCACCACCAGGCGCGGGATCGGCGCCGAGCGCTCGAGCATGCCCGGCGCCGCGAAGGCCACGAGGAACCCCAGCGGCATGACGCACATGGACAGCCAGAACCCCACCGTCCGGATGTAGGACAGGTATTCCCTGACAGCGATCTTGAGGGTCCGGGTCATCGCCTCTTCTCTCCCCCTGCGAAGCGGGGGGAGGGGACCGCCGAACGGCGGTGAGGGGGGCGAGCCGCCGCGCCGTGCCTGGGGCTCGCCCCCTCCACCACTTCGTGGTCCCCCTCCCCCGCGGTGCGAGGGAGGAGAAGGACGTCGATCCCCCTCACAGCGCGCCTCCCGTCAGGGTGATGAAGGCGTCGTGAAGGTTCGGCTCCTTCAGCTCGAAGCGGGTTATATCCAGGCCCTGGGCGAAGGCCGCCTGGAGCGGCTCCAGGGCCGGAACGCCCGCGGCCAGTCGTGCGGTTATGCGCAGGCCGCCGTCGACTGCCTCAGAACTCGTGGCGCTGACGCCGGGCAGACCGGCCGCCGCCGCCTCGGAGAGAGTCCCCTCCAGCACCAGGGTCCGGGGCGCGGCCGACCTGGCGTCGGCGACTGCGCCGTCGAACACCTTGCGCCCTCCGGCGATCAACACGACCTCGTCGCAAAGGCGCTCGGCGTGCTGCATCACGTGGGTCGAGAACACCACCGTGGCCCCGCGGCGGGCGAGGGCGCGGATCACCTCTTCCAAGGATTGCTGGTTCACCGGATCCAGGCCCGAGAACGGCTCGTCCAGGAGGACCAGCTCCGGCTCGTGCGCCAGGGCGGTCAGCAGCTGGACCTTCTGGGCCATGCCCTTTGACAGGTGGCGGATCTGGCGGCGGGCCGCCGCACCCAGTCCCTGCTCCTCCAGCATCCGCAGGGCCCGGCGGCGCGCCTCGGCGCGCGGAACGCCCTTCAGGTTTGCGAAGAAGCTGATCGCGTCCAGCGGCGTCATGCGCCGGTAAAGGCCTCGCTCCTCGGGCAGGAACCCGACCCTCTCGCGCAGCCTCGCCGGATCCGTCTCGCCCAATACGTCGATGCGCCCCGAGTCGGGCTTCACCAGACCCAGGATCATCCGCAGGGTGGTGGTCTTGCCTGCCCCATTGGGCCCCAGGAAGCCCAGGATCCGGCCCCGCCGCGCCCGGAACGAGAGATCGTCCACGGCGGTGAAGGCGCCGTAGCGTTTGCACACCTTTTCCAGGACCAGGGCGTCAGTCATGGCGCCCCGGCTGGCGGGGGTGACCGCACGAAGTCCACGCCCTTGACGATGTGGTCGGCGAACCGCTCGCCCAAGAGGGTCGCGTGGCTGGCCTCGGTAACTCGGTCGACCATGCCGCGCCGGGCGGCCAGGGCGGGCTCGGCCTGCGCCTGCTTCCAGCCGTCCCGCCCCGGCCCGGCGGTGATCACCGCGGTTGGCCAGTCGGGATCGAGCGGGCCGGCCGCCTGCGCCTGGCGCGCGCTGTCCATCCAGTGACGGACCTCGTCGGCGGCCCAGCGGTTGTGCGGGCCGTGGGCGAAAGCCCAGCGCTTCTCGGCCGCCGCCGCGCCCTTCAGGCCGATGGCGTCGCCCATGAAGGCGAAGGGCTTGAGCAGGCCGCTCGAGGCGCCCCAATCGGCCAGCTGGGCGAGATTGCCGAACTGCTCGGCGAAGGCGTGCATCGGGCCCGAGAGCGAGGATGAGGGGGTCGCGGCGTCCACCAGCACCAGACCGGCGATCCTGGTCCTGTTTCGGGCGGCGAAGAGGTGCACGTGCAGGCCGGCCATGGAATGCCCGACCAGGATGTAGGGGCCGGGCTCTCGGGCCGCCTGCAGCATGAGTTCCAGGTCCTCAGTGATGTGCAGTCCATCGCGCGGAGACGGGCCCGGATCTGAAGAGCCCAGGCCCGCCCGGTCGTAGGCGCAGGAGTGGACCCCCTCGGCGGCCAGCCGTTGCTGGACCGCGGCCCAGTCGGCCGAGAAGCCGAAGGCTCCCGATTCGAAAAGCACCGTCGGCCCGGCGCCGGAAGGGCCCTCGCAGATCAGGTGCATGCGCCGGCCGCCGATGTCGACGAGCCGGCCGCGAAGGGAGGGCGTCCCGGAGGTGAAGCTCAACAGCCCCCCCAATGCGATGACGCCAGCCAGCGCCAGGACCACGCCGGCCAGAAGGCCGAGGCAGCCGGGGCGGCGGCGGGCCGCATCATCCGAACGAGGCTCACGCCGCCTGTTCAACGACCTTGGGCTCGAAGGGCTTGGGCACGCGCGAGGCTCCCTGCATGGCCAGCATCCAGCCGGGATATTCGGCGGGAAGCTTGCTCACCTCGTCGAGGCGCGCTAGCTCCTCGTCGCCCAGCGTCAGGGAGACGGCGCCGAGATTGTCCTCAAGTTGGGCGGTGGTCTTGGCCCCGATTATCACGCTGGTGACCACTGGGCGCGACAGCAGCCACGCGAGCGCCACGCGGGCCACCGACGAGCCGCGGGCGTTGGCGATCTCGCGCATCACGCCGACGATCGGCCAGGCGCGATCCTTGTTGACCGGCGGGAAGTCGAAGGCGGCGCGGCGCGCGCCCTCGGGATCCGGCGAGCCCGGGCCGTACTTGCCCGAAAGCAGACCCCCCGCCAGCGGCGACCAGACCATCAGGCCCAACTTCTCTTCCTGCATCAGGGGGACCAGCTCGCGCTCCAGGTCGCGGCCGGCGATGGTGTAATAGGACTGCACCGACTCGAAGCGGGCCAGTCCCTGCCGTTCGGAAATCCCCAGCGCCTTCATGATCCGCCAGGCGGTCCAGTTGGAGACGCCGACGTAGCGGACCTTGCCCTGGCGGACGCAGTCGTCCAGCGCCCGAAGGGTCTCTTCGATGGGGGTCACCGGGTCGGTGGCGTGGATCTGGTAGAGGTCGATGTGATCGGTCTGCAGCCGCTGCAGGCTCTCGTCGATCTGGTCCAGGATATGGCCGCGCGAAGCGCCCTTGCCGTTGGGGCCGGGGTCCATCTCGCCATAGACCTTGGTGGCGACCACCACCGATGACCGCTTGACCCCGAGATTCTTCAGCGCCTGGCCCACCAGCTGCTCCGAGCGGCCGGCGTGGTAGACATTGGCGGTGTCGATGAAGTTGATCCCGGCGTCCAGGGAACGACGGACGATCTCGTCAACCTGGCCCTGATCGAGCGAGCCCACGGCCGCCCAGATCCCGCCGGTCTGGCCGCCGCCGAACGTCATGGCGCCCAGGCAGAGCTCGGAGACGTAGAGGCCGGTTCGGCCCAGCTGATTGTAACGCATGGCAGTTGCTCCGGGAGAGGGGCCCTTGGACGACGATATGGGACCTAAAGTGGTCCCGGTCGAGGGGCCCCGACCGTCTCTCTGGGTGGGGGACAGATTTTTCCACGAACCACACGAACCTCACGAACGGGTCTTTGCCGTCCGATGAGCCGAAGTGCTGCTGAGAGCATCTGACTGTTCGTGTCGTTCGTGAGGTTCGTGGTTCAGCTTTTTGCTGAAAGCCGCGGTCGCGCCCTGGCTCAGAGCGCCTTGACGATGCCCTCGACCATCTTCTTGGCGTCGGCGAACAGCATCATGGTGTTGTCGCGGAAGAACAGCTCGTTCTCCACGCCGGCGTAGCCC
>FTHI01001134.1_pt1 | contig 18210 bp, 20 predicted proteins | sample 1640891 | NCBI WGS metagenome assembly FTHI01 (sample SAMEA3914788, study PRJEB12502) | metagenome | biome: forest; material: soil | place: Canada | collected 2011-07-03 | depth 0.1 m
AGGACCCATAAGCGCAAGCGCGGCCGGAATGGCGCGGAGGTCCGAAGCCGCCCCGCCTGAACTGTGAAGAGGGTGTTCATGGGTCCTCGGGACGAGCCCAAGGAATGACGGTGGCAGGGGGCATGGAAGGCGCCTATGCGTTGCCAAGGGTCCGGTTCCGCCCTTAGCTGCACCCAACGAAATACGGGGAGGATTCATGGCCGTTGCGGTCGCCGGCAGGGCTGAGGGGGGGCTGGCGCGGAGCCATGTGATGATCGTCGGGGCCTGTGCGGCCGGGACGGTTTTTGAGTGGTACGACTTCTACCTCTACGGCTCGCTGGCCAGCGTGATCACCCGACAGTTCTTCTCGGGGGTGAACGAGACCACCGGCTACATCCTGGCGCTCCTGGCCTTCGCGTCGGGTTTCATCGTGCGTCCGGTGGGCGCTGCGGTGTTTGGCCGGCTGGGCGACATCTGGGGGAGGAAGAACACCTTCCTGGTCACCATGCTGCTGATGGGGATCTCGACCTTCGCGGTGGGCCTGCTGCCCAGCTACGGCCAGGTCGGCCTGGCTGCGCCCCTGGCGCTGGTGGGGCTGCGGCTGCTTCAAGGGCTCGCCATCGGCGGTGAGTACGGCGGCGCGGCGATCTATGTGGCCGAGCACGCCCCGGCCGGTAAGCGCGGCCTCTATGGCAGCTGGATCCAGACCACGGCGAGCTTCGGCCTGATCCTGAGCTTGTTGGTGATCCTGGCGACGCGCGGACGGCTGGGCGAGGACGTCTTCCAGGCCTGGGGCTGGCGCATTCCATTCCTGGTTTCCGCGGCCCTGCTCGCCGTCTCCATGTGGATCCGGCTGAAGCTGGACGAGAGCCCGGTGTTCAAGGCCATGGTGGCGGAAGGACGCTCGGCGACCCGGCCGCTGAAGGAGGCCTTCGCCGCGCCGGGCAACCTGAAACGCATGCTGGTCGCCCTGCTGGGCCTGCACGCTGGCCAGGGGGCGGTCTGGTACACCAGCCAGTTCTACGCCCTGTTCTTCCTGGAGCGGATGCTGAAGGTCGACGGGCCCATGGCCAACGGGCTGACGGTGGTCGCACTGCTGGTCGGCACCCCGTGCTTCCTGCTGTTCGGCTGGCTGTCGGACCGGATCGGACGCAAGCCCGTGATGCTGGCCGGCTTCCTCCTGGCCTTGGCGACGGCGTTCCCGTTGTTCCATGCGCTGACGGGCGCCGCCAACCCCGCGCTCGCCCAGGCCGCCGCCCGCGCCCCGGTGACGGTGCTGGCGGACCCCGGCGACTGTTCGGTTCAATTCGATCCCGTGGGCAGGGCGGTGTTCGCGAGCCCCTGCGACATCGCCAAGTCCGCCCTGGCGTCAGCCGGAGCGCCCTATCGCAACGCGTCGGCGCCGCCAGGTTCGACCGCCGAGGTGCGGGTCGGCGAAGCGACGATTGCGAGCTTCGACGGACGCGGCCTTTCCCGCGAGGTCCTTGCCGGGCGTCAAGCCGAATGGCGCGCGCGCCTGGGCGCGGCACTCACCCACGCCGGCTATCCTGCCAAGGCCGACAGCGCCAAGGTCGACCGGCCGGTGGTGCTGGTCGTCCTTATCGTGCTGATGCTCGCCGTCACCATGGTCTGCGGCCCGATCCCTGCGGCGGTGGTGGAGATGTACCCGGCGAGGATACGCTACACCTCCATGTCGCTGCCCTTCCACCTGGGCAACGGCTGGTTCGGCGGTTTCATGCCGACGGTGGCCTTCGCCCTGGTGGCGGCCACGGGCGATCTCTACTTCGGGCTCTGGTACCCGGTGGCGATCGCCACGATGAGCTTCCTGGTCTCCCTGGCCTTTCTGCCCGAGACACGCACGGCCGACATCAACGCCTGAAGCGCCTTGCGCTGTTGACGATCCAGGATCAAGCGCTACCGTACCGTGTGTCTGGGGGACATCCGATGCTGCGCCACGTCTGCGCGATGCTGTTCGCGCTCCTGCTTCCTGCCGTCGCGCTGGCGGCTGATGCGCCGCCAAAACCCGACCCGGCTGAAGCCGCGGCCGAGGCGAAGGCCGAAGCGCTCCTGAAGAGCCTGAACCCCCGCCATGGTTCGGTGAGTCTTCCGGCGGCGAGCGCCAAGCTGGACCTGGGCGATCACTACTACTTCCTGGACCCGGGCGATTCCCGGAAAGTGATCGAGGACGGCTGGGGCAATCCCAAAGGCTCCGCCGAGGGGGTGCTGGGGATGGTCTTTCCCATCGGGAAGACGCCGCTGGACAGCCCCGGCTGGGGGGCGGTCATCACCTGGCTTCCCGCAGGATACGTCTCGGACAAGGACGCCCGCGCCACCGACTATGACAAGATCCTCAAGCAGTTGCGGGAGGGCGAAGACGACGACAACAAGCAGCGCAAGAAGGACGGATTTCGCGAAATCCACCTCGTCGGCTGGGCGCAGCCCCCGTCCTACGAACAGACCGCCCACACCTTGATCTGGGCGCGGGACCTGGAGGCCGTGGGCGCGAAGGAACACGACCTGAACTATGATGTGCGGGTGCTCGGCCGGAAGGGCGTGCTCAGCCTCAACGTCGTGGCTGAGATGGACCAGTTGGCGGACGTCCGCACGGCGGCGGAGTCGCTGCGACAGGTGGCCGTGTTCGACCAGGGGTCACGCTACGCCGACTACAAGGAGGGCGTCGACAAGCGGGCCGCCTTCGGCGTCGGCGGACTGATCCTGGCGGGCGCGGGACTGGCGGTCGCCCAGAAGGCCGGGCTGCTGGCCGTGGGGCTGCTGTTCCTCAAGAAGGGCTTTGTGGTCATCGCCGCCGCCGCGGCGGGTGTCTGGGCCTGGCTCAGACGCAGGTTCGGCGGCGGCAAGACACCCGCGTAAGAGCAGCTACTGCTTGGCCGCCTTGAACGGGCTGGACGAGCCGGCGACGTCCATGTTGCCGGTCATGGCCTTGTCCGCCACATCGCCTTTGAACGCTATGTGCAGCGGCATGTCCTGGAACTTGACATCGTAGGCCCAGGACGCCGTCGAGCCTTCAACCGAGCCGGTCAGCGCCGCCGGCATATCGCCGCCCCCGGCGAGGCCGCAGGTTCCCGTCAAGGCCGCGCCGGCCTGAGCGAAGTTGCATTCGATCTTGAAGTCCTGGCCGTTGGCGTTGGTATCGATGGCCCACTTGCCCGAAATATCGGCCGCGGCCGCAATGCCCGGCGCCAGCAAAGCGGCCGCCGCAGCGATCAACAATAGCTTCCTCATGGACGCCTCCCGTCTTTGTTGTATGCGCGACACTATGATCGCCAAGCGGCCACAGCAACGCCCAAGCGCGCAAACTGGATCGGTTTCGCCAGACGAGATTTGAACCACGAACCTCACGAACAAGAATTCAGGCACACGAACTCCAGCTTGGCCTTCACGGCGCAGGCGCACGTTCGTGAGGTTCGTGAGGTTCGTGGTTCATCTTGGCGAGCGCGGTGCTCTCGGCGCGGATGCGGACGGTCAGGATCGCGGCGTTGAGCACGGTGAAGACGATGGCATAGAGCGGCAGATTGAAGGCGAGCGGCAGGACGGCGATCTCGCCGGCGACGATCAGATAGTTGGGGTGACTGAGGAAACGGTAGGGGCCCCGTCGGATCAGGGGCGCGCCGGGCAGGATGATGATGCGGGTGGTCCAGCGGGCGCCCAGGCTCGCCAGGACCCAGAGCCGGGCAGCCTCAAGCAGGCAGAAAAGCGCCAGCCAACGGAGGTCCAGCGACCGGTTCCAGGCCAGGATCCATAGCCCGGCAAGCCAGGCGGCATGCATCAAGACGATCAGGGGATAGTGCCCCGGCGCGACTTCAACCGCGCCCTGGGCCAGCAGCCGCCGGGTGTTGCGCCGGGCGATGAGCAGTTCCGAGCCGCGCTGGAGGGTGACCAGCGCCAGCACGGCCAGGGGCAGGATCACGCCGCCGCCTTCACCAGGGAGAGTCCGCTGGCTGTGAACCCAGGACCGAGAGAGCTTAGGAACAGCCGGTCCGGCGGATCGGCGGCCAGCACGCGCTCCAGCACGAACAGCACTGTCGGCGCGGACATGTTGCCATAGTCGGCCAGCACGTCGCGCTCCACGTCGAGAGCGCCTTGCCCCAGGCCCAGCGCCCCTTCCAGGGCCTGGACCACCTTGGCGCCGCCGGGGTGGCAGACGAAGCGGCCGACGTCGGCGCGTTCCAGGCTCATGCCCTCCAGGATCTTGTCCGCCGCCGGACCAAGATTGCGACGAACGAAGGGCGGAATGGCCTGGGCGAAGATCACGCCGAAGCCCATGGGGTCCATGTTCCAGCCCATGATGTCCAGGGTGCCGGGCCAGGTGTGCTCGCCGGAGCCCTCGATCCGCCAGGCCCCGTCATCGCCCGCCCGCACCACGCAGGCTGCGGCGCCGTCGCCGAACAGCGCCGTGGCCACGATGTTTGCCTTGGTCAGCTCATCCAGGCGGAAAGCCAGGGTGCAGAGCTCGATGGTGACGAACAGCACCACCGATCCCGGCCGCGCACGGGCGAGTCGGCCAGCCAGCGACAGGCCCGTGACCCCGCCGGCGCAGCCGAGGCCGAACACCGGCACGCGCTCGATGTCGCTGCGGAATCCCATGTCGGAGAACACCCGCGCTTCCAGGCTCGGGGTGGCGATGCCGGTGGAGGAGACCGTCACCACGGTGTCGACGTCCGCGCCCGTCAGGCCGGCCGAGGCCAGGGCCGACTGGGCCGCCTCGATGAACAGCGCCTCGGCGGCGGCCAGGTAGGCGGTCGTGCGTTCAGGCCATCCGCGCGGCTCGAAGTACCACTCCAGGGGCTGGGCCAGCCGGCGCGTGCGGATGCCGGTGTTGGCGAACACGGCGGATAACCGCTCGAAGTCGTCGAAGCGGCCTGCGAACAGATGCCGGGCGATTTCCATCGCGTCGGTCTGCAGGACTGTGGTGGGGGGGGCGGCGGTCGCCAGGGACATCAGCGCAGCGGAAGGCGTCATGGTCCTGGAACCTCGCGGAGGGAGGCGCCGGCGGCGAAGGGGCGGTCACCGCCGGCAAGAAGATAATACGCAGTGTTAAATGAACGGCAGATAACAAGACTGAACCACAGCCTGGGCCATCCCGACAGAGCCAATGCCCGACAGCTCAGGTCGTTCCGCCGCGCTCGAAGGGTTTGGTCCGGCCTCGCCGGCCGCCGAACCCGGGCTTGCGCGTGGCTTCGCCCTTGGCCTTGGAGGTTATCTCCTTGACCTTCACCCGCTGCAGGGCGGATAAGGCCTCTCCTGGGGCGCCCTTTTCCGGATCGCCGAAGGCGCGGCCGTAGGTCTTCACCCGATCAGCGACCGAGCCGAGGAATTCGCCTTCCCACTGGGACAGTTCGACGCCCGCCCGATCGGCCGCACGTTTCGCCCGCTTGAGGGCGTTCAGCGCGACGCGCTGGGCCTGGGCCTTATGATCGGGCGGGCCGCGCTTCACACTTCGCCGATGGCCGAGAGATACAGGTCCAGCAGAGCCTCCTCCTCCATCCGCTGGGCGCGGTCCTGTTTGCGCAGGCGCACCACCTTGCGGATGATCTTGGCGTCGAAGCCGTTGCCCTTGGCCTCGGCGTAGACTTCCTTCAGGTCGGTGGCGACCGCGGCCTTGTCCTCCTCCAGCCGCTCGATGCGCTCGATGATGCTCTTGAGCTGGCCCTGCGCCTGGCCGGACAGGACATCGGACGCGACAGCGGCTTCGGACATGAAAAAGGACTCCGGAAGGGGGAATTGGACTCGAAGGCGGCGACCCTAACGAGGTTGCCCGGACGGCTCAACCGCGCCGCTCGACGCAGCGCCCGATCCTTCTTCAGTGGCGCTGGCCTAGCCGAAGACTTCTTCGCCCGTTCCCAACCGAAGCTGCACGATCGGAGACGGCCGGGACGAAGCCAGGACGCGCAGCGCAGCCCCGTCGACGGGCTCGGCCGGCGGCTCCAGGGGGCCGCCGTCCTGGCCGACCCCAAGCAGTTCCAACAAGGTGGACCGGAGCGCGGCGCGCCTAGTCTCGCGCAGGGACGGCTCGAGCGGAAGGGGGGCGATGGGGATGTCCGCGCGGACCCGCCCGTCGTCCAGGACGATGGCTCGGTCGGCCAGGGCGATCGCCTCGTCCACGTCATGGGTGACCAGCAGCACAGCCGGCCGGCGCCTTGCCGCCAGCCGGCGCACCAGCTCGTGCATGCGGATCCGCGTCAGCGCGTCCAGGGCGCCGAAGGGCTCGTCGGCCAGCAGGAACTCCGGCTCGCGCACCAACGATCGCGCCAGCGCCACCCGCTGCTGTTCACCCCCCGATAGCTCCGAGGGCCAGGACGCCTCGCGCCCGCCCAGCTCGACGTCTTCCAGCGCGCAGCGCGCCCGGACATCGGCGTCCGGCCCGGTCAGGCCGAGCTTCACATTGTCGAGCACGCGCTTCCACGGCAGCAGCCGCGCGTCCTGGAAGACCACTGACAATCGTTCAGGGACCACGATCTCGCCGGAACCCACGGCCTCGCGGTCGAGGTCGGCCAGGGCGCGCAGCAGGGTGCTCTTGCCCGACCCGCTGCGGCCCAGCAGGGCGACGAACTCACCTTTGCGGATGTCCAGATCGACGCCGTTGAGCACACCCTTGAGGGTGAACCGGCGGACCAGCCCGCGGACCTTCACGATCGGGCTCATTTCGCGAATGTCCGCCGCCATGACAGGACCCTCCCCTCGATGGTGCGCACGGCAGCGTCGGACGCCAGGCCGAGCAGGGCGTAGAGGACAAGACCGACCAGCACGATGTCGGTCTGGGCGTTGGTGCGGGCCAGCTGGATCATGTAGCCGATGCCGCTGGTGGCGTTGAACTGCTCCACCACCACCAGGGCGCCCCAGGCGGAAAGTACGGCGAAGCGCAGTCCGACCATGAAGCCGGCGAGCGCGCCCGGCAGGACGATGTGGCGGATGAAAGCGGCGTGACCGAGATCGAGCGACTCCGCCAGCTCCACGTGCCTGATGTCGATGCCGCGCAGGGCGTTGTGGGTCTGGATGTAGATCGGGATGAAGACGGCGATGGAGATGATGGTCACCTTCATCACCTCGCCCAGGCCGAACCACAGGATGAACAGCGGGATCAGCGCCAGCGTCGGGACCGCCCGCTTCATCTGGATGACCCCGTCCAGTACATAGCCGCCCAACAGGCTCATGCCGGACGCCAGCGCCAGGGCGACGCCGAACACGGATCCGATCACCAGGCCCTCGCCGGCCCGCAACGCCGAGATCGCGAGATTCGACTGCAGGCGGCCCTGGGCGATCAGATCAATGGCCGTGGTCACGGCCACCCAGGGCGCCGGCAGAATCCGGGCGTCGATCACGCCGGTCTGTGAACCCACCGACCAATAGATCACCAGCAGAGCCGGCCCCAGCAGCCAGCCGAACGCCGCAGGCCTGCCGAGACCCAGCCGCCGACGGCGATGGGCGATGGGCTCCTGGGCCGTCGCCGGCGGGGCGCCGAGGGCGGCGATCACGCGGTCGGGCCGCTCGTCCACGGCATCGAGCAGGTCCAGGGATTGGACAGTCATGGAGTGCGTCTTCCTTCGGCGGCCAGAGCGAGCCGCCCCACGCCCCTGGCCGTGTTGAACGCTTCGGCTGCGACGGGCTCGAAACGGCGGTCGAACAGGGTGGCGGAGTCGAACGGCTTTCGGCCGGTCTCCCGCGCCATCAGGTCGATGGCGCTCTGCTGGCGGTCGATCGCCTGGCTCCAGTCGCTGGGGATGTCGTGCAGGCCGTTGGCCCGCACCGCATAGCGGGCGTCATCGGACTTGAGCCCCTGCTGGCCGACATAGAAATCGGCCGCCCATTGGTCGGGGTGGGCGTCGATCCAGGCCTGGGCCCGGGCCCACACCTTGACGTATTCGCGCAGCGCTGTGGCCTTGGCCGGATCCTGCAGCGTCTCGGCGCGGACATAGAGATTGATCAGGTCGTCGCGGAAGGACCCGTGGCTGAGCACCCTGGCCCCGTCCGCACCGAAGTTCGCCACATAGCGCCGGGCCGACACGCCGGCGGCGATCGGCGCTGCGTCCACCAGTCCGCCGACGAGGGCGTTGACATAGACGTCGGCGCTCGTGCTCGGCATCTCCACCAGGGTCACATCCGACTTCTTCAAGCCCTGCTCGGCCAGGGCCCGAAGGACGATCTCGCCCTGCACCTGGCCCGGGCTGAAGGCGATCCGCTTGCCCCGAAGGTCGGCCAACGTCGCAATGTGGGCCTTCGGCGAGATGGCGATCTGGAATGAGGGGTGGTTCAGCGGATCGCGCCGGAACGCCACGGCGATGGTCTTGACGGGGATCCCAACCCAGACCGCATGGATGGGTGGGATATCCGCCGCGAGCCCCACATCAAGCGCCCGCGCGTGGAAGGCCTCGGTGACCGCGGGCCCGCCCGTGATGCGCACCCAGTGTATCCTGAACGGCAAGTCCTTGGCCCACCCGGTCGCTTCCAGCACCTGCTGGGTCGCCGGATCGCCTACCGTCAGTTCCGTGCCCGGCGGCACGCGATCCGGGATTGCGGCCGTCAGCGCCAGCGCGCCTACGGGAACGCGATGTTCCGCACGGCCACGCCCGAGGGCGATGAACGCCGCAATGGGAGCCACCATGACGACGGCCGCCACGGCGATCACGATCATCCTGGTCCTGGTCACGATCGAACGGTCCCCGGCTCAGCCGAAGACGCTGAACAACTCGCCTTCCAGCGAGCGCGACTGGAAACCGTCGGGACCCACCGGCAGGTCGCCAGCCACGGTGATCCGGCGCACGACACGCGGCAGGTCGAACTGGCCGTAGTCGATGGGACCGGCATGAGCGACGGCCTCATTGTCCCAGATCACCAGCGACTTGGGCGCCCAGCGGAAGCGCACCGAATACTCCGGCCGCGTCACCTCATGGAACAGCAGGTCCTGCAGGTACTGGCTCTCGCGCTCCTTCAGGCCGACGAAGTGAGTGACCGTGCCGGGGTTGAAGAACAGCACCCTTTCGCCAGTCCGTGGGTGGATGCGGACCAATGGGTGAAGGGAGACGAAGGGGCCGGTCGAACGGCCGTCCGACCGAGGCTTGCGATCGCCGGCGTCGTAGCTGGAGGTCTGGTGGACCGCCTGGAGCCCGTCCACCAGCGTCTTGATCTTCGGGGAAAGGCCTTCGTAGGCGGCCGCCAGGTTGGCGAACAGGGTGTCGCCGCCGTAGGGAGGGATCTCCACCCCGTGCAGGATCGAATAGCGGTTCGGGTTGGCCACGAAGGTGATGTCGATGTGCCAGCCCTTGTAGTCCCGCGGCGGCTGGGCGCCCGGCGGACGCGAGTCCCGCGACTTGCGCCGGTCGCGATATTCCTCCACCGACCGCTCCCAGATCTCGGGATGTTCGGCGGAAAGGCCCTCGGCGATCGGGTGAGCGGGGGTCAGCGGTCCGAAGGCGCGGCCCACCGCCTTGAGCTCGTCGTTGGTGATGTCCTGGTCGCGGAAGAAGACCACCCGCCACTGGGACAGCGCCGCCTCGATCTCCGCGACCGTCGAGGGGTCTAGCGGACGGCGCAGGTCCACCCCGGAAATCTCCGCGCCGATGGTCGGCGTCACCGGCTCGATGACGATGGACTGCGGACCCGGACCGGCCCGGTTACGCGACGATCGGGGCTCAAGTATCAAAACGCTCATGAACGGGTCCTCCAGGCTGGCTTGACGCACCAGCAGCCCGTCGGCGCATCAAACGCGTCACAAGCCACTCGTGCCCTTTATTCCTATCGGTGTAATATGCTTTGTCAACGGTAGGTAATCGTGGCTGTCATCCAGAAATTCTATCGATAGATGTCGTCGTTCAGGGCCTCAGCCGCCGACGGCTCCAAGGGCGTCTGAGGCGCCGGCTGCGCCAGAGAGGGCGGCGGTCAGGGTGGTCCCGTCGAACACGTCGGAGGCGCGGTTGCGCGCCGTCGCCATCACCCGCCTGAGGACGCAGGCGGCCTCGTCAGGACAGTCGTCGCATCGCTTGTAGAAGGCCCGGCTGGCGCACGGCAGCAGGGCGAGCGGCCCGTCGGTCAGGCGGATCACCTGGCCGAAGGTGATCAGGTCGGCGGGTCGCGCCAGGCGGTAGCCGCCCGCCTTGCCTCGGATGCTCTCCACCAGCTGGCCGCGGCGGAGGTCCGACATGATCGACTCGAGGAACTTTCGCGGAATGCTTTCTTCCGCAGCGATCGCGCTGACCTGCTTGGACCCTTCGCCCGCTCGCGCCAGATTGATCAGCGCCTTAAGAGCATAGCGACCACGTTGCGACAGCATGCCGGCTCCAGCCCGGCCTGGAACGCCGAACTCATCATCGGCGCACGTTATCACCTGGAGCGCCGCGATCCACCCGAACGGGCGGCTCGGCCGTGGTGTCCGCCACACAAGCGCAGAAAATCTCAATCGGTGTTTAGAAGGATTGCATTGAATATCATACTAAGCCGATCTGTTTTATATGGTAACAGAAACGGGGGATGTCTCCACATGACGCCGACTAGCCACAAACTCGCCTTCCTGCTGACGACCGCCATCGCCGCCCTTTCTTCGGCGGGGGCCCACGCCCAGATCGCTCCGGCCCAGACCATCCTGGACGCCACCTCCGCGCAGGTCGATACCGTCGCCGCGGCCGAATTCATCGTCACGGCCAGGCGTCAGTCCGAACGCGCACAGGACGTCCCAATCGCCCTTACGGTCGTGTCGGGGCCCAAGCTTGAACAGACGGGCGCCTATACGCTCGCCGACCTTCAGAACCACACCCCGAGCCTGGTGGCCTACAACACCAATCCGCGGAACTCGTCGGTGGGCATACGCGGGATTGGCGTGTCGTCCGCCGCCGACGGCCTGGACACGTCCGTCGGGGTCTATGTCGACGACGTCTACCTCGGCCGGCCCGGCATGGCGCTCGAGGATCTGATCGACACCGACCGCGTGGAGGTGCTTCGCGGTCCCCAGGGCACCCTGTTCGGGCGCAATACCTCGGCCGGGGTGTTGAACATCGCCACGCGCAAGCCCAGCTTCAAAGCCGGGACGATCGCCGAGGCCTCGGTGGGGAACTATGGCTACAACCAGGAGCGCCTGAGCCTGACCGGCCCAATCGTTGAGGACCGGCTGGCCTTCCGCCTGACCGCCTTCAACACCCATCGCGACGGCCTGCTGCCGAACACCACCACAGGCATCGCCGGCAACAGCGTCGGCCGCAGCGGGGCGCGCCTGCAGTTCCTGTTCACCCCGTCGCCCAAGGTCAGCCTGCGGTTGATCGGCGAGTACTCGCGGGAGAACGACACCTGCTGCGTCAGCGTCCTCAAGCAGGCCGTCCCGGGCAGCATTGGAGCCACTACGGCCCGCACCCTCACGGCCTTCGCCGGCCTGGGATTCACGCCGGCCGCGACGCTTCTCTCAAGCGCCAACAACGCGCCTCAGAACATGCGGACCGACCAGCACGCGGTTTCAACCGAGGCAAGTTGGGACCTGGGTTGGGCCGACGCGACGTCGATCAGCGCCTACCGCTACTGGCATTTCGATCCGCTGCAGGATTCAGACGGCACGCCGCTGGACATCATCCAGGTCAACGTGGCCAAGACCCGAGACCACCAGTTCTCGCAGGAGCTCCGCCTGGCCTCCAAGCCAGGCCGCCTGACCTGGCAGGCCGGGGGCTATCTGTTCAGTCAGACGCTGAACGACCACTATATCCTGAACCAGTTCGGGACTGACGCGAGCGCCTTCTACACGGCCTATCTGCGCACGGCCAATCCGGCCGCCGCGGCTGTGACCGTCGCGCCCGGCTCGCAGTACATCGGCGACACCCACGCCACTACCTTCAGCGCCGCGGCCTTCGGCCAGGCGAACTTCAACGTCACCGACCGCCTGATCCTGACCGGGGGCCTGCGCTACACCTACGACCGCAAGCACGGGATTTCCGATACCTCGACGGTGGGCACGCCCTACGCGGCGACGTCGCTTCCCTTCCACTACAATGTGGTCGTCGACGGTGGGAACGTGTCGTGGCTGGCCAGTGTCTCCTACAAGCTGGTCAAGGACACCCTGCTCTATGCGTCCTACTCCACGGGCTATAAGTCGGCCGGCCTGAACCTCAATTCGGCAGTCTCGACCACGACGCCGCTGATCCTTGAACCCGAGCACGTCAAGGACTGGGAAATCGGCCTCAAGACGACCCTGTTCCAAGGCCGGGCGGTGCTGAACATTGACGGCTACTGGACCGACCTCTCGGGCCTGCAGGCGAACATCTATCCAACCAACGGGGCCAAATCCTATCTGGCCAACGTGGGGGATATCCGCGCCCGCGGGGTCGAGGCCGACGTGGCGCTGAATCCCGTCGAGGGGCTCGAGCTGAACCTCAGCGGCTCCTACAACGACAGCAAGTACAAGTCCTACACCAACGGCCCTTGCCCGGTGGGCGTGGCAGGGGTCTGCAACCTGACCGGCCTGCCCGTCTATGAATCGCCCAAGTGGATCGGCAACGCCACGGCGAGGTACAGCTTCGACCTCAGCAGCACCGTCAGCCCCTATGCCCAGGTGCAGGTGTCCCGCCGCTCCAGCGCCTATGGCACGGTCGACGACGGTCCCCTGACGCTGATCCCCGCCTACACCCTGGTCAATGCCCGGATCGGAGCCGCGATCTCATCTGGCCGCTACGACGTCGCGCTCTGGGTGAACAACGCTTTCGACGAGAAGTACTTCCAGAACCTGGGGACGGCGTCGATCCCCGGCGCAGCGACCTTCGCCATCACCGGTCAGCTGGGCGCACGGCGGACCTTTGGAACCACGGTAAGGGCCACGTTCTGAACCTGTCTTCGACCATCCACCACAACATCAAGGAGGCTCTCATGCCGAAAATCGGATCTCTCACGGTCAGCCGCCAGGGCTTCGGCGCCATGGGTCTGTCGAACGTCTACGGCCCGGCGGACGACGCCGAGTCCATCGCCACAATCCACCGCGCCATCGAACTAGGGATCACCTTCTTCGACACCGCCACCGGCTATGGCGGCGGCCACAACGAGACGCTGCTGGGCAGGGCCATCGCCGACCGTCGCGACGAGCTGGTCGTCGCCAGCAAGTTCGTCCACCGCCCCCACTCCGACGGCGCCGACGCCCCTGTGGTGACGGCGCGAGCAGCCGTCGAAGCCAGTCTCGGCCGGCTCGGCCTGGACCACATCGACCTCTACTATTTGCACCGCGTGGATCCCGGCATCCCGATCGTGGAGTCCGTGGGCGAGCTCGGGCGGCTGAAGGACGAGGGCAAGATCGGCGGCGTCGGGGTCTCCGAGGCCACTGCCGAGGGTCTGCGCCGCGCCCACGCCGCCTATCCCCTGACCGCGCTACAGAGCGAGTACTCCCTGTGGACCCGCGACGTGGAGGTGGAGATCCTGCCGACCGTGCTCGAACTCGGAATCGGGTTCGTGGCCTATAGCCCCCTCGGCCGTGGCTTCCTCGCGGGCGCCGAGGTCACCGACCCGGAGGACCGCCGCCACCAGCATCCGCGCTTCAGGCCTGACGCCATCGCGGCCAACACCCGCCGGCGTGAGACCATCGAACGCGTCGCCACGCGCCTGGGCGCGACCATCGCCCAGGTCAGCCTCGCCTGGGTGCTGTCTAAGGACGTGGTCCCGATCCCGGGCACCCGACACATCTCCCATCTGGAAGCCAACTGGGCGGCGGGTGATCTCGTGCTCGACGCCGCGTCAGTCGATGAGCTGGAGGGGGCGTTCACGCGCGGGTCAACCGTCGGTGCGCGCTACCCCGAAGAAGGCTTGAAGCTGGTGCCGCCAGAACCCGTAGCGGCCTGAAGACGCCCCCTGCTCTCCAACAACCGACAGCAAAGGGTGCAGCCAATGCCCCGACCTCCAAGACAGATGCACTTGAATCTCTTCATCTATCCGGCCGGCCATCACGTGGCGGCGTGGCGTTACAAGGAGTCTGCGCCCGAGCGGATCCTGGACATCGCCTACTACCAGGATCTTGCCCAACGGGCGGAGGCGGCCAAATTCGACGGGATCTTCTTCGCCGACGGCCCGTCGCTCGCCGACAACGTCCGCTACGCGAGCCGCTTCCGGATCGAGCCCCTGACCTGGCTGTCGGCCATCGCCGTGGCGACCGAACGGATCGGGCTGATCGCCACCGCGACCACGACCTATTCCGAGCCCTACAACGTCGCGCGGCTGTTTGCCTCGTTGGATCATCTGAGCAAGGGCCGGGCGGGCTGGAACATCGTCACCACCGGGGCGCCCGACGCCGCACAGAACTTCGGCCTGCCGGAGCACCCGGTCCACGCCGACCGCTATGAACGGGCGCGCGAATTCATGGAGGTGGTGACCCGGCTCTGGGACAGCTGGGAGGACGACGCCCTGGTCGCCGACGTCAGCTCTGGCCTCTATGCTGACACCAGCAAGATCCATCCGATCAATCACGTCGGGCCCCACCTGAAGGTGCGCGGCCCATTGAACACGCCCCGCACGCCGCAGGGCCGCCCGGTCTATGTCCAGGCAGGGGCGTCTGACGACGGGCGGGCCTTCGCCGCCCAGTTCGCCGAGGCGATCTTCACCGCGCACCAGACCCTGACGAACGCCCAGGCGTTCTACGGCGACATCAAGGCCCGCGCCGCGGCCCTGGGACGCGACCCCCGCCAGCTGGTGATCCTGCCCGGCGTCAGCCCCTACATCGGCTCCACCGAGGCCGAGGCGCGGCGGCTGCACGAGGAGCTCAATGACCTTACCCAGCCCGAGCATTCCATCGAGCAGCTCCATCGGATGATCGGCGTGGACGTCAGCGGTTACGATCTGGACGGGCCTTTCCCGAGGGCGCTGATCAGCGCCGAAGGGGAGCGCGGCGTCGGAAGCCGCTTCCAGCTGGTGCTCGACATCCTGGACCGGGAAGACCCCACCATCCGCCAACTGGTCCATCGACTGGCCGGTGCGCGCGGGCATTGGGTGGAGGTCGGGACCCCGGACCAGATCGCCGACAGCCTAGAGACCTGGTTCCGCAATGGCGCGGCCGACGGATTCAACCTAATGCCGCCCTACTTCACCGGCGGGCTGGACGCCTTCATCGACGAGGTGGTCCCGATCCTGCGCCGCCGTGGGCTGTTCCGCGACGAATACGAGGGATCGACCCTGCGCGAGCACTTCGGCCTGAGCCGCCCGCAGAGCCTGTTCACGCCCCGGATCCAGGCGGCCGAATGACGGCGGCTAAGCGCCGAGCTTTGCAGCGAGCTGGATGAGCGGTTCTGCCGGCGCATGCCTGGACCAGGCCGCGGTCGCGGCTGTGAGCGCGGCGGCGACATCGCCTCTGCTCCCCGAGGTCAGGGGCGCGAGCGCCTCTAGAGCCTCCATCAGCAGGCGCTCTGCAGCGAACTCGGCGGTGCGGACTTGTTCGCGCAGGGCCAGGCGCGCGTCATCGTCGATCGGCGGCGCCGGCGCCTTCAGCTCCCGCCGCGCCTGCCGCAAAGGGCCTGTGGCTGAGGCTTCCCAGTGGGCGGCGAGCGCCGCGCCCTGGGCCAGGATCACGCCAGCCAGGGCGGCCCCCTCCGCAGCGGCCCAAGCCGCCCACAGCAGATAGGCCACGCACTGGCCGTGCCGGTCCTGCAACTCGTTCAGCGCCGCATCGACTCCAGGCCGACCGTGCACCGCCACCGCCCAATCCCAGTAACTCACCCCTGCTCTCCCTCGATCGGCCCGATGTCCCGGCCCCAGCGCTTCACCGGGCGCCAGTCCAGTCCGAACAGGTCAAGCGCGCGGCCCACCGACTGGTCGACCATTTCGTCCACGCTCTGGGGCCCGGCGTAGAAGGCCGGCAGCGGCGGAGCGATGGTGGCGCCCATCTCGGCCAGTCGGACCATGGTGCGCAGGTGGCCCAGGTGGAACGGCGTTTCGCGCACCATCAGCACCAGCGGCCGACGCTCCTTGAGCGTCACATCGGCGGCGCGGGTCAGCAGCGTCGAGGTCACGCCGGTGGCGATCTCGGACATGGTCCGCACCGAGCAGGGCGCCACGATCATGCCCAGCGTCCGGAACGATCCGGAGGCGATCGAGGCGCCGATCTCGGAGATGTGATGGACCACGCTGGCCCTCGACGCGAGATCCGCGGCGGTCAGCGACGTCTCCTGGGCCAGGGTCAGAGCGGCGGCGCGGCTGAGCACCAGATGCGTCGCCACCCCAAGCTCCCTAAGGGCTTCCAGCGTTCGCACGCCGTAGACGACGCCGGATGCGCCGCTGATGCCCACCACGAGGCGCGTTGTCTCGATTTCAGGCACGGGCCCGCTCCAGGGTTCCAGCAATCCTTTGTGACATGACGGATTAACCCCGCGGTGATTTACTTCCTGACGTCAACAGCATGGAGTCGCACCCATGGCCATCGAAGCCCGCATCCGTGAGCTCGACGCCCGGCATCAAAGCCTCGAACGACTGATCGAGGAAGAGATGAACCACCCCTCGGCGGACGATCTGCAGGTGCGAGAGCTGAAGCGACAAAAGCTCCGGCTCAAGGAACAGATGGAAGCCCTTCGCGCTCAGGCGCACTAGCGGCGGCCACGGTCCGGGAGCCGCCCCGCGGCGGCTCCATCTAGGTTGATTTACCCCCCGACGCCGCTGACAGGCGGTGGTCAGGCTTCGGCGTCCTCGGTTTCGACGACGTCCGCTTCGGCTTCGACTTCGACGTCTTCCTCGGCGCCGGTCTCGGAGGCGGGCATCAGGCTGGGGCCATCTTCGGCCTTGCCCTTTTTGGCGTCTTCGCGCGCACGCTTGTCGGCCGCCTTGCGGACGATGGCGTCCAGTTCGAGCTGTGTGGAGAGACCCAGGGTCACCGGGTCCACCGGCTTTATGTTGGCCGAGTTCCAGTGAGTCCGGTTGCGCACCTGGTCAATGGTGGCCTTGGTGGTCCCCAGAAGCTTGGAGATCTGGCTGTCCGGAATTTCCGGGTGGTTGCGCAGGAACCAGGCGATGGCGTCCGGTCGATCCTGCCGGCGGGACACGGGGGTGTAACGCGGCGGCTTCTTGCCGGTCTTCAGCAGTTCGGCGTGGCGGCTCTTCTGGGCCTTCATCCGGTACTTGGGACTGGCCCCGGCGGCGTCGAGCTCCTCGCGCGTGAGCTGGCCGTTGGCGATGGGATCGGCGCCGCGGATGTCGCGCGCCACCTCGCCGTCGGCGATGCCTTTCACTTCCAGCGGGTGCAGCTGGCAGAAGTCTGCGATCTGCTCGAACGTCAGCGAGGTGTTGTCCACCAGCCAGACGGCCGTCGCCTTGGGCATGAGGATCTGGTCGGCCATAGCGGGTCTCCGAAAACGACGGCGCCCGGCCTTGCGGCCGGGCGGTTGTGGGGACCGTATAGTACGCTTCCCGCGGAAATGGAACCGCGCTGCGGCCAGTGCGGCGCGCCTCGCGGCGGCGTTCGACGCCGTTGCGGACAATCCGGGAGTGTGGTCGGATTCCCGTGTTCGCAGGCTCTGCCGAAGGGAGGGCGAGGATGCGCCTGGACCAGACCATGGTCTTCGTCAAAGACCTGGAGCGGATGACGGCGTTCTACCGCGACATCATCGGGCTGAGGCCCGTTGAAGCCACTCGACTTGCCGACTGGGTCGAGTTCGAAACCGGTGGCGCGAGCTTCGCCTTCCACGCCATCCCGGCCCACATTGCGAAGCAGATTGTCATCACCTCCCCGCCGGCTCCACGGGAACAGGGCGCCTGCAAACTGATCTTCTCGGTGGCCGACGTCGATGGCGAGCTGACCCGTTTGAAGCGCCTCGGCGTGACGATCCTGCATCGTCCCTGAGGCGGCTGGGATGCGGTCGACCCGGAGGGGAATGTCCTCGGCCTCCGGTCATCGCCTGCGTGACCTTGGTCGCCGGATTCTAGGCGTCGGGCTTTGATCCCGGCCCCATCCGCTCGCTCATCTTCACGAGGTCCGCCAGGGAACCCGCCTTCATCTTCCCCATGACCCGGCCGCGATGGGCCTTTACAGTGATCTCGCTGATGCCGAGCTCGCCGGCCACCTGTTTGTTGAGCAACCCCGAAACCACAAGGGCCATGACTTCGCGTTCGCGGCGGCTGAGCGATGCATGACGGGCGCGAAGCGACTGCAAGGCGGCCTTCTGGCCGACGGTGGCGCGGCTGCGCTCAAGCGCGGCGCCGATGGCGTCCAGCAGCGCCTCTTCGCCGAACGGCTTGGTCAGGAACTCCACGGCGCCCGCCTTCATCGCGCGCACGGTCATTGGC
>FTHI01001334.1_pt1 | contig 18199 bp, 20 predicted proteins | sample 1640891 | NCBI WGS metagenome assembly FTHI01 (sample SAMEA3914788, study PRJEB12502) | metagenome | biome: forest; material: soil | place: Canada | collected 2011-07-03 | depth 0.1 m
CACCGGGCGGTGCAGTCCGGCTCGATCGAGGCGGTGGATGCGCTGCTCGCGGCCGGCGCCGACGTCAATCTGCGCGAGCAGCGGTGGAACGGCACGGCGCTCAGCTGGGCCGCCGTGCTGGGCTGGCCGCACCTGATCGAACGGCTCGCGCCGCTCAGCCGCGACGTGCGGGCCCTGGCGAACCTGGCTCTGCTGGACCGGCTTGGCGACGTGCTCGACCGCGAACCCCTTCTGGCCAACCAACGCCTGGCGGTCGACGATGGACCGACGCCGCTGTTCTGCCTACCGAACGGAGAAGATGATGCCGTGAAGGTGGCGCGCATCCTGCTGGCCCATGGCGCAGATCCGGCGGAGCGCAACGGCCGGGGCGAAACCCCCGTCGACATGGCTCGCAGACTGGGTCTCGAGGAAGCCGCGGACCTGATGGAGGCGCAGCATCATGCCGCCTGAGACCTTCGACCTGCCGCTCCGGATCATCATGGAGACCCCCGTCCCCGGCGTGGCGATCGCCCTTCAGCGCGGCGCCACTGGCAAGACCGACCTTGTGGGACCCGTTGAAACATCAGCGGCGGCGCTGGCCTTCGACCTGGAGGTCACGGTCGCTGGCGCCCTGCCCGATGGCCGGCCGAGGTTCCTGGGACCTTTTGTCCAGGGCCCCCCCGCCGCTCGGTTTGTCTATCTCAACGCCGGCGCCGGCGCCGGTCAGTCCGGTTCGATCTGGCGACGCCGGGTCAAGGTTCCGCTCGCAGGGATTTCCTGGGCGCTGATCGAGGCCCTTGCGGCCGGCCGCCGCCTGGAGGCGCACATCGCCGGCAAGGCGCGCGACGGCGGACCCGCCTGCGCCAGCGTTCCCATCCTCCCGCCCGGCTGGCGCGTGTCGAGCTGAGCCCGTGATCAAGACGCGGGCTCCCGAGGCGCACTGAACTTGGGTGGACAGGGACGGCCGTGCGAAGGGGACCTATGGGCGATCAACATCATGCGCCAACAAGTGTCATCCTGCCGTTGGTCGCGGCGGCCAGCGCTATGGCGTGTTTTCAGATCGGCGCCGCACTGGCCAAGGGCCTCTTTCCTCTCGTGGGGCCGCAGGGCGCCGCGGCGCTCAGGCTCAGCCTGGGCGCGGTGATGCTTCTGGCGTTGGTGCGGCCATGGCGGCGGTGGCCCAACCCGGCGCCCGTGGCTGGATTGATCGGCCTCGGACTGTCGATGGCGGCGGCCATCGTCTTCTTCTACCTGGCCATCGAGCGGCTGCCGCTTGGGGTGGCCATATCCCTGCAGTTCATGGGGCCGCTCGCGGTGGCGCTGGCGGGCTCGCGGCAGGCGAGCGACCTTCTGTGGGTGGCGTTGGCGGCGGTCGGCGTCTGGGCTCTGGTGGGCGTGGGGACGGCCCCGGCCGACATCGACCTGCTCGGCGTCGGGTTTGCCTTGTGCGCTGGCGCCGGCTGGGCGGGGTACATCTTCCGCGGCAAGGCCGCGGGCAGGGTCTTCGGTCGGTCGACGGCAGGCTTGGCCACGGGGGTCGCCGCCCTCCTGGTGCTGCCATTCGGCGCAGTCCAGGCCGGTGCGGCGCTGTTCTCGCCTGCCCTGCTGCCGCTGGCGGTGCTGGTGGCGCTGGTGTCCTCCGCCTTGCCCTTCACCCTGGAGATCTACGCCTTGTCCCGGCTGCCGGCGCGGACCTTCGCGACCTTCACCAGCATGGAGCCTGCCTTCGCCGGCGTGTCGGGCCTGGTGTTCCTCGGCGAGCACCTTTCTGCCGCCAAGTGGTTGGGCGTGGCGCTGGTGGTGACGGCCGCCGCGGGCGCCGTCTGGTCGAGCGGAAGGGTGCAGCGCGGATAGCCGCCAGCCGCCTTGAGAAGAAGCCGGTAAGGCTGTCGGCGCGACGTAAGTTCTTGTTTTGTTCTGGACCGGGGTTACACTCCGGTCATGACCCAAGCCTGCTTTCCACCGGTCGGCGGAGGCGCTCGCGGCCGCGGCGCCAAGTCCAACGCCACCGGCCGCTTCGAGTCGTTCACTCGCCACGACTTCGATGACGGCTGGGATGAGCTCGGCGACGAGGCGCCGCCTCAGCTGGAGACCACCCTGCAGGTGGAGAAGGCGCACAAGATCATCACCACCAACGACAGCCCGGATATCGGCTTCAACCTCTCGATCAATCCCTATCGGGGTTGCGAGCACGGATGCATCTACTGCTTCGCCCGACCCAGCCACGCCTACATGGGCCTGTCGCCAGGTGTGGATTTCGAGACCAAGCTGTTCTTCAAGCCCGATGCGGCGCGCTTGCTGGAAAAGGAGCTGGCCCGGCCGGCCTATCGCTGCGAGCGAATCCAGATGGGGGCCAACACCGATCCCTACCAGCCGATCGAGCGCAAGCTGATGATCACGCGTGAGATCCTCAAGGTGCTGAGCCGGTTCAGGAACCCGTTGACCATCACCACCAAGAACGCCCTGGTGACCCGCGACGCCGACATCCTGGGGCCCATGGGCCAGGCCAACCTGGCCATGGTCTCGATCTCGATCACCACCCTCGACCGCAAGCTGGCGCGTTCCATGGAGCCGCGAGCCTCGACGCCCGAGCGCCGGCTGAGGGCCCTGCGCGAGCTCACCGATGCGGGCGTACCCACCATGGTCGGGTTCGCTCCCGTGATCCCGGGCCTGAATGATCACGAGATGGAGGCAGTGCTGGAACGGGCCGCCGAAGCCGGGGCGCGGCATGCCCACTATGTGGCCCTGCGCCTGCCATGGGAGATCAAGGACCTGTTCCGCGAATGGCTGGCGGCCGAGCAGCCCGACCGGGCCAAGCGGGTGATGTCGCTGGTGCAGCAGATGCGCGGCGGGCGCGACTATGACGCCACCTTCGGCAAGCGCGGCCGCGGAGAAGGGCCAATCGCTGCGGTGATCTCGCGGCGGTTCAAGCTGGCGACGGCGCGCCTGGGCCTGGACAATCCCTACCAGTCGCTGGACGTCACCCAGTTCCGCCGCACCGCCGCAGGGCCCCAGATGGAGCTGTTCTGACCCGTCTGTTCCAGCTGTCGCTTCAGCGATAGTTTTCGCCGTTCTGTCGACAGACCCCGGCCGTCTTCAAGGCTAGGGTCGGGGCGAATACGGAGGATGGGTGATGAGCGATGCGTCCCTTCAGTCTGCGTCAAGCGAGCGTCCCGGCGGTCCGCGGATCATCGGCTACGTCAATCTGCACGTCCGCGATTTCGCCCGGTCCCTCGCCTTCTTCCGCGATGTGATCGGCTTTCCCCTGACGTTCGCCGACGAGGGCTTCCACTACGCCCGGTTCGGCGCCGGCGGCGTCACCTTTGCGGTGGCCAACGATCCCAACGCCCCGGTCCACGACGGTCCCGTGGAGGATCGCCTCTCGGGCATCGGGGTCTGTGTCCGGGACGTGGACGCCGCCTTCCAGGACCTGAAGGCCAAGGGCGTGCGCTTCACCATGGAGCCGTCCAAGCAGCCCTGGGGCGGCTATATGGCGATGTTCGCCGACCCGGACGGCAATGTCTTCTACCTGGACGGACTGTCCTGACCATGGTCGCGAACATCGGCAACTTCTCGGTCGAGTGCGACGACGTCGAGCGGGCCAAGGCCTTCTATGAGGCGGTGTTCGGCTGGCGGATCGATCCCTGGGGACCGCCCGGCTACTACCGGATCATCACCGGCGACGCCCAACGGCCCGGCATCGGGGGCGACCTGCGCGAGCGCCGCGAACCCCTCGGCGGCCCGGGCAACCGCGGTTTCGAATGCACCATCGTGGTGGAGGCGCTGGAGCCGGTGATCGCAGCCATCGAGGCCAACGGCGGCAGGATCGTGATGAGCCGCATGCGGATCGAGGGCGTCGGCGACCTGATCTATTTCGAAGACACCGAGGGCAACCGTGTCGGCGTCATGGCCCACGTCACGAGGTTTGTTCTGCCAGAGGGCCAGAGGGCCTGAGGCGTGGGCTTCCTGATCCGCACGCTGGCCGCCACCTACTACGACGGCCACCACATCGAGGCTCACGCCCATCCCTGGGGCCAGTTGATCTACGCCGCCTCTGGCGTGATGCGCGTGCGCGCCGGCGAGACCCTGTGGCTGGTCCCGCCCGCCCGCGCGGTCTGGGCGCCGGCCGGCATGCGCCACGAGATCTGGGCCCGCGGCGACTATGCGATGCGGACGCTCTACCTCGATCCGGGCCTGGCGCAGGGGCTGCCGGCGGGCTGCAGGGCCATCGAGGTCTCGCCGCTGCTTCGCGAGCTGATCGTGCACATCGTCGGCCTGGGCATGCTGGAGGCCGACGACGCGGTCCACCAACGCCTGGCTGGCGTGGCCGTCGACCAGCTAGCCGTGGCCGAGGTGCTGCCACTGTCGCTCCCCCTCCCCTCAGACGCCCGCGCCCTGAGGGTGGCCGAGCGGCTGAGCGCGGACCCTGCCGATCCCGCCGAACTCGGCGAGTTGGCCCGTCATGCCGGGGCCAGCGAGCGCACGCTGCAGCGGTTGTTCCTGGAGGAGACGGGCCTGCGCCTGCGCGACTGGCGCCAACGCCTGAGGCTGCTGCACGCGGCCGGACTGCTGGGCTCGGGCGCCACGGTCACCAGCGCGGGCCTGGACGCGGGATACGCCGGGACCAGCGCCTTCATCGCCGCCTTCAAGAAGCAATTCGGCTGCACGCCGGCGCGCATGCGCTGAGCACGGCCTCTCAGCGCCGGAACACGCCCACCAGCTCGACGTGGGGGGACCAGAGGAACTGATCCACGGGGAGAACGCGCTCGAGGCGGAAACCGCCATCGACCAGGATGCGGGCGTCGCGGGCGAAGGTGGCGGGATTGCAGGAGACTGCGACGGCGACGGGAACTTTCGAGGCGGCGATCTGCCCCGCCTGGGAGGGGGCGCCCGCACGGGGCGGATCGAAGACGGCGGCGTCGAAGCCCTTGAACTCCTGGGCCAGCATCGGGCGGCGGAAGAGGTCGCGCGCCTCTGTCGTGACCTGCTTCAACCCGCTCGTGGCCCCCACCGCCGAGGCGAGCGCGGCCACCGCCTCGGGTGAGGAGTCTGCAGCGTGGACCCGCAGGGTCTCGGCCAGGCGCAGGGCGAAGGTCCCGACGCCGCAGAACAGGTCGGCGACGCGGCCGGCGCCGGCAAGGGCGTCGCCTACGAAACCAGCCATGGCCGCCTCGGCCTCGGCCGTGGCCTGCAGGAAGCCGCCCGCGGGCAAGGCGACGATGGCCCGGCCGATGGCGACCACCGGCAGGCGGGCCTGATAGACGATCTCTCCAGCCAGCGTGACGCGGGCGGCGTCCATCGCCGCCGCCGCCTCGGCCGCGCGCAGGCGGGCGTCGGCCGATAGCCCACCAGATCGCCGCTCCACGCCGGAAATGTCGATGTCCAGGCCGCTCGAGGTGGACGTAACGTGCAGGGTCGGCGCCGACTTGGGATGCTCCAGGAACGGCGCGGCCAGGCGGCGCAGCACCGGCAAGGCCGCCTGCAGCCTCGGCTCGGCGATGGGACAGACGCCAATTTCCAACAACCGCCAGCTGCCGCGCGCCTTATAGCCGAGCCGGGCCTCGTCCGGCTTTCCCGGCCGGGCGTGCAACGCCAGACGACGGCGCGATCCCGGCGGCGAGGCGAACGGCTGAAGGATTTCCGTCTCAATCCGCTCGCGCGCCAGGGACTGGACGATCAGGTCGCGCTTCCAGTCGAGGTAAGGGTCAGCCAACCAATGTTGCAGGGCGCAGCCGCCGCAGTCGCCGAAGTGGGGACAAGGGGGCGTGGTTCTCTCGTCGCTGGAGGCGATGATCTCAAGCACTTCGCCCCGATCCCCCTCGACGCGGGCCCGCACCGTCTCGCCGGGAAGCACGCCGGGCACATAGACCGGACCCGCGGCGACGCCGTCGCCCTGGGCCCCCACCCGCTCGATGACGAGGACCACCTCGGCGCTCCCGCGCGCCCGAAAATTGCCTCGACCCTGGCTCATGCTAACGCTTGTGAAGGAAGATGAACGATCTACTCAAGCTTCGTTCACACTGGTTCGATCATCACAGCAAGGTGCGGGCGGCGCCTGCATCCTGGTTCGACAGGAGTACACCATGCGCAAGGTCCTTGCTCTGGCGGCCGCGGCGGCCTCGGTCTTCACGAGCTATACGGTCGTTCCCGTGACTGCATCGGCCCAGGAGTGGCGCGGCGATCCCTGCCGCGAAGAACGTCATGACGCCGGACGCACCGGCACCATCGCCGGCGGCGTGATCGGCGCCCTGGTCGGCAGCCAGGTCGCCGGGCGCGGTAATCGGACGGGCGGCGCCATCCTCGGCGGAGCCGCCGGCGCCGTGGCCGGGCACCAGCTCGGGGCCCACTCCGTCCATTGCGAGAATTATCCCGCCGGCTACCGCTATCACCGCGGCTGCCGGTGGGTGACCGACAGCTACCGTGGCCGCGACCGCTCCTATGAAGTCTGCCGCGACCGGGACGGCTACTGGCGCCGTTACCGTTGAGTCTTAGTGATTGCTCCTGGAGGAGAGTCCCATGTTGAAGCGTTCCATCTTCGCCCGCACCGCCCTGACGGCGGCCGTCGCCGCCATGACCCTCTCGGCCGTGGCTCCATCGATTGCAGCCGCCCAGACATCATCGGGATCCTCGACAGTGGCCGTGCCCGCGCGGCCGCCGCCGCCCAACACGGACGACTATCGGCGCAACGACACCCGTTCGGACCAGGATCGTGTCTCCGGGGACAGCGATCGGGACCAGTACGCGCGCGATCAGGACCGATACGAGCGCGAACGGGATCAGTACGACCGGGACCGCGACCGTTATGACCGCAACTACGCCGACCGTCGCGACAGCCGCTATGACCGCGACGGCGACCGCTGGTCCCATGAAGACTGTGTTCAGAAGCGCTCGAGCAACACCGTGGGCGGCGCCGTGATCGGCGGCATCCTGGGCGCCATCGTCGGCTCTCAGATGGGCGCCCGCGGCGTGCGCACCGAGGGTAGCCTCATCGGCGCTGGCGTCGGCGCGGTGGCGGGCGGCGCCATCGGCAACAGCTCCAGCCGCGCGTGCCCCGAGGGCTATGACTACCAGCCGCGCGAAGCCTATCAGGACCGCCGGGCGCCGCCGCCCACGGTCTATGAGCGTGAGCCGGTCGTGGTCTACGAAGAGCCGCCGCCGGTGGTCTACTACGGGCCGCCGCCGGCCTATTACGGCCCGAGCTTCAGCTTCTGGTACGGCGGCCGCTGGGGCGGCGGCCGGCACTGGGGCCACCGCTGGTAGGGGCCAATCCCTAGCTTCGGACGGCCCACACCAGGAACTCCAGGTTCCCGTCGCCGCCCTTGATGGGGCTCTCGGCGCCAGCCCGCACCGGCCAGCCCTGACGTTCAAGGAAGGCGCGGGCGTCTGACTTTGCGCGCTCCCGGACGGCCTCGTCCTTCACCAGCCCGCCCCGGCCGACCAGGTCTGGGCCCACCTCGAACTGCGGCTTGACCAGGGCGATCAGATCCGCGCCGGGCCGGGCCAGCGAGAGCGGCCGCTCAAGCACCTTGGCCAGGCCGATGAAGCTGGCGTCGCAGACGATAAGGTCCACGGGCTCTGCGATGACGGCCCGGTCCAGAGTGCGGGCGTCGGTGGCCTGGAGGTCGACCACCCGGGCGTCGCCCTTGAGCGACGGATGCAACTGACCGCGGCCGACATCGACCGCATAGACCTTCGCTGCGCCCCGCTTCAGGCATACCTCTGTAAAGCCGCCGGTGGACGCGCCGACGTCCAGGACGATCCGTCCCTCCACAGCCACCGGCCAGGTCGTGAGGGCGTGCTCCAGCTTCAGGGCGCCGCGGCCGACCCAGGGATGGGCTGGCGCCGCGGCGATGACCGCCGCCTCATCGATCGACGCCGAAGGCTTAAGAGCCGCTTTGCCGTCGACTGAGACGCCCCCGGCTTCCACGGCGGCCTGAGCTTTGGCCCGGCTTTCAAACAGCCCGCGTTCGACCAGGAGGACGTCTAGGCGCTTGCGGGCCATGGCGTCGCGCCTGGATCAGTCGATCGCTTCCAGGCGCTGGAGCGCTGCCTGGAGCTTGGCGCGGGCGGACTCGGCCTCGGCCAGGCGTTCGCGGTTCTCCTCGACCACCTCTTCAGGCGCTCGGGAGACGAAGTCCGGATTGCCCAGCTTCTTTGAGGTCTTGTCGATGTCGCCGGTCAGCGCGCCGACTTCCTTGCCGAGCCGGGCCCGTTCGGCGGCGACGTCGATGAACTCGGCCACCGGCAGGGCGAAGGTGGCGCCCTGGACCACGAAGGGGATGGCGCCGCGCGGCGCGGCCGCCTCGAACCGCAGCCCGCTGACCCGCAGGGTCGAGCTGATCAGAGCTGTGTTGGCCTCCAGCACCCGGCGCTGGCCGTCGCTGGCGTCGATCACCAGCAGGTCCGGCTTCGCGGATGGCGGGACATTGAGCTCGGAGCGGACCGAGCGCCCCTCCCCCACCGCGCCGATGATCAGGCCGACCTCGTCTTCGGCGGCCTTGTCGATCCAGGCATCCGGCAAGTCGGGCCAGGCTGCGGTCATCAGCATGCCGGCGCGCGGAACGCCCGGCTCGGCCAGCTGCTCCCAAAGCTCCTCGGTGATGAACGGCGTGATCGGGTGCAGCAGCCGGATGGCGATATCGAGCACCCAGGCGGCGGTGGCTCGGGTCTCGGCCTTCGCGGCCTCGTCGCCGCCGTTCAGGATCGGCTTGGCCAGCTCCAGATACCAGTCGCAGAACACGTTCCAGACGAAGCGGTAGAGCACGCCCGCAGCATCGTCGAAGGCGCAGGCTTCAAGCGCGCGGGTAGCGTCTCGGGCGGCCTTCACTGCCTCGCCGCGGATCCAGCGGTTGACCGGCTGACGCACCGAAGCCGGGTCGAAACCGGGCACAAGCCGGCACTGATTGATCTGGCAGAAGCGCGCGGCGTTCCACAGCTTGGTGCCGAAATTGCGATAGCCTTCAACCCGCTGGCGCGAGAGCCTGATATGCCGGGTCTGGCCGGTGATGGCGGTCAGGGTGAAGCGCAGGGCGTCCGCCCCATAGGCGTCGATCAGCTCCAGCGGATCGATCACATTGCCCTTCACCTTGGACATCTTCTGCCCCTTCTCGTCCAGGACGAGGGCGTTCAGGAAGACGCGGTGGAAGGGGACCTCGCCCATGAAGTGCAGGCCCATCATCATCATCCGGGCGACCCAGAAGAAGATGATGTCGCCGGCGGTGATCAGGATCGAGGTCGGATAGAAGCGCTTCAGGTCGCTGGCCTGGTCCGGCCAGCCCAGGGTCGAGAACGGCCAGAGCGCCGAAGAGAACCAGGTGTCGAGCACGTCCTCGTCCTGGACCAGGTCCACCTCCCGGCCGAATTGAGCGCGGGCGGCGGCGCGAGCGGCCTCTTCGGTCTCCTCCACAAAGACCTCGCCATCGGCGGCGTACCAGGCCGGGATCCGATGGCCCCACCAGAGCTGGCGCGAGATGCACCAGGGCTCGATGTTCCGCAGCCACTCGAAGTAGGTCTTCTCCCAGTTGCGCGGCGTGATGACCGTGCGGCCCTGCTCCACCGCCTCCAGCGCCGGCTGGGCCAGGGTGGCGGCGTCCACGTACCATTGGTCGGTCAGGTAGGGCTCTATGACGACCAGCTTGGACTTCTCGTCGTAGGGCAGCATCAGGCGGTGGTTCTCGACTCCGTCGAGCAGGCCCAGGGCCTCCAGGTCGGCGACCACGCGCTTGCGGGCCACGAAGCGGTCGAGGCCGCGATAGGCCTCGGGGACCTCGTCGTTCATCCGCGCATCGGGGGTGAAGACGTTGATCGCCGGCAGGCCTTGGCGCTTGGCCACCTGGAAGTCGTTGAAGTCGTGGGCGGGCGTGATCTTCACCGCCCCGGTGCCCTTCTCGGGGTCGGCGTGCTCGTCGCCCACGATGGGGATCAGACGGCCGGTGAGCGGCAGTCGGACCTGGCGGCCGATCAGGGCCTTGTAGCGCTCATCCTCGGGATGGACCGCCACGGCAGTGTCGCCGAGCATGGTCTCTGGCCGCGTGGTGGCGACCACGATGTACTGGTCGTCGGACCCATCGATGGGATAGCGCAGGCGCCACATGTGACCCTGGACCTCGACGTTCTCGACCTCCAGGTCCGAGATCGCGGTCTGCAGTTCCGGATGCCAGTTCACCAGCCGCTTGTCGCGATAGATCAGGCCCTGCTTGTGCAGGGTGACGAACACCTTGCGCACCGCTGCCGAGAGGCCCGGATCCAGGGTGAAGCGCTCGCGGCTCCAGTCGCAGGAAGCGCCGAGGCGCCGCAGCTGGCGCACGATGGTGCCGCCGGACTCCGCCTTCCAGGCCCAGACCTTCTCCAGGAACGCCTCGCGGCCCATCTCGCGGCGGCCGATGTTGCCCTGCTCGGCCAGCTGGCGCTCCACCACCATCTGGGTGGCGATGCCGGCGTGGTCGGTGCCCGGCAGCCACAGGGCGGCCTTGCCGCGCATGCGCTCGAACCGGGTGAGCACGTCCTGCAGCGTGTTGTTCAGGGCATGGCCGACGTGCAGCGAGCCGGTGACGTTCGGCGGCGGGATGACGATGCTGAAGGTTGCAGCGGCGGGATCGGCCACCGGCGCAAAGGCGCCCGACGCCTCCCACTGCTCATAGAGGCGCGGCTCGACGGTGCGGGGATCAAAGGTCTTTTCCAGCATGGTCCTTGTCCCCTCTCCCAGAGGGAGAGGGAGGGGCCCACCGCGACGCGGTGGGAGGGTGAGGGGTTTCGGGCGCTAAGAACCGGATTGAGAGCGAAGGCGCAAGCCTGGGGGATCAATCCACAGACGTCACCCGGTTGCAGCGCAGCGCCATTCCTTCGTCGTCCGAGTTCATGGGCCCTCGGGTAGTAGTTCGGCGATCGACAATTGCTTGTCGATCGCAGGACGGATGGCCCGAGGGTGACGGAAGGTGGTGTGGGCCCCGGCTAGTGGCTGCCGCCGCGGGCGATGCGTTCGACCTCGGCCTGCACAGTGGCGTGGACGATCCGCGGCAGGTGCTCGTCGAGCCACTCCTTGAGCAACGGACGGAGCAGCTCACGGACCACGTCTTCGAGGGTGCGGCCCTCGCGAGGCATGTTGATGCTCTGGGCCAGGTGGCCAAAGGCGGAGGCGGCGGACTGTTCGGCCACGCGCCCGATCAGGGGCCCGTCGTCATCCATGATCCGCGGCGAAGGCCGGGGCGGCGGCATGGTGGGCGTGGGCGGCATGTCCGGCGGTGCGGCGTAGACGTCCAGGTCGCCGAGCGTCTCCTCCGGCAGGTCGTCGTCGCCTTCGACCCGCTCGGTCAGCTCGAGGACTTCGTCTTCTTCCTCGAGCAGGGCCTCGGCCGGCTCCTCGATGACGGCGTGGACCTCAGGCTCCGGCGCAGCCGCGCTGGGGATATCCTGCGGCTCGGCCGCGGCCTCGGCCTCCGGCGGAGCGTCGTCCTCGGAAATGATCCGCCGGATGGAGGCAAGGATTTCCTCCATCGTCGGTTCCTGGTTCGGCTCGGACATGAGGGTCCCCGTGGGCAGAATCGCGAAGATGCCGTCTTAGCCTATGCGCTGGCGGGGCGTCCTGCAATTTGCCGCGGGACGCCGATCGATCACGGTTTGGCGGGCGAGTCCGGCTTGCTGGTGGAGATCGGGGCGTCGACCTTCTCCGGCAGGCGATGGACGGTGGGTCCGCCAATGGAATCAAGGCCGGAGACGCCCTCTTCCAGGAAGGGAATATAGCCGAAGGCGCGCTTCAGCTGCTCGGTCGAGTGGCCGCCGGGAATCGCGTCGAGGTCGGTGACGAGGTTCTTGGCTTCCAAAAGGCCCATCGCGTTCAGCAACGACGCCGAATAGAGGTATTCGTCGTGGCGGGCGTTGATCAGCGCCAGCTCGGCGTTGCGCAGGACGAGCTGGGCGTTCAGCACCTCGAGCGTGGTCCTGAGGCCCACCTGCTGCTCGGCCCGCGCTCCTTCGAAGGCGATGCGGGCCGCGCGAACCTGCTCCTGGTTGGCGGTCACGTTGGCGCGGGAGGACAGCAATCCGTTCCAGGCCTGAGACACGCTTTCGATGGAGGACCGGCGCGCGGATTCTATCTCGATACGGGCGAAGTTGCCCCGCTCGACGGCCTGCCGGATCTGCGACGTTGTGACGCCGCCGCTGAACAGCGGCTGGGAGACGACCACGCCGGCCGTGAAGCTGCGGCTGTACTTCTCCGGCTCGAAGGGGTGAAGCGGCTGGGTGTAGCCGTACTGCGCCTGCAGGCCCACCGAGGGCATGCGCCGCGCCTTCGCCTCCGCAATGGCGGAATCGGCGGATTGTTCGCCGTACTCGGCCTTGCGGATGGAGGGGCTGTTCTGCCCGGCGGTGTCGAAGGCCTGTTCAACGGTGTCCGGGAACACCTTGAAGGCAGGTTCCGGCTCCAGCGTCCCCGGGCTCTGGCCGACCACGGTGGCGTAGGCCGCACGGCTGACCGCGACACGGGCCTGAGCGGTGGAAAGCAGGCCCTGGGCCTCGGCGAGCTGGGCCTCGGACTGGGCGACGTCGGTGCGGGTCAGTTCGCCGACATCGAAGCGTGCGCGCGCCTCGTCGACCTGCCGTTGCAGGACGACCACGTTCTCCTTGCGGATATCCAGGCTCTGCTCGTCGCGGCGGATGTCGATGTAGGACTGGATGACGGACAACATGATGTTGCCTTCGATCCTGCGCAGCTCTTCGCGGCCCGCCAGGATGTCGGCCTCTGCCCCACGCACCTGCGCCGTCGCCCGACCGCCGGTGTAGACCGGCTGGTTGATGGTGACCGAACCGGTCAGGGTGCTGCTTTCGGGCGTGAGGTCGATGCACTGCTGGAAGAAGGTGCCGCAGCCCTTATTGAAGCGCTGGCCGAGCTTCTGCCAGGTGAAGGCGCCCTGGGCCGAAGAGGTGACCGTGGGACGGTAGCCGGACCGCGCTTGGACCAGGTTCTCGTCGGTGAAGCGCAGCTGGGCCCGCTGTTCCTGCAGGTTGGGGTTCGTCTGATAGGCGAGCGTGACCGCGTCGCTCAGGCTCTCGGCATGCGTCGCGGACGCCGACGCAGCCACCATGGCCGCAGCGCAAGCGCTCGCGGCCAGCCCCCAGCGAAAGCCTGTCGCCATCTCTGTGAAATCCCCTGTCGGACGCCTTTGGCCAGCGTCAATCGCGGACGTTAATTAATTCCCCTATGAGGCGCTTCTGCGGCCAGCCGCAAGTTAAGCTTTTCTCACATGACGGGAATCAAAAGGCGAATTGGGGTTTGGCGGCGAATTCGGGCAACACGAAGGTGTTGGCGTCGAACACATCGCGCGCGCCCAATCCCCCCGCGCCGTTAACCACGAGCCGCGCCTTGCCCACCGGACCGGTGCGCTCGACCACGCCCAGCCGCCCGCCGTCCGCCAGCGCCGACGTCCATGTCGGCGGGATAGCGGCGACCGCACACTCGCAGACGATCAGGTCGTAGGGCGCGCCTTCCGGCGGCTTGGTCAGATCGTTCCCATCAAGCCGATCCACCGTCAGACCGATATGTTCGAGCACGGCGGCGGCGTAGGGAGCGGCGATGGCCAGGGCCCGCTCGCCCGTCCGGGGACGCAGCGCCTGCAGCAGCTTCGCGATCTCACGCGGGCGCATCAGGGCGCGGCCGGGGGCGTAGGGGACCTCGGCGTCGGCATAGGCCAGGGACTGCTTGCCGGGCGGGCAGAGCGTCTCGCGCTCGACGGCGCGCATGGCGTCCTGGACGCCGTAGTCGGTGACGTCGCTGGTGCGCACCTGGCTCTCGACCATGTTGTTGCGCGCGGGGGCGAAATCGAAGGTCATGGGAGACTCGAAAATCAGGGCCTTGGGGAGCCAGCGCTTATAGGGCAGGGCTTAACGCCAAGGCAATGCGGCGGCGCCACATTGCTCCCCGCCGAGGGTTCTGTTAGCCATCCCGCGCTCTTGGCAGCCCCCATGGCCTGGTGGCGGAGTGGTTACGCAACGGACTGCAAATCCGTGTACCCGAGTTCGATTCTCGGCCAGGCCTCCAAACCTCCTCGATTGACCAGCGACCCGCACGGCCGTTCGATCAGCCGCACCATTGGCAGGAAGCGCGGAAACGCGTGCTACGCGTTGGCCAGCGCCTGGAGGGTCGCCGGGGTCAGGACGCCAGCGGCCGGCGCGACGCCATGTTGCTGCTGGAAGGCCTGCAATGCATCGCGCGTGTGTTTGCCGGAAACGCCGTCGACTCCCCCGGCGTCAAACCCGAGGTAGGTAAGGTAGACCTGCGCCTGGCGCACCGCGATATCCGGCAATCCACGGCTGGTGAACTGGGAGCAGAACAGGGCGAGGTGTTCATCGTAGTGATTGGCCGCGTAATTCGGGCCGTTGTACAGCCGCGCGAACGTCCTCCAGTCCTTGTCGACAATGGGCCTTCTTCAGGCTGGAGCCGGCGATGAACCTGGCCATGCCCTTGAGCTGCTCGTCCTCGCTGACGACGAAGGCCTTCACCATGTCTTCGACGTCGCCGAAACCGACCGAGGCGTGATTGGCGCCCATGATCTGGCCCAATCCCCATGAGGCGCTCATGAGCGCAGCGGTGTGGTCCAGGTGTACGGCGGCTTCAAGCCGGACGTACTGGTGCTCGCCCGAAGCCCCATAACCCCCGACGTCGGGGCGCTCACGTCCTGATCGATGTTGTCGAACCGCCCATTCGTCAGCCTGTGGAAATAGTGGCGTTCGAACAGGATCTTGGGCGTTCGATCCCGCTGGTAGCCACAGCCGGACGTCTCTACCGACAAGACCGCCCACAGGGCCTCGCCGGTCGCGCCGATCAATTCCAGCGCCGTCTCAACACCGCCCTGGCTGAGCGGAACGCCACGTCCCGTGAACTCGTCCATCGGCTCCCCCAACCTTCGGCTTGCCGCAGAGGTTAGTCGCACATGCCTGGCGTGCGCAACCAGCACGCGAACCGACGATCGTGATTCAGCCGTCTGCGCACCCTGCCGGGCCAGTCCGGCTCCAAGCGCCTTCGGCCATCATCGGCTTGGACGCCCTGCCCATTCCTGCCACACTCATGTCGCGGGGCCGTGGCCTCACCAGTGAGAGCGCAATAGGACCAGTGAGAGCGCAATAGGAATGTCGCGACCGATGAGGGCCGCTCGCCCTGCACACAAGATGGCGATCCGGCTCGTCAGCCTCACCCTGGCCGCGGGCCTCCTGGCCCTCGTCGCCGCCTGCGGCAAGCCCGCGCCCCGGACGACGATCCAGGAGTTCATGGAGGGGGAGATCAACCCGGCCGGTGACTTCGTGTTCAAGTCGGTCCAGCACATCTCGGATGGGAGCGGCGTCCACGTGAAGGCGCCCAAGGATGAGGCCGGATGGAAGGCCGTGCGGGACCAGCTGATGGTGCTGCACGACGCGCCCAAGGTGCTGACCGCCGATGGACTGCTGGCCGCCAAGCCCGGGTTCAAGTCGGAACATCCCGGCATCGAGAGCGAGCCTGCGGAGATCCAGGCCGCGGTGGACAAGGACCGGCTGGACTTCAACCGCCGGGCCTTCCGGCTGCAGTCGGCCGCCAGCGTTGCGATCAAGGCGGTCGATTCAAAGGACCGGGACGGACTCTACAGGGCCCTCGACGGCATCGATAAGGCCTGTGAGAGCTGCCACCTGAAGTACTTCTATCCCAGGGACAACCGCGCCAAGCAGGCCGCCAAGGAAGACGGGATCACTTACTAGGCTCGGGCGTAGAAGACGGCGTCGGCGGGGCGTCCGTGGGTCGGGCGGCCAGGAAATCGTCGAAGTTCACGTTGGCAGGGGGCGGCGGCGCCTCCTTGGCGGCGGCTCCCGTGGTGGAGAAGCCGATGGCGCGGCCCATGCCGATCACCCCGAGCCAGACCGCAATGGAGATAACCGCGGCCACCCGGCCCGCCGTCGGCGCCCTGCGGGCTCCGCCCCAGCGGTCGCTGGAGCGCCCGATAGTGAACTGGAACACCAGCATGTTGATCCCGGCCAGCGCCAGAAGCGCCGCCTTGGCGCGAAAGAAGGGGTTCTCGAAGTAGACCTGGGCGTTGGATGTGAACATCAGCGTTCCGGTCAACGCCGCCATGGCGAAGGCGGCCCAGGTCCATTTCAGCATGTCGTGGGAGACCCGGTCAAAGGAGCGCTCCGTGGAGGCCAGACCGAGCAGCCGTAGGTCGACGACCACAATGGTGCCGAACACCAGACCCAGCGCCATGACGTGCAGCGCCTCCAGCATCGGAAAGATCAGCAACGATTTGCGGATTCCGACGGACAGGCCGGAGCTGTCGATCGCCTGGAGAATGGAGACGATGCTCATGCCGGCCCCCTAAGCCTTGGTCGCCGGCGATAGGGCGCCCCAGACGTGGTCGTAGGCGATCAGGCGGCCGAGCACGATGACCGCCAGCCAGAGCACGCAGGTGAGGACGGCCAGGACCCGCACCGAACGGCGGGGGGCCAGGGAGGTCTCCCAATCCTGCTCATACCGTCGCACGGACCGCTGGAACCAGACGGCGACCGCGGCGCCGCAGGCGACCAGCGTCATCTTCGCCCAGAACGAAAACGTGACGAGCTCACGCTCCGGCTCTCCGATGATCAGGATAACGCCGGTTCCGAGCAGCACCCAGAGCGCCCCGGTGAGCCAGGGACCGAAACGTCCGCTGGTCTGGGCGAGCGTGCGGTCGGCGCTGGAGACGCCGAAGATCCGCAAGGTCATCATCAGGACCGCCGTCAGGACCACGCCGATACAGGCGATGTGGATCGACTGGACCGTCGGGATGACCCAGGCCTCATGCTGCTGGATCAGGACGCTGGGAAACGTCCTGGACAGCCAGTCGGCGAATGCTTTCACGTCGATCGCCCTAGCGATGTCAGAAGGTGTCGGCGCCGAGGAGCTGCACGCCCTTGACCGTCGCGCAGGTCTTGCCGGGCGCGGGCGGGGTCTTCCACGGGCACTTGGCGAGGGCGCTGGAGCCGGCCTTGGATCCGAAGTTGCTGCCGTCGCGCATGGGATTGACCTTGACGCTGAAGATGGTCCCGACCGGGAAGGTCTCGGCCGTGATCCCCTGCTGGGCCACGGCTGCGGCGCCGGCCATCTCCACCCCATAATCGACGTTCTTGCCGTCCTTGTCCTTCTGCAGCTTGCCGTCGGGGCCCAGCATGTAGAAGTGCAGCTCTGCGTGGTTGGCCTGGGCGATGAACCGGGTGGCGACCCCGGTGAACACCAACGTCTTGGTCTGATCGTACATCGCGAACGAGTGGTGGGCGAACGCGGGGCTGGAGCTCATCGCCAGCAACGCCGCGATTGCGCCATGTCGAATCGAACGAGTCTTCACTGTCTTCCCTTTTTCAATTGGAGCGGCGGCCCCTGCTCCGCTCATTTGAACAGATCAAGCACATCGGACGGAACTTGCTCGGAATTGGGCTTTTCCCAACCCTTTTCAAGCCAGGTCTCCCAGTTCTCAGCCCACGGGCGTCCGTAGAAGTCGATGTAGTCCGGATCCACGGCAGTCAGCTGCTTCGGCCGGCCCTGCACGTTCTTGATGTTGGACAGGCACTCGATGAAGGTGAACCGGGCCTTGGGGTCATCCCCCTTGGCGATCCGGATGTAGCGTTCCGTCAGGCGCACCGGCTGGACCAGGGCGCCGGGGTCGTACCAGATCGTCTCGTGGTCGATGCCGATGAACTTGTGCTTCGTGTCGTAAGCCGGCTTGAAGATCTCCACGGACTGCATCTGCGGACTGGATTCGAACATGGTGTGCTGGGTCCAGGGCTGGATATTTGCAGTCCAGGTGACGAGGGTTTCTCCGTCCCAGAAGCCGACCGTCTCGCCGTACCACTGAGGCACGTTCTGCACGTGCTGGCGGCCGATCAGGACCTCGCGCAGGAAGTTGTCCGCGACGCCGCCGATGAACTGCACCTTGTAGGGCGTCATGGTCAGCTCGAAATTCGAAGCCTGCGACGCCGCCGCCCACCAGCGGATATAGCCCTCGGGATAGCAGAACGAGGCGTTCCACTGCTTCGAGTTGTCCACGACCTCATGATAGATCATCTGCACGTAGCGCTTCTGGTACTCCGGCGTCAGCAGTGACAGCACCGTGGACGCCTGGTTGATCCCGCCCCAGATCCAGCGCTCGCCCGTCCCAGGGCCGCCGTTCGGCCGGTCGGGCCGGTAGCCGGCGCCTGGCGTGTCGGTGGCGAGGGGATCGCGCGAATAGTA